>Ga0058697_10000005_pt1 | contig 158637 bp, 164 predicted proteins | sample AgamicAsMae_FD_66619 | JGI IMG/M metagenome (GOLD analysis project Ga0058697, IMG submission 66619) | Agave microbial communities from Guanajuato, Mexico - As.Ma.e | ecosystem: Host-associated > Plants > Phyllosphere > Phylloplane/Leaf | place: Guanajuato, Mexico | collected 2012-06-04
CGCTGCCGCTGATGCTCAGCACCGGCGTCGGGGCAGAACTACGTCGTCCGCTGGGGATTGGCATGGTTGGCGGGCTGCTGGTCAGCCAGGTACTGACGCTGTTTACCACGCCAGTTATTTATCTGCTGTTTGACAGCATGTCGCTGGCCATAAAACGCCGATTCCCGCGTCGTGAAGAGGAGGCGTAAGTGAAGTTTTTCGCCCTCTTCATTTACCGCCCTGTCGCCACGATCCTTATCTCGCTGGCGATTATCCTCAGCGGCGTGCTGGGTTTCCGCCTGCTGCCGGTCGCGCCGCTGCCGCAGGTCGATTTTCCGGTGATAATGGTCAGCGCCTCGCTGCCGGGCGCATCGCCGGAAACCATGGCGTCGTCGGTTGCTACACCGCTGGAGCGCTCACTCGGGCGTATTGCCGGGGTCAGCGAGATGACCTCCAGCAGCTCCCCTGGCAGCACGCGCATTATTCTGCAGTTCAACTTCGACCGGGATATTAACGGCGCGGCGCGCGATGTGCAGGCGGCGCTGAACGCGGCCCAGAATTTACTGCCCAGCGGCATGCCGGGCCGCCCGACGTACCGTAAGGCCAACCCGTCAGATTCCCCTATTATGATCCTGACGCTGACCTCGGACACTTACTCTCAGGGGGAGTTGTACGACTTTGCCTCTACCCAGCTGGCGCAGACCATCGCCCAGATTGACGGCGTCGGCGACGTCGACGTGGGCGGCAGCTCTCTGCCCGCCGTACGCGTCGGGCTTAACCCGCAGGCGCTGTTTAATCAGGGCGTCTCGCTGGATGACGTACGCAGCGCCATCAGCAGCGCCAACGTCCGTCAGCCGCAGGGCGCGTTGGAGGACGGTAGTCGCCGCTGGCAGGTCCAGACTAACGACGAGCTGAAAACCGCCGCCGAATATGCTCCGCTGATTATTCACTACAACAACGGCTCTGCGGTCCGCCTCAGCGATGTGGCGACGGTCACCGACTCGGTGCAGGACGTGCGCAACGCCGGGATGACCAACGCCAAACCGGCGATCCTGCTAATGATCCGTAAACTGCCGGAAGCCAATATTATCCAGACCGTGGACAGTATTCGCACCCGCCTGCCGGCGCTGCAGGAGACTATCCCTGCTGCTATCGACCTGCAAATCGCCCAGGACCGCTCGCCGACAATCCGCGCCTCGCTGGAAGAGGTCGAGCAGACGCTGATTATCTCCGTGGCACTGGTGATCCTGGTGGTGTTTCTGTTCCTGCGATCCGGTCGGGCAACGTTTATCCCGGCGGTGGCGGTGCCGGTTTCGCTGATCGGCACCTTTGCGGCTATGTACCTGTGCGGCTTTAGTCTGAATAATCTTTCCCTGATGGCGCTGACCATCGCCACCGGCTTTGTGGTCGATGACGCTATCGTGGTGCTGGAGAATATTGCCCGCCATCTGGAAGCGGGGATGAAACCGCTACAGGCGGCGTTACAGGGCTCGCGAGAAGTCGGCTTTACGGTTCTCTCCATGAGCCTGTCACTGGTGGCGGTATTCCTGCCGCTGCTGCTGATGGGTGGCCTGCCCGGCCGGCTACTAAGGGAGTTTGCAGTAACGCTATCGGTCGCCATCGGCATTTCGCTGGCGGTGTCTTTGACCCTGACCCCCATGATGAGTGGCTGGCTGCTCAAAAGCAGTAAACCTCGCGAGCAGGCGCGCCAGCGTGGCTTTGGCCGGTTATTGATTGCCCTACAGCGTGGCTACGGCCGTTCCCTCAGCTGGGCGCTAAATCACGCCCGGCTGGTGTGCGTGGTGCTGCTCGGCACCATCGCACTTAACGTCTGGCTTTATATCACCATCCCGAAAACCTTCTTCCCCGAGCAGGATACCGGGGTGCTGATGGGCGGAATTCAGGCGGACCAAAGCATCTCCTTCCAGGCGATGCGCGGCAAGCTGCAGGACTTTATGAAGATTATCCGTGAGGACGAAGCGGTGGATAACGTCACCGGCTTTACCGGCGGCTCGCGCGTGAACAGCGGGATGATGTTTATCACGCTCAAGTCGCGCGAAGAGCGCCGCGAAACCGCCCAGCAGGTGATCGACAGGCTGCGCCAGAAGCTGGCGAAAGAGTCCGGTGCCAGCCTGTTTCTGATGGCGGTGCAGGATATTCGCGTCGGTGGACGCCAGTCTAACGCCAGCTATCAGTACACCCTGCTCTCCGATGACCTGGCCGCACTGCGCGAGTGGGAGCCGAAGATCCGCAAGGCGCTGGCGGCACTGCCGCAGCTGGCAGATGTGAACTCAGACCAGCAGGACAACGGCGCAGAAATGAACCTGACCTACGATCGCGAAAGCATGTCGCGGCTGGGGATCAGCGTTCAGCAGGCCAACAGCCTGCTAAATAACGCCTTCGGGCAGCGACAAATCTCGACCATCTATCAGCCGATGAACCAGTACAAGGTGGTGATGGAGGTCGACCCGACCCTGACCCAGGATATCAGCGCCCTCGATAAGATGTACGTGATTAACAGCGACGGGAAAGCCATACCGCTCTCCTGGTTCGCCCGGCGGCAGCCCGCCAACGCACCGCTGTCGGTGAACCACCAGGGGCTGTCGGCCGCGTCGACCGTCTCCTTCAACCTGCCCACCGGCGTCTCGCTTTCCGAAGCCAGCGAGGCGATAAATCGCGCGATGACGCAGCTCGGCGTGCCCCCGACGGTGCGCGGGGCCTTTGCCGGTACCGCCCAGGTCTTTGAAGAAACGATGAACTCACAGGCGATCCTGATTCTGGCCGCCATCGCGACCGTCTATATTGTGCTGGGCGTGCTGTATGAGAGCTATGTTCATCCGCTGACCATCCTCTCAACCCTGCCGTCGGCGGGTGTCGGTGCATTGCTGGCGCTGCAACTTTTTGGTTCGCCGTTTAGTCTGATCGCATTGATTGGTATTATGCTCTTGATTGGTATCGTGAAGAAGAACGCCATTATGATGGTCGACTTCGCTATCGATGCACAGCGCAGCGGCAGCTTATCACCGGAACAGGCTATTTTTCAGGCCTGTCAGCTCCGCTTCAGGCCGATTTTGATGACCACCCTTGCCGCCCTCTTCGGCGCGCTTCCGCTGGTCATTTCAGACGGTGATGGCGCCGAACTGCGGCAGCCTCTGGGGATAACCATCGTCGGCGGTCTGGTCGTCAGCCAGCTGTTGACCCTGTACACCACGCCGGTGGTTTATTTGTTCTTTGATCGCCTGCGGCTGCGCTTTTCCCGTAAACAGAGAGTACCGGTAACCGATTAAATGACAGATCTTCCGTCCGCCGTACGCTGGCAGCTATGGATAGTGGCCTTTGGCTTCTTTATGCAGTCGCTGGATACCACCATCGTCAATACCGCCCTCCCCTCAATGGCGGCAAGTCTGGGCGAAAACCCGCTGCATATGCACATGGTGGTCGTCTCCTATGTGCTGACGGTGGCGGTGATGCTTCCCGCCAGCGGCTGGCTGGCGGACCGGGTCGGCGTGCGCAATATCTTCTTTACCGCCATTGTGCTCTTTACTCTTGGCTCCTTGCTCTGCGCCAGGGCCAGCAATCTTGATGAGCTGGTGATGTCAAGGGTATTACAGGGTATCGGCGGCGCGATGATGGTGCCGGTCGGACGGCTGACGGTGATGAAAATCGTCCCGCGTACGCATTATATGGCGGCAATGACCATGGTTACGCTGCCGGGCCAGATAGGCCCGCTTCTGGGGCCAGCGCTGGGCGGTCTGCTGGTGGAGTACGCCTCCTGGCACTGGATTTTCCTGATTAATCTTCCGGTCGGCATTATCGGCGGCATCGCGACGCTAATGCTGATGCCGAACTATAGGATGCAGACTCGCCGCTTCGACCTGTGGGGCTTTGTACTGCTGGCCTTTGGTATGGCGGCCCTGACGATCGCGCTGGACGGCCAGAAAAGTGCCGGTATTTCACCTCTGCTGGCAGGCGGGCTGGCAGCAGCTGGCGCAATGACACTTCTCGGCTATGTCTGGTACGCGAAGGGCAATCCGGGCGCGCTGTTTGATCTGCATCTTTTCCGCACCCGCACCTTTTCGTTAGGCCTGGGGGGCGGCTTCGTGGCCCGCGTGGGCAGCGGGATGCTGCCGTTTATGACGCCGGTCTTTCTACAGATTGGCGCCGGGTTTTCCCCCTTCCACGCCGGGCTGATGTTGATCCCGATGGTACTCGGCAGTATGGGAATGAAGCGTATCGTCGTTCAGGTGGTTAACCGCTTTGGCTACCGCCGGGTGCTGGTCTCCTCGACCCTCGGTCTGGCGCTGGTTACTCTGCTATTTATGGCCGTTACGTTGATGGGCTGGTACTACCTGATCCCGCCGGTACTGTTCCTGCAGGGGATGATTAACGCCTCTCGTTTCTCCACGATGAACACGCTGACGCTGAAAGACCTGCCTGATAATCTCGCCAGCGGCGGCAACAGCCTGCTGTCGATGATCATGCAGCTCTCCATGAGTACCGGCGTAACCGTGGCGGGCTTGCTTTTAGGGTTCTTCAGCTCGCAGCATCTGGCTGCTGGCAGCACCATCAGCCAGACGGTATTCCTCTACACCTGGCCCTGTATGGCGCTGATTATCGCCCTTCCGGCATTGCTCTTTGCGCGTGTCCCCAATGACACCACGCAGAACGTCGTCATTGCACGGCGCAAAAGGAAAGCATCATGAAACTCTGGCGCCCCGGTATCACCGGCAAGCTGTTCCTCGCTATTTTCGCCACCTGCATTATGCTACTGGTAACCATGCACTGGGCGGTGCGTATCAGCTTTGAACGCGGATTTATCGACTATATCAAGCACGGCAACGAGCAGCGGCTCAAGATGCTCAGCGACGCGCTGGCCGAACAGTATACCCTGCAGGGAAACTGGCGCTTTTTGCGTAATAACGACCGCTTTGTTTTCCAGATACTGCGCTCCTTTGAGCATGAGAACGATGACGATCGCCCGCGGCCAGAACGCGGACCAGGCGGTGAGTATGGACAGGGGCCGGATCGCGGCCCCGGGATGCCGCCACCGGGCTGGCGCACCCAGTTCTGGGTAATAGACCAGGATCGGAAGGTACTGGTCGGCCCACGTGCCCCCGTTCCATCAGACGGTAGCCGTCGTGCGATTACGGTCGAGGGCAAGGCCGTTGGCTGGGTGGTTGCCTCTCCGATAGAGCGGCTGACGCGCAATACGGATATTAACTTCGACCGTCAGCAAAAGCGGACCAGCTGGCTGATTGTCGGCCTGGCAACTATTCTGGCGGCGCTGGCAACCTTCCCGCTGGCCCGTGGGCTGCTGGCGCCGGTTAAACGGCTTGTTGAAGGCACGCATCAGTTGGCGGCGGGCAACTTTGCCACCCGGGTGGATGCCACAGGACAGGACGAGCTGGGCAGGCTGGCGCAGGACTTTAACCAGCTGGCCAGTACGCTGGAGAAAAACCGCCAGATGCGGCGCGATTTTATGGCAGATATCTCCCACGAGCTGCGCACTCCGCTGGCGGTACTGCGCGGTGAACTGGAAGCCATTCAGGATGGCGTTCGCCGTTTTACGCCGGAATCGGTCACCTCGCTGCAGGCGGAAGTGGCGACATTAACCAAGCTGGTGGACGACCTGCATCAGCTCTCCATGTCCGACGAAGGCGCACTGGCCTACCAGAAAGCACCGGTGGATCTGGTCACGCTGCTGGAGGTGGCTGCGGGCGCATTCCGCCAACGCTTTGCCGATCACGGCCTGAACCTCCGCCTGTCGTCGCTACCCGAGCAGGTACATGTGTTTGGCGATCGCGACCGCCTGATGCAGTTGTTTAATAACCTGCTGGAAAACAGCCTGCGCTATACGGACAGCGGCGGTGAGCTACTGATTAGCGGCAGACAACAGGAGAACAGCATTCGCCTGACTTTCTCCGACAGCGCACCGGGCGTGACCGACCAGCAGCTTGAGATGCTGTGTGAACGCTTTTATCGTGCAGAAGCCTCGCGTAATCGCGCCAGCGGTGGCTCCGGTCTGGGGCTGGCAATCTGCCAGAATATTGTTAACGCGCACGGTGGCACCCTGAGTGTTGCCCATTCGCCCGCAGGCGGCGTGAGTATTACCCTCACCCTGCCGCTGGAACGAGATTTAGCGAGGGAAATATGATTGACCTGTCAGATACCAAAGCACCACGCATTCTTATTGTTGAAGATGAACCCAAACTGGGTCAGCTGCTGATCGACTATTTGCAGGCCGCCAGCTACGCGCCCACGCTTATCGCCCACGGCGATCGGGTATTGGCCTCGGTCAAACAGAACCCGCCGGATCTGATCCTGCTGGATCTGATGCTGCCGGGCGTTGACGGTCTGACCCTGTGCAAGGAGATCCGCCGTTTCTCCGAGGTGCCCATTGTGATGGTGACGGCGAAAATCGAAGAGATTGACCGCCTGCTGGGGCTGGAGATCGGTGCTGATGACTATATCTGCAAACCCTATAGTCCGCGTGAGGTCGTCGCGCGCGTCAAAACCATTCTGCGTCGCTGCAAGCCCCAGCGCGATCTGCAGCTTCTCGATGCCGCCAGCAAGCTGGTCGTCGACGAGGGCCGCTTCCAGGCCAGCTGGCAGCAAAAAGCGCTGGATTTAACCCCGGCGGAGTTTCGCCTGTTGAAAACCCTGTCCAGCGAGCCGGGGAAGGTCTTTTCCCGTGAGCAACTGCTGAACCATCTGTATGATGATTACCGGGTGGTAACCGACCGCACCATTGATAGCCATATCAAAAACCTGCGCCGCAAGCTTGAAGCCCTCGACCAGGAACAGTCGTTTATCCGCGCCGTCTACGGCGTCGGCTACCGCTGGGAGGCGGACGTCTGTCGTCTGGCCTAATAGTAAAATGTACGTCCTCAGCAGTGGGATACTGAATAAAGGAGAGAAAAAACATGGATGACAAGACATTTAATCACCGCATCGAGATAGCTAAACTTGCGGTGTCTATAGCGGTTCCAGTCGCAATCGTTATCAGCGGTTTCTACGTGCAGCATAGTATATCGGAGTACCAGTCTCGCCAGACGATGACAAAAGAGATTTCAATTAAACTGGCCGACAGGCGATTAGCGTTGTACGACCAGATTAAAAGCCCTCTTAATCAGATTTACACTTATATTGAACAAGTTAGCGACTGGAACAGCTTATCGGTTAAAGACATAAAAAACATTCGCAGAGACCTGAATAAGATTATGTATTCTAACAGGGCCATCTGGTCTCCGGAGACGTTCATTCTTTATCTGGAATATATTGATCAGGCTGCTTTCCAGGTCGATGTGACTGGCAGCGAAAGCAAAATTCGCGCAGAGGTGAACGCTGCGAGATTGCTTGCCAGCACACAGCATGATGACCTGACTTATTTTTTGACGGGTTCTAAAGCTGAGAACCACAAGGCTGTTTACCGGAAACTCAATGACGCGCTCTCTGACGATTTAATGTTAATGGAGACAAAAAAGGAAAGTAGGTAAAAAACGCAATCGGCCTGGGTAAATCCGCAGGTTTACTCCCCCGCCCTCCGGCGCTACAATTCCCGCCCTTAAAGTAAGGGATATCCCCATCGCCTCACCCTGTGAGGCGAATCTGACCTGTCATCAGAACGAGTACATCATGTTTAAACCGGAACTTCTCTCCCCGGCGGGAACGCTGAAAAATATGCGTTACGCCTTCGCCTATGGTGCCGATGCCGTTTACGCGGGCCAGCCGCGCTACAGCCTGCGCGTGCGCAATAACGAATTTAACCACGAGAATTTACAGCTCGGTATTAACGAGGCCCACCTGTTGGGTAAAAAATTCTATGTGGTGGTCAATATCGCCCCCCATAACGCCAAGCTGAAAACCTTTATTCGCGACCTGAAACCGGTGGTGGAAATGGGTCCGGATGCGCTGATTATGTCCGATCCCGGTCTGATTATGCTGGTACGTGAAGCCTTTCCACAGATGGATATTCACTTGTCGGTGCAGGCGAACGCCGTTAACTGGGCAACCGTGAAATTCTGGCAGCAGATGGGGCTGATCCGCGTGATCCTGTCGCGTGAGCTGTCGCTGGATGAAATTGCCGAGATCCGCCAGCAGGTGCCGGAAATGGAGATTGAGATCTTCGTTCACGGAGCGCTGTGCATGGCCTATTCCGGCCGCTGCCTGCTCTCCGGCTACATCAACAAGCGCGACCCGAACCAGGGCACCTGCACCAACGCCTGCCGCTGGGAATATAACGTGCAGGAAGGGAAAGAGGACGCCATCGGCAATATCGTGCACCAGCATGAGCCGATCCCGGTGACCAACGTCGAGCCAACGCTCGGTATCGGTGCGCCGACCGATAAGGTCTTTATGATTGAAGAAGCCAAACGTCCGGGTGAATATATGACCGCCTTCGAAGACGAGCACGGCACCTATATTATGAACTCGAAAGATCTGCGCGCTATCGCTCACGTTGAGCGTCTTACCCGGATGGGCGTGCACTCGCTGAAAATCGAAGGCCGCACCAAATCCTACTACTACTGCGCCCGCACCGCGCAGGTTTACCGTAAGGCCATCGACGATGCCGCCGCCGGTAAGCCTTTCGATGCGTCGCTGCTGGAAACGCTGGAAGGCCTGGCGCATCGCGGCTATACAGAAGGTTTTCTGCGTCGCCATACCCATGACGACTATCAGAATTACGAGTACGGCTACTCGATCTCTGAACGCCAGCAGTTTGTCGGCGAATTTACCGGCGAGCGCAATGGCAAGCTGGCTGCGGTGGCGGTGAAAAACAAATTCTCCGTTGGCGACAGCCTGGAGGTGATGACCCCGGAGGGCAACGTTAACTTTTTCCTTGACCATATGGTCAATGGCAAAGGTGAAGCGATGCCGGTTGCCCCTGGCGATGGCTATACGGTATGGCTGCCGGTACCGCCGGATATGGCGCTGGAATATGGTCTGCTGATGCGTAATTTTAACGGCGAGTCGACGCGTAGTCCGCACGGCACCTGACGTTTAAGGGATTGTTTTTAATATTCGGAAGAATCTTAGAATCGGATCACATACCCGTTTAGTGGTTACGGATATGATGTCCCTGCTGAAAAACATAACCCATAAATGCCAGCTATACCAGGAACCACCTCCTTAGCCTGCGTAATCTCCCTTACGCAGGCTTTTTTTCTCCCGCCTTATCTCCTGTTCGTGAGCGCCGCTCTCGTTCCTGAGATACACTTATCTGCATCTTTACGATGAGGATAAAAAATGGCAACGATCCCCTCCAGCCTGGTGATTTTAAATGGCAAAGGTGCCGATAATGTCCTGCTGCGTGACACCATTGATACGCTGCGTGAAGAAGGGATGACGTTGCACGTCCGCGTGACATGGGAGAAAGGCGACGCGGTTCGCTACGTGGAAGAAGCCTGCCGCCTGGGTGTGGATACGGTGATCGCCGGCGGCGGCGATGGCACTATCAGCGAAGTAGCGACCGCGCTGACAGAGATTAAAACCAACCCGGTTCCGGCACTCGGCCTGCTGCCGCTGGGTACCGCCAATGATTTTGCTACCAGCACCGGTATCCCGGAAGCGCTGGATAACGCCCTGCGGCTGGCAATTATCGGCCACGCGGTCCCGGTTGATATTGCCAGAGTCAATAATAAAACCTGCTTTATTAATATGGCGACCGGCGGCTTTGGCACGCGAATTACTACTGAAACGCCGGAAAAACTGAAGGCCGCGCTGGGTGGCGTCTCCTATCTGATTCACGGTCTGATGCGGCCCGACACCCTGAAGGCCGACCGCTGCGAAATTAGCGGCGAGGATTTTCACTGGCAGGGCGATGCGCTGGTTATCGGCATAGGTAACGGCCGCCAGGCCGGCGGCGGACAGCAGCTCTGTCCGCAGGCGCTGATTAACGACGGTCTGCTGCAGCTGCGTATTTTCACCGCCGAAGAGCTGCTTCCGGCGCTTCTGACTACCCTGACACGCCCGGAAGAGAGCCCTAACGTGATAGACAGCGCCTCCTCGTGGTTCAAAATCGAAGCACCGCACGACATCACCTTTAACCTCGACGGTGAGCCGCTAACCGGCCGCCAGTTCCGGATCGAAGTCGTGGCCGATGCTCTTCGCTGTCGTCTGCCGCCTGACTGCCCGCTACTGCGCTAAGATTGACATACCAATGACGGCAGTCGGCTGGTATATAACAGCCGACTGTTGCTGTCCATACGCATGACCCTCAGGTAAAACGGCTCTCCGGTCTGCAGATAAAAAGCCGGCATCATCAGCCCCGCAGGTACAGATGAGCCTTTGAGATTGGAACTCACCCTCTGAGAATGAAGAAAAAAGTCATTACCATCGCGCGTAAATGAAAACCAGACGTTATGATCAATCGCCAGCGGTGGACCATTGCGTGGGGTCACCACGCCTCTTAGCACAACAACCCCCTTATTGCCGTCAAAAACATAGCGCAGAGCAATATCTGCATTGCTGTCCTCGGTGGAGACCAGGATCTCCCCCTGGCACTCAAAATGCGAACGCTGCCAGGTCTGCCAGAATTTCAACCCGCCCCCCGCCAGAATCATCACGACTACGGCGCCTAACAGCAGCCATCCCTGTTTATGCGTCAGCATGTGGCAACCCCTTAAAATAGTAAGATGAAATGCACTGGTTTTGCCGCCAGAAGCTGTATTCCTGACGGCATTGCAGCACCGAAACACGCTGCGTATTGGGGTACAGGGTCAGATATATCCACGGGTAATACTGACAGTCGAGCGCGTTTTGCTGAATAAATTTCTGATGCAAGCTATGAGCCAACACGTCCGGATTGCCAAAAACGCGGCATTTTCCGCTGTTGCTCAGCGGCACAAAGCGCTGCAGAGCCGGCGTAAACTCACTTCGCCAGAGAAAAAAATCCGCCAGCAGCCCGACCAGGATCGCGCCGACAAAAACGGCCCAGCCCCTGCGAGTATGCCGTTTCGGTACGAGCACTACGGGTATCTCACGCTCATCGGACACATCAGGCGTACCAGAATCGGCCTGCGCCTCGGCGTGGTGGGCTATCTCAAGTTCCTCTGACAGCCTGATACCCACTTTGGGTACGGTAATAATAAGTTCGTCATTAAGACCAAACTCTTTAAACGCGCGCCGAAGCAGTGAGATATTTTGATAAAAGTTATTGTTCGTTACGTGTGAGCCGTTATTCAACCAAACCCGCTGAAAAAAAACATCACGCTCAACAACCTGGCCATGATGCTGTATTAACAGATGCAAACACTGGCTTGCCGGATTGCTTAACGCCAGCTGTACCGAATTATCCGTCACAGCCGTCAGCAGGTTTCGCCCCGGTATAAAAAGTACTGTCCCGCCCAATAAAAAACTCTGACTCATCTGATTCCCTGATTGTTAGCTCGGTTTAACGCCACAAGCTCACCGCGCTTACTGCGGCAAACATATATTGTATTTTCCATTCCCCACACTAATTACACGATTCTAAGAATTTCTTCAGAAAAAAGAACCTTTGTTTTCTTAACTCAAAAAAAACACCACTTATTTAAGAAAAGTGAAAAGTCATCCTTTTGATTTATCTCGAATTTAAAAATTTCATCGAGCAAAATTAGTTAATATTTTTTATGTTTCATAAAACAAATAAAAAGGGCATATGGCGATGTGCCATATGCCCTTTGAATAACAATCTGGATAACCAGACCTAATACACGGCGACTTCCCTCGCCATTTCGCGGCTGTATTGCTGGCTGGCATTGACCAGCATCTGCGTATAATCCGTCTGCGCTTGCCCGTTAACCAGCGCATCAACGCTCAGCGTTTCCAGAATATTACCGTACTGTATCACCGCCACCGTCTGGCAGAGATGGGCAATCACGCCAAGATCATAGGTGACCATCAGATAGGTCAGCTTCGCCTCCTGCTGCAGGTCAGCCAGCAGATTCAGGATTTCAGCCTGGACCGAAACATCCAGCGCTGACGTGGGCTCATCCAGCAACAGCACCTGTCGCGATCGTTGATAGCGTGGATTTGTAACGGCTCCTCCAGAATATCGCCGATCGTATGGCGCGGATGCAGCGAACCGTAGGGATCCTGGAACACCATCTGCACCATCCGGCAGCTCCCCTGACCAATATTGTGCTTAAGCGCTTTGCCGTCGATAGCCAGCTCACCCTGCCAGTGGGTAAAGAGCCCGGCCAGACATTTGAGCACCGTGGTTTTACCGGATCCGGACTCGCCGACCAGGCCATAAATCTCCCCGGCGGCAACGCTAAAGTTCACGTCGCACAGTACCTGGTTGCGCTTCTCGCCCTCACCAAACTCCAGATTCAGATGGCGAACATCAATCATGTTATGCATGAATCAAGCTCCTTATTCACTAAGCCAGCTGCTCTGGCGCTGCATAACGGGCAGCACAGGACGACGATGGTGAATATCCGGCAGGGCGTTAATCAGCCCCTGGGTATAGGGATGCTGCGCGTTATCGAGAGCGCGGACAGCGATAGATTCCACCACCCGACCGGCATACATCACCAGCACGCGATCGCAGAAGCTGCGGACCAGGTTGATGTCGTGGCTGATAAAAATCAGCCCCAGCACGCGAAACTGGACCAGATCGTCGAGAAGACCCAGCACCTGCAGCCGCACCGACACGTCCAGCGCCGAGGTCGGTTCATCGGCGATCACCAGCTCAGGATCGGTAATCAGCATCATGGCAATCATAATGCGCTGCCCCTGACCACCGGAGACCTCATGCGGATAGAGATCGTAGACGCGTTCAGGCTGGCGAATACGCACCACGTCCAGCATCTCCAGCACTTTGGCTCTCGCCTCGACCTTTTTCCCCGGATGGTGCGTCAGCCAGGCTTCAGCAATCTGATCTCCGACGCAGACCACCGGATTCAGGGAGTATTTCGGGTCCTGCATAATTATTGAAATACGCTTACCACGAATGCCGCGCATCTCCTTTTCGCTGACGCTACGCAGATCCACATCGCCAAACTGCATACGCTCTGCAACGATACGCGCCTTCACCGGGTGCAGGCGCAACAGCGCCCTGCCCACCGTGGATTTACCGGAGCCGGATTCACCGACAATTGCCAGCTTTTCCCGGCCAAGTACAAAGGAGACGCCGCGGACCGCACTGGTGACCGCACCGCCGTTAATAAAGTCAACGTGGAGGTTACGCACGTCGAACAGTGGCGAATTATTCGCTGCGAGGATCGAGGATGTCACGTAAGCCGTCTCCTAAAAAGTTGAACGCCAGGCTGTTGATCAGAGTCGCCCGCCCCGGAATGGTTACTACCCACCAGCACTCCATCATGTGGGTGCGGCCGCTGGAAATCATCGCTCCCCACTCAGGATCGGGCGGCTGCGCGCCGAGGCCGAGGAAGCCAAGGCCGGCAGCGATAAGAATGATGCCCACCATATTCATAGTGATACGAATAATCACCGACGGCAGACAGAGCGGCACCACGTGGTGCCAGAGCACACGCGCGGATGCTGCCCCCTGCAGACGCACGGCAGAGATAAAGTCCGCCTGTCGCAGGGAGAGGGTTTCAGCCCTCGCCAGACGCGCAATCAGCGGCCAGGAAGTGAGGGTAATCGCGATCACCACATGCTCCAGCCCCGGACCCAGTGCGGCCACAAAAGCCAGTGCCAGTATCAGGCCTGGGAAGGAGATAAAGATATCGGTGACGCGCATTAGCACCATATCGACCTTGCCGCCAAAGTAACCGGCGCAGACGTCGAGCAGCAGCCCGAGCGGCCCAACGGTTACCGACACCAGCAGGACGATATAGAGAGTAATGCGCGAGCCGTAGACAATGCGGCTGAAAATATCGCGGCCAAACTCGTCGGTGCCGAACCAGTGCGCGGCACTCGGTGCCTGCAGGGCGCTATTAAGGTCCTGTACCAGCGGGTTGTAAGGCGCAATCAACGGCGCGAAGATAGCGACGAACAGCAGCAGCAGAATAATGCTGCCTCCGATGGCGGTTAGCGGGTTACGCGCCATTTTCCCGGCAAAACCGGCCACTCTTCCCGCGGAACGCTTCAGGCGCAGACGGCCTTCATCAGAACTACCACGCGGCGGCTAATCCAGAGAAACGGTCATGATTTGGTCCTCGGATCAAAGAATTGATACAGCATGTCGAATTTACGTTCGCGCATCGCGCCGTAAATCTGGTTACCGGTGCCGGTGATGATTTTGGCGTTAATCCCCGCCTGCATCAGCGTTGACTGCACGGCGATCGCGATATTGAGAAACGGCTGGTTCGCCAGGACTCTGAGGGTGGTATCAAACCCGTCGGGATATCCCGCCTCCGCCAGCAGTTTTGTGGCGTGGGCGATATCCAGTCGGTAGCCCGGATCGGGCAACGTGGACGGCATCCCGGCTTTGATCGGCCGCTGGTGCAGCACGCCATAGCCCGGCATCAGGGCTTTGTTAATTCATTGATAATCAATCAGACAGCGCACCGCCTCGCGGACTTTCGGCCTGGCGAAGTGGTTTTCCTTCATGCTCATCGCCACGTAATAAACCGTCCCCTTCTGTACCGCATCAACGGTGAGATCCGGATCTTTACGCAGGGCGTTGATATCCGACACCGCCATATTGTTGGCAACGTCGAGGTCGCCTTTGGCAATCATCAGACGCAGGGTCTGTGACTCCTGGAAGTGACGCAGTACCACGCGGCTCATTTTCGCCTCGCCGCACCAGTAGTCCAGGTTGCGCTTCATACGCAGCACGTCTTTGGCCTGCCAGGTGTCGAGGATAAAGGGACCGGAGCCGGCTTCGTTGGTGGTCAGCCAGTGGTTACCCCAGTCGTTATTACGCTCGTGGGTTTTAACGGTTTTGCTGTCCAGCACACCGAGGTTGCCCAGCGCGCCCAGGGAGTAGATCACCAGCTGTGGGTCGTTGGCTTTCGGCAGGATCAGCTGCACGGTGTAATCGTCGAGGGCTTTAATCTGCTCGTCGATATTTTTCTTGCTGAAGCCGTAGGATTTCCAGACCGAGGCCTGGGCGAGGTTAAGGTGCAGCAAGCGACGCATGGACCACACCACATCTTCTGCGCTAAGGGGATTGCCTGAGTGGAACTTCACGTCATCACGCAGATGGAAAGTAATGCTCTTTCCATCCGGGCTGATATCCCAGCTTTTGGCCAGCGCGGGTTTGACGCTGGTGAGCGCATTGGGATCCAGCTCAACCAGCGAGTCATAGAGGTTAACCACAATACCGACCACTTCGTTCCCGGTCATCGCCGCCGGGTCGAGGGTCAGCAGGTTGTTCATGTTCATGCCGATGATGAGCTGATCGGGCGGTGTTTTTGCGTACGCCACCCCGCTCCCCATCATTAGCGAGAGCGCAAGTAAGCACGCTCCGGCAAGGGAGTTCTTTTTCATCGTATATAGCCTGTAGGGTAAGAGTTTTTATATGTCAGTCGTGGCTGACGGTATTGGCTTCGATATACGCAAAATTAATGTCTTCCCCGAGTCCCGGACGCTGTGGCATATGCACATATCCGTCCTCGTCCATCGGGTCGACGATACTGTTGAGGTACGCCGCAGGTTCGTCGTAATCCAGGAACGGATGCAGCAGGCCGCGCTCGTACCAGCCGCAGTTGCGGATCGCACCGATTACCGCCAGGCTGGCCGCGCCGTTGCCGTGAACTTCACAGTCCATGCCAAAGGATTCTGCCAGGTTAGCGACCTTCAGCGTCGGAGAGATCCCGCCCACGCCGTTGGCACCGGCGCACAGAATGTCGCAAGCTCCGGCTTTAACCCAGTCGGCGCGGCTGTGGTGCTTACCGCCGAGGCTTTCCGGTCCGATAATGGGAATGCTGAGGTTCTCCGCAAGCCAGGCGTAGGAAACCATGCTCTCCTCTTCTATCGGCTCTTCAAACCAGGCGAAATCGAGTTTCTCCAGCTCTTTACCGATATAAAGCGCCTCGGTGCGACTGTACCAGTGGTAGCCATCAATCATCAGATCGATATCCGGGCCGACCGCTTCACACACGGCGGCGCAGGCTTTCACGTCCATTTTGGGGTTCGGTGCGAAGGAGACCGGCGGCATCCAGGTATGCAGCTTGATGGCTTTGTAGCCGCGCCACCAGTTTTTCAGCAAAAGCCGCGTATTCGTCCGGCGTGGAGAGACCGCCTTCCAGCTCGTCGCCGCACATGGTGCTGCCATAGGCCGGGGCTTTATCACGGAAGCCGCCCAACAGTTTCCATACCGGCATTTGCAGCTTACGGCCAATCAGATCCCACAGGGCCTGCTCAACAAAGGAGAGTGCGCGTTCGGTCAGCTGATGGGCGCTGCCCCGCTGCCAGTGCACCAGATCCTGCCAGATACGTTCGCGATTAAACGGATCCTGACCAATCATCACTTTGCGGAAGAAGGCGTTCACCACATGCGGGCGCACTACTTCCGACAGTGCGAAGGAGTAGCCTCGGGTGCCATCGTCAGCGGTGATGGTGAGCATCGCTATTTTTGTCAGGCTCTCCGGCCCCGGATACGAGTGACCAGCGCTGTCCGATACGCGGCGGGTAGGGTACTGGAAGACTGTGACGTTTACTGATTCAATTTTCATTATAGGTCCTTTGTACAACGAATGATTCTGAGCCGTCGGCGCAGAGTGCCAACGTGAAAATTCCGTAACGATCAACAACAGGAGGGAGCAGTACGACTTTGAAAAGCCGTTTCAGAACTAAATGTATGCATAAAATTCGTCCGTTGCCTCGGACAAATTTCGCTAAGCGTCGCTATATTTTCGTGCATACGCACAATATTGCGTGACATTTTTCACAAAAGAAGTGGGAAGTGCGAGGTGGATCGGAAAGATGTTTCGTTATTAACAAAGCATTGATTTAGCTATTTAACGCTATGTTAGCAGTACTGCTGCTTCAGTAGAGGAAAGAGTGCCAGAGATGGACTTGGTCCGGCTGTAAATCGCCGAGGCGTTTCCTCGAACCAGGGGCACCGCTTTACAGAGATGTTACCTGTGCCCGCCCCCGTCCGGCGAAAGGAATAAGCTGAGGACAAAATTGCCGGGAGCAATTTTGAACAACGCCTGCGCTGGCCCCGAAGGGGTGAACCCCAGGGATGGGGTTCATATTCCGCGAAGCGACGATTTACTTTGCCGGGAGCCTGGGTTGCCAGGGTTGTGGCGGTGAGCCACCCTGGCCCGTTCACCCGCATTGCACTCACAGAGAAACAGAGAACGTGAAGTGAACGGAACCCCTTTGCAGCTACATATGCCCTCAGCCCATGTTGAATAAGCTAATCAGGCAATCGTCACCTTAGTATCAATATAGACATCCTGCACCGCGTTAATCAGCTTCACCCCTTCGGACATCGACTTCTTAAACGCCTTACGGCCGAGGATAAGCCCCATCCCGCCCGCGCGCTTATTGATGACTGCCGTGCGCACCGCATCGCTGAGATCGGTCTCGCCACCCGCCGCGCCGCCTGAGTTAATCAGCCCCGCCCTGCCCATATAGCAGTTCGCCAGCTGATAGCGCACCAGATCGATCGGGTTTTCGCTGGTTAGCTTGCTGTAAACCCGGTCATCCGTATAGCCGAAGTTGACCGCCTTATAGCCCCCGTTATTTTCCGCCATCTTCTGCTTCACAATATCGGCCCCGATGGTCGCCGCCAGATGATTAGCCTGTCCGGTCAGGTCGGCGGAAACGTGGTAATCGACACCGGCTTTTTTGAAATCCTCATTACGTAGATAGGCCCAGAGCACGGTAACCATACCCAGCTCGTGCGCACGCTCAAAGGCGGCGGAGATCTCTTCAATCTGGCGACGGGACTCCCGGGAACCAAAGTAAATAGTCGCCCCTACCGCCACGGCACCCAGATTGAAGGCCTGCTCGACGCTGGCGTACAGAGTCTGGTCATATTCGGTGGGGTAGCTCAGGGTTTCGTTATGGTTGAGCTTCACGAGGAACGGGATACGGTGCGCATAGCGGCGGGAAACGGAGGCCAGCACGCCATAGGTCGATGCCACGCAGTTACAGCCCGCCTCAATCGCCAGCTCAACGATATTCTTTGGATCAAAATAGAGCGGATTGGCGGCAAAGGACGCGCCCGCCGAGTGCTCAACGCCCTGGTCGACCGGCAGAATGGAGAGATAGCCGCTGCCCGCCAGTCGTCCGGTGTTGTATAACGTCTGCATATTACGTAATACCGCCGGTGGCCGGTTGTTATCAAACATCACACGATCGACGTAATCCTGGCCTGGCAGGTAGAGTTTATCGGCAGGAATAGTCATACAGCGGTGCTGTAGCAAGCCGTCGGCGTCTTTGCCGAGCAGTTGCGTAATATCAGTCATAGCGATGCTCCCGTGGTTGCCGCTATTATCGGCAGTGGATTGTCCTTACCCGCGCAGTTGCGGGCAGAAATAAGCCTGGTACCGGTAGCGCAAATTTTCCAGAGCCCGGCTATTTTTCAGCCATTTCCACTGGCTCGATTCACTGATAACAAAAATGTTACATAGCTCATACTTTCACCCTAAAGGTATTTCAAAGGTATTATCAACTGGTATGCTGAATACGTACCTTACCTGTCATGAAGGATTTTAAGATGAAAACTACAGCAAAGCTGTCGTTCATGATGTTCGTTGAGTGGTTTATCTGGGGCGCGTGGTTTGTACCGCTGTGGCTGTGGCTGAGCAAAAGCGGCTTTACCGCCGGTGAGATCGGCTGGTCCTACGCCTGTACCGCTATCGCGGCTATTCTCTCACCGATCCTCGTTGGCTCCCTGACCGACCGCTTCTTCCCGGCGCAAAAAGTCCTGGCGGTGCTGATGTTCGCCGGGGCGATACTGATGTACTTTGCCGCGCAGCAGACCACCTTCGCCGGGTTCTTCCCGCTGCTGTTGGCCTATTCGCTGACCTATATGCCCACCATCGCGCTGACCAACAGCATCGCATTCTCCAACGTCGGCGACGTGGAGCGCGACTTCCCACGTATCCGCGTGATGGGCACCATCGGCTGGATCGCCTCCGGGCTGGTGTGCGGCTTCCTGCCGCAGATGATGGGCTACAGCGATATTTCGCCGACTAACGTGCCGCTGCTGATCGCCGCCGGCAGCTCGCTGCTGCTGGGCCTGTTCGCCTTCTTCCTGCCGGATACGCCACCAAAAAGCACCGGCAAGCTGAGCGTCAAGGTGATGCTGGGCCTTGACGCGATCATTCTGCTGCGCGACCGCAACTTCCTTGTTTTCTTCTTCTGCTCGTTCCTGTTTGCCATGCCGCTGGCCTTCTATTACATCTTCGCCAACGGCTACCTCACCGAAGTGGGGATGAAAAATGCGACCGGCTGGATGACCCTCGGTCAGTTCTCCGAAATCTTCTTTATGCTGGCGCTGCCGTTTTTCACTAAGCGTTTTGGTATTAAAAAGGTATTATTACTGGGCTTACTGACCGCCGCCCTGCGCTACGGATTTTTCGTCTTCGGCGGCGCGGAGCAGTACTTTACTTACGCCCTGCTGTTCCTCGGCATTCTGCTGCACGGTGTGAGCTATGACTTCTACTATGTCACCGCCTATATCTACGTCGATAAAAAGGCGCCGGTGCATATGCGCACCGCCGCGCAGGGGCTTATCACTCTCTGCTGTCAGGGCTTTGGTAGCCTGCTGGGCTATCGCCTCGGCGCAATGATGATGGAAAAAATGTATGCATACCCGGAGCCGGTAAACGGCCTGACCTTTGACTGGGCGGGTATGTGGACCTTCGGGGGCGTGATGATCGCCATTATCGCCGTACTCTTTATGCTGTTCTTTCGCGAATCGGACAAAGAAATCACCGAAATACAGGTGGACAACGAGCGCGATATTTCGCTGACACAAGGGGAAGTTAAATGAAAGCGGATCGTATTCTCGGGGCCCTTTACGGGCAGGCGTTAGGGGATTCGATGGGTATGCCATCCGAGCTGTGGCCAAGAAGTCGGGTGAAAGCCCACTTCGGCTGGATCGACAGGTTCCTGCCGGGCCCTGCGGAAAATAATGCTGCCTGCTATTTTGGCCGCGCGGAGTTTACCGACGACACCTCGATGGCACTGTGCCTGGCCGATGCGCTTATCGAGTGCGACGGACGGATCGATGCCGACGTTATCGGTCGGCACATCCTGAAATGGGCGGAAGGTTTTGACGCTTTTAATAAAAACGTGCTCGGCCCGACGTCGAAGATTGCCCTGAACGCCATTCGCGCCGGGAAACCGGTGAGCGAGCTGGAGAATAACGGGGTAACTAACGGCGCGGCCATGCGCGTATCGCCGCTGGGCTGCCTGCTGCCGCCCAACAATCTCGACCACTTTATCAATGAGATTGCGCTGGCCTCCAGCCCAACCCATAAATCGGATATCGCCATCTCCGGCGCGGTGGTCGTCGCCTGGGCGATTTCACGCGCCATCGACGGCGCAAGCTGGGCGAGCATCGCTGATGCCCTGCCCGCCGTTGCCGCACACGTCCAGCAAAAACGGGTGACGACATTCAGCGCATCAATGGCGGCACGCATTGAGCTGGCGCTGAAAACCGTCCGTGAGGCGCAGGGAGTGGAGTCCGCCAGCGAGCAGCTTTATCAGCTGATAGGCGCGGGTACCAGCACCATTCAGTCAGTGCCCTGCGCCATTGCGATGGTGGAGCTGGCCGAAGGAGACCCTAACCGTTGCGCCATTCTGTGCGCCAATCTCGGCGGCGATACCGATACCATCGGCGCGATGGCTACCGCCATCTGCGGTGCGTTAGCCGGTATCAACGCTATTGATGCCGGTCTGAAGCGTGAGCTGGACGACGTTAACCAGCTGGATTTTGCCCGCTATGCCACAACGCTTCTAACATACCGCCAGCAGCGGGAGGAAGCATGAGCGCGAACGTCTTAAGCGAAAAACTGGCCGGGATGCAGGAAACGCGTCCGGTGGTGGTGGTTGGCGCGGCGGTGATCGATGTGATCGCCGATGCCTACGCCCTGCCCTGGCGCGGCTGCGATATTGAGCTGCACCAGCAGGGCGTGAATATCGGCGGCTGTGCGCTGAATATCGCCGTGGCGCTGAAACGCCTCGGCGTGGAGGCCTGCAATGCCCTGCCACTCGGCAAAGGCATGTGGTCGGATATTATCCGCGCCAGTATGGCCAGAGAGGGCCTGACCAGCGTCGTCGAAGCGGAAGATGGCGACAACGGCTGGTGTCTGGCGCTGGTGGAGCCGGACGGCGAACGCACATTTATGTCCTTTAGCGGCGTGGAGAATCAGTGGCGGGAGGAGTGGCTGGCGGGGATCCCCGTGCAGCCCGGCGCGCTGGTATACCTTTCTGGCTATCAGCTGGCCTCCGCCAGCGGCGAGCGCCTGGTCAGCTGGCTCGAAGGACTGAAGGATATTACAGCCTTTATCGATTTTGGCCCGCGTATCGTAGATATCCCCGCCCCGCTGCTGGAGCGGATTATGGCCTGCAAACCGCTGGTCTCTCTGAATCGCCAGGAAACCGAGTTTGCCGCAGAGATCTTCAGCTGCAACGACGACGTAACGGCGTTCGGCAAAACGTGGGTAGACCGTTTTCAGGCTCCCCTGGTTGTGCGCCAGGATAAAGCCGGTGCCTGGTACTTTACGCCGGACGAGCACGGGATGGTTGCACCCTTCCCGGCCACGGTGCTGGACAGTATCGGCGCAGGTGACAGCCACGCGGGCGGAACCCTTGCCGGGCTGGCGGCAGGATGGTCATTGCCGGATGCGGTGATGCTCGGCAATGCCGTTGCCGCCTGGGTGGTGAGCCATCGCGGCGGAGACTGCGCACCAACTCGCGAAGAGCTACTCCTCGCTCACAAACACGTATAGGTCGCTACGACAATAGCTGATGCTGTACTCAACAGGCCGGTGCTGTTGATCGAAGGCGATTTGCCTGATTACCAGTACCGGTATTTTTTCGTCCATCTGAATATGCTGCTGAAACTCGGCGTCGGGCATCATGGCCCCTACCCGGGAGCGGGTACGTTCAGGAAAGATATTTCGCTGGCGGAAATAATCATACAGAGAGACACCTATCGCGTCCGCATCGTCGATAAGCGCCGTCGGCACCCAGGACTCTTCAATCGATACCGCGTCGTCATCGACATAGCGGATACGCTTAAGCAGAAAAACATCGCTGCCGGACGCCACGCCCAGCGCCTCCGCCACCTCTTCCGGACAGGGTACCACCCGCTTATTCACCCACAGGGTATTCGGCTTTTTACCCCGAAGTTCAACCTGTTGGGAAAATCCGCGCGCCTCTTTTAAGGAGTACTCGAAAATATTGACGATCTGCGTGCCGTAGCCGCGCGCACGCGTCACCACGCCTTCATTTTCAAGCGCCTGCATCGCTTTACGCACGGTGATCCGCGACACGCCGGTCAGCTGGCTGAGATCGCGCTCGCCGGGCAAAATATTCCCGTGCTGCAGCATGCCGCTGCGTACGGCATTTTTCACCGTTTCGGCAAAGCGGAGATATAGCGGCATCTTGTCTGCCGCAGCAATCCGCTCGTTAAGCTGAGCGATAAGTCGGATATGCGCCTGTTCCATCGCGATTTTCCTGGCTGAATATAGACTGCCAGTATACTACCACCATGCGTGGAAATGATGCACCGGGCAGTGCCCTCACCGACCTCCAGCGTATCGGCTTTGGCTTTCGCCTCGGCCTTTTTCCCCGGATGGTGCGTCAGCCAGGCTTCGGCAATCTGATCCCCGACGCAGACCACAGGATTCAGGGCGTATTTCGGGTCCTGCATAATCATTGAAATACGCTTACCGCGAATGCTGGGCAGATCCACACCACCGAACTGCATACGTCCGGCAACAATGCGCGCCTTCGCCGGGTGCAGCCGCAGCCCTGCGTTTTTTGCAAGGCTATTCTACATCATGATGAACCTGAAACAGTGACTAATCGATAAAAGCGGTGCCAACACCGCCGCCCTTGCGGAACTTACATGCAGGCAGAAAAGATGACGGCAGGATTAAGGTCAGGCAGAGTAAATATCTGAACAGCCAGCTTGAGCAGGACTACCGTAACATCAAACGCAGGATAAAACTGATGACGGGATTCAAGTCCTTCCGCAGGACGAAGGCAATACTGATCGGCATCGAACTGATTCATATGGGCAACTTCAGTATCCCGGTGGAGACGGATTGTCAACGGCGGAACAGTTTTATCTGCTGGCTGCCTGAATAACCGGCAGCGCAACTTTTACCAGACTGTTGCTGTTAATGCGACAGAACCCTCTACAAAGCCCTACTGATCATTCATGGCAGCATGGCGCTCTGGCGCTCTGGCGCTGCAGGTATGGTATTGTCTTATGTGCATGGGAGTAAAAGGGACATAAGGTTATTATTTTGTTGGCTTTTAGATGAATTGCTTTTTTATTATCCTGTTATAATAACTTATTAATAGATATTTTAATATCACGGTGGCTTGCCGAATAAGTTAAGGGAAGTATAATGAAAAAGAATTTGGTTGTTATACATTTAGAAAGCTTTAATCATAATATATATGGTCACAGAAATTGGTTCCCATGTCTTAACAGTATTTCTGAACATTGCGTAAGATTAAATAATTATATTTCCACTGCAACTTCATCTTTTATGGCTGCCGGTGATTTATTACATGGGGATGATAATATCCTTGAACATAATAATTTTTTAGAAGTGAATCTTTCTGTTAATCGCCGGAATCAGTCTTTATTCGATGAACTTCGTCACTATGGATACAATACAAAAGGGATAGGCTACCCGAAAAATATAGTCAGCTTCGATAAAATATGGAGCGATAATGATAAATTCCATTGGTATAATAATTCACAAGAAATGCTCGTTCAGGCAGAGAAAACCATAAAAGAAGACATCCCCTTTGCCCTATACACCTGGAATTTATCCAGTCATCTTTGCTATAGCGATGCACATAAAAAATCGGGGGGAAATGCTTTCGATTCCTGGCGGCGCGGATATGAAAGTATGGATATGACCGTAGGGGATATTATAAATCTGTTGATTAAATATAATAAACTAAAAAATACGACCGTTGTTATTTTTGGCGATCATGGTGATGATTTTTGGAGTCATGCCCATTATGGTGGTTTTTCACATGGTATTGAACCCTATATCTCATTGGTGCATACACCAGCTTTAATTTTGGATCCAGAGATTAAAGGGCATGATATTAATGGAATGGTGAGCGCTATTGATTTGAAAAAAACGGTGCTGGAGTTACTTGACCTGCCATATAATGATTCGACACTAAGTCCTGTCTACTCTGTTTTTAGCCAAGAGCGAAAATACTGTTTTAGCCGCAATTTATTTATTGCTCAGGCCAATTACCCTCTACATAAAGGATATTCAATTACATCAGAGTTGTTCCATTTATTATGGATTGATAATGAATATAAAATGTTTGCCTGGCAGGCCGATACTGGAAACCACTTTGATTTAATATGTTTGCTGACAGAGGATTCTTCTGGTTCACTGCAAATTAATTATAATAAACTCGGAGGAGGCAAAAAACCTGCCAGACATGTTACAGAATTCTTACCAGTGGGCTGTGAAAATACTATTGCCAGTAATTATGTCGAGATGAAACAAGAGCTTGAGAACTGGGTATCCATGAAAGTAGCAGCAGTTAAACATGCTTAACCACTTCTGGTTATATGCATGTAAAATTTTATTATTTCAATATATAGGCGTATCTGTGAAAAAGGTAATTACATTTGGGACATTTGACATGCTACATATTGGGCATGTCAACATTTTAAACAGAGCAGCATCTATTGGTGATTATCTCATTGTAGGCGTATCATCAGATGAATTAAATCTCAGAAAAAAAGAGAGGCGATCAATTTATAATCAAGATGATCGGATGGCTATTGTTTCTTCTCTGAAGGGAGTGTCCGAAGTTTTTCTCGAAGAGTCGCTGGAGAAAAAACTTGAATATATTAGAGAAAAAGACGCAACCATACTGGTCATGGGTGATGACTGGTTTGGGAAGTTTGACTGGGTTAGATCACACTGTGAGGTTATTTATTTACCGAGGACACCTCTTATATCAACAACGGAAGTCATCTGTAAAGTGAGAACACCAGACAGCATTAATACCGAGTGCGAGTGAATTTCTGACGCGGATTTAACTCCCGCCAGTCCCAAAATTCTTTAAAGATGGTTCCAGAGTCATCTGCAGAGGTCATGAAGACCCGGACAATATATGCATACAGCTGCGCCCCCGTAAATCTGCCACCATATTTAAACGCGATCGCTCAGGCGCTCACCGAACTCGATAATAAAACGACTCATTGCCAACATCCACATAGCGAATACGCTTTAGCAGAAAGACATCACTACCGGATTCCACGCCCAGCTCACCGGACACCTCCTCCGGACAGGGCACCACCCGCTTATTCACCCACGGGGATTTGGCTTTTTCCCGCGCAGCTCGACCTGTTGGGAAAGTCTGTGCGCCTCTTTCAGCGAGTATTCGAAATATTGACGATTTGCGTCCCGTAACCGCGTAGACGGGTCACCACGTCTTCATTTTCGCCTGCATCGCTATACGCACGGTGATCCGCGACACGCCAGGCAAAATGGCTGAATATAGACTGCCAGTATACTACCACCATGCGTGGAAATGATGCACCGGGCCAATACCTTCTCCTACCTCCAGCGTATCAGCCTGTGCCAGGGCGGCAGAGAGCCAGCGCTTGGCCTTATCGACCGTCTCCGGCCAGTTAGTATGGCGAGGGCGCAGCGCCGCCAGCGCCGAGGAGAGCGTGCAGCCGGTGCCGTGGGTGTTTTTGGTCTTTACGCGCGGGGCGGTAAAGCGCAGTTCTTCGGCAGCAGTAAACAGCCAGTCCGGGCTTTCGGCATCGGTCAGATGGCCGCCCTTCATCAACACCGACTCACAGCCCAGCGCCAGCAGCGCCCGCCCCTGCTCGCGCATCTCCCGCTCGTTTTCAGCAATCGACGCATCCAGCAGCGCCGCCGCCTCCGGCAGGTTGGGCGTAATCAGCGCCACCTGCGGCAGCAGATGAATACGCAGGGTGGCCACGGCGGCAGGCGACAGCAGCGGATCGCCGCTTTTCGCCAGCATCACCGTATCCAGCACCAGATTGCGCACCTGATAGTGCCGCAGACGTTCCGCCACCGCCTCGACGATATCCGTCTCCGCCAGCATCCCAATTTTGGTGGCATCAATACGAACATCGCTGAACACCGAATCCAGTTGGGCAGCCACACACTCCGGTGTCACACGAAATACCGACTGCACGCCGCGCGTATTTTGCGCCACCAGCGCGGTGACTACCGAACAGCCGTAGGCGCCAAGCGCCGAGAAGGTTTTCAGATCGGCCTGAATACCTGCACCACCGCTGGGATCGGTACCGGCAATCGTCAGAGCATTAATCCGTTTCATCCGTGCATCTCCTTTGCCAGACCATAGAGCGCGTCGAGAAACGCCGGGATAAAACTGCCCGGACCGGCGCTGTTCTGCGTGGCCGTCGAACCGGCCCGTTTCATCCACAGACAGGAGGAAGCGACGTTTTCCAGCCGCTCCCCCGGCAGCGCACAGCTGGCGGCCACCACCGCGCTCAGGGCGCAGCCGGTGCCAACCACGCGGGTCATCAGCGGGTCACCGCCGGCAACTGCCACCGTCCGCCGACCGTCGGTGATATAATCCATCTCACCAGTCACCGCCACCACCGCGCCACACTGGCGGGCCAACTTCTGGGCGGCAGGAAGCGCGGCAGCCGCCGTATCGGTCGTATCCACCCCGCGCCCACCCGCACTCATGCCGACTAACGCCAGGATTTCCGAGGGATTTCCGCGGATCGCCGCAGGCCTTAAGGCCAGCAGCTCACGACAGAATTCGCTGCGCAGCGCCAGCACCCCCACCGCCACAGGATCAAGCGACCAGGGTTTACCGGCTGCGCTGGCAGCCCCGACGGCCAGACGCATGGCGTCGGCCCGGTCACGGGTTAACGTACCGACGTTAATCAGCAGCGCATCGGCAATCGCGGCAAAGGGTGCGGCCTCCTGCGGGTCGATAACCATTGCGGGCGAGGCACCAAGCGCCAGAAGAACATTGGCGGTAAAGGTCTGCACCACGTCGTTGGTCATACAGTGAACCAGCGGAGAACGCTGATGGAAGTGGTGCAGCACGCGGGCAGACGTAGAAGAAGGATGCAGGTCAGGTTGCATTGTTACGCTCCTGCCACGCGATAAAGAAGGGACGGCCAGGCAGGCGTCTGACTTCCCTACGCTGGCATTATCCAGTTCAGGTAATACGGGTAATTCTCAGCCTTCATATGGAAGGGCACCCCGAGTCATTGGTACAGCAAACTACAGATTTAGCGACAGCTTAAGGGAAGCCGCCTGCGAGTACAAGTCCGGTCCCTGACGTCCAGACTGGACAATCTCATCAAAAAACAGCCCGGTAAGGTTCAATGACTGACCCCTGACCTGAGTGTAGATCTTGTCGACTTCCATTTAGCCTCTGTCCCAGCGATGGTAACCTCACTTCATCCGTCCGTTCTCTGTCACCCGTCCGCCGCAGGCGGGATAGCCCGGTGGCACCAGGGTGATATTGCCCATCGTCGGGCGGATATCGAAGCGGCGGAACAGAGCCTTTAACACCTGATGCAGGGGTAACATCGGGCATGGCGTAGTAAATCAGTTCGCCAATGGAAAGCTCAATCCACTCTTCCGCCGACATATCTTCGATCAGCGGCTGCGCAAACAGGCTGTTTTCCGCTATCTCCTGCAAACGCGCGTAGTCGCTCACCTCCCTGCCACAGAACTCAAGCCGGCTATCGGTAAAAAAGAGCATGTCGATATACGCCTTTTCCGTCTCATTTAACGTTGCTTCTTCCACCTCCGTAAGCTGCTTTGCCAGAAAAAGGGCGACCAGCGACGGCAGATGCTGGATAACCAACACCAGATGCTCACCGCTCCCGCCCCCCGAGCAGTAAATTCTCCGACGTGGCGCTAAAGTCGTGGCAGCCCCAGCCGCGCTGCCATTGCGCACACCGGCATAAAATCGGCCAGCTTGCAGTAGGTCAGATGCCGTGTCCAGTCGTCACCAAAGCGAATATCTATGCCGAGCGCGGACAGCACCATCTGAGGATAATATGACTCGTCGTACCGACGCCGGAGAAACGCTTCCATCGGCTCAACGCCGTTAAAGGCGGCAAACTGTAGCCGCCCGGTGTTTTTCCGGGGGCGCCCGCGATATTTGAAGTGCAGCGGTGTATCCAGCGCGATAAGTTCATGCATAAAATTATCGATTTTCTGCCCCCAGTCGCACTTTTGCACGTCGGTCGCCTCGCTGATACGCCAGTATGAATGGTCTTCATACAGCCAGTGGTCAAATACTGTCACTCCCGCCCAACAGCACTCCGATGGCGTGCAGTCTTCGCTGGCCTTAAGCAGCCAGGAGAAGTGATTTGCCAGCTGGGTATTCTGCGGTTTATCGAGGTTTTTAAAACGATTAATCATTTTGAACGAGTTAACTAATATGTGAAAAACGTCTGGTACAGCCCCCAGACGGCTATCGCTACAGCGGGTAGAAACAGTCATCACGGGCCTTTTTCCGGCTGCGCGGCGGCAGGTTCAGATGGCGAATAAAGTCCCTGGCTATCCACTGTATAGGCTTCGGCATAGCGCACAAAGTGCTGCCTCACAGTCTGCAGACCAAACAGGTTATCCGCACGCTGCCAGAAGGTGTCGGGCAACAACGGCAGCGTCAGGGTATCACTGGAAAGACTCTCAACGTGGACACGCAGGCTGTAGCCGACCTGCAACAACAGCGGTTCAATCCGGGCCATCGTCTGCTCAAAGCCTTCATCGCCTAATGCCGCATGTTGAAAGACGTGTGGCGTTCCCATCAGAGTAACCGTGGCCATTTCAATGTCGCTGTCATAATCAGCATCAACGGAGAGCAGCGAATCGTCGAGCTCGTCGGCCTCTTCACCCTGCTTACGTAAAAAAGCGCACCGTTGCGCACTCGCCTGCTTACACCTGTCCTGCGCAAAATAGCGCGCGAAAGCATCTCAGCCAGCCTGTTCCATAGCCGTCGTATTCCGTAAAAAGTCAGAGGATTCAGTATATTCAGACGGGTGATGCGGGGCTACAGCCCAAAATGGCAGTGAATGCTTTGACCGATACCTGGCCCCAGGCCGGGTAATGCGGGTATTTTCAGCCCTCACAAAGAAACAGTAGCCAGCCCGAAGGCTGGCTTTTATCGTTCTAACGCACCATGCAGGGACGTTTGTTTTCAAAGGTCCAGTTCGGCGGCATCCCATAGCATCCTCGCGCGCGCCCAGGCCGTTGTGCGCTGACAGGGCAGCGCACAACTAACGCATAGAATACATATAAATCGAGATCGTCAGCAGTGGAAACAACCCGCGCTAATCGTCAGGGGCGATTTTTCCAGGCCCGACTCGGCATGGGGAATTTACGCATCGCGAACCAGTTGTATCGCGCCCTGGGCAAACATAAAGGCTTCGTCTTCATCCGCTTCAGGCAGGATAAGCGCAAACTCTTCTCCACCGTAGCGAGCAGCCAGCGCGTTACTATTACTGTTAAGCGTCAGCCGGTGCAGCAATGCCCCAACCTGACGCAGGCAGTTATCGCCCGCCACGTGGCCATAGAAATCGTTGTAGCGTTTAAAGTGATCGACATCGATCATAATCAACCCCACCGGCTTGCCGCTGGTGCACGATGACTTCAGACTGTTTTCAAGGAGAAGATCAAACTGACGCCGGTTAGTCAGACCGTCGGCCAGTGCCATCAGCTGGAGGGTATGGTTAATACTGGTCAGTTCATCCCGCAGCACAGTCAGTTCCGTCTGGTTACGCACGTTCATTCGAACCTGGCGAAAAACAATCGTACCCACCAACAGAATACCGAGCAGCAACATCGTGTTGAGTATCATATCCGCCAAGCTGTCGCTCAGCCAGTCCGCCCACAGCTCGGCTTTGTCATAACCGGCCTCCACCACCAGCGGATAGCGTTCAAGGCGGGCAAAACCGCGATCCTGGATCATCAACGCATGGGTAAAGAGCGGGCTGGAGGAGAAGTTGCGATTGATAACATCGTCCGTGAAAGGACGAATATAGAGCGCGGTACCGTCGGTTTTTAACAGCGAGAGCGTATCGCGCTCGCCTATTTCAAAGTAGTTATAGAAATGGCGGAAGTAGTCGATTTTGATGGTTGCCAGCGCCACGCCGGCAAAACCACCGCCCGCGTCATTGATACGTATGGATACCGGGATCACTAATTCCCCGGTCGAGCGGCTGCGGATCACATCCCCGATATGCACCCCGGAATGGCCATTCTGCCGGTGATAGATAAAGTATTCCCGGTCACTGTTATTGGTAATGGCTGGCATCTTATTAAGGGAGGTCGCCTTCATATTGCCCTGGGCATCATAAATTAACAGCCCGTGCAGCTGCGGTAGCCGCCCCTGAATGTTTCTTAGATAGATGAATTCAGCGCCAGCGCCCCGGAAATCGTTTTGCTGACCCGCATAGCCACTCCTCGTGATGAATTATTGTGCGTATCCGTTGCCGGGCAGCGGTTAGCCCGACCTCTTCAGTATAGTGACTCGTCTGAACCTGCGATGAGCAGAATAGCATCGCTTAAGGCACTGATTATTGAGTATGGTCGCCGGACGGCACGATGAGAGAAAAACTTTTCGAATACGGTGAGGGCGTTAACATCCCTGCCCGAATGGGCAGGGATGCTGGCAAGACTATTTCTTCTCGCGTTGCAGCTTTTCCAGCCAGCGCGGGTGGTGCTTTCTGGCCCAGCGTTCGCTGACGTTCCCTTCGATCATCCCTTTAATCGACCCTTTCACCCAGAACGCCATATACATATGGATCAGGATCGCGTGGATCAGCACAATCGCGGCAGTGGCGTGAATCAGCAGACTCCAGCGAACAAAGGTAATCGGGAAGAAATGGGCGAAGTAAGGCCGCCAGATAATCAGCCCGGTCGTCAACAGAACCAGCGTCAGGCTCATAATCGACCAGAACATCATTTTCTGCCCGGCGTTATACTTGCCGACGCGCGCCACTTTATGCTCATTGCCCTTCAGCACTTCGACAATGCCTTTTACCCACGGAATATCTTCTTTTTCCGGGATATTGTGGCGCATAAAGCGGAAGAACATAAACGTCAGCGCGACAAAGATAATCAGCCCGAAGAACGGATGCAGAATGCGCCCCATCTGCGGCGTACCCAAGGTCTCCGTCAGCCACTGCAGCGTCGGGAAGAAGAGCGCAATCCCGGACAGTGAGACCAGGAAAAAGCAGATCACCACGGTCCAGTGGCATGCACGGTCAATAAACTTCGTGCGCAGGATCATTTTGCCCTTACTGCTCATGTTCCTTCTCCTCTTCCTCGTCGTCATGCGTTTCCTTGTTCGGACCGACACCGACATAGTGATAAATCAGCCCGGCGAAGGTGGCGATAAACCCGGCCGCCGACAGCGGCTTCAGGACGCCCTTCCACAGATTGACCGGCACGTCGATTTTCGGCTCGACCGGCAGATTGTGGTACAGCCCCGGCTGGTCCGCGTGGTGCAGCACATACATGACGTGCGTACCGCCCACGCCCTCGGGATCGTACAGACCGGCATTCTCGTAGCCGCGTTTTTTCAGCTGCATCACTCGCGTCTCGCCGAGAGAACGCATCTCCTCTTTAGTACCAAAGTGGATAGCCCCGGTCGGGCAGGTTTTCACACAGGCAGGCTCCTGGCCGACGCTGACGCGATCGACACAGAGGGTGCATTTGTAGACGCGGTTATCGTCCGGATTCAGACGCGGAACGTTAAATGGACACCCGGCGATGCAGTAGCCGCAGCCAATGCAGTGCTCGGACTGGAAATCGACGATCCCGTTAGCGTACTGAATAATCGCCCCTGCCGACGGACAGGCCTTCAGACAGCCTGGATCCGCGCAGTGCATACAGCCGTCTTTACGGATCAGCCACTCCAGCCTGCCGTTCTGGCTGGTTTCGCTAAAACGCATCACCGTCCAGGATTTGGCGCTCAGATCGGTCGGGTTATCGTAGACACCCACGTTGTAACCGACGTCGTCACGAATATCGTTCCACTCGGCGCAGGCCACCTGACAGCCTTTACAGCCAATACAGGTGGAGACGTCGATAAGCTTGGCGACTTCGGCTTTATGGTTCCGGGCCTGCGGCGGCGGCGTGATGCCGTTAGTCGCCGAACGTTTAATAATATCCTGAGATTGCATGGCCATCGTTTCGCTCCTTACACCTTCTCAATGTTGACTAAAAACGCTTTATACTCAGGCGTTTGTGAGTTAGCGTCGCCGACAGATGGCGTCAGCGTATTGGCGAGGAACCCTTTACGGGCCGCCCCCTCGAAGCCCCAGTGGCACGGGATACCGATGGTCGAAACCGGCTTGCCCGCCACGTTTAAGGTGTGCAGACGCGAGGTGACCACCGCTTTGGCCTTAATAAAGCCACGCTGAGAAGAGACCCTGACCCAGTCGCCCGCCTTAATACCGCGCTCTTCTGCCAGTTTTTCGCCGAGTTCGACGAACTGTTCAGGCTGCGCGATGGCGTTCAGCAGCGCGTGCTTGGTCCAGTGGCGGAACAGCTCCGTAATGGAGTAGGTCGTTGCCACATATGGGAAGTCTTTGGCGGTGCCGAGCGTCTTTTTGTCGCTCTCATACAGACGCACTACCGGGCTGTGCACCACATCCGGGTGCAGCGGATTAGTGCCAATCGGGCTTTCCATCGGCTCGTAGTGTTCCGGGAACGGACCGTCGGCCAGTTTGTTCAGCGCAAATAGATGGCCCAGGCCATCCGGCAGCATAATAAATGGCCCGACGTTCTCTTCCGGCGCAGACGTCACCGGGAAGTCCGGTACGTCGTTGCCCTGCCATTTTTTGCCGTTCCACTGGATCAGCGGGCGGGCCGGATCCCAGGCTTTGCCATCTGCATCCGCCGAGGCGCGGTTATAGAGAATGCGGCGGTTCATCGGCCATGCCCATGACCAGTTGTTCACCGCACCGAGACCGGACGGATCCGCGTTATCGCGGTTTGCCATCTGGTTGCCCTGTTCGGTCCAGCTCCCGGCGTAGATCCAGCACATGCTGCTGGTGGAGCCGTCATCTTTCATATGGGCGAAGGAGCTCAGTTGCTCACCGGCTTTTGCCAGCAGCTTGCCGTCTTTATCGTGAATGTCTTTCCAGGCGCGGCCATTGCTTTCGCGCGCCAGCTCTTCCGGCATCGGATCGTGCGGGTTGTCATAGCGCCAGTCGATGGCCATCAGCGCGTCGGAAGGTGCCCCTCCCTCTTCGCGATACATCTCGCGCAGACGCAGGAACAGGTGAGCGAGGATTTTGGTATCGTGCAACGCTTCGCCCGGCGGGGTTGCCGCGGTATAGTGCCACTGCAGCCAGCGTGAAGAGTTGGCCACCGAGCCGTTTTCTTCTGCGAAGCAGGCGGTCGGCAGGCGGAACACTTCGGTCATGATCTTGCTGCTGTCGACGTCGTTCATCTCGTCATGATTCTGCCAGAAGGTGGCCGTTTCGGTTGCCAGCGGGTCCATCACCACCATAAATTTCAGCTTCGAGAAGGCCTCAACCGCTTTGTTTTTATTCGGGAAGGAGGCCAGCGCGTTAAACCCCTGCACCAGCAGACCGTTGAACTGGCCTTCAACCATCATATTGACCTGGCTGATAACGTCGTATTTTTTGTCCCACTTCGGCAGGAAGTCGTAGCCGAACTGGTTTTCCGCCGTCGCCGCGTCGCCATAGAAGCCCTTCAGCAGGCTGACCATAAACGCAGGCGTGTTCTGCCAGTAGTTGACCTGGCCCGGCATTACCGATTTCGGCGTAATATCCTCAAGGAAGGATTTCAGGGTGGTCTGTTTTTCACCCGGCAGCGGCAGATAGCCCGGCAGGGACGCGTCCAGTAGGCCAAGGTCGGTATAGCCCTGAACGTTGGAGTGGCCGCGCAAGGCGTTGATACCACCGCCCATCATGCCTATATTGCCCAGCAGGAGCTGGATAATGGCGGCGGTACGGATAATCTGTGCGCCGTTGGTGTGGTGCGTCCAGCCCAGCGCATAAAGGATAGAGGCGGTTTTATTGGTCGCCGCGGTTTCAGCAAGGGTTTGCGCCACCTGCAGGAAATCCGCCTTCGGCGTGCCGCACAGGGTTTCTACCATCCCGACTGTGTAGCGGCTCACGTGCTGTTTCAACAGGTTCAGGACGCAGCGCGGGTGGCTCAGGGTCTCGTCACGTTTAATTTGACCTTCGGCATCCAGCTCATAGGCCCAGCTACTGCGATCGTACTGGCCAGTGGCTTGATCAAAGCCGCTGAACAGCCCGTCTTCAAAGTGGTAGTCATCACGTACGATCAGGCTGGCGTTAGTAAACTGACGCACATACTGGTGCTGAATTTTGTCATTCTCCAGCAGGTAGTTAACGATACCGGAAAGGAACGCCACGTCGCTGCCCGGACGGAGCGGCGCATAATGATCGGCAACGGAGGCGGAGCGGTTAAAGCGTGGATCAACCACCATCAGCTTCGCGTCGTTATTCTTTTTGGCTTCGATAACCCATTTAAACCCGACCGGGTGCGCTTCCGCCGCGTTGCCGCCCATAATCAGGATCACATTCGCATTGCGAATATCGATCCAGTTATTGGTCATGGCACCGCGTCCGAAGCTCGGTGCAAGGGCCGATACGGTAGGGCCGTGGCACAGGCGCGCCTGATTTTCGACTGCCACCATACCGAGGCCACGGGCGAATTTATTATCGATTACGCCGGTTTCATTACTGGCCGCCGAGGAGCAAAGCATACTGGTTGTCGCCCAGCGGTTCACGGTCACGCCGTCCGCATTGGTGGCAACAAAGTTCGCATCGCGATCATCTTTCATCAGGCGCGCAATGCGGGTGTAGGCCTCTTCCCAGCTAATACGCTGCCATTTGTCGCTGCCCGGCGCACGGTACTCCGGATAGCGCAGGCGCGTTTCGGCGTTAATATAGTCCACCACGCCTGCCCCTTTAGGACAAAGCGAACCTCTACTCACCGGATGATCCGGGTCACCCTCAACGTGGTAGATACTTTGGGTGACGTTTTTAGCCTCATCGCCGAGGCTATACATCAACATGCCGCAGCCCACAGAGCAGTAGGTGCAGTTATTGCGCGTCTCTTTTGCTTTTAACAGTTTGTATTGACGCGTTTCCGCATTGGCGGAAAAAGAGGAAAGAAATCCGAGAGATGCAACAGTTGTACCTGCCATACCGCCCGCGCAGATCCGAAAGAACTGCCTACGGCTGAGCTCCATTAAGCCTCCAGCTTATACTTAAGACAAGAAAAAGGAGCACGGATTATAAGGTTAATAAAATGTTTAGACCATTATCCTTTTGTGGTTATTGCGGGGTTTGATGGGGTATAAATCGCTAAATACGCAGCAATTTTGATCCAGATTATGTATTTACTTTAAGTAGCAATTTACAGAGTTCCTTTACCGCATCATGTAACAGGCGGACCGCCGTGGAAAGCTGTTTACGATGGGGACAGATCATATTCAGCGGCACGCTGTCCCCCTGATACTCAGGTAGCAGCACCTTCAGCCGCCCTGCCTGTATATCTTCGCTGACGTCCAGCCAGGATTTATAGGCAATCCCTTCTCCGCTATCGCCACGCGTCGTCGCTCATAAAGGCGCTGTGAACGGCAATATCGTACACCACGCCGCTGACACTTAACGTCCAGCGATCGAACAGGCGGCCGCGCAGCACAAACGTCAGCGCAGGATAACGGGCCACATCTTCCGGCGTGGCTGGCCCGCCGTTGGCGGCAATCCATGCGGGCGACGCCACCAGCACCCGGCGATTGTCCGGGACAACCGGCAGCGATATAAAAGAGGCATCGTCGTTGCTGCCATAGCGAAAGGCCACGTCCACGGGATCTTTAAAGACATCGGCCAACTGATCGGAAAACAGGACCCGCAGCCTGAGCGCCGGATGGCGGCGGCGAAAATCCTGAAACACCGAGAGCAGCAGATTACGCCCAGATCCGAGGGCACGGAGATTTACAGGGTGTCGAGCATCTACTGCGCAAAGGGTAGCCAGGCCTCCCCTTCCGGTGTCAGGCGCAGGCTGCGGGTTGAGCGGGCAAACAGGCGAATGTTTAGCGCCGTCCCCAGCCGCTTAATCGCAGAGCTGACCTGCCCCGGCTGCAACCCGGCCTCACGCGCCGCCTCGCTTAAGCTATTCAGCGCCGCCGCACGGTCAAACAGGGTCAGATGTTCAAGTCTTAGCATTTTTACTCCTTTATCTATCGCAACGGCTTCTATCATATTCTGGCATCAGACAACGACAAGCCTGCAGGGTATTATTGATACCAACACGTAAACATCACACACAACCATAATGATTTACAAACCAAAAAAGCAACCCTTTTGATTGACGATGACTTTTGTAAACCTTTATAGTTGCAATTGATGATTCAACATCATCCATTCTCGTTAACGTTTATCGACACTGGGGAAAATATGGCACGTAGCATCGGCGTTATCACTGGCGATCTCTACCGCTCAACCGCAGGCTATGAGAGGGGCTTAACCTATCAAACAGTGATGAGTACGCTGAAAAACAAGCTAAGAAGCAACCCCAGATATGAGGTTGCGGATATCGATTTTTTCCGGGGAGATTCCTTCCAGATAACACTACTCAATCCTGTCTCACTGCTCGAGATCGCGGTTTATATTCGCGCATACCTGATTGCGCTGACAGAAAACAAAGAGGAGCCGCGACTTGATGCCCGCTTATCTATGAGCATTTTTACCAGCAACAAATCTTCCTCATTCAATGAAAGTGTTTTCGAGCAGGCTCACATCGCGTCAGGACGAAGTCTGGATAAGATGAAAAAAAGCAGTATGCTGGCGTTCAGCACTGACAACCCTGGGCTTGCCGCACCTTTGCAATCTGTTTCCATACTACTGGATACGCTGCTGTCCACGCTGTCCCGGCCACAGGCGGAAGTCCTCTATCGCTCCCTCGAAGAGATGACCATCAACACCAGTGCCCTGGCAGCTGAAATGGAAACGTCGCGGCAGAACATCCACAAACTGGTCGTCCGAAGCGGAACAGAAAACATTCTGGAATCGCTTATCACGATGCGCGATTTTATGAAGATGGAGCTTTAATATGCTGTATCTGATTTTCTATGTTCTGTTTGCTTATCTTGTTGGGGAGTTTTATCTCCACTCCCCAAAAATGCGTGTACGCATTCTTCTCCACTGCATACTGTTTTTCCTGGCACTATGTAGCTGGTCTGGGACGTCAAATGTATCACTCACCGGAACTTATCATATTGTGTTCTTCGCTTCGTTAGGTGTTATGGCGACACACCTTGCAACGGATATCCTGAAAGACGCTATCCCGACAGACAATCCATCCGCAGACTTCAACATGTTTATTATCAATCAGGCCATACATATAGTCATGCTAGTTTGGGTTGTGTCCGGTTATCTCCAGCCGAATATATATATAGCCCGACCTTCTGCCCTCCAGCCCAATGAGACCCTTATTGCTGATTTTATCCTGTTGCTGTGCACAACCCTCTTTTTGCTTCGGCCCTCCTCCTTACTTGTCAGCAAATTTCTGAGCATGGCCATGCGCGATACAAAAATGGATCATATCAATATGACCAAAAGCCATCTGAGTGATATTTTTTACGAAAGTATCCGCACAAAATTAGGCCAGCTACTGGCGCAATCAGAAACACTAAATGCTGCTAAAGTGGATGCTGTATTACGCAAATCACAATACAGCACCAACCTCATTGCCAGGGAATTACGCAACCAGACCCCGAATACAGACGTATCCGGCAATTTTCCGTCCAATCAGGCAGGGAAGTGGATTGGCTATATCGAACGTGTGATGATTTTTCTCTTTTTTATCGTCGGTCAATACGCCGCAATCGCAGCAGTGATGGCGATTAAAACCGCATTCCGGTTTAACGATCTGAAGGATGATAATGACAATCATCGCTCTGAATACATTATGATCGGCACCTTTGTGAGTTTTTTTATCACCATGATGACCGCAGTCGTGGTACGTCAGGTCCTTGTCGGACATAGATTTAGTGATGCAGCCAGTCAACTGCTAACTCATTTGCTGTGACACCCAATTACCTGACGCCTTAATTGTGCAGAATCAGCCATTTCCCCATAGGCTTTTTGCCATGCTCACATACACTTTTACCGATGGCAGCGTTTGCGCACAGCGCTGCGCTTGCCAGCCCGTTGCCTCTCATCAAGGATATGGGCGATAAAATAAGACAAGACTGATAACAGGATGGAGTATCTATGAGTAACGCTAGAGTGACGCTGGCCGCTGCGCTGCTGGCCTGTGCGGGTTCTGTCTTTGCCGCTCCGGTACAGGCGCCTGCGCCTGAAGCCACCGCGAAAACCGGCATTCAGCAGTATGAGATTCAGAAATTTATCGCTGACTTTACGCATTTTACCATCGGCGATACGGTGCCGGATTTGTACCGGACCGAGGAGTACAACATTAAGCAGTGGAAGCTGCGTAACCTTCCCGCGCCGGATGCAGGCAGCCACTGGACCTATATGGGCGAGAACTATGTGCTGATCGGCGACGCCGACGGCAAAATTATCAAAGCCTATGACGGAGAAATTTTCTATCACCACTAAGTCTTCCGCCGTGACGGTACGGCCCTGGGACGAGAGCGATCGTCCCTTTTTGCGCACGCTGTTTCTGCGCGCCCGTAAGGAGAGCTGGCGCTGGATTTGCGGGGAAAACTGGCGGCTGGAGGATTTCGATTCCGTGACGCTGGGCGAACAAATCTGGGTGGCAGAAAGTAATGGCAAACGCGTCGGCTTTGCCTCGGTGCTGGTCAATGACCATTTTCTGCATAACCTTTTTGTCGATCCGGACTGGCAGGGCCAGGGCGTGGGCAGCGCGCTGCTGGAGCAGGTGCAGTCAACCTTTACCCGCACTGGCGCACTGAAGTGTTTGCAGCAAAATGAATCTGCCCTGCGCTTCTACCAGCGTCACGACTGGTATATTGAAGCCCAGGGCAGCGCGCCCGATGGCGACTACTGGCTGCTGCACTGGCGCAGAGCGCGTTAAACCGCGCGGAAGGCGATCTCAGAGGGGATCACTTCCCCCTGCCAGTAAAGCTGTGCCGCCACGCGGCCCGCCAGTTGGCGATAGAGTGCGGTAAATTCACTGTCCGGGCGGTGGATCACCGTCGGCGTACCGCCGTCGAGATCTTCGCGCAGGGTAATATGCAGCGGCAGCTGACCGAGCAGCGCGGTATGGTACTGCGTGGCCAGCTTCTCTGCCCCACCGGTGCCGAAGATCGGCTCCTGATGACCGCAGTTGCTGCACACGTGCATACTCATATTTTCCACGATGCCCAGCACCGGCACGTCCACTTTCTCGAACATCACGATGCCTTTTTTGGCGTCAATCAGCGCGATATCCTGCGGCGTGGTGACCACGACTGCACCGGTAACCGGAATGTTCTGGGCCAGGGTCAGCTGAATATCACCGGTGCCCGGCGGCATATCCAGCACCAGGTAGTCGAGATCCGGCCAGATAGATTCCTGCAGCATCTGGAGCAACGCTTTGCTGGCCATCGGGCCACGCCAGACCATCGCGTTATCGTCGGTCACCAGATAGCCGATGGAGTTGGTCGCCAGACCGTGGACCATGATCGGTGACATATGGGTGCCGTCCGGCGAGGTCGGACGCTGATTTTCCGTGCCGAGCATGGCGGGGATCGACGGACCATAGATATCCGCATCGAGGATACCCACTTTCGCCCCTTCGGCGGCCAGGGCCAGGGCCAGGTTTACCGTCGTCGAGGACTTGCCGACGCCGCCTTTACCGGAGCTGACGGCAATAATATTCTTCACGCCGTTAACGCCCGGCTGGTTTTTCACACGCTTCAGGGTGGCGATACTGTGCGACAGCTTCCAGTCAATGGCCTGCGCGCCGGTGATGCGCAGCAGGTCGGCGCTGACCTGATCTTTCAGTTCGTCAAAGGCGCTCTGCCAGGCAAAGGGCATCGTCAGTTCAATATGCAGGGTGTTATCCAGCAGGGCAACATGATGCAGCGCCTTCAGCGTCGTCAGGTTGTGCTTCAGGGTGGGGTGCTGAAAATTAGACAGCGTCCCGGCAACCATTGCTCTCAGTTTTTCAGGGGATACGGCCTGGGATTGCGAGTTCATCCCGACTCCTTGAGTTGTTGTTTTACATTTTGCGATCCCCAGTAGTGTACTTCACCCCCACCAATTATTCATTTCTCAATAATGCCTTTCCACGTCCAGCTCTTATGGCGCGCCTGACGCCTTTCAGGTAACATCGAAACCCCTTTTTACAACAGAAGATGTATTTCCCACTATGACTCAAGTCGCGAAGAAAATTCTGGTAACGTGCGCGCTGCCGTACGCCAACGGCTCCATCCACCTCGGCCACATGCTGGAGCATATCCAAGCTGATGTCTGGGTCCGTTACCAGCGAATGCGCGGCCATCAGGTTAACTTCATCTGCGCAGACGACGCCCACGGCACGCCAATTATGCTGAAAGCTCAGCAGCTCGGGATCACCCCTGAGCAGATGATTGCTGAAATGAGTCAGGAGCATCAGACCGATTTCGCCGGCTTTAATATCAGCTATGACAACTATCACTCCACCCACAGCGACGAGAACCGCGAGCTGTCGGAGCTGATTTATACCCGTCTGAAAGAGAACGGTTTTATTAAAAACCGCACTATCTCTCAGCTGTACGATCCGGAAAAAGGCATGTTCTTGCCGGACCGTTTTGTCAAAGGCACCTGCCCGAAATGTAAGGCAGCGGATCAGTACGGCGATAACTGCGAAGTGTGCGGCGCGACCTACAGCCCGACCGAGCTGATCGAGCCGAAATCCGTTGTGTCTGGTGCGACGCCGGAAATGCGTGATTCTGAGCACTTCTTCTTCGATCTGCCGTCCTTCAGCGCCATACTGCAGGCGTGGACCCGCAGCGGCGCGCTGCAGGAGCAGGTGGCGAACAAAATGCAGGAGTGGTTTGAATCCGGCCTGCAGCAGTGGGATATCTCCCGCGATGCGCCCTACTTCGGTTTTGAGATCCCGGACGCGCCGGGTAAATACTTCTACGTCTGGCTGGATGCGCCAATCGGCTATATGGGTTCCTTTAAGAACCTGTGCGGCAAGCGCGGCGATCTCAACTTTGACGACTGGTGGAAAAAAGACTCCGACGCCGAGCTGTATCACTTTATCGGCAAGGATATCGTCTACTTCCACAGCCTGTTCTGGCCTGCAATGCTGGAAGGCAGCGGCTTGCGTAAACCGACCAATCTGTTTGTTCACGGCTACGTGACGGTGAACGGCGCGAAGATGTCGAAGTCCCGCGGCACCTTTATCAAGGCCAGCACCTGGCTGAACCACTTCGACGCGGACAGCCTGCGCTACTACTACGCCGCCAAGCTCTCCTCGCGTATTGATGATATCGACCTTAACCTGGAAGATTTTATCCAGCGCGTGAACGCCGATATCGTCAACAAAGTGGTTAACCTGGCCTCCCGCAACGCGGGCTTTATCGCCAAACGCTTCGACGGCGAACTGGCCGCAGAGCTGGCCGATCCGGCCCTGTACCAGACCTTTGTTGACGCAGCCGCCAGCATCGGTGAGGCGTGGGAAAGCCGCGAGTTTGGTAAATCCGTCCGTGAAATTATGGCCCTGGCCGACGTGGCGAACCGCTACGTTGACGAGCAGGCACCCTGGGTGGTGGCAAAACAGGAAGGCCGCGACGCCGACCTGCAGGCCATCTGCTCCATGGGTATCAACCTGTTCCGCGTGCTGATGACCTGGCTGAAGCCGGTGCTGCCGGAGCTGGTCGAACGTACCGAAGCGTTCCTCAATACGGAACTGACCTGGGAAGGGATTCAGCAGCCGCTGCTTAGCCATAAGGTGAATACCTTTAAAGCGCTGTATAGCCGCATCGAGATGAAACAGGTTGAAGCCCTGGTAGAGGCCTCGAAAGAGGAAGTCAAAGCCTCGAGCGCCCCGGTAAGCGGCCCGCTGGCCGACGATCCGATTCAGGAAACCATCAGCTTTGACGACTTTGCCAAAGTGGATCTGCGTATCGCCCTTATCGAGAACGCCGAATTCGTTGACGGCTCTGACAAGCTGCTGCGCCTAACCCTGGACCTGGGCGGCGAGAAGCGCAACGTCTTCTCCGGCATCCGCAGCGCCTACCCGGACCCGCAGACGCTGATCGGCAAACTGACGGTGATGGTTGCCAACCTCGCCCCGCGTAAAATGCGCTTCGGCCTCTCCGAGGGGATGGTGATGGCCGCAGGCCCTGGCGGAAAAGATATCTTCCTCCTCAGTCCTGACAGCGGCGCCCAGCCAGGCCAACAAGTAAAATAAGCTACACTTTTACAGCACCGGCCCTGCCGGTGCTTTTTTGTAGGTATAAACAGGCAAATAAGGAACCTCTGTGAAAACTTTCAGCAAATTGACGTCAGTCCTGGCGGCGCTGGTGCTGGCCGTCATCCTTGTCGGCTGCGGTGAAAAAGAGCAAACCAAAACCTTCGGCAAGACGCAAAACGGCATCGAAATGAGCTTCACTTACCACTACAAGGATGACACCGTCCTGCGCCAGACCGCGACCAATAAAATCCCCTACTCCGCCATCGGCGCACCGAATAAAGAAGCCGCCGAACAAATTCTCGCCCCACTAAGCAAGCAGTACCAGAATATCGAAGGGCTGAAGGAGCAGGTGGAATTTAAGGACGATCACGCCATTGAGACCCTGGAAGTGGACCACTCCAAAGCCGATATTAAAAAGCTGAGCCAGATACCGGGCTCGACCTTTAATATGAACGACAGCAACTGGGTCAGTATGAAAAATTCCGAAGCGGTGCTTTTTGCGCAGGGGTTTAGTGAGACGAAGTGAGTTGTTGTAGCTTGTGAAAGCGTCGTCCCGGACGACGCTTATCAGGGGTGGGTTTACATCAACTCTGACGTTGGCCAGCGCGATACCGTCCATGATGACGACTCTCGCTGCCAGGCTAGTCCGGGGATGCATCGGATGAAACCACTCTCGTCCTGCCTTCATCGATAGCACGACTCATCGCCTCAGTGCCCGCAATCAGGCGAGCACGATAGCGCAAAAGGAAATATCTCTGGCGACATTATCGAGTAAGACAGTGCTTGCGTCTTCAACGCTTGCCAATGCGCTAACGCGGCACTGGCCGAAAGGATAACGGCTTATTGCGGAGGAACTGGGTGACAGGCCTGAGCCGATTTGGCCGTCACGCAACCTGGAGTAGAAGTATCTTTGACTCAAAGACAAAGCCCGCCCGGTTCCCCCTTCGTGGACTCTACAAAGAATCAGCTCTGCTGGGCCTGCAACTGATAAACCTGCGTCCATATCAGCCTGCTATCCCTGCATCATATGCCGCTTTCAATATGGCAGTAAACGTCCATGGACCATTAATCGTCTTTGCTCATTTTTGTTGATTAGTATTTTTCTATTCTGGTATCCCGCAATATTATGATATATAGCCTGTTCCTTCTACTCCCCAATAACTCGATCTCATTTGAGCACACTTATTCATTAGCGCTTTATTGACATATATATTTTCGACCAGTAAAGCTGCACTAGCTGCATTTAAAAAATATATTTATGCGGTGTATTAGTCTGACTGAGTCCTGATATTGTCAGCAGCCAGGCCAGCACGGTAGCCCCTGACAAATAATAAGCTTCACGCCAGATATCTCAGAGGAATGAGTAAGCAACAAATGACAGAAATGAGGAGAATTTATGGGTGGATTTAACTACGGTGGAAAAGGCGATGGTACTTCCTGGAGCTCAGAACGAGGCAGTGGTCCTGAACCTGGTGGCGGCGATCGTGGAAATACGGGGAACCATGATAAGGGGCGCCCGCGCGATAAACCCAAACCTTCCCAACAGCAACTCTCAGTGATTCAGGCAAATACTGTCGTCCGGGATAAGCTGGCTAACCTGATCAGAGCCGCTCGCATCATTAATCCTGCAGCGGTTATCAAGATTGTGAGCCTTTCAGCGTCAGGGACGCTAACTATTTCAGTAACAGGAATAAATGTCGATCAGGCCAGCACGCTTGGACTTAGTGGTCTACTCACGGGGTTTAAGTACGACGGTGGCAGCGTGGTGGTTGGCGATATCGAAACTCACATCAAAATCCCGGACTCTGTTTCTCAGGTAAATAAAACTGCAGCCTTTAACAATATACTCTCTAAAGCGAATGATGTTGTTACAGCCGTTCCTCCTCGCACAGTGTGGGAGAGGGCCGGTGACTATTATGGCAACAACACTCCTGTCTCGAAGTACTTACGAAAAACCCTGATATCAGCGTATAACAGGACGGTTGCAGCTGGGGGTGTCATTCAGGGGCCCAGAGGTAATATTCGCCAAAATGTCCAGAAAATGCTGGACGAAGATAAAAGGATCGCTGCGCAAAAAGCTGCTGCTGACGCGGAGAATAAAACATCCGAACAGGATGTGTTACAGAAAACCAGTGAAATGATTGCTGATGCAGGGGCGAAAATCAGCGAACATCTCGGTGACAAATATAAGTCTGTCGCGGATGAGATCGCTTCAAATATCAAAAACTTCCAGGGGAAAACAATCCGTAACTTCAATGATGCCATGGCATCATTAAACAAAGTCATCTCCAACCCGGCCATGAAAATTAAACAGGCTGACAAAGATGCGCTGATTAACGCCTGGAAAAGGGTTGACGCCCAGAATATGGCCAATAAACTGGGTAATCTCAGCAGAGGATTTAAAGTGACCGATCTCGTGATGAAAATCGAGAAAGTCCGGGAAAAAAGTATTATCGGTTACAAAACGGGCAACTGGGGGCCACTGATTCTTGAGGTGGAATCATGGGTACTCAGTGGAATAGTTTCCGGAGTGGTACTGGGATTATTTGCCTGTATTGCATCATATTTTACCTCTACAATTTTCTTGCCTACGGCCATAATGATCTTAGGCATACTGACTGCCAGTTGGGTATCATCGTTAATTAATGACAAAACGGCTGATAAAATCAACCAACTTCTAATCAGACCGGCATATTAACAGGAAAAAGAGAGAGGTGTATATCATCTCTCTCTTAATAGCCGGTAAATTCCGACGATGACACAGAGCAGCGGTGATGCAAGAAAATATATACCACTATATATAGTGATATAGAAAAAAGTTAGAGTATATTCATTTATTGTTATAACGTTTTGCAGCCTTCCTGTGGTTGAGAGTTCTATATTACAGCACAGAAAAACATAGAATAGGATAAAACTGAGGATGCAACACACAAAGATATTTAGTATCACCTTTATTAGTTCCATATCATCTGTAATTTCCTTTATACGCATCATTCTGCATGATGTTAAAAGAAACACAAAAGCCAGCAATGGTGACGTTTTTGTATAAACATCCATCACCTTGCTAAACAGGGGATTTTTGATGGACCATAATGCAGGAAGATCTTTGGCTTTAGTGGCAATAAAATTAAATACTGGAGATTCCGGATTATTCAGATGTAAAAACAATATAACAAAAAAAGGGATAATCCCCATAACTAAAATGTACAGCATTCGCTCTGCCAACCTATTAGCAGCATTCTCTCCAGCAAAATCAATCATAATTTTAACCCTCACTGTTAATTACCTTCCCCATCAAACTCGCACAATTTTTGACATCATTACATCTGGTAATCGTAATCTATCAAAGAGCGGCCGTTATCGCCGCTCTTTGACTAAACGATATACAATTAACGGCAGCAAATATAAACCATACATCATATAGCAATGGGCTACAGACAGAAGTCCATGCAGGCATATCGTTGGTTTTATTAGCAATGGCATTTAAGATCGGTGAATCAGGATTAATAATAGTAGTGATAAAGATTAGAAAAAGTGGTAATACCCCGAGTGCAAAAATGAAATAGAATAGCTTAATGACTGTTTTATTGGGCGTTCTTACCACACTATCTTCATACGTACCGCCCCGTTGAAATCGAACATTTTTGCGAATTATAAAGATGCGTCCTTAATTCAGGAATTTATTTTATACTTGAAATGATAGAAATACGTTGTCTTTTGAGACAAACACAGAGCCCGCCCAATTTCCCGTACGCGGACTCTACAATAAATCAGCCCTACTCAGCCTGCAGCTGATACACCCAGGCCCTGACCACCCCGTCATCCGTCACAACATCGACCTCAACGCGGTCATAGCCATCCTCGAATTCGTCGAGCATCGCCCAGTGGTCGGCCAGCGCGTCAGAGATAAAGACAGATCCCGGCACCTTTTCACCCTGCGGACTCAGCACCAGGCCCGGAAACCCCTGCGCCGCGCCCCAGCCGCTGTTGTGGTAAGTGCCGGTGACATGGCCCGGCAGCCACTGGCCGCCGATGTTTTCGAGGATATGGGCATTGGACTTGCCCGGCTGTACCGTACCGTAGACAAACAGACGTTCCATTTTATCCTCCGTGGATCTTGAATTATTTCTTGGCGTGCAGCCGTGCGGCCAGGCCGCGCAGGAAGTAGCGCATAAACTGGTCCCCGCATTCGCGGAAGTTCTTGTGCTCCGGGGCGCGCATCATGGCTGTGATTTCCGGCATCGAGATGCGGAACTGCTGCTCGGTAACGATGGCGAGGATATCGTCGGTTTTCAACGAAAAGGCGATACGCAGCTTTTTAAGTACCACGTTATTGTTCACGCGGCGTTCTACGGCCAGCGGCGGTGCGGCGTCGTCTTTACCGCGTTTATCGTAGATCAGGCCGTTCAGCAGGCAGGAGAGAATAATGTCCGGGCAGCGCTGAAAGCCGTCCTCGTCCTCTTTATGCAGCCAGGCCACCATCTGTTCCGGGGTCGCGTCAGCTTCGGCCAGCGTAAGGAGGCGGATCAGCTGCTGGTTATTGGTCTGCAGGATGTAGCGCAGGCTACGTAAAATATCGTTGTTAAGCATAGTGCCTCTGGCCGTCATTGATGCGAGGGGCGCATTCTACCACTTTCCTGCATTTTTACAGCCCCAGCGCCTCTTTCAGGGATTTCAAATAGCGGCGGCTGACCGGTACGGTCTGGCCGTCGCGCAGCAGCAGTTCGGCCTGGCCGTTATCTTCAAGACGGATTTCCTGGAGATGGGCCATATTAACCAGATACTGGCGATGGCAGCGCAGCAGCGGCGTGCGGCTCTCCAGGGTGCGCAAGGTCAGCTCGGTAAAACCCTCTTTGCCGTCGACGCTGGTGACATACACCCCGCTCATCCGGCTGCTGACAAAGGCGACGTCCTCCATCTGCAAGAGCCAGATCCGGCTGTGGCCGTTGCAGGGGATAAACTTCAGCGCCTGCTGGTTCTCTTCCAGCAGAGAGATATCCTGCTGGACGCACTCCTGGCGCAGTCGGGCAAGGGTTTTCTCCAGCCGGGTCGCTTCGATCGGCTTAAGCAAATAGTCAAAGGCGTGCTCATCGAACGCTTTGACGGCGTACTCGTCGAAAGCCGTCAGAAACACAATATAGGGGCGATGGGCCGGATCGAGCATCCCGACCATCTCCAGGCCGCTGATGCGCGGCATCTGGATATCGAGAAACAGCACGTCCGGGCGCAGGCGGTGCACCTCGCCGATGCCTTCCACGGCGTTCGCGCACTCGCCAAGGATCTCAATATCGTTATGTTCCTGTAACAGGTAGCGTAGGTTCTCGCGTGCCAGCGGCTCGTCATCAACAATCAGCACTTTTAGCATACGTGTTCCTCCAGCGGCAGTCGCAGGGTTATTCGGGTAAAGCACTCCGGCTCGCAGGTGACGGTGATCCCGCAGTCGTCACCGAAACGGACACGCAGCCGTTTATCGACCAGGCTCATGCCCAGCCCGCCAACCCTGGCAGGTTCTGGCGCATAGAGCCCGGCATTATCTTCTATATCCAGCAGCAGATAGTGCTCATGCTGGCTGGCCTTGATGGTGATCTCTCCGGTACCAGGATGCTGAGAGGTGCCGTGCTTAATAGCGTTCTCGACAATCGGCTGCAGGCTAAAGGCCGGAAGATGGTGATGGGTCAGCGCGTCCGGCACTTTCAGGTGCACCTGCAGCCGGGACTGGAAGCGGGCCTTCTCAATTTGCAGATAGGCGTTGACGTGCTCCAGCTCGTCGGCGAGGGTGACGATCTCCGACGGGCGCTTAAGGTTTTTACGGAAGAAGGTCGACAAATACTGCACCAGCTGTCCGGCCTGGTCGCTGTCGCGGCGGATCACCGCCATCAGGGTATTCAGGGCGTTAAACAGGAAGTGCGGGTTAACCTGGGCGTGGAGCAGCTTGATCTCCGACTGGGTCAGCAGGGCTTTCTGGCGCTCGTACTGTCCGGCGAGGATCTGCGCCGACAGCAGCTGGGCGATCCCCTCCCCTAAGGTGCGGTTGATGGAGCTGAACAGGCGGTTTTTAGCTTCATAGAGCTTAATGGTGCCGATAACGCGCTGGTTCTCACCGCGCAGCGGGATCACCAGGGTCGAACCAAGTTTGCAATTGTCGTGCAGTGAGCAGTGGTACGGTACTTCGTTGCCGTCGGCGTAGACCACTTCCCCGCTTTCAATCGCCCGCATGGTCCAGCCGGAGGCGATCGGCCTGCCGGGCAGATGGTGATCGTCGCCGGTGCCGGTAAAGGCCAGCAGACGGTCGCGATCGGTGATGGCAACGGCGCCGATATCCAGCTCTCTGTAGAGCACCTGCGCCACCTTCATGCTGTTCTCTTCGTTAAAGCCCTGACGCAGGATCCCCTCGGTCTGGGCCGCCACCTTCAGCGCGGTGGCGGAGAAGGCCGAGGTGTACTTATCAAACATCGCCCGCTTATCGAGCAGGATACGCATAAACAGCGCCGTCCCCAGGGTGTTGGTGACGGTCATCGGGGCCACAATGCTGTGGACCAGATGCAGGGCTTCATCATAAGGGCGCGCCAGCAGCAGAATAATCGCCATCTGCACCAGCTCCGCCACCAGAGTAACCGCCCCGGCGGTCAGAGGATTCAGGACCAGATCGGGTCGGCCGCGTTTCATCAGAGTGCGATGCAGCAGGCCGCCGAGTAGTCCTTCCACAATGGTGGAGATCATACAGCTCAGGGCGGTCATCCCGCCCAGCGAGTAGCGGTGCAGCCCGCCGGTTAAGCCAACCAGTCCCCCGACCAGCGGCCCGCCGAGCAGGCCGCCTATCACCGCCCCGATGGCACGGGTATTGGCGATGGAGCCGTCGATATGCAGGCCAAACCAGGTGCCGAGCACGCAGAAGATGGAGAAAACGACGTAGCAGAGAAATTTATGCGGCGGTCGGACGGTTACCTGCATCAGCGGGATAAACAGGCGCGTTTTACTCATCAGCCAGGCGATGACCAGGAACACGCACATCTGCTGTAACAGCAGTAACACCAGATTAAAATCGTACATACCCGCCAGCCACATCGCACAAGAAACCGCGTAACATACTCTGCTCTCGCCTGAGTTTGGTTTACGCACTGCAAAAAAATATAAATTCGTGAGTCGGATCACTCTCTGACGCAATAGTAACCGTTCATCAGGCATTCAATCGGCCAAAAAAGGGCAGACTGTGCGGGTCCGGCCGCTTCAGGAGCGTGGCGGGAATTAAAGGTTCATTAACAGCTGTGCATCCGTATAATAACGGCGTTAACACTTATTCCGGGAAAAGGTGGATCCGATGAACATCACGAAAATTGGTATTATTACGCTCTTTGCTCTGCTCGCCCTCGGCGGAATCGGCGGCGTTATGCTGGCGGGATATTCGTTTATCGTTCATGCCGGTTAAGACGGCGAACCAGCCGTTCAAAGACGCGGTCGACAATAATCGCCGCCAGCGCCACCAGGATAGCGCCCTGCAGCACATAGGCCGTATTAAATCCGCTGAGGCCGATTATGATCGGCGTGCCCAGCGTTTTTGCCCCCACCGTTGAGGCGATGGTCGCCGTCCCGATACTGATAATCACCGATGTGCGGATGCCCGCCAGGATCACCGGTGCCGCCAGCGGCAGTTCAATCTTCCACAGCCTCTGCCAACTACTCATACCCATGCCCTGCGCCACGCTGCTGGCTCCTGCCGGAACGGCGGCGAGCCCGGCTAATGTCCCCTGCAGGATCGGCAGCACGCCGTAGAGGATCAGGGCAATAATCGCGGGCGTGGCACCAAAACCCATTACCGGCACCGCTATCGCCAGTACCGCCACCGGCGGAAAGGTCTGCCCGACGGCGGCAAGAGTTTCTGCCAGCGGCTGGAACTCACGGCCCGCCGGACGCGTCACCGCCACGCCGACACCGACGCCAATGCCCGTCGCAATCACGCCTGACACGACCACCAGCCAGAAGTGGGCGGCGGCCAACGCCACAAAGCTCTCCTGAAGATAGACCGGGCGCGGCAGCTGCGGAAATAGCGGGCCAAAGAGCGCCGCGCTGTGCGCCAGCCCGAACAGCAGGCCGACAAACAGGGCCGTCAGCCAGAGGAGCGGATCACGCAGCAGGCTCACCGTCGGCCTCCACGTGCAGCAGATCCTGAAAATGCAGGGTTCCGCAGTGATTGCCCCCGGCATCCACCACCGGCAGAACCTCACAGCGGTGAGTGACAAAGGCCGACAGCGCCTCGCGCAGGGTCATCTCCGCCCGCAGCGGTTCTCCGGGCACCTTCTGGTCTTGTCGCAGATAGTCGCGAACCCGCTGCAGGGAGAGCAGGCGCACGCCCAGCTCGCTGCGGCCAAAGAACTCGCGGACAAAACCATTGCGTGGGCGTGTCAGCATCTCCAGGGGCGTGCCCTGCTGCACCACCTTGCCGCCGTCCATCAGCACCAGATGATCCGCCAGCCGCAGCGCCTCATCGACATCGTGGGTAACCAGCACAATAGTGCGCCCGAGCAGCTGGTGAATACGTACCATCTCCAGCTGGAGCGCTCCGCGCGTCACCGGGTCCAGGGCACCAAAGGGTTCATCCATTAACAGCACTTCCGGATCGGCCGCCAGCGCGCGGGCGACGCCCACCCGCTGCTGCTGGCCGCCGGAAAGCTGATGGGGATAGCGATCGCGCAGGGAAGCCGCAAGCCCCAGCAGACTCATCAGCTCATCCACCCGCGTCTCACGCTTCGCGCGGGACCACTTCTGTAATTCAGGCACGGTGGCGATATTGCGCGCCACGGACCAGTGCGGAAACAGGCCGATGGACTGGATGGCGTAGCCCATCCGGCGACGCAGGGTGAGTAAGGGCTGCTGGCGAATATCTTCCCCGGCAAAGGTAATTGTCCCCTCGTCGTGTTCCACCAGCCGGTTAATCATCTTCAGGGTGGTCGATTTCCCGGAGCCGGAGGTGCCCACCAACACCGAAAAAGCCCCGATCTTAAAGTGCAGATCCAGATCGCTGACCGCCCGCACGCCGTCAAAGGTTTTGCTGACGTTTTTAAACTCAATCATGGCTGTTTTACCTCAAGCAGTGCGATCCCTAAGCCAAAGAGCGCATCGACCATCACCGCCAGCGCAATCACCGGGATCACCCCTAACAGGACCAGGTCGAGGGCGCTGCTCAGCAGCCCCTGGAAGACCAGCGCGCCAAATCCACCGGCACCAATCAGCGCGGCAATCACCGCCATCCCCACCGTCTGCACTGTCACCACCCGCAGGCTGCGCAGCAACACCGGCAGCGCCAGCGGCACGCGGACCTGCCAGAAACGCTGGCGCGTGCTCATACCCATCGCGCTGGCGCTCTCCAGCACGTCGGGCGAGACGTAATTCAGCCCGGCGACCACGCCGCGCACCAGCGGCAGCAGCGCATAGAGGATCAGAGCGATGAAAGCGGGCGTCAGGCCGGTTCCGGCGATACCTAACTGTGCAAGCCACGGAAACTGCTGCACCAGCCCGGCCAGCGGCGCGATAAGCAGCCCGAACAGGGCCACGGAGGGCACGGTCTGAATAATATTCAACACGGCAAATATCAGGCCCTGTCTGGACGGATGGCGATAGCACCACAGGCCGACGGCAAAGCCGATAACCAGCGCAGGCAGCAGGGTGCCGAACAGCAGGGTCAGATGCCGGGCCAGGGCATCATTAAAGACATCCTGGCGGTTGGCGTATTCCCGCAGTAAAGAGAGATCGTCCAGCGCCCCGCTGAACAGCAGATACAGCGGCAGACAGGCAATCTGCATATGCAGCAGCCAGCGCCAGAGCGGATGAACCGCCAAGCGGCGGATAGCATCGCTACAGGCCAGCAAGGCCAGCCCCAGCCAGAGCCACAGGCCGCTGCCCGGCGACGTACGCGCGACCGTGCTGCCCTCGACGGCAAGATCCGTCGCCGCCCTGCCCGCGCTCCAGATCAGCAGGCACACCAGCGCTTCGGCCAGCAGCAGCGTCACCAGCTGCGCACCACGGCCCGGCACAAAACAGAGTGCCAGCAGCAGAAAAGGCACCAGTAGCCAGACTGCCGGAAAGAGCTGCCACAGCGCGCGGCCCTCGCCGGAGACCAGTCGGTTAGGCGCGAAGTTAATAAACGGCAGAAACGCCGCCAGCAGCGCCAGGACCACCAGCAGCAACAGCACGCGGTTGTGACAGCGTAAAGATAGATCCATTATCGGGGTTATTTCACCAGCCCTTTCTCTTTCAGATAGTCCGCCGCGATTTTCTTCGCATCCAGGCCGTCAACGGCGATGCTGGCGTTCAGTTGTTGCAGGGTTTTCTCATCAAGGCTGGCAAAGACCGGCTTCAGCCAGCTATCCAGCTCCGGATACGCTTTCAGCACCGCCTCGCGCACCACCGGCGTCGGAGCATAAATTGGCTGAACGCCTTTTGGGTCGCTGAGGGTTTGCAGGCCCAGCGCCGCCACCGGGCCATCGGTGCCGTAGGCCATCGCCGCGTTCACGCCGGAGGTTTGCTGGGCCGCCGCTTTGATGGTCACCGCCGTATCGCCTCCGGCCAGGGAGAGAAGCTGATCCTGTTCGAGCTTAAAGCCGTAGGCTTTTTCAAATGCAGGAAGTGCATCGGTCCGTTCGATAAACTCCGCCGAGGCGGCAAGTTTAAATTCCCCCCCCTCTTTCAGGTAGCGGCCCAGATCGTCCAGCGAGGTCAGTTTATTTTGCTGCGCCAGATCCTGACGCACGGCAATGGTCCAGGTGTTATTGGCCGGGGCCGGCGTCAGCCAGACCAGCTTATTCTGCTCCGCATCGAGCTTTTTCACTTTCTCATAGCCCTGCTGCGCGTTCTTCCACGCCGGGTCGGTTTCATCTTTAAAGAAGAACGCACCGTTGCCGGTATATTCCGGATAGATATCCAGCTCGCCGGAGGTAATAGCCCCGCGCACCACCGGGGTGGTGCCCAGCTGGACTTTATTGACGGTTTTCACGCCGTGGCTCTCCAGCACCTGCAGAATAATATTGCCGAGCAGCGCGCCTTCGGTATCAATTTTGGACCCAATCTTGATCGGCTCCGCCGCATAAAGTGGCAGGCTAAAGGCCGCCAGCAGTGCGGTTAAACCCAGGATTCGTTTGGTGTGTGGCATCACTGCGTCCTCATTATTTTTGTCGCCAGTATCAGCGGGTTAAGAGAAAAGCGTAGTCGAAAAAAAGGCGTACGGGGAAAGTCGGGAGAATTCCTGCCGCCGAAGCGGCAGGATGTGAAGGCCTAACGCAGTTCAAACTCGCCTTGCCTGACGCGGGCGGAGTCCACGCCGATAAAGACGTTGAATTTGCCCGGCTCCGCGTCATATTTCATCCGCTGGTTCCAGAATTTCAGCGCCTCAACGTCAATCGGGAAGCTGACCGTCCGGGTTTCACCGGGCTTCAGGTTCACCTTCTCGAAACCGCGCAGCTGTTTAACCGGGCGGCTCATGGAGGCGGTAACATCCTGCAGATACATCTGGATAGCCGTGGCCCCTCCGCGTTTGCCGGTGTTGGTAACCTCGACGCTGGCGGTAACCTTACCGTTGCGGGTCATGGTCGGCGCGGAGAGCTTCACGTCGGAAACGCTAAAGGTGGTGTAGCTCAGGCCGTAACCGAACGGATATAGCGGACCGTTCGCTTCGTCGAAGTAGCGGGAGGTGTACTTGTTCGGCTTGTTGGCATCGTACGGACGGCCGGTATTCAGGTGGCTGTAGTACACAGGGATCTGCCCGACTGAGCGCGGGAAGGACATCGGCAGCTTGCCGGACGGGTTGTAGTCGCCAAAGAGTACATCCGCAATAGCGTTACCGCCCTCGGTCCCGGCAAACCAGGTTTCAAGGATCGCATCCGCCTGCTGGTCTTCTTTAACCAGCGCCAGCGGACGGCCGTTCATCAGCACCAGCACCAGCGGCTTGCCGGTCGCTTTCAGCGCAGCAATCAGATCGCGCTGGCTCTGCGGGATGATGATATCGGTGCGGCTGGAGGCCTCGTGTGCCATACCCTGCGCCTCACCGACCACGGCGACAACCACGTCAGATTTTTTCGCTGCCGCCACCGCTTCGTCAATCATGGCCTGCGGCGTGCGGGTGTCCATTTTCACCGCTTCTTCGTAGAGGTTGAGGAAGTCAACGATACCTTTGTCATTGGTGATGTTTGCGCCTTTGGCATATACCACCTCACCTTTTCCGGCCAGCGCATTACGAATGCCCGTCAGGACGGTAACCGACTGGTCGGCCACGCCCGCAGCGGACCAACTCCCCATAGAGTCACGCTTGCTGTCCGCCAGCGGCCCGACCACGGCAACGGTGGCGGATTTTTTCAGTGGCAGGGTGTCGAGACGGTTTTTCAGCAGCACCAGGCTTTCGCGGGCCACTTCGCGTGCGTCTTTGCGATGCAGACGACTTTCGGCGTTGGTATCCACCGGGTCGGAGCCTTTCGGGCCGAGGTGGCTGTAGGGATCGTTAAACAGACCCATATCGTATTTGACGTTCAGGACGTGGCGCGCCGCATCATCCAGCTCCGCCATTGTCACCTTGCCGGATGTCACCAGCCCCGGCAGGTATTTGCTGTAGTACTCGTCGCTCATACTCATATTGATGCCGGACTTCAGCGCGACGCGCACCGCATCTTGCGGATCGGCGACGGTGCCGTGTTTGATCAGCTCTTTGATGGCGCCGTGATCGGAGATGGTGATCCCCTTAAAGCCCCACTCGCCGCGGAGCAGATCTTTCAGCAGCCAGGAATCCGAAGACGCCGGGGTGCCGTTCAGGGAGTTCAGGGCCACCATCACCCCGCCGCTGCCCGCGTCCAGCGCGGCTTTGTACGGCGGCATATAGTCATTAAACAGGCGCTGGGAGCTCATATCGACGCTGTTGTACTCTTTCCCGCCCTCAACCGCGCCGTAGGCGGCAAAGTGCTTCACGCTGGTCATCACCGAGTAGCGATCCGCCGGGCTTTTGCCCTGCATCGCTTCGACCATGGTTTTACCCATGATGGAGGTCAGATACGTATCTTCGCCAAAACCTTCCGATGCACGGCCCCAGCGCGGATCGCGCGAGACATCGACCATCGGTGCCCAGGTCATATTCAGGCCGTCATCCGCCGCTTCATACGCGGAAACCCGGCCAACGGTATTGACCGCATCAAGGTTAAAGGTTGAGGCCAGACCGAGGCTAATCGGGAAGACGGTACGCTGGCCATGCAGCACATCGTAGGCAAAAAAGAGAGGTATTTTCAGACGGCTGAGTTCCATCGCCTGATCCTGCATGGCGCGGATATCTTTGCGGGTGACGGTGTTAAAGATAGCGCCAACCTGGCTCTCTTTAATCATCTCGCGAATGGCTTCTTTCGGGTTATCCGGCCCGACGCTGATTAAGCGAAGCTGGCCGATTTTTTCATCGACGGTCATTCTGGTCAGCAGCTCGCTGACGAATGCATCCCGCGCTTCCGGCGTCAGGGGATGATTGCCGATAAGCTCCTCCGCCAGAGCGGGCTGTACGGCCAGACTGACTGCGACAGCTACAGAACAAAGCCATTTCATGTCGTTAACTCTCTTTTCTCTGCCGCAGAGGGCGCGGCCGGTCCATGGAAAAAACGCAGTGTGCCATAAGCGTAACCGTCATTGCAGTAGATTGCTTAGGTTATTCTCTGATTTTTCTGGTGGTTTCACGAAGCAGTCGAGGGCGATCGCGCTATGCTTAAGGGCGATAATTTGTCCCGCCACAAGGAGTGGATGATGTCCAGAACCACCATAAACGACAATAGTGCGCTATTTAACGAGTTTAAACGGCTGGTGGGCCACGCCCATCTGCTGACCGACCCGGCGAAAACCGCCCGCTACCGCAGAGGTTTCCGCTCCGGTGAGGGGGATGCGATCGCCGTGGTCTTCCCCGGCTCGCTGCTGGAACTGTGGCGGGTACTGAGCGCCTGCGTCAGCGCCGAAAAAATTATCCTGATGCAGGCCGCCAATACCGGCCTGACCGAAGGTTCGACGCCGAACGGCAACGACTATGACCGCGACATTGTCATTATCAGCACCCTGCGCCTCGACAGGCTGCAGCTGCTGGATAAAGGCGAACAGGTGCTGGCCTTCCCCGGCACCACGCTCTACTCTCTGGAAAAAGCACTCAAGCCGCTGGGCCGCGAGCCCCACTCGGTGATCGGCTCGTCCTGTATCGGCGCCTCGGTGATCGGCGGGATCTGCAATAACTCTGGCGGCGCGCTGGTGCAGCGCGGTCCGGCCTGGACGGAAATGTCGCTTTTTGCCCGCATTGATGAACAAGGCAGGCTGCAGTTGGTGAATCATCTGGGGATCGATCTGGGCCAGACGCCGGAGCAGATCCTCAGCAAGCTGGACGACGAGCGCGTCACCGATGCCGACGTGCGCCACGATGGTCGCCACGCTCACGATCGTGACTACATTCATCGGGTCCGTGACGTCGACGCCGATACCCCCGCCCGCTATAACGCCGATCCGGATCGTCTGTTTGAATCCTCCGGCTGCGCGGGCAGGCTGGCGGTATTTGCCGTGCGCCTCGATACCTTCCCGGCAGAAAAACGCCAGCAGGTGTTCTATATCGGCACCAATAAGCCGTACGTACTGACGGCGATCCGCCGTCATATTCTGGCGAACTTCGCTAACCTGCCGGTGGCGGGCGAATATATGCACCGGGGTGTTTACGATATCGCCGAACGCTATGGCAAAGACACCTTCCTGATGATCGATAAGCTCGGCACCGACAAGATGTCGTTCTTCTTTAGCCTGAAGGGCAGCATCGACGCCGCGCTGGAAAAAGTCTCCCTGTTTAAACCGCACTTCACCGACCGGGCGATGCAGAAGCTTGGCCATCTGTTCCCCGGCCATCTGCCGCCGCGGATGAAATTATGGCGCGATAAGTACCAGCACCATCTGCTGCTGAAAATGGCTGGCGACGGAATTGAAGAGGCACAAAGCTGGCTTCGCGAGTTCTTTGCCGACGCCGAGGGTGACTTCTTCACCTGTACCGCCACCGAGGACAGCAAAGCCTTTCTGCACCGCTTCGCGGCGGCGGGCGCGGCGATTCGCTATCAGGCGGTGCATGCGGATGAGGTTGAAGATATCCTGGCCCTGGATATCGCCCTGCGTCGTAACGACACGGAGTGGTTCGAGGCGCTGCCGCCGGAAATCGACGAACATCTGGTGCATAAGCTCTACTACGGCCACTTTATGTGCCATGTCTTCCATCAGGATTACATCGTTAAAAAAGGCATCGATTCTCACCGGCTGAAAGAGGAGATGCTGGCCCTGCTGCGTGAGCGCGGCGCGCAGTATCCGGCCGAGCATAACGTCGGTCATCTGTATGAGGCCGCCGACAGCCTGCAGCAGTTCTACCGCAAAAACGATCCGACCAACAGTATGAATCCCGGTATTGGTAAAACCAGCAAGCTGAAGAACTGGGGCAAGGAGACGCCACCGGCGTCATAAAGGATGCTGTATTGTGGCAACTCTTCGTAATAGAGTAGGGTTATCCGGCCGGAGACAAGCAGTCCCGGCCTTTTTACGAGGAGTCTGCACATCGTGTCTGATGTTGAAGTTGTCTGTAGTGCTGACGTAGAGATCCGTGACGCGCTGCCTGAGGATGTTCACGCCATCGCTTCCCTGTACGCCTGGCACGTACTCAACGGCCGCGCCTCTTTTGAGGAAGCGCCGCCGTCGGTGGACGAGATGCGCCAGCGTATGCAAAAAGTCAGCGATCAGGGCCTGCCCTGGCTGGTGGCGCTCTATCGCGGCGTGGTGGCGGGCTACTGCTATGCCACGCATTACCGCCCTCGCCCGGCCTACCGTTTTACCGTCGAAGAGTCCATTTACGTCGACAGCAATATGGCCGGTCGCGGCATCGGCAGTAGCCTGCTTAGCGCCGTTATTGCCCTCTGCGAAGCCGGCCCCTGGAGGAAGATGCTGGCGATTATCGGTGACGGGCATAACAATCAGGGTTCACTGAAGGTACATAAAAAGCACGGCTTTGAAGTGGCGGGCAACTGCGCAGCGTGGGCTACAAAATGGGTGACTGGCGGGATACGCTGATTATGCAGCGCACCCTGAACGACGGGGACTGGACGCTGCCGGAATAAAAAAGGCTACTGAGCGGCCTTTATCTTTTAGTCGTTTTGCACGGTCAGGCTTTCGGCCATCTGTGCCGCCTTCTGCTTTTTATAGCTCAGCGCGGACGCCGGGACCGGCATCACTTTACCGGTTTCCAGCCAGATACGCAGACGGCTGGCATCCGCAAAGTGGGTCGCTTTGCCAAACGCATCCATCACCACCAGCGCCACCGGGCGGTGGTTAATCACGGTACGCATCACCAGGCAGTGACCTGCGGCGTTGGTGAAGCCGGTTTTGGTCAGCTGAATTTCCCAGTTATTGCGGTATACCAGATGGTTAGTATTGCGGAACGGCAGCGTGTAGGCCGGGCTGGAAAAGGTCGCCATCTCTTCACGGGTGGTGCTCAGTTTACCCAGCAGCGGGTACTTCTGGCTGGCAATCAACATACGCGTCAGGTCTTCGGCGGTCGAAACGTTATGAATCGACAGGCCAGTCGGCTCGACAAAACGCGTGCTCTTCATGCCCAGCGCCTTCGCTTTGGCGTTCATCGCCCGGATAAACGCCTGGTAGCCACCGGGGTAGTGGTGCGCCAGGCTTGCCGCCGCGCGGTTTTCCGAAGACATCAGCGCCAACAGCAGCATATTCTCACGGCTGATCTGACTGTTCAGACGAACACGGGAGTAAATGCCTTTCATCTCCGGGGTCTGGCTGATATCCACCGTCAGCATTTCGTCCAGCGGCAGACCGGCATCGAGCACCACCATCGCCGTCATCACTTTGGTGATAGACGCGACAGGACGCACCAGATTGGGGTGGCTGGAATAGAGGACTTTATTGGTTTTCAGGTCAACAATCATGGCGCTACCGGAGGCGATCTCCGGCTGCGTGGCAGCGGCTGTAACGGAAGCCGTTTTGGCAATCGCCAGCGGTGCAGCAAAAGGCGTCGCCATCAGCAACGCCAGGCTAATCAGGGATACGCGAAATTTCAGCATGGTGAACAGTCAGATAAATATTCATAAGCGCAATAATGCACGCCGCGTCCGTTGATAACACAACTAACGGAGCTGGCAACGCATCATAGCCCGCCACTCCACCGCTCGCCAGAAGAGAATCGTGACCAGGTAGTGCGGCGCTGCCTTTTCAGCCAGCGCCGCTGAGTTATCAGAAGAGACGGTAGCCGTAGCCCCATACCACCACGGTCAGCGCCAGCAGTACTTCCAGCACCAGCACGCCGATAGCAAAGGTTGAGCTGGAGAAGCTAAGCCCTTCTTCTTTATCGATATTCAGGAAGGTCGGCACGCCGAGATAGAGCAGATAGCCGGTATAAAGCAGCGCGACCGTCCCGACCAGCGCGCAGAGCCAGACCAGCGGCCAGAGCGCGACCAGCCCGCTCAGGAACAGCGGCGTGGCAACGTAGCCCGCGAAGACCATACAGCGCGTCAGAGACGGACGGTTCGGATAGCTACGCGCCATCCACCAGATAACCCGCCCCATCAACGCCACACCGGCCAGCATCAGGGCATAAAAGACAACGGCAAGCGCTAATCCGGCCCCGACGGATATCGGTACGCTATTTCCTTCGCCAAAACGCCAGCCAAACTGCGTAGTGCCGATAAAGGCGCAGATCACCGGGATCGCCGCCATCAGCAGAACGTGGTGGGTATAGTGATGCGAAACGCTTTCGTTTTCACCCCGGATGATATGCAGTTCCCGGTCGGGATGAGAAAAAAGCCCCCAAACATGATTCATAAAGCCCCCCTCGCCGTGGCTTCCCGTTGTGGTATCTCAAGTATAATCCACCCTGCGGATTATTTTTTGTACACAGCCAAATAATAAGGGGTTGCCACAACGTGGCAGTTAAGGATGTATGATCACTCAGGAAAGGAGGAACTGGCTTTGGATATTAATTCGCTGATTGCACAATATGGTTATCTTGCGCTGCTGATTGGCAGCCTTGCGGAAGGGGAAACCATTACCCTGTTAGGCGGGGTGGCGGCGCATCAGGAGCTGCTGGAATTCCCGCTGGTGGTACTGGCCGTCGCCCTCGGAGGGATTATCGGCGATCAGCTGCTTTACTTCCTCGGTCGTCGCTTCGGCTATCGGCTGCTTCGCCGCTTTGGTCGACACCGCAGCAAAATCCGCCGGGCCTCAAAGCTTATCCAGCGCCATCCCTGGCTATTTGTGATTGGCTCCCGTTTTATGTACGGCTTTCGTCTGCTCGGCCCGGCACTGATCGGCGCCAGTCGCCTGCCGCCGACCGTTTTTGTACCGCTCAATATCGTCGGCGCCCTGCTGTGGGCGCTGATTTTTACCAGCCTCGGCTATCTGGGCGGCGAGGTTATTGGTCCGCTGCTGCATCACCTTGACCATCATCTTAAGCACCTTATCTGGCTGGTGCTGGCCGTTGCGGTCGTGTTCGCCCTGCGCGGGTGGCTGAAACGGCGTCACCGCGAGGATTAGTTGCCGCTGGCGCTGTAGTTCACCGGCACCCAACGGTAGCCCTCACCGTTTTTCATCACCTTGCCGATCCCCGGAAACGCAATATGCGCTGCCGCCACCCAGTCCCCTTCCTGTGCCAACTGGGCGAGGACGTTTTTCCGCGTGGCAATGGCCTGCTGCTGGTTCACATCGAAATGGATAGCCACCTTCGGCTGCTGCATCTGCACCGATGCGGCATGAATAATATCGCCCCACAGCATCAGAGTCTTACCGCCACGAGTTACCCGATACACCACGCTGCCCGGCGTATGGCCCGGTGCCGGGATCGCGTCGATACCGGGAATAATCTGCGTAGGGGCGTGGAAGGTTTTGAGTTTTCCCGCCGCAATAACCGGACGCAGGGAGCGTTCGGACTCGGCACAGGTGTGACGCTGGCTTTCTTCTACCTGTTTATCATTCTCCGGATTAAGCCAGAAATCGACATCTTTCTGATCCACGCGAACCTCGGCGCGGGTAAATACCGGCCTGGCGTCATGCTGGACACCGCCGGAGTGATCCCCGTGAATATGGGTCAGCAGGACCAGATCGATATCCTGCGGCTCGATGCCCGCCGCACGCAGGTTATCCGGCAGATGACCGCCCGCCTCACCCAGTAAAGCACCCGCACCGGTGTCGACCAGAATCAGCTGGCTGCCGGTGTTGATCACAAAGGTGTTAATCGAGGTTTCCGCTTTTACCGGCAGACTGGCGTCGGCCATTTGCTGGCGTAATGCATCGGGTGAAATACCGGTCAGTAGTCTATCGAAGGGAACCGTCACGGTGCCGTCGGAAACGGCGGTGATTTGCCAGTCATCGAGCGTCATACGGTAGTAGCCCGGCGCCTGCGGCTGCCTGGTCGGTAGTTGCGTGCTCAGGGCTGCAGTGCTGAACGAAAGTAGCGCCAGGGTCAGAAATGGGATCTTCATAATGCTCTCCAGTATAGGGGGTTGCATCAGTATCCCGTCGCCGGTATTATCGCTCCAATTGATTGGATAAATGATGACTATCAAAGAAAATGATTTCCGCAAAATCGATCTCAATTTGCTGATCGCCTTTACGGTACTGTTTCGCGAGCAGAGCGTCTCACTGGCCGCCGATAAGCTGCACCTTGGGCAGCCTGCGGTCAGCGGCATGCTGTCCCGACTGCGGACCATTTTCGACGATCCGTTATTTATCCGCAGCGGCCATAAAATGCAGCCGACCGCCCGAGCGGAAGAGCTGCATCGCGAGCTGCTGCCGCTGCTTGAGCAACTGCAGACCACTCTCTTCCAACAGACAGATTTCAACCCGCAGCAGGCGACCGCCACGCTGACGCTAGGCATGACCGACTGGGTGGAAATGTGGCTGATGCCAAAGCTGATACCGGCCCTGAGCGAAGCAGCACCGGGCATCCGTCTGAATGCGATTGCCAGCGATCCCTTCAGCGATGCGCGTCGTCTGGAAGATGGCGAAATGGATATGGCCGTGAGCGTCGCCACGGGCGGACCACGCTGGCTGGAGCGCGAGGTGCTGACCACCATGCCGCTGGTTACCCTCTGGCATCCGCAGCAGCTAAAGCTTAGCGTCCCGCTTGATACAGAAACCTTCGCCGCCCAGCGGCATCTGATGGTCAGCTATCGCGAAGCCACCAGCAGCCATATTGATACCCTGCTGGCCAAAGCGGGTCACCAGCGTAGCCTGTGCTACACCACCCCGCACTTCGCCGCCATCGCCGGATTACTCAGCACCCTGCCCGCGCTTTCCACCGTTCCGGCGGGGATTGCAGCGGACTGGCAGCGGCTGTGGGGGCTGGAATCCAGCCCCCTGCCGCTGGAGTCTGAGCCGTTTGAAGTGGCGGTCATGTGGCTGAAGGACTTTATTCAGCACCTGATCAGTTAGCCGGCAAATGCTTCTCTAAAAAATTGAGGAGCATGTCGCTGACAACGCCCGGATTTTCCCGATTGCTGATATGACCTGCCTGTGGGATCGCCGTAAATTCACATCCGAGCCGCTGTGCCATCTCCTGACCCTCTCTCAGCGGGCGCGGTAAATCTGACTCCCCCGTCGCCACATGGCAGGGACAGGTAATCCTATCGAGTATGGCCATACGATCAGGGCGGCCAAATATCATCTTGCCGACGGGTACAATGCTTTCCCGAAGCGTGGCTGCTGAAAGCGAAGAGAGCGACTGTGTCAGTTTGCCGATATCCTCCTCCGAGGCGTACTGCGAATAAAACTGTGCAACAATATATCCCAGTAGAGGCGATACAATTGCCCCGGCGACATCAACGGCCTCAAGCATCTGGAAATATTTATGCCGCTCTTCTGGCGTTTCACTCCCCAGGTACGTATCCATCAGCACAAGCGCGCTGACGCGTTCCGGCGCAATGACCGCCAGCTCAGCCCCCCACATACCGCCTACGGAAAGCCCTATCACCGCAAATTTATCGATGCCCAGACTGTCCATCAGTTGCAGATTATCGCGGGCAAGATCCCGAAGGTTACGAACCGTAGGCGGCAATGCCGACGCGCCGCCGTGGCCCCATAAATTTGGTGCAATCACACGATACTGTTTTGCTAAGACGTCGATCTGCGGCGACCACATATCGCGGTCAAAGAGATAGCTGTGCCCCAGCAGGACCGGGAATCCCTTTCCCTTTTCAATAAAGGGCATCGCATTTTCACTGTTCATCACTTCATCCTTGTTAGAAAGTTACGTATCCCTGCAATCAGAAAAAGTCATCGCTTAGCCTGAAGATAATTACCCTTTCTGATAAGCAGATGAAAATAAAACCATAGCCTGCTCACTTAAGTCAAACTCGCAGCCAGATGGGTGATATGTAGGGTGAAATATTTGATGACACCGGCGCCGCTTTACCAGCAGCGCCGGGCTTTGATGCGGCTGAATTAACGCTCTTTCAGACTCTCTCCACGGCTGGCAATCACGTCACGATACCAGTAGAAGCTCTGTTTGCGATGGCGCTCAAGGGTACCGTTGCCACTGTCGTCACGGTCAACGTAGATATAGCCGTAGCGCCTGGATAGCTCCGCTTTCGAGGCGCTGACCAGGTCAATCGGCCCCCAGCTGGTATAGCCCATCACCGATACGCCATCCTCAATCGCTTCACGGACCTGTACCAAGCCGAGGTTATACTGAAAACCGTGGTCTTCAGGAATCGGGCGAATACCGAGCATATCGCCCAGCAGCCCCGACGTTGGTGCTTCAAAACCCATTACGGTACTGTTCCATTTACCGGTATCCGCCATTACACCAGGTGCCAACATCAGAAGCAGCGCGCCCCACAGCGCGTTATTTATTTTTTGATATCCCATAAGATGCAGCCATTGTGATTAAGTAAAATATAAGATGGAGCTGCAGATAAATAAATCGTCCACCTACCTGGTTAAAATACGTTATTTAAAATTAATATTTTTTACGTTATTTTCGCGGCATCCCCTCCATTGGGATAAAAAAAAACCTGACGCCTTGACAGCCCTAAAGGGTGCAAGAAATCAGGTTTTGCCTAAAATAAAAACAGTGACAATCCAGAGGTTACTTTACCATCAAAGAAACGGCAGGCAACAAACAAAATAATGAAACGTGACAACGATCGCGACTAAATACTATTTAAAACAATCCCATTCACAATATGAATATAACTATAGAAATAAATGACATTAGATAATTAATAGCGGGCAATAACATCCGCTATTTGTGCAGATGCTTTCAGCGTACGAATACGTGTAAATAAGCCGTCAGCCTCGGCATACTCTTTACGCAGGTAGCCCAGCCACTGCTTGATTCGCGCCACGTGATAGAGACCGGTATCGCCCTGCTTTTCCAGCTGGCCGTATTTCTGTAGCAGTCTGACCACCTCCGGCCAGGGCATCGGCGGCTCATTATATTTCACGACCCGACTCAGATTAGGCACATTAAGCGCCCCGCGTCCGATCATCACCGCATCGCAGCCGCTTGCCGCCATACAATCCTGCGCACTCTGCCAGTCCCAGATTTCACCGTTGGCAATGACCGGAATGGTCAGCCGCTGGCGAATCTCATTAATCGCCTGCCAGTTGATTCGATCCGCTTTGTAGCCGTCCTCTTTGGTACGACCGTGGACCGTCAGCTCGGTGGCACCCGCCTGCTGTACGGCATCGGCAATTTCAAAACGCCGCGCGACGCTGTCCCAGCCGAGACGAATTTTCACCGTGACCGGCAGATGGGCGGGTACCGCCGCACGCATCGCTTTGGCCCCAAGATAAATCAGCTCGGGATCTTTGAGCAGCGTCGCCCCGCCACCGCTGCCATTAACCAGCTTTGACGGACAGCCGCAGTTCAGATCAACGCCGTATGAGCCCAGTTCAACCGCACGAGCGGCGTTCTCCGCCAGCCAGTCAGGATGCTGGCCCAGAAGCTGAACGCGCACCAGGGTTCCGGAAGGCGTGCGGCTTTGATGGTGTAATTCAGGACAGAGTCGATAAAAAGATTTTACCGGCAGCAGCTGATCGACCACCCGCAAAAACTCGGTGATGCAGAGATCGTAATCATTAACCCCGGTCAGCAGCTCGCGCACCAGCGAATCGAGCACGCCCTCCATCGGCGCCAGTAGTACACGCATATCGTTACCCGTCAAAAAAAAGAGGCGCTATGGTAGCGTCCTTTGTGCGTGGTTAAAAGTCTCTTGCAACGGCAGAGTTACTACATTGTTTCTTATCGAGTTTGCCCGAAATTCTGGCGAAATGCCCGACGTTCCCTGCAGGAATTTTTGGTATGCTCAGAATTCATGATGTGATCAGTAGCACATAATTAGCTTTAATTGTATGATGAATGCGTTTCATCAAGGGCCATCACCATGAGTAAAACACTGAACGTCATCTGGCAATATTTACGTGCTTTCGCACTAATTTATGCCTGCCTGTACGCAGGCATTTTTGTCGCCTCACTGCTGCCGATTACCATTCCCGGCAGCATTATCGGGATGCTGATCCTCTTTGTACTGCTGGCGCTACAGATCCTGCCCGCCCGCTGGGTAAATCCCGGCTGCTATATACTTATCCGCTATATGGCGCTGCTGTTTGTGCCGATTGGCGTGGGCGTGATGCAGTATTTTACGCTGCTACAGGCCCAGTTTGGCCCGGTGGTGGTCTCCTGTGCGACCAGTACCCTTGTCGTCTTGCTGGTCGTGAGCTGGAGCTCACATCTGGTTCACGGGGAGCGTAAAGTTGTTGGGGAAAAAGGGGCGCAAAAATGATGATGTATATCTGGTGGTCGCTACCGCTTACCCTGGCCGTTTTTTTCGCGGCGCGTAAGGTTGCTGCACGTTTTAAGATGCCGCTGCTGAATCCGCTGCTGGTTGCGATGGTGGTGATCATCCCGTTCCTGCTACTGACCGGTATTCCCTACGACCACTATTTCCAGGGCAGCAAAGTACTGAACGACCTGCTACAGCCTGCTGTTGTCGCCCTGGCGTACCCACTTTATGAGCAACTGCATCAAATCCGCGCCCGCTGGAAGTCGATCATTACCATCTGCTTTATCGGCAGTATTGTGGCAATGGTGACCGGCACTTCGGTTGCGCTGCTGATGGGGGCGACGCCAGAAATCGCCGCGTCAGTGTTACCCAAATCCGTCACCACGCCTATCGCGATGGCGGTTGGCGGCAGCATTGGCGGCATCCCGGCGATCAGCGCCGTTTGCGTGATTTTTGTTGGGATCCTCGGGGCAGTATTTGGCCATACCCTGCTGAATCTGATGCGTATTCGTACCAAAGCGGCTCGCGGTCTGGCGATGGGCACCGCCTCGCACGCCCTCGGTACCGCCCGTTGTGCGGAGCTAGACTGTCAGGAAGGCGCGTTCAGTTCGCTGGCGCTGGTGATCTGCGGAATTATCACCTCGTTGATTGCACCTTTCTTATTCCCGGTGATTCTGGCGGTTCTGGGCTAAAATTTGCGATACATAGCACATTTTCGGTTATCGTTTCATTTGTTGCACCTTAAATGCAACCAATATCACATATAAAAACAGGGCAGGTCCGTAAACTACGCTTCCATTGCAAAGATAAGAGGCAACGCCATGCAATCACGTTTTCACTCCGCGTTTTCACAGCTTGCGGAAAATGTGCAATCCGCGCTCGCCCCGATCCTGGCCGACGAACAGTTCTCTGCCGTGTTCAGCGCAGAGCAGGTTAGCGCGTTGAAAGAGGCCACCGGGCTTGACGATGACGCCCTCTCTTTTGCCCTTCTGCCTTTAGCTGCCGCCTGCGCACGCGCCGGCCTGTCAAATTTTAACGTCGGGGCGATCGCCCACGGCGTCAGCGGTAACTGGTACTTCGGTGCCAATATGGAGTTTGCCGGCACCACCATGCAGCAAACCGTCCATGCGGAACAGAGCGCCATCAGCCATGCCTGGCTGCGCGGTGAGAAAGCGTTGCGTGCCATTACCGTCAACTACACGCCCTGCGGCCACTGCCGTCAGTTTATGAACGAGCTGAACAGCGGACTGGAGCTGCGTATTCTTCTTCCGGGCCGGGCCGTACATACCCTCGGCGACTATCTGCCTGACGCCTTCGGGCCGAAGGATTTGCAGATTGAAACGCTGCTGATGGACGACCGGGACCACGGCCTGACCGCCGATGGCGACGCCCTGGCCCAGGCCGCGGTGAAGGCTGCCAATACTAGCCACAGCCCATACAGCCACGCCCCATCGGGCGTGGCGATTGAGTGTCGTGACGGTACCATTTTCACCGGCAGCTACGCGGAAAACGCCGCCTTTAACCCGACTCTTCCTCCGCTGCAGGGCGCACTGAATCTGCTGAGCCTGAGCGGCTACGATTACAGCGATATGCAGCGTGCTGTTCTTGCTGAGCTACCGAACGCGCCTCTCGTCCAGTGGGACGCCACCGCAGCAACGCTTAAAGCGCTCGGCTGCCCGCATATCGACAGAGTTCTGCTGGCCTGATCCCATCAATGCGGGCCGCTTTGGCCCGCATTGATGAAAAACCCTGCAAACAGGCGTGCGTTTCTTGCGCTGGCGCCAGCCAGACGGGTAAAGTAGCCCGAGCTGAATATTACCAGGGACAGAATACGCACATGTTAAAACGGCTGTTAAACAGCCTGTTAGTCCTTATCGGCCTGCTGCTGTTAACGGTGCTTGGTCTTGACCGATGGATTAGCTGGAAAACCGCACCCTATATCTACGACGAGCTTCAGGACTTGCCTTATCGCCAGGTCGGCGTTGTGCTGGGTACGGCAAAATACTACCGCAGCGGCGTGATCAATCAGTACTACCGCTACCGCATTCAGGGGGCCATTAACGTCTACAACAGCGGTAAGGTGAATTACCTGTTGCTGAGCGGCGATAACGCGCAGCAAAGTTATAACGAGCCGATGACCATGCGTAAGGATCTGATTGCCGCAGGCGTCGATCCGGCGGATATTGTGCTGGACTATGCCGGATTCCGGACCCTCGATTCTATCGTACGTACTCGCAAGGTCTTTGATACCAACGATTTTATTATTATCACCCAGCGCTTCCACTGCGAACGCGCGCTCTTTATCGCCCTGCATATGGGGATTCAGGCTCAGTGCTACGCGGTACCCTCGCCGAAAGATATGTTTACCGTTCGCGTACGCGAATTCGGTGCTCGTTTTGGCGCGCTGGCCGATTTGTATCTGTTTAAGCGAGAGCCACGTTTCCTCGGTCCTCTGGTGCCGATCCCGGCGCAGCATGAGGTGCCGGAAGACGCACAAAACTACCCGGCCGTAACACCGGAGCAACTACTGGGATTACAGAAGAAATAGCGATGGATATCGAAGCGATAATCCTTCAGGTCGGGTTGTCAGCCTGTACCCTGTTTTTTATCGGGGTGACCTGGAAAGGACTGCGTACTGGTGCGGTGAATATGCTGGTAAAAGGTTCCAGTGTACCAGTCTATGCCTATCGGGATAAAAACCCCATCAGCTACTGGTCACATATTATTGCTTATCTCGCGGTGATTATTGCCCTACCATCTCTGTTGCTGTATCTCTTCTGATATTGAGAGGTAAAAGGCGGCTTAACTGCGTTAATTTTGAAGTATACCTTCTGCCTTACGGGGCTTTTAAGATCCCGTTCCGGGTTATTATTTCCTCCCCCTAATTAAACCCCAAATGACCACGACTTTATCGTGCTACACCCCGGCACAGTTTCGGTTTCATTTAATATCACCTGCGTATATTTAATTCGTTTTAAATAAAACCAACAAACTATTAAGGGATTAATAATGCATCATAACAAGCAAGCCCAGACTTACCGCTGGGCCTCTCTGAACAAGCCCCTAACAATTTTCGCTCTCTATACCGCCGTCGTAATAACATTATCTGCACCTGCAATGACCTGTGCGAAACCATCGCAGTTTATCCCTGACTATTCTCCAGACAGTTTCACAATAGCAACGTCGGGAGGGATACTCAGCGGAAGATCCAATGAACTGGTTTACACGGAAACAGGTAAAAAATACAGTCAGCTGGACTGGAGAATAAAAAACGTCGCCATCGTGAAAGGCGAAATATCCTAGGATGCGTACTCGTTTCTGACACTGAATGCCCGTGGCTGGACGTCACTGAAGCCCGGGTCCGGTCATCTGGATGACTACGACTGGCTGAGCAGCCGCCAGGAATCGTGGACACACCACTCATCCCACCCCGGCACAAATGTAAATTACGCCAATGAATACGATCTTAATCTGACAGCCTGGATATTCCAGAACCCAAACGCTAAAGCAGGGGTCGTCGCGGGTTATCAGCAAACCCGTTTTAGCTGGACGGCAACCGGTGGTTCTTATAATTATTATAACGGTGCCATTATCGGCAATTTCCCGGCAGGCGAACCGGGTATTGGTTATAGCCAGCGATTCTCCATGCCCTATATTGGCCTCGTGGGCCATTATCGCATTAATGACTTCGAATTTAACGCCTTATTTAAATTCAGCGAATGGGGCCGGGCACGTGACAACGATGAGCACTATCTGCGCCAACTGACCTTCCATGAAAAATCGAGCAATTCACGTTATTACGGTACGTTAGTTAATGCCGGATATTACATCACGCCGAGCACAAAAGTTTTTGCTGAATTCGCCTGGGGCAAATATAAAGAGGGCAAAGGAAGCACTCAGATGATTGATAACAACAGTGGCGAAGTAGATTTTTTTGATGGAGATGCTGCCGGTATTGCCAATAAAAATCAGACCATCACAGCAGGTCTACAGTATCGTTTCTAAGCAGTCTAACTGTGCTTCTGGCCGTCTTTCAATGTCGTCTCAGAGCACAGTTATGCATTATTAACGCTGAATTTATGGAGCCCGCCCGGCATGTAGCAGCGGGCTTTCATTACCGGTCTTATTATTTCTTACGCGCGTACTTCAGGGAGTCCAGCGCAACGGCGAAGATAATAATGCCGCCCTTAATAATGTACTGCCAGTATGGGTTCACGCCGATATAGGTCAGGCCATAGTTGATTACCGTAAAGATAATCACACCGGTGACAACTCCGAACACGGTACCCACACCACCGCTGAAAGAGACGCCGCCCACTACGCAGGCTGCAATCGCATCCAGTTCATACATAAAGCCGAGGTTGTTGGTCGCAGAACCGATACGACCGGCTTCCAGCAGACCACCGAAGGCATAGAACACGCCGGACAGGGCGTAGATCATCAGCAGGTTCAGGGCGACGTTAACACCGGAGACTTTTGCAGCTTCCGGGTTACCTCCGATGGCGAAGATATTTTTACCGAAGCGGGTTTTGTTCCACAGTACCCAGACGAAGGCCACAGCGATCAGCGCATAGAAGGTAATATACGAGAGTCGGAAGCTGCCAAGCGCCACAAAGCCCTGGGCAAAGGTCGAGAAGCCGCTGTCGAAGCCGGAAATCGGCGATGCGCCCACGAAGTCGTAGTACAGGGAGTTGATACCGTAAACGATAATCATCGTACCCAGGGTGGTGATAAACGGCGTCACGTTCAGGTAAGCAATGATAATACCGTTAAGCAGGCCGATAATGGCGCCGATAGCACAGACAATCAGGATAACCAGCGGAATCGGCATAGTTGCCATTTCCGGGAACACCTTATTGGCGTTCTCAACGGATTGCAGCAGCGTTGCAGCAATAACCGCCGCCAGGCCAACCTGACGACCGGCGGAAAGATCGGTCCCCTGGGTGACGATAAGCCCTGCCACACCGAGCGCAATAATGATACGCACCGAGGACTGGGTCAGAATATTACTCAGGTTCAGCAGGCTTAAGAACGTGGGATCCTGAAAAATGATAATGGCCAGCAAGACTAAAAGAACAACGTAAATCCCGCCGTCTTTCAGGTAAGTAAGAAAACTTTTCTTATTTAACGCACTCATGAGGAGCCCCTGATCTTAAAGGTGCAAAGACGCAAGACGTAAAATTTCGTTCTGCGTTGTGGTTTTAGTATCAACAATTCCGGAAACGAGCCCGTTGCTCATGACCAGAATACGGTCGGTAATGCCTAATAACTCAGGCATTTCGGAAGAGATAATAATGATCCCTTTGCCTTTCTTCGCCAGTTCGGCAATTAACTGATAAATTTCAAACTTAGCCCCAACGTCGATACCGCGCGTCGGTTCGTCCAGCATCAGAATTTCCGGCTGGGTAAGCAGCCAGCGACCGATAATGACCTTTTGCTGGTTACCGCCCGACAGGGAACCGATCTGCGTATGGTGCCCCGGCGTTTTGACCCGCATGGCGTCGATAACCCACTGGGTATCACTCTTCATGCGGCTGTTATCCAGCAGGCCAACCTTGTTTTTATAGTTCTGGATATTGGAAATTAACGCGTTAAAACCGATATCCAGATAGGCGTAGATCCCGGTTGAGCGACGCTCTTCCGTAACCAGCGCAAAGCCGTGGTTAATGGCTTCGTTAGCGTTGGTGTTGTTAATTTTTTTACCGTGCAGGGTAATGGTCCCGGTGGATTTCTCGCGGATACCAAACAGCGTTTCTACGATATCGGTACGCTTCGCCCCAACCAGACCGGCAATCCCCAGAATTTCCCCCTTATGCAGATCAAAGGAGATATCGCGGATCGACGGCTGACGCAGAGAGGTCAGGTTACGTACTTCGAGGATCGTTTCGCCTGGCTTATTCTCGCGCTCCGGGAAACGCTGGTTCAGGGAGCGCCCCACCATCATGGCGATGATCTTATCCATATCCAGCCCTTCGAGCGGCTGAGTGGCAATCCACTGACCGTCGCGCAGTATGGTAATTTCATCGCACAGCTGGAAGATCTCTTCCATTTTGTGTGAGATATAGACGATGCCACAGCCGCGTTCTTTCAGCTTGCGGATAATCTTGAACAAATGATTGACCTCTTTTTCCGTCAGGGATGAGGTCGGCTCATCCATAATGACGATCTTCGCGTCGTAGGAAAACGCCTTTGCAATTTCAATCATCTGCATTTGCGAAACGGACAGGGTACCGACGCGCGCACGCGGATCGATATCGATATCCAGTTCGTCAAAAATGGCTTTGGTGTCGCGGTACATTTTCTCCTGATCGACAAACATGCCTTTGGTCGGATAACGTCCGAGCCACATGTTGTCCATCACCGAGCGCTGCAGAACCAGGTTTAACTCCTGGTGCACCATTGAAATGCCATTCTCGAGGGCTTCTTTCGCCGAATGGAAATCAATCTCTTTTCCCTGAAAAATAATGCTGCCGGAATCTTTCTGGTAGATCCCAAAAAGGCATTTCAATAATGTTGATTTACCGGCACCGTTCTCCCCCATTAACGCATGAATAGAGTGAGGACGAACTTTTAAATTCACATTATCGAGTGCCTTGACGCCGGGAAATGACTTATTGACACTGCTCATTTCCAGTAAGAATTCGCCGGACGACTCGCTATTAATGCTGACCATAGGTTTATACCTGGCTGCGCTGAGTAAATATGATTATCACAATCTATTAATAATTGGGCGCACTTACGTACGCCCAAAATAAATGCACTAACTTATTTGCCGACGAACTCGGCGAGGTTTTCTTTATCAACGCCAACGTATGGAACGCGAACCACTTTGTTGTCGAGTTTCCAGCTGGTGCCGTCAGCCGCGCCTTTACCTTCAGCAAGGTTTTTCGCCAGATCGAAGGTGGCTTTCGCCTGGTTGTTCGCATCGTTCAGCACGGTACCAGCCATTGCACCGGATTTCACCAGCGCCAGCGCTTCAGGCAGGGCATCAACGCCGAAGACAGGAATGCTGGATTTGTTGTGTGCTTTAAGCGCTTCTACTGCACCCATCGCCATGCCATCGTTGTTGGCAATAACCACTTCGATTTTGTTCGCGTTCGGGCCGGAGAGCCATGCGTCCATCTTATCTTTTGCCATTGCGGTATCCCACATGGCGGTATCCATCTGTAGCTGTTCGGTCTGGATACCTTTTTCGTTCAGTTCTTTGATCACGTAGCTGGTACGCGCTTCAGCATCCGGGTGGCCCGGTTCGCCTTTTAGCAGAACGAACTGAATTTTACCGTCTTTGTTCAGATCCCAGCCCTGATTAGCTGCCCAGTGCTTGGCGATCAGGTCGCCCTGAATAATGCCGGACTCTTTGGAGTCGGTGCCGACATAGTAGGCTTTGTCATAGCTATCGAGTGCTTTACGGGAAGGCTCTTTGTTGAAGAACACGATAGGCACGTTTTGGCCGCGCGCTTTCTCGATTACTGTTCCTGCAGCAGCCGGGTCAACAAGGTTGACGGCCAGCGATTTAACGCCTTTCGCCAGCAGTACGTCGATCTGGTCGTTCTGTTTGGACTGGTCGTTTTGAGAGTCATTCATCAGCAGCTGAACATCTGGTGCCGCTTTGGCATCTTTTTCGATAGCCTTGCGCACGAGCGACATAAAGTTATCGTCATATTTATAGATGGTCACGCCAACGCGGGTATCAGCAGCCTGTGCAGTCGCACCAAAAAACATGCTGGCCATCAAAGCAGACAGGGTCAACACCTTCTTATTCATGGTATCTCCAGTTTTATTATGCAGGGTAGTACTGGTGAAAAACGGTCGGCAGGACAGCAGGTTAAGAAAACGTTACTGATTGCCGAAGTTTACTTTATAAAAAAACCAATCTTCCGTAGTCGGTAACGCTCCAGTAATGCAGCTTCTGGTCTGACGGGACTCCGTTACATTGTGTTTCAGCCCATCCGACGCCGTCATCATAGCCAGCGTCTTGTTAAGATACTGTGAATTTACTCACAGATTGGAAACGGTTACATCGCGGCTCATCATGTGTTAGTGATCGTTGCCACATTTTGTTTCGGGGTCACTGAGTGACGCCGTACCAGAGTCGGCATAAAGCAGTGGGTAGCGCTGATATCCAGCTTGCCCGCGGCCCCCTGCAGCGCCAGTTCAGTCGCCAGTTTAGCCATTGACGCTACCGGGTAACGGACGGTTGTCAACTGCGGGTCCGTATAGCGGGCAATGGGGATATCGTCGAAGCCAATGAGGGAGAAATGCTGTGGCACCGCAACGCCGTTATCTTTCAGCGCCGTCAACGCCCCCGCGGCCATGCTGTCGTTATAGGCGAAAACGGCGGTCAGGCCAGGATTGCGTCCCAGCAACTCAACCATTGCCGCTTCCCCGCCCTGCATATCCGGCGAGCCGGAGGCCAGCCAGCTATCGAGCGGCACAATCCCCCGTTCCTGTAACGCACGCAGCCAGCCTTCATAGCGCTGCTCGTTATCTTCAATGCGGTGGCTGGAGGACAGATAGCCGATGCGCTGATGGTCGTTATTGAGCAGCATTCGGGTCGCCATCACCGCGCCGCTGCTATTATCCAGCCCGACGCAGCGGTGCAGATAGCCGGGCACTGTGCGGTTGATCAGCACCATGCCCGGAACCTGTTCCATAAACGCGGCAAGCTCTTCATCGCTCAGCGCTTTTGAGTGAACAATCAGGGCATTACAACGCTGGCGGATTAAGATCTCTATCGCGTTGCGCTCTTTTTCCGCCTCGTGGTAGCTGTTGCCGATCAGCACATTTTTTTGGTACTGCTGGGCCACCATATCGACGGCTTTTACCAGCGCGCCAAAGAAAGCATCGGACACGTCCATTACCACCACACCAATGGTGTCACTGACCTGGGTTGCCAGCGCCTGGGCGTTGGCGTTCGGGCGATAGCCGAGCTGCGTAACGGCTTTCATTACGCTATCGCGGGTATCGGGACTGACCTGGGTGCTGTTGTTCAGCACCCGGGAAACGGTGGCGACGGAGACGCCCGCCAGACGGGCGACGTCACGAATGGTTAACATAGTTACCGCCCTGTTGTTGATTGCAGCGACGCACGACCAACTCCTGTGTTCAGCAAGGAGACCATTCTGGCAGCGAGCGGGACGGCACTACGTGAGAGAAGTCACAGCAATGGAAACGGTTACATGCATTTTGTTAATGATTGTGATCCAGATCGTTATCTGGATGTACTGGAGATGGGTGTTCCCGAGAAGTGCAGCGTCAGTCGACGCCACAGCCATTCCACCGGCCCCTGACGGAAATAGCGCAGCCAGAGTACCGAGAACAGCAGATTTGCCAGCCAGACGGGCGGCACGAATGCCAGCAACTGCAGGCGGTTGTAGTGCATAAACAGGTCAATCTTCCAGAAAAACGTGGTGCAAATAAGCGTCTGTAGCAGGTAATTGCTCAGCGCCATGCGGCCGACGCAGGTTACCGCCCCCACCAGTCGGCTCATGCGACAAAGCTGCGGCCAGAAACCCCAGATCAATGCGGCATAGCCGATGCTTTGTAACGGCGCACTCAATTCACGCGGGGCCTGAAGCAGGAAAGCGCTCCAGCGATAAGACCAGCCCAGCTGCCACTGGGCAATAATCCCCGGCAGGTTGATAAGCATCCCCAGCATCACCAGCACCAGACCCGTCCGCCGGTAGTGCGCAGAGCTGAACTGGCCCTTAAGCCAGCCGCTGCGCATCAGCGCTGCGCCGATCAGCATCATTCCGGCCAGCTGCCAGCCATACTGGGCACCAATCGCCAGCAGATTACTGGAGAGCATATCCAGCCGGTTACTGATGGCCTCTCCCCCACCCTGCGTGCGCCAGAAATGTTCATACTGCAGAGCAGAAAGATCCGGTACCCAGGAACGATTGACGGAATCCCCGGAGATGATCCCCAGCAGCAGCAGCACGCCGACGCCAGTCACGTAGAGCACCACGCCGGTGGTGAACAGCGTCTTAACACTGCCGGCATCACGCACCATACGCCAGCAGATCAGCCCCACCAGCGCATAGGCCAGCAGAATGTCGCCTTCCCAGAACAGCAGGCAGTGGAGAAAGCCGATAAACGCAAGCCACGTCAGACGCGTCTGGATCCAGCGCTTGCCGCGCGGCAGAAGCATCTGCAGTCCGGCACCGAAAAGCAGCGCAAAAAGCGTGAGGAATTTCGCCTGAGCAAAGAGATCGAGGATGGCCCAGGTCCAGGCATCGCGGGAAGTGATTTCCCCGTACCAGGCGGGATTCAGATAGGCCGCTTTCGGTTGACCGAAAGCGACAATATTCAGCAGCAGGATGCCGAGAATGGCGACGCCCCGAACAAAATCGAGGGTGACGTTTCTCTCCATCCTGCTCCGCCTTAGCCGAGGTGACGCACGGCGCGCAGGAACTCCTGGCGCGTATTCTGGCTGGATTTAAACAGCCCGCCCAGTGAGGTGGTAGTCGTGGCGCTGGTCGCATCGCGGATGCCACGCGCCTTGACGCAGTAGTGCACCGCGTCGATAGAGACCGCCACGTTATTGGTGCCCAGCAATGTTTGCAGCGCGGTGAGGATCTGCTGCGTCAGGCGCTCCTGCACCTGCGGACGCTGGGCAAAGAACTGGACGATACGGTTAATTTTGGACAGGCCAATCACCGACTCTTTCGGAATATAGGCTACGGTCGCTTTACCGTCGATGGTGACGAAGTGATGCTCACAGGTGCTGGTCAGCGTAATGTCACGCACCGTCACCATCTCATCGACCTTCATTTTATTCTCGATAACCGTGATTTTCGGGAAGTTGGCATAATCCAGCCCCGAGAAAATCTCATCGACGTACATTTTGGCGATGCGGTGCGGCGTTTCCGTCAGGCTGTCGTCGCTCAGGTCGAGATTAAGAAGCTGCATAATTTCAGTCATATGCCCGGCGATAAGGCGTTTGCGGGTTTCGTTATCCAGATCAACCGGCGGGCGCAGCGGCGTTTCCAGACCGCGGGCAACCAGCGCTTCATGAACCAGAGCGGCTTCTTTACTGAGTGATGACATGTCGAGTTCTCCTGCAGGCGGGACTATCTTTGCCCTTCATGGGACAAAGTTTGACTTATTGTGCGTGAGGTGGCGCACATAATCTAGTGCGCGCCAGCATAATTATTGCAATTGCTACAGCCTTTGATCGTGACGGCGCCAGACCAGGACTCCCGCCAGCAGCAGCGCAACTGCCGCCAGGCTTAGCGCAGGCTCCAGTTTCCCGGTCAGCGCACTCGACAAGGCCGAGGTCATCGGGCCGATCAGTTGCCCGATGGCGTAGCCGGTGGTGATCAGCCCGGCCATATAGCGAGCATGCCGGGGTGCCAGTTCGCGGCCATACAGCAGAGAGAGTTGAACCGCACAGAGGAAGCCGCCGCCCACCAGTAGCGCGCCGATAACCAGCCCGCTCATACCCGTCCACAGCCAGGCGGCCAGAACGCCAAGCCCCTGCAGCCAGAGCACGATAGCCAGCCGCTGATGGCTATGCCCGAGATTACGCAGCGCAATGCTCAGGGCAATCCCTACGACTGCGGCCCCACCGAAAACCGGCCAAACAAACTGGGCAAACAGGCTGCCCGGAAAGCGTGCCGCCGCCATCTGCGACAGAAAGGTGGCGGGTAAAATATAGCCAAAACCGGCCAGAGAGTAACTCAGCACCAGCCGACGAATATCTGGCGTCATCGTGAGGGGCTGCGGTTTCTCTCCGCTGCGATGCAGATCGCCGGAACGCGGAAGATAGCGGGCAATCAGGATCACCAGCACTAATGCCATTACGCCGTACAGCTGCCATCCTGCCGAAGCGCTTAGCCCTTTCGCCTGAATGGCCACCGCCAGCAGGCCGCTGAGCGCAATGCCCGCCCCCGGTCCGGCAAACACCGCCGCATTCAGCCCCGGACGGCCTGCATGCGCCAGCCGCTCGTTGATCCAGGCCGCGGTCAGGACCATCGCCCAGCCGCTCATTGCCCCCAGCACCAGCCTTAAGGCACCGTGCAGCCAGGCGTTATCCGCCAGCGATGAAAGCAGGGTCAGCGCAACCGCGCCGACAATCCCGGCATAGAGGCGAATTTCAACATGTCGGGAGGCGCGCATCGCATCCCAGGCCCCCAACAGATAGCCAAGATAGTTGACTGCCGCCACCAGCCCGGCGCTGGTCAGCGTCAGCTCGCCGTCGCGGATCATTAAGGGAACCTGCGGCGTAAAGGCGAAACGGCCAATGCCCATCGCCACCACCAGTACAATAAAACCGCTCAGTGCAGCCCGCAGCGCCATAGCCATCCCGGAATGTTAATGTAAAGTTACGTACATGATGGACCAGCTGAAGGTAATGCGGAAGTGAAAGTTGCTCACAGGACCATGAAATCCCTGTATTATGAGTCATTCATTACGCGCCCTGCGCAACATTCTGTTAAAGGAGCCCTGCATGGAAATGCTCGAAGAGCACCGCTGTTTCGAAGGCTGGCAGCAACGCTGGCGGCACGACTCCACCGCGCTGAACTGCACCATGACCTTCAGCATCTTTTTACCGCCGACGCACGATGCCACCCCACCACCGGTCCTGTACTGGTTGTCAGGGCTGACCTGCAACGACGAAAACTTCACCACCAAAGCCGGTGCGCAGCGTATTGCCGCTGAACTGGGGATCGCGCTGGTCATGATGGATACCAGCCCGCGCGGTGACAACGTTGCCGATGACGATGGTTACGATCTGGGCAAAGGCGCGGGCTTCTATCTGAACGCCACCCGCGAGCCGTGGGCCGCGCACTACCGGATGTATGACTACCTGAGCGACGAGCTGCCGGCGCTGATTCGCGAGCGTTTTAACGTCAGCGACCGCTGCGCCATCAGCGGCCACTCGATGGGCGGTCACGGCGCGCTGATCCTGGCGCTGAAGAATCCGGGTCGCTACACCAGCGTCTCCGCCTATGCGCCTATCGTTAACCCGGCGGAAGTCCCCTGGGGACAAAAAGCCTTCAGCAACTATCTCGGGGAGAACAAGGCCGACTGGCTGGCCTGGGACAGCTGCGCGTTAATGATGGCAAGCGACGTGAAGAATGCGATCCCGACGCTTATCGATCAGGGCGACAGCGATCAGTTCCTTGCCGATCAGCTGCAGCCTGCACGTCTGGCAGAAGCCGCGCGGCAGAAAGCCTGGCCGATGACGCTGCGTATCCAGCCGGGCTACGACCACAGCTACTACTTTATCGCCAGCTTTATCGAAGACCATCTTCGCTTCCACGCCGCCCATTTACGCGGCTAAAAAAAAGCCGCGATCATCCGGCCGCGATTTTCTGTTTTTTTAAGGCCGACAGCCGTCGGCCTTTTTATTTACTTGCTTTCCGGCAGCGCGTACGCAATCACGTAATCACCGCAATCCGGCGACTGACGACCGCCACCGGCGGAGATCAGGATGAACTGGTTGTTCGGGTCAACGGACATGCCGCCCCGGTTCAGACCGCCCAGCGACCCCGGGAAGCTCAGGGAGAGATCGTTACCCGGTGCCCCCTTGTTGCTGACCACCCGTTGATACGCACGCTTCATGTTGGCGGGTGTAAGCACGCGTGCCACCGGGTGTGCGGAGGACTTTGACCTCTGAGTCAGCCTTCGACCACCACGGTCAAAAGCCAGCGCCGTTCAGGGCGCTGCGCGCCATAAAAAAGCCCCCGAACCGTCAGGTTCAGGGGCTGAGAAAATCAGCGAAGGGAGACTTACTTTTTAAATTCGCCCGGGAATTTCATTTCACTGTAGCGCACAAAGCGGCTGCCTTTGCTCAGCTTGTAGCCGAACCAGATAATCAGGAACAGCGGAATACCAATATAGGTCGCCAGCACGCCACCCCAGTCGATGGCATCGGCCAGGAAGGCTTCATAGTTCTGGCCCAGCGTAATCATCAGGCACAGTACGAAGGCAAAGATCGGCCCCAGCGGGAAGAACCCGGAACGGTATGGCAGCGAGTTCAGATCATGGCCCTGCAGAACATAGCCGCGACGGAAGCGGTAGTGGCTGATGGCGATACCGAGCCAGGCGATGAAACCGGTCATACCAGAGGTGTTCAGCAGCCACAGGTAGACCGTCTGGTTTCCGAACATGGAGGTCAGGAAGCAGAGACCGGCAATGACCGTGGTCGCATACAGCGCATTACGCGGTACGCCGCCCTTCGACAGACGGGCGAAGATACGCGGCGCTTTACCGTCGCAGGCCAGGGTATAGAGCATACGGGTGGACGCATACATACCGGAGTTACCCGCCGACAGCACCGCCGTCAGGATCACCGCGTTCATTACCGCCGCCGCCGACAGCAGGCCAGCGTGCTGGAAGACCAGGGTGAACGGGCTAACGCTGATATCTTTCACGTCGTTACGCAGCAGGCTCGGGTCGGTATACGGAATAATCAGGCTGATAATCAGGATCGCAAACACATAGAACAGCAGGATACGCCAGAATACCTGACGCACCGCGCGCGGGATGTTCTTCGCCGGATCTTCAGATTCACCGGCAGCAATACCGATTAGCTCAGTGCCCTGGAAGGAGAAGCCGACGATCATCGCCACGCCAATCATCGCCGCAAAGCCACCGGCAAACGGCGCATCACCGGTGGTCCAGTTGCTCCAGCCCACCGGCTGTGCACCTTTGAAGATGCCGATAATCATCAGCACGCCCACGACGATAAAGATAATCACCGTGGCGACTTTAATTAATGAGAACCAGTATTCCGCTTCGCCAAAACCTTTTACGGAGATCCAGTTAAGCAGCACGATGGCGGCAAGGAAAAGTGCACTCCAGATCCAGCCTGGCGTATCCGGGAACCACCAGCTCATCACCAGTTGTGCGGCCACCAGGTCAACGGCAATCGTTACCGCCCAGTTGTACCAGTAGTTCCAGCCCAGCGCGAAGCCGAAGCCCTCTTCCACATAGTTCTGGCCGTAGGTAGCGAAAGAGCCGGATACCGGCATAAAGGCCGCCAGCTCGCCAAGGCTGGTCATCAGGAAGTACACCATCAGACCGATAACCATATAGGATAAAAGCGCGCCGCCAGGGCCCGCCTGAGAGATTGTCGCCCCTGATGCAACAAATAAGCCTGTACCGATGGAACCGCCGATCGCGATCATCGTCAGGTGACGCGCCTTAAGTTCGCGACGGAGCGCGGGCGCTTGTGTGGTTTTAGTTTCGGAAACCATGTGAAAATGCTGTCCATCCAAAAAATGAGGCGCGATTGTAGCAGACCATAAGGCAAGCTTCTGGCACATTCCACGGGTTATAAGACACCTTCATGATCGGCGGCAGATTATTAGCAAAGCAAAATATCTCGCCTGACGGACAGGCGAGAGGCTTAGCGGCCACAATAGTCGAAAAAGCGACTCAGGGCGTGGGAGATATGCTTCTGGCGATGGTGGATACGCCACAGCGTACGGGTTAAGCACGTCAGTGGAATGGCTACCTCCACCAGGCTGCCGGTAGCAAGCTGCTCTGCAATCACCCGTCGCGACAGACAGCTGATACCCAGCCCGTGCCGCACCGCATGTTTGATCGCCTCAGAGTTACCCAGCTCCATTCCCAGATGGAACTGCGGCAGATGGGACAGCAGCAGATAGTCGACCAGCTCGCGCGTGCCGGACCCGCGCTCGCGCAGGATCCAGGGCGCGGCGGCAAGGCTGTCCAGCGTCACATCGCTTTGCAGCAGCGGACTGTCGGGGGCAGCAAAGACCACCAGCTCGTCCTCAAGCCAGGGCTCGGCAACGATATCCGCACTGTGGCACGGACCTTCAATCAGCCCGATATCCACGCGGAAATCGGCGACCGCATTGATCACATCCTGACTGTTGCCGACGCTCAGCTCCAGCGGCAGATCCGGGAAGTCCCGGCGATAGCGGGCAATCACCTCCGGCATAATATAGTTGCCGATGGTGCTGCTGGCGTAAACCCGAATAGCGCCGTTCTCCTCGCGGAACAGCTGCTCAATTTCCGTTGCCTGCTCCAGCAGCGCCAGCGCACGCGGATAGAGCAGCCGACCGTGTTCATTGACCACCAGCCGTTTGCCAACGCGGTCAAATAGCTGTACGACAAGCTGCCCTTCCAGATCCGTCAGCGCGGCACTGACCGCCGACTGGGAAAGCGCCAGCCGCTGAGAAGCCTGAGTGGTGGAGCCGCTTTTCAGCACTTCAGCAAAAACTTCGAGTTGTCGCAGGGTAATATGCATAGAGACGTCCGCAGCGCATGGCCTTAACCACTTATTCAGATTGATTATAAATATATAATCAATTTTATTTTTAAGCCAGCCCGCCGTAACCTTTGAGCCTGAGAAAGGAGAAGGTTATGACAGCATTGACACTACAGCCACAACATAACGTATTACGCCGCTTTGCGCCGGGTCTTATCCTGAGCCTGCTGGTTGCCGGTGTTGCCCTGTGGACCGGAAACAACCCCGCTATTTCCGCCGCCGGGTTCAGCGCCCTGACGCTGGCCATTCTGCTGGGAATGCTGCTCGGCAATACGCTGTATCCGCGAATAGACGGTCACTGTAACGGCGGGGTTATCTTTGCCAAACAGCACCTGCTGCGCCTCGGCATTATCCTTTACGGCTTTCGCCTGACATTTTCACAAATTGCTGAAGTTGGCGTCAGCGGGCTGGTTATCGACGCCTTAATGCTTATCAGCACCTTTGCGCTGGCCTGTTTTGTCGGGAAAAAAGTCTTCGGACTGGACAGAGAAACCTGCTGGCTGATTGGTGCCGGGAGCAGTATCTGTGGCGCGGCGGCGGTGCTGGCCAGCGAGCCGGTGATCAAAGCCCGCGCCGATAAGGTTACGGTCGCCATATCCACCGTGGTGATTTTTGGCACGCTGGCGATTTTCCTCTATCCGGCACTCTGGCCGCTGCTGGCTCACTGGTTCAGCCCGGAAGCCTGGGGCATCTATATGGGCTCCACCATGCATGAAGTCGCCCAGGTGGTCGCCGCCGGACATGCGATAGGTCATGAAAGTGAAAGCGCGGCGGTGATTGCCAAAATGCTGCGGGTCATGATGCTGGCCCCCTTCCTGATTTTTCTCAGCGCACGCATAAAGGCCACCAGCACCACGACACAGGGCGGCAAAATCACTATTCCATGGTTCGCAGTGCTGTTTATTCTGGTGGCCGTTTTTAATTCGTTTTCCCTGCTGCCGAAGAGCCTTGTCACCTTGCTGGTGACCCTGGATACGCTGCTGCTGGCGATGGCTATGGCCGCGCTGGGGCTGACCACCCACGTTAGCGCTTTGAAAACAGCCGGCGTTAAACCCCTGCTGCTGGCCATGATGCTGTTTGTCTGGCTGGTGGTCGGCGGCGGCGGTATTAATCTGCTGGTTCACGCCCTGATGGCATAAACCACTACATGCTGCCCGCTAAGACCCGCTATGATAACAGGCTGTTCCCACAGGCAGGGTTTAACCCGGAGTTTGACAATGAAATATACTGGAGCGCATGTTAGCGCCTCCGGCGGCGTTGCCAACGCTGCCATCCGCGCCGCCGAAATCGGCGCAACGGCCTTTGCCCTGTTTACCAAAAACCAGCGCCAGTGGCGCGCGGCCTCGCTGACGAATGACACCATCGACGAATTTAAAGCCGCCTGCGAGAAGTACAACTTTAAATCCGGCCAGATCCTGCCCCACGACAGCTATCTGATTAACCTCGGCCACCCGGTGGAAGAGGCGCTGGAGAAATCCCGCGAAGCCTTTATTGATGAGCTGCAGCGCTGCGAACAGCTGGGGCTGAGCTTACTGAACTTCCATCCCGGCAGCCATCTGCAGCAGATTGAAGAAGACGCCTGCCTGGCGCGGATCGCCGAATCCATTAATATCGCACTCGCGCAGACCAACGGCGTGACGGCGGTGATTGAGAATACGGCCGGTCAGGGTAGCAACCTCGGCTTTAAGTTTGAGCATCTGGCCGCGATTATTGACGGCGTGGAAGATAAATCCCGCGTTGGCGTCTGTATCGACACCTGCCACGCCTTCGCCGCCGGGTACGACCTGCGCAGTGCCGAAGAGTGTGCAAAAACCTTTGCTGAATTTGAGCGGATCGTCGGCTTTAACTATCTACGCGGTATGCACCTGAACGACGCAAAGAGCGCCTTTGGCAGCCGCGTTGACCGTCACCATAGTCTCGGTGAAGGCAATATCGGCCATGACGCGTTTCGCTGGATTATGCAGGACAGCCGTTTCGACGGTATTCCACTGATACTGGAAACCGTGAACCCGGATATCTGGGCAGAAGAGATTGCCTGGCTGAACGCGCAGCAAGCGGCTTCCGCCGTCGCCTGATACCGGCATAAAAAAGGACCGATAGCGTTTCGCTACCGGCCCTTTTTATTTGTGTGTCGCGGATTATTTAGCAACCGCCGCTGCTTCAGGACGTTTCAGCACGGCGTAGGAGAGACCTGCAACCAACGTACCGGCGATAATCGCCAGCAGGTAGCCAATCACCGGCGTGATTGCGCCAGGGATCAGCAGCACGAACAGTCCACCGTGCGGCGCCATCAGCTTCGCACCAATCGCCATGGAGATCGCACCGGTCACCGCGCCGCCAACGATACAGCACGGCAGGACGCGCATCGGGTCGCGGGCAGCAAACGGGATAGCCCCTTCAGAGATAAAGCACAGACCCAAAACCAGAGCGGCTTTGCCCCCTTCCTGCTGACCTTTATCAAACTTGTTGCGCGCAACCAGCGTCGCCAGGCCCATTGCCAGCGGCGGCACCATACCGGCAGCCATAATGGCAGCCATCGGTGCGTAGGTCTGGGTACTCAGCAGGCCAACGCCGAAGGCATACGCCGCTTTGTTAACCGGGCCACCCATATCGGTACACATCATACCGCCGAGGATTGCACCCAGCAGGACCGCGTTAGCGGTACCCATAGTCTGCAGCCAGTGGGTCAGGCCTTCCAGGATACCCGCAACCGGTTTACCGATCAGATAGATCATCGCCAGGCCAACAATCAGGCTGGAGAAAAGCGGAATGATCAGAATCGGCTTCAGCGCTTCCATACTCGGCGGCAGCTTCACTTTCTGGCTAATCGCTTTCGCAACGTAACCGGCAAGGAAACCTGCAATGATCCCGCCAATAAAGCCGGAACCGGTACTCACCGCGAGCATGCCGCCGATCAGACCCGGCGTCAGGCCAGGACGGTCAGCGATGGAGAAGGCAATATAACCGGCCAGTACCGGCACCATCAGAGCGAAAGCGGAACCGCCCCCGATCTGCATCAGCGCAGCGGCAAGAGTATCCGGCGTTTTGAAAGCTTCGATACCGAAGGCAAAGGAGAGCGCGATACACAGACCACCGGCTACAACCATCGGCAGCATATAGGATACGCCGGTCAGCAGGTGACGGTAGGCACCGGCACTCTCTTTCTTCTCGCTGGCGCCCGGCGCCGCTTTGCCAGAAAGCTGATAAGGTTTGGCTTCAGCCACAGCCTTGTCGAGTTCCTGAACGGTTTTCTTCAGCGCCAGACCGGTGGTGGTGCGATACATCGGCTTACCGGCAAATTTCGCCAGGTCCACTTCGATATCCGCCGCCACGATAACCAGATCCGCTTCAGCCACTTCTTCCGGGGTGATGGCATTGCCGGCACCGACGGAGCCACGGGTTTCCACTTTCACCCACCAGCCGCGTTTTTTCGCTTCGGTTTCGATGGCTTCCGCCGCCATAAACGTATGCGCCACGCCGGTCGGGCAGGCGGTTACCGCCACAACACGCTTCACGCCGCCGCTGACCGGCGCTGCTGCTGCAGCCACCGGTGCGACATACGTGCTGGCATTGTTTTTCGCTTCACTGAGGAACAGTTCCGGGTGAGCCACCGCGCGATTAATGTCACCCAGGAATACCTGTTTGCCATTCAGCGCGCTGTCTGCGGGTACAGCAGAGCCAAGCACGATAGCCAGTTCGGCTTCGTTCGGGTTTTCAGTCAATTCGAGCTGCGCTTTTTGCGCAGCTGCACCAAGCAGGGTCTTCGCCATCCAGGCGCGGGCCTGCCCAAGTCCAGCATCAATAATCAGCAGCGTTTTCATTATGTGTCTCCTGCCGTTAATTAAAGGGTTGTAAGTCAACGCGCGCCATCATCGCGGCTAACTGGGTACGGTCGGTAATGCCAACATTACTCTGGCTGACAGCAAGCGCAGCAACAGCCGTCGCCAGGCGTAAGGTATGTTCACTGGATTCACGCATCAGCAGGCCGTAAATCAGTCCACCCACCATGGAGTCCCCGGCACCGACGGTGCTGACGACTTCCATTGATGGCGGTTTGGCGATCCATTCACCCGAAGCGTTTACCCACAGAGCGCCTTCGGCACCCAGTGAGATCACTACATGAGCAATTCCCTGTTCACGTAGCGCATGCGCCGCTTCAATCACGTCCTTCATAGCAGGCAATTTACGGCCGGCCCAGATTTCCAGTTCACGACGGTTTGGCTTCACCAGCCACGGCGCGGCTTTCAGACCGGCAACCAGCGCTTCGCGGCTGCTGTCGAAAATAATGCACGGGCACTGGCTACGCAGGCACGTCATCCAGTCGGTGAATGCCTGAGGGCTGACGCCGGCCGGCAGACTGCCGCTGACGCAGACCATATCGAATTGTCCCAGCCAGCTCAGGGAATCGTTAACGAAACGCTCCCAGTCGGCAGGGGTTACTTCAAAGCCGGAGAAATTAAAGTCGGTGACTTCACCGTCTTTTTCCGTCAGCTTCACGTTGATGCGGGTACGGCCCTGCACCACCTGAAAACGGTTAGCAATCCCCAGTTCGCTGAACAGCTGCTGAAAACCATCCTGGTTGTCTTTACCGAGGAAACCGCCCACGGTAACGTCGATGCCAAGATCTATAAGCACCTTCGCAACGTTGATCCCTTTCCCCGCTGCGTGCAGACCGGTGGTACGTACCAGGTTCACTTCACCACGTTCAACTTCTGGGGTAAAACCAACCAGGTCATAAGCCGGATTCAGCGTTATGGTTGCGACACGCCTACTCATTCTGCGCCCTCCCCAAGACCGGAGGAGATGGCTTCGCCAATCGCAATCAGCGCCTGTTCAGCATCATCGCCCTGAGCGGTAAAGCGCAGACGGTGGCCTTTTTTCACGCCCAGCGCGACAACTTTCATCAGGCTGCGGCCGTTGGCCGGTTTACCGGTACCGTCGAGGTTGCTGACGGTGATTTCACTGGTGAACTGTTTAATGGTGTTCACAAGCTGGGTGCCCGGACGGGCGTGCAGACCGTGCTCGTTACGGATCACAAACTCGGCGGTCAGCAGGTCGTCAGCCAGCGCGTCGTCGCTGGTCAGCAGCGCCAGCAGCGTGGCGGCGTCGGCGTTCAGCAAACGGTCAGCTTTGTTGTTCAGCAGCAAATCGCTCAGGCGCTTCAGCACCGCAACCGGCTGGTCATCGGTCTGGGCAACGGTGACCAGCAGAGCGGCGCGCTCGCCGTTAACGTCGAAGGCCTGTGCAGCACGAGTAACGGCGACGCCGCTACGCAGGTTGCCTTCAGCGCTGTCGTTCAGCCAGATACCCTGACCCAGGTTCATCGGCTGTTCGTTGACGGTGCGGGCAACAAAGGTTGCATCTACCGCACCCGCTTCTTTCAGACGGCCAGCGTTCAGCGCCTGCAGGGTCACCAGATCGCCGGTCACCACGTCCAGGGTCAGCGTATCCTTGTCCAGTTTCAGGCCACCGCTCTGTTTTTCACCCATCAGTAGCGCACGTAGCTCTTCAGCGGTGATCGCCGCTTTCAGCTGTTCAGCCACGCTGTCGTCGCTCAATACATGGGTCAGCTGACGTAGCAGACCGAGGTGTTCGTCGGAGCTGGCAGCAATACCAATCGCTACCCAGGCGATCTGACCGTCACCCCACTCCACACCCTGCGGGAACTGATAAACCTGTACGCCGGTTTTCAGCACCTGGTCACGGGTATCCGTGGTGCCGTGCGGGATGGCAATACCGTTGCCAAGGAATGTCGATGTCTGCTGCTCGCGAGCCAGCATCCCGTCAACATAGCCAGCGGCCACGTTGCCTGCCTGCACCAGCGCGGCGGCAATCTGGCGAATGGCCTCTTCTTTATTCCCCGCCTGCTGGCCGGGATGGATATCCTGAACAGATAACTGGAACATAGGTTCCCCTCTCTTGCTGAATTGAATCGTTTCAGCCATTCAGGGTAGAAATTTGTCACCCCGATCCGGACTGACTAAAGAAACAACGCTGAAACGTTTCAAGGAGTTTCAGCATTTGTCAGCTATCCTGCAAGAAAAGTCACCATTCTGATACTGAAATTTTGAGGCACAGCACATTTTCTTGTTCTGACGGACAAAATGCTGAAGCTGCACAGCATGACGTAAGCAAAATTTCAGCAACTTCAGCAGTCGCGTTCACCAGCCCGTACTAACGTTTTAGTTATAAGCGCTGTTTATGTTTGTCAGGAGAGTGTTTTTTGCGCGGAAAAGCGTAATCAGGGGGCGGTCAACTGTTCGAGATGGATCAGGAAATCCATCGCCTTTTGTCGCGAGCTGCCGCACATCTCTGCCGAGGGCTTCAGTCCCGCGCAAACTTTCGGCCGCAGGGGTGAGCCGAAGATTTTACAGCGCTGACGATCGTCGAGCTGCACGCAGGGCGTATTGGCCGGTTTGCCGTCGGGCATACCGGGGATTGGACTGGAAATAGACGGCGCGATACAACATGCGCCACAATCAAAACGGCATTCCATATGGGCGCGCTCGCGGTGGTGGGTGCGGCACACTACCTCTTTTATCAGAGGAACGCAAAACCCCGTAATTCCACTTGCCAGCAAGAGTCCTCGCGAGTAGTTTGTCGCGATATTTTAGTCAATTTGGTTAAACAGGATTATCGCAATGCCAAGAGCGAACGAAATCAAAAAAGGTATGGTGCTGAATTACAATGGCAAACTGCTGATTGTAAAAGATATTGACATTCAGTCACCGAGCGCCCGTGGCGCTGCGACGCTGTATAAAATGCGTTTTGCCGACGTCCGTACCGGCCTGAAGGTAGAAGAGCGTTTTAAGGGTGACGATATTGTCGATACTGTCACACTGACCCGTCGTTACGTTGACTTCTCCTACGTCGACGGTAACGAATACGTCTTTATGGATAAAGAAGACTACACGCCCTATATCTTTACCAAAGACCAGATTGAAGATGAACTGCTGTTTATCCCGGAAGGCGGCATGCCGGATATGCAGGTTCTGACCTGGGACGGTCAGTTGCTGGCGCTTGAACTGCCGCAGACGGTCGATCTGGAGATCGTGGAAACGGCACCGGGTATCAAAGGTGCATCCGCCAGCGCCCGTAACAAACCGGCGACCCTGACCACTGGCCTGGTGGTGCAGATCCCGGAATACCTCGGTCCGGGTGAAAAAATCCGCATTCATATCGAAGAGCGCCGCTATATGGGCCGCGCCGACTGATAAATGCAAAAAAGGGACAGCTTGCACTGTCCCTTTTTTGATTTGCTGCGGCGTTACAGCAGTTCGGGGAATTTGGTCATCTTCAGCGCCAGCTCAACGCCACGCACTTCCGCCATCCCTTTCAGACGCCCAATCGCCGAATAGCCCGGGTTGGTTTTCTTACGCAGATCGTCCAGCATCTGATGGCCGTGATCCGGCCGGAACGGGATCGGACGCAGATCGCCTGCCCGCTTACGACGCACCTCTTCGCGCAGAATCGCCTCAACCACCGCCACTATATTGACGTCGCCGCCCAGGTGAGCCGCTTCGTGGAAGGTTTTCGGGTTCGCTTCCCGCAGGGTGGCACGCAGGTGGGTAAAGTGAATGCGGTCGCCAAAGGTTTCAATCATCCGCACCAGGTCGTTATCGGCACGCACGCCGTAAGAGCCGGTACACATGGTGAAGCCGTTGTTGATGCTATCTACGGCCTCTTTCAGCCACTGCATATCTTCGATGGTAGAGACAATGCGCGGCAGGCCGAGGATAGGCCGCGGCGGATCGTCCGGATGCACCGCCAGCCGCACGCCTGCTTCTTCCGCTACCGGAACAATAGCACGCAGGAAGTGGGCCATATTGTCCCGCAGACGCGCCTTGTCGATGCCGTCGTATTCCGCCAGTCGCGCGCGGAACTGGTCGAGGGTGTAGCCCTCTTCCGCCCCGGGCAGACCGGCAATGATATTGCCCGTCAGCTTGTCTACTTCGGCCTGGGTCATGGCGTTAAAGCAGGCCTGTGCCTGCTGCTGCTCTTCTGCAGCGTAATCCGCTTCTGCGCCCGGGCGCTTAAGGATATGCAGCTCGAACGCGGCAAAGGCAATCTGGTCGAAACGCAGCGCTTTTGAGCCGTCCGGCAGCGAGTACTCCAGATCGGTACGCGTCCAGTCGAGGATTGGCATAAAGTTGTAGCACACGGTATCAATGCCGCAGGCCGCAAGGTTGCGGATGCTCTGCTGATAGTTAGCAATCCAGGTCTCATATTGCCCGCTGTGGGTTTTGATATCCTCATGAACCGGGATGCTCTCCACCACCGACCAGGTCAGCCCCTTTTCATCCAGCTCGGCCTGACGCTTTTTAATCTCTTCCACCGGCCAGACCTGACCGTTAGGAATATGATGCAGCGCGGTGACCACCCCGGTCGCACCGGCCTGTCGTACATCGTCAAGAGAGACCGGATCGTTCGGCCCGTACCACCGCCAGGTTTGCTCCATGGCTTCACCTCTTTTAAGTTATTATACCAATAAACGGGAGTGCTATGACGACTACCATACATGCTAAGTCAAAACAGGCAAGCACTGCCGTTATCATTGATTGATCCAGCTCACATTCCCTGCATATTTAAGGCACACCAATTCAATTTGTTGTCACATAACTTTACACTGGCGATGTTAATTACTGGTTAAGCAGGTGTTTAAATAATGAAGACCATTGCCTCACAGACGCTCCCCGACAGCGTGCAGCAGCCCCGTTACGATCGCCACAATCTGCAAACGCGGATCGTCCATTTTGGCTTTGGCGCCTTCCATCGCGCCCATCAGGCCCTGCTGACCGATCGGGTACTGAACACCGAAGGCGGCGACTGGGGGATCTGCGAAATCAGCCTCTTTAGCGGCGACCAGTTGATGAGCCAGCTTCGCGATCAGGACCACCTTTTTACCGTTCTGGAAAAAGGTGCCAACGGCAATCAGGCGATCGTGGTAGGCGCGGTTAAAGAGTGCCTGAATGCAAAGCTGGATTCGCTTCCGGCAATTATAGAAAAGTTCTGCGAGCCGCAGGTGGCGATTGTCTCCCTGACCATTACGGAGAAAGGCTACTGCATCGATCCCGCCACCGGTCAGCTCGATCTTACCCAGCCGCGAATTCTGCACGATCTGCAGTATCCCGCAGAGCCCCATTCGGCGCCGGGCATTCTGGTTGAAGCGCTGCATCGCCGTCGCGAGCGCGGCCTGCCGGCGTTTACCGTGCTGCCCTGCGACAATATTCCCGATAATGGTCGGCTGGTGAAAAACGCCGTGCTGGGTATGGCGCAAAAACGCTCGCAGGAACTGGCGGTGTGGATTGCGGAAAATGTCAGCTTCCCCGGCACCATGGTCGACCGTATCGTTCCGGCTGCCACAGCGGAATCGCTGGCGGAAATCAGCGAAGTGCTGGGCATGGAAGATCCCTGTGCCATCAGCTGTGAGCCGTTTATTCAGTGGGTTATTGAGGACCGTTTTGTCGCCGGACGCCCGGCGTGGGAAACAGCGGGCGTGCAAATGGTCGAGGATGTTCTGCCCTGGGAGCAGATGAAGCTGAGGATGCTGAACGGCAGCCACTCTTTCCTTGCCTGGCTGGGCTATCTCGCAGGTCATGCGCATATCAGCGACTGTATGGCCGACCCGGTGTTTAAAACCGCCGCGCGCCGCTTAATGCTGGATGAGCAGGCCCCAACCCTGCGCATTACCGGCGTGGACTTAACAGAGTATGCCGACAGCCTGATTGCCCGCTTCAGCAACCCCTCCCTGAAGCATCGCACCTGGCAAATCGCGATGGACAGCAGCCAGAAACTGCCGCAGCGGATGCTGGAAGGTATCCGGTGTCATTTGCAACGTGAGAGCAGCTGGCCACTGCTGGCGCTGGGTATCGCCGGCTGGATGCGCTACGTCAGCGGCGTGGACGATGCCGGAGAGGCTATCGACGTCCGCGATCCCCTGGCGGACAAGATCCGCGCCATTGTCGACACCAGCAGCGAAGCCGAGCGGGTACCTGCCCTGCTGGAGCTGAGCGAGATCTTTGGCAGCGATGTCGCCCAGCAGCCCGCCTTTGTCGATGCCGTTAGCCAAGCCTGGCAGTTGCTATGCCGCGTTGGCGCACGCCAGGCCGTATCACAGACCCTCGCGGGTTAACATTCAGGCTACTTTAGCGGACGGAAGCGCTATTCCGTCCGCAATGACACTTCTCTTTTCCCCTTTTTTTCGCCAGGATAGCCGGAACTGTTACAACATTACATTTCCTGGAGTCAACGTGACCAGAACCAACCTGATTACCGGTTTCCTCGGCAGCGGCAAAACCACCTCTGTTTTACACCTTCTTGCGAATAAGCCAGAGGGAGAGAAGTGGGCCGTGCTGGTGAATGAATTCGGTGAGGTCGGTATCGATGGTGCGCTGCTGGCCGACAGCGGTGCCCTGCTGAAAGAGATCCCCGGCGGCTGTATGTGCTGCGTTAACGGCCTACCGATGCAGGTCGGGCTAAACACGCTGCTGCGTCAGGGGAAACCGGATCGACTGCTGATTGAACCCACCGGACTGGGCCATCCCAAACAGATCCTCGATATGCTGGGCGCAGCGGTCTATGAGCCCTGGATCGACCTGCGTGCGACCCTCTGCCTGCTGGATCCTCGCCAGCTGCTGGATGAAAAAACGCAGCATAATGAAAACTTCCGCGACCAGCTGGCGGCTGCGGATATTATCGTTGCCAATAAAGCCGATCGGGCAACGCCGGAGAGCGAGCAGGCGCTGGCGACCTGGTGGGAAGCAAACGCCGGTGGTCGCGAGCAGGTTATCACCGCGCAGGGCGTCATTGATGTGTCTCTGCTCGACCATCCCCGCCGTAATACGGCCCCGCTGCCTGAGAGCGCCGCCCATCAGCACGCCCATGCATCCAGTAAAGGCCTGGCGGCCCTTAGCCTGCCGGATAACCAGCGCTGGCGGCGCAGCCTGAATGAAGGCCAGGGCTATCGCACCTGCGGCTGGATTTTCGACGATGCCACCGTCTTCGATACCATTGGTCTGCTGGAGTGGGCGCGACTGGCGCCGGTCGATCGCGTCAAAGGGGTGATGCGCATTGCCGAAGGGCTGGTGCGAATTAATCGCCAGGGGCAGGATTTGCACATCGAAACCCAGAATGTCACCCCGCCGGACAGCCGCATTGAGATTATTACCGACAGCGAGGCCGACTGGAACGCGCTGCAGTCCGGTCTGTTGAAGCTTCGTTTATAGAGCAAAAGGTAGAGTGGCGGAGAAACCAATTCACCCGGGTTATGTGATGAAACTCCGTCTTCCTCTTATTCTGCTGCTTAACGCCGCCGGACTGGTCCTCTTTTTCTCCTGGTATCTGCCAGCTCAGCACGGGTTCTGGTTTCCGCTGGATAGCGCGATTTTCCACTTCTTTAACCAGGGACTGACGGAAAGCCGCAGCTACGCCTGGCTGTTGGCCATTATCAATAACCGGGCCTTTGATGCCTGCTCCCTGCTGGCTATGGGCTGCCTGATGCTGAGTTTCTGGCGCGCGGGCGACCAGGCTGAGCGTCGCCGCATTGTGATTATCGGTCTTGTGATGCTGGCAGCCGCCGTTATCGTGAATCAGCTGGCCCAGGGCCTGATGCCGGTCAAACGCGCCAGCCCGACGCTGTTTTTCCCGGACAGCCTGCGCGTTAGCCAGCTGCTGCATCTGCCAACAAAAGACGCATCACGCGACAGCTTCCCTGGCGATCACGGCATGATGCTGCTGATATTCGCCACCTTTATGTGGCGTTATTTTGGCCGTAAAGCCTTTGCCGTTGCCCTGATTATTTTTGTGGTCTTCTCGTTCCCCCGCGTAATGGCGGGTGCCCACTGGTTCAGCGATATTGCCGTCGGGTCTCTGTCGGCGGTATTAATTGGCCTGCCGTGGATTCTGTTAACGCCGCTTAGCGATAGCGGAATTAGCCTGTTCGATCGATATCTTCCCCGCAGAAAAAAAACAGAAAATAACATTTAAATAACATTATCATCAGGGATTGTTTTCAACCCCCGATTTGCTTTTTGTCGCACTTAATTCAAACTGCCATTTTCCGGTAATAGTTTTCGTCTTTTAAATGAATCAATTGGCTGAATTAGCGCTTTTATCGCTGCTATTTTAAGCTATTCCGGATTTTCACTTTCTGTATCATATTTTCTTATATGAAATTACGTAAAAGCCCTCGCAATGCCCTTATCGATCGGGTAATCTCGGTCAGGCTTTTGCATAAAGAACTCTATTCAGGCGGCAGGCAGGTAGTTTTGTGCGTCAAACCACAGATTTAGCGCAGCACAATTGTCTTATGTCCGGCTCCTATTTAGTCTCGACGCGTTTGGCATTTTTATAACGATCTTATCATTAAGGACTTCAAGGGAAAACAAACAAAATGGTCACATCTCAACCAATTGTGAGATATATCTTGCGGGCTATCCCCGCGATTGCAGTAGCGGTTCTGCTTTCAGCATGTACGACAACGAACACCGCAAAGAATAATGTGCACCCTGAGACGCGTGCAGTGCCTGGTGAAGACACTTCATCACTGCAAGCCTCTCAGGATGAATTCGAAACCATGGTGCGTAACCTCGATGTTAAAACGCGCCTGATGGAACAATATGCCAGCTGGAAAGGCGTGCGTTACCGCCTCGGCGGCGACACCAAAAAGGGTGTCGATTGTTCCAGTTTCGTTCAGCGGACTTTCCGCGAGCAGTTTGGTTTAGAGCTGCCTCGTTCGACCTGGGAACAGCAGGAAACGGGCAAATCGGTATCGCGCACTAACCTGCGCACGGGCGACCTGGTCCTGTTCCGCGCCGGCTCTACCGGTCGCCATGTCGGCATCTATATCGGCAACAACCAGTTCGTTCATGCTTCCACCAGCATTGGCGTAACCATTTCAAATATGGACGAGCCGTACTGGAAGAAGCGCTATAACGAAGCGCGCCGCGTTCTAAGTCGTTCTTAATATGTTCTACTGTTGTTGGTTTTCCCTTGGCTAACAACAGGATGAAAAAAAGCACTGCTTCGGCGGTGCTTTTTTTTGCTGCATCTTGCGCAATAGCAGCGTAAATTTATATCTGTCCGCTGCTTTGCAGGCTATAGTCTTTAAAATCAAGTTGTTGAGCCGGTATCACGGCTACGGGATCCGTCTTTATGTTCACCCGCTACTTATCGACCGGTCGTAAAGTTCTGCTGGCCAGTATTCTGGCGGGGTTAAGCATTGCGCTGATTGCCGGTGGCCTGCAATTTATGCTGCTCCAGAAAGAGCGGAAAGCCCGCTTTGACACCATTATTGGCGATCTGCACAGCTACCTGGTGGACTACTTTTACGACCTGCACAACACCATTAATTCCCTGCAGCCACTCACCCTGAATAACTGCGAAGATGTCGCCGCTGAGCTGACCTCACGTGCGGCCTTTAGCGTCAATGTCCGCGCCTATGTGCTGGTCAAAGACGGCATAGCCTTCTGCTCTTCAGCCACCGGACCGATGGATACCCCGCTGACAGACCTGGTCAGCGAAATCGATACCAATAAAGACCTCGATATAGCGATCCTGCCGGAAACGCCGATGATGCCGGATAAGCCAGCTATCGCCCTGTGGATACGCAGCCCTCTGCTGGATGGACGCGGTATCTTTACCACTATCAATCATGGCGGCTCTACTCCGCCCGGCAAAACGACTTTACCGGCGTCGCGCTGATGGTGGATAACGTCGCGCTCTCCACCTTCTCTGATCACCGGGTAAACCCGAATGAGCTGGGGGAGCAGCCCAGTCGTCATGCCCGCATCGACGGGTTGCCGTTGGATATCTGGCTCTACGCAGATAAATGGCCGATGGTGAATACCAGGCTGACCCAGCTTATTGGCAGCATGGCCGGTTTAATCGGCGGTTTCTGGCAAAACAACTCAATATGGTGATGGTCGCCGAAGGGGTTGAAACCGAGGAGCAGGCCAGCTGGCTGCGCAATCAGGACGTTCAGTTCCTGCAGGGATACTGGATGAACCGCCTGCTGTCGCTCCAGCAACTGGCGGATGAACATGATGCCCGGGCGAAATATTTCACATCGTCCTGAGCGTCACTTATTATTCAACGACAAGAGGCGGGTCCGTGTGGGGCCTGCCGGGATACAGGATAGCTTCCGGATATGTTTGTGCGGGTATCGTTACTGTTAATTGCGCTGTTCAGTCAGAGTTCACACGCGCAAACCATTAAAGAGAGCTACGCATTCGCGGTGATCGGCGAGCCGAAGTACGTCATTAACTTTACCCACTTCGATTACGTCAACCCTGCCGCGCCCAAGGGCGGTACTATGACGATGTCCGCTATCGGCACCTTTGATAACTTTAACCGCTTTGCCATGCGCGGCAATCCCGGTGCACGCACCGATGCCCTCTACGACACCCTCTTTACTACCTCTGACGACGAGCCAGGGAGCTACTATCCGCTGGTCGCCGAGATGGCGCGCTATGCTGACGACTACTCATGGGTGGAAATCAGCCTTAATCCGCAGGCCCGCTTCCACGATGGCAGCCCGATGGGCGCCCGCGACGTGGTCTTTACTTTCAACAAGTTTATGACCGAGGGCGTACCGCAGTTCCGCCTCTATTATAAGGGTACCACGGCAAAGGCGATCTCCCCGCTGACTGTGCGTATTGAGCTGGGAACGCCGGGCAAAGAGAATATGCTCAGCCTTTTCTCGCTGCCGGTGATGCCGGAAGCTTTCTGGCGCGACCACAAACTGAATGAGCCCCTGCCCCGCCCGCCGGTCTCCAGCGGCCCCTACAAAATCAGCGCCTGGCGAATGGGCCAGTATATTACTTATACAAGAGTAAAAGATTACTGGGCCGCTAACCTGCCGGTTAACCGCGGGCGCTGGAATCTCGATACAATCCGCTACGACTACTATCTCGACGATAACGTCGCCTTCGAAGCCTTTAAGGCCGGTGCATTTGACCTGCGCACCGAAACCAGCACTAAGAACTGGGCCACCCGCTATATCGGCAAAAATTTTACCAACGGCCATATCGTGAAAGAGTCCTTCGCCAACGACTCGACCCAGGATACACGCTGGATGGCGTTTAATATCCAGCGCCCGATATTCAGCGATCGCCGCGTCCGTGAGGCCATTACCTGGGCCTTCGATTTTGAATGGATGAATAAGGCGCTGTTCTACAACGCCTACAGCCGGGTGAACAGCTACTTTATCAATACCGAATACGCCGCTCGCGACTATCCGAAAGCGGACGAGCTGACGCTGCTGGCACCGATGAAGAAAGATCTGCCGCCGGAGGTGTTTACTTCCATCTATCAGCCGCCGGTCACTAAAGGCGACGGCTATGACCGCCAGAATCTGCTGAAGGCCGGTGAACTGCTGGATGCGGCAGGCTGGAAAATTAAAAATCAGCAGAGGGTGAATACCCGGACCGGCCAGCCTCTGCGCTTCGAGCTGCTGCTGCCCTCCGGCGGTAACGACCAGTGGGTGATGCCGTTTAAGCATAATCTGGCGCGTCTTGGCATCACGATGGATATCCGCCAGGTGGATAACTCCCAGGCTACCAGCCGCCTGCGCAGCCGGGATTACGATATGATGCCGCGCGTCTCCCGCGCCTCACCCTGGCCGAGCAGCGACCTGCAAATCGCCTGGGGTTCTGGCTATATCGACTCCAGCTATAACGCACCCGGCGTGCAAAGCCCGGTTATCGATACGCTTATCGACAAGATTATTCTCGCCCAGGGCGATAAAGCGAAGCTCATACCCCTTGGCCGGGCGCTGGATCGGGTACTGACGTGGAACTACTACATGCTACCGATGTGGTATATGGCAAGCGACCGGGTCGCCTGGTGGGATAAGTTTTCCCACCCGGTTCAGCGGCCGCTTTACTCCATGGGGTTCGACACCTGGTGGTATGACGTCAACAAAGCGGCAGGTCTGCCCGCAGACAGACGCTAAGGAGAGAGAATGGGCGCCTACCTGATTCGACGTTTACTGCTGGTGATCCCCACGCTCTGGGCCATTATCACCATTAATTTTTTCGTAGTACAAATTGCCCCCGGCGGTCCGGTTGACCAGGCCATCGCCGCCATCGAGTTCGGCAATACCAGTATGATACCGGGCGTCAGCGGCGGCGGTACCGCCAGCAGCTATGCCCATACTGGCGTCAGCAATATTAACGAAAGCCACTACCGCGGTGGACGAGGCCTCGACCCGGAGGTGATTGCCGAGATAACCCAGCGCTACGGCTTCGATAAGCCTCTGCACGAGCGCTATCTTAAAATGCTCCGGGACTACGTCCGCTTTGATTTCGGCAACAGCCTGTTCCGCAGCGCCTCGGTGCTGCAGCTGATGAAAGAGAGTCTCCCGGTCTCCATCACGCTTGGCCTGTGGAGCACACTGATTATCTACCTGGTCTCCATTCCGCTTGGCATTCGCAAAGCGGTACATAACGGCAGCCGCTTCGACGTCTGGAGCAGCGCCTTTATTATTATCGGCTATGCCATCCCGGCATTTCTCTTCGCCATCGTACTGATTGTCTTTTTTGCCGGGGGCAGCTATTTCGATATCTTCCCCCTGCGCGGTCTGGTCTCGCCCCAGTTTGATACCCTGCCCTGGTATCAGAAGATAGCGGATTACCTCTGGCATATTACGCTGCCGGTGCTGGCAACGGTGATCGGCGGTTTTGCTGCCCTGACCATGCTGACCAAAAACGCGTTTCTTGATGAAATCCGTAAACAGTATGTCGTCACGGCGCGTGCTAAAGGCGTCAGTGAAAATCGTATCCTGTGGGGACACGTTTTCCGCAATGCCATGCTGCTGGTAATCGCCGGTTTCCCGGCCACCTTTATCAGCATGTTCTTTACCGGTTCTCTGTTGATTGAGGTGATGTTCTCCCTTAACGGCCTTGGGCTGCTGGGCTACGAAGCCACAGTGTCGCGCGACTACCCGGTGATGTTCGGGACGCTCTATATTTTCACCCTGGTTGGCCTGCTGCTGAATATCCTCAGCGATATCAGCTATACGCTGGTCGATCCCCGTATCGATTTTGAGGGCCGCTGATGCGTCAATTGAGTCCCGCCGCAGAGGCCCGCTGGGCACGTTTTCGCCACAACCGCCGTGGCTACTGGTCCCTGTGGCTGTTCCTGCTGCTGTTTATCGGTAGCCTCTGCGCCGAGCTGATTGCCAATGACCGGCCGCTGCTGATGAAATACAACGGCAGCTACTATGTACCGGTGCTGAAAAACTATAGCGAGAGCGACTTCGGTGGCCCGCTTAGTACCGCCGCCGACTATCAGGACCCCTGGCTGGTACAGCAGTTGGAAAACAACGGCTGGGCCGTCTGGCCGCCGGTACGTTTTGGTGCCAATACCATTAACTACAATACCGACAGGCCCTTCCCCGCCCCGCCTTCGGCCAAAAACTGGCTGGGTACCGATGCCAACGGCGGGGATGTGCTGGCCCGCATTCTGTACGGGACGCGGATCTCAGTACTGTTTGGTCTGATGCTGACGCTCTTTTCCAGCGTACTGGGCGTGATGGCCGGTGCGGTACAGGGTTACTACGGCGGCCGAATCGATCTCTGGGGCCAGCGTTTTATTGAGGTGTGGTCCGGAATGCCGACCCTGTTCCTGATTATTCTGCTCTCAAGCGTCATGCAGCCTGATTTCTGGTGGCTGCTGGGCATTACGGTACTGTTTGGCTGGATGACGCTGGTGGGCGTGGTGCGCGCCGAATTTTTGCGCACCCGCAACTACGACTATATTCGCGCGGCACAGGCGCTTGGCGTCAACGACCGCGGGATCATCTTCCGCCATATGCTGCCCAACGCCATGGTCGCCACCCTGACCTTTTTACCCTTTATCCTGTGCAGCTCCATCACAACCCTGACCTCGCTCGACTTCCTGGGTTTTGGCCTGCCGCTGGGGTCACCGTCGCTGGGTGAACTGCTGCTACAGGGGAAAAACAATTTGCAGGCGCCCTGGCTTGGGCTCACCGCGTTTATCTCCGTTGCGCTGCTGCTGTCCCTGTTAATCTTTATTGGCGAAGCGGTACGTGACGCCTTCGATCCAAGTAAGGCGGTATAAGATGAGCGAGCCATTACTGGCGATTGACCAGTTATCCATAGCCTTCCGCCAGCGGGGAGAGATGCGCACCGTGGTCAGCGATCTGTCGCTGCAAATCGCCGCGGGTGAAACGCTGGCGCTGGTTGGCGAATCCGGATCGGGAAAGAGCGTGACGGCACTGTCCGTACTGCGTCTGCTGCCTTCTCCGCCGGTTGTCTGGCCCGAGGGCGATATTCGTTTTCACAACCAGTCACTGCTGCGCGCGGATGAACAGACCCTGCGCAGTATTCGCGGGAACCGTATCGCGATGATTTTCCAGGAGCCAATGGTCTCCCTGAACCCGCTGCACAATCTGGAAAAACAGCTCTATGAAGTCCTCTCCCTGCATCGCGGAATGCGCCGGGAAGCCGCCCGCGGTGAGATCCTCGACTGCCTCGATCGCGTCGGTATTCGCAACGCGGCAGGTCGTCTGGCGGATTATCCGCATCAGCTCTCAGGCGGTGAACGCCAGCGCGTGATGATCGCCATGGCGCTACTGACCCGTCCGGAGCTGTTGATTGCTGACGAACCCACGACGGCACTCGACGTGTCGGTACAGGCGCAAATTTTACAACTACTGCGCGACCTGCGTGATGAGCTGAATATGGGAATGCTGTTTATTACTCATAACCTGAGCATTGTGCGCAAACTGGCCGACAGCGTGGCGGTGATGCAGAACGGCCGCTGCGTTGAACAGAACCGTGCTGACACACTGCTGCACGCGCCGGCACATCCTTATACGCGCCGTCTGCTGGACAGCGAACCGGCCGGGGATCCCATTCCCCTCGATCCGGCGCTGCCGCCGCTGCTGAACGTCAGCGATCTTCGCGTCGCCTTCCCGATCCGTAAAGGTATTCTGCGCCGGGTTATTGATCGCAACCCGGTGGTTAAAGGCTTAAGCTTCTCGCTGCGTCCGGGAGAAACCCTTGGCCTGGTGGGCGAATCCGGTTCGGGGAAAAGCACCACCGGTCTGGCGCTGCTGAGGCTTATTACCTCTCAGGGCAATATCGAATTTGACGGTCAGCCGCTGCAGGGCAAAAACCGCCGCCAGCTGCTGCCAATTCGCCACCGCATTCAGGTTGTTTTCCAGGATCCGAATTCGTCGCTGAACCCGCGGCTTAACGTTCAGCAAATTATCGAAGAAGGTTTGCGGGTACATCAGCCGACGCTCACTCCCGCCGAGCGGGAACAGGCGGTGATCCGCGTGATGGGTGAAGTCGGGCTGGATGCCGATACCCGCCACCGCTACCCCGCCGAGTTTTCCGGCGGCCAGCGCCAGCGTATTGCTATCGCCAGAGCGCTTATCCTCACCCCGCAGCTGATTATCCTCGACGAGCCGACCTCGTCGCTGGACAGAACGGTCCAGGCGCAGATCCTCGCCCTGCTGAAGTCGTTACAGCAAAAGCACCGTCTGGCCTATATCTTTATCAGCCACGATCTACGGGTAGTGCGTTCGCTCTGTCATCAGGTGATTGTGCTGCGTCAGGGAGAGGTGGTGGAACAGGGGGAGTGCCAGCGCGTCTTCGCCGCGCCGGAACAGGCGTACACGCGCCAGCTTTTAGCGTTAAGCTGACGCTCAGAAAGGGTTATAGCTGGAAAACGGCTCGGCGATAGCGACGCCAAAGTTTTTCAGACGGCAGGTGGCGGCGAATTCATCCTGGTGGCTGACAAACAGGCAGGGTTCTCCTTCGCATTCCAGCACCGAGCAATCCACTTCAATATCATCCAGCGCCTGCCGCAGCTTCTGCATCACCGGCCAGGCACTATCACCATCCGGACTTAACAGCTTCAGCGCCACCAGACAATTTTCACAGCCCACGCTGCTCTGCGGAATCGGTTCAACACGCTTGCCTGTGAAACCCGTAGACCAGCGATAGCTTTGCGGGAGGCGGTGGACAATTGAAAGCTGTAGTGTATTCACGATAATTCCCCGGAAGTAGCAACACATCACAAATACGTAACATTCATGCTAACACATTATTGACAATTCGTCCTGTCCGGGACGTTGAATGCAGATCGGTAAATGCAGTAAAACGGTCTTATGGCGCTATATGTACCCGTTTCTGTGATCTAACACAACCTTTTTGAATACAACAATATGACTTTTTACACCATTGTCGTTTACAGACATGAAACATTTTTGAGCAAAGGGAAGTTAAAGGTGCTGATATGCGAAAAAAAAGGGGCCGGAATGGCCCCCCGGAAGCGATTATTGCGCCGACTTTCGCGGACGACTGGCGTAGAGGTAAAACGCTATCGAGACAATGGCGCAGAAGGCAATGGAGAGCAGCATCGGCCAGGCGCTGGTAAAGGTCGCCATTGAAAGCAGTGCACCAACAATCGCGCCTATCCCAAAGCGGAAAGTCCCGGCCAGGGACGAGGCGGTGCCCGCCATATGGGGGAACTCGTCGAGAATAACTGCCATCGCGTTGGAGGCGACCATCGAAATACAGCCAACGAAGGCCGCAACCCCCAGCACCAGTGACCAGAAGCCGAGACCGGCCAGCGCCGAACCGACCATCCACAGCGCCATAACCAGCTGGATCCACAGCCCGGTACGGAACATATTCAGCGCCCCGACGCGGCGGACAAAGCGGCTGTTAATAATGGTCATAATAAACAGAAACACGATATTCAGCGCAAAGTAGTAGCCGAAATCCTGAGGCGAAACCTTGTTCAGCTCGATATAGACAAACGGGCCCGCGCTCAGGAACGAGAACATTCCGGCAAAGCTGAAGCCGCTGGCCAGCATATAGCTCAGCACACGCTTATGACGAAACAGCGAGGCAAAGTTACCTGCGGTAGTGCGGATATGGAATTTCTGGCGTTTTTCCGGCGGCAGCGTCTCGTCGATCAGGAAAAAAATCATCGCCGACACCATCAGCGCAGCCAGCGCCAGGATCCAGAAAATACTGTGCCAGCTAAACCAGACCAGTACGGCACCACCGACCATCGGCGCCACCAGCGGCGCAATAGTGGTGACCAGCATGACGAAAGACATCATGCGGGAAAACTCTTCCTTCGGATAAATATCACGCATCAGCGCATTAATCACCACGCTTGCCGCCGCAGCCGCCAGGCCGTGGAAAAAGCGCATGATAATCAGCTGGTCGATGGTCTGAGACAGCGCGCAGGCGACGGCTGCAGCCGCAAACACCAGGGTACCGCCCAGCACCACCGGCTTGCGCCCGATGCTGTCGGCCATCGGCCCGTAGAGCAGTTGTCCGACCGCAAAGCCGAGAATATAGGTGCTCAGGGTCATCTGGGCACTGCCTGCGGGAACGCCAAACTGCTCTGCAATCACCGGCAGCGCGGGCAGATACATATCAATCGACAGGGGCATCAGCATGGCCAACAGGCCAAGGATAACAACGATACTCATTGAAGAGCTTTGCCTGCGGGTCACACAATTCTCCTGAAATCAGTGGGATGGCATACCAATACTGGAAATTTCTTCATCGGTCAGCGGGCGATATTCACCGGGCTCAAGGCTGGGGTCGAGTGCAATCTCACCAATCCGTTCGCGGTGCAGGCCCACAACGTGATTGCCCACGGCGGCAAACATACGTTTCACCTGATGATAGCGCCCTTCACTAATGGTCAGACGCACATCGGTCGGGGTGATCACCTCAAGGGTTGCTGGTTTGGTCAGATCTTTCTCGTTGTGTAGCTGAATGCCTTTAGCAAACTGCTCAGCCGTTTCCGGGCTAACCGGCACATCAAGCGCAACCCGGTAGGTTTTCTCACAGTGGTGGCGCGGGGAGGTAATACGATGCGACCACTGGCCATCATCGGTCATCAGCACCAGGCCGGTGGTATCGATATCCAGTCGTCCGGCGGCGTGCAGCTTATGCGCTACCGGCACATCAAGGAAATAGAGCACCGTCGGGTGATCCGGATCGTCGGTAGAACAAACGTAGCCCTGAGGCTTGTTCAGCATAAAGTAGCGCGGGCCATTCTGCTGGGCCAGCGGGTTGCCATCAAACGCCACCTCGTGTTCCGGCAGCAGTTTAAACGCGGCATTTCTTACAATTTCGCCATCCACGGTGATACGGCTGGCGCGGATCTCACGCCCGGCAATGGCGCGGCTGATGTCGAGCTGCTGGGCGATAAACTTATCAAGTCGCATGAAGTCTTTTTAGCCTTAATGGTGCTGGAGGTCGGGCAATACGCCCGTAAAACAAAAGAAGTCGTCAGAACTGTTCAGTATAACGGCCGCTTTGCGGCGCTCAAGGGAAAAGATTCCTGACCTCTACCCTGAATCATTCTGTCTGCAGGAAGGAGGCAGGCGAGGGCTGTACCGATTACGTTAAACCGGGCGTCTCCAACCGCTTGTTTTGTGCCTTGAAGAGGATAAATGCGAATGAATATCATTTATTGACATAAAGAAAACACGGGCGTAGTTTTTTCCTTGACTGTCTATATACAGTTTTTAATACAGTTTTTAGTTTATTTTTTTAATCAAAAAAGGACGTTAACTATGGCTGGTAACGGTGGTGATAACGCTCACAACAACGCATTCGGTGGTGGAAAGAATCCCGGCATCGGGAACGCTGGCTCAGGAAGTCATTCCGCTTCATCCGGGAGCCGTGGAAATACAGGTAGCGGAGGAGGAGCAAATGTCGGTCAAGGCGGTAGCATGGATATTGATATGGGTAATGGTATGACCATGCATGTTGACGGTGCTCATGCAATTTCTCCTGCAAAAGACAGTGGTATCCCCTGGGGCGGCGGGTCCGATCATGGAAATGGCGGCGGTCATTCTGCCACAAACACAGCAGCAAAGCCGAATCTGCAAAACAGGCAACAGGCAGAGAAAGCAAAACGTCAGCAGGCTGAGTGGCAGGCGACACATCCGATTGAAGTCGCCGAACAACAGGTTCAAGAAGCTCAAACTCACGTTAACCACAAGCAATATAACGTAAATCAAAAACGGAACGCTTTGAATAATGCAAGGAACTCTCAGGAAGGGTTATTGCTTGATAACCCTGAGCAGCATCCGCTTTCGTATAAAACCAACGCTCATTTTTACGTTCCTGGCTCTGGTGGTTATCAACTGATACTCGGGCCTTTCGAAATACGAAACCATGAGCAGCTTGACCGCCTGCTTAATCAAGGCGCAAAGGCGTTTGATCCATTCCCTGAAGGTATCAACCCTGCGGGAGCATCGGGGGATGGTTATGAAGTCACGCAAGCCATTCAGGAAAAAACGCTTGCAGAATATAATAACCTGAGACAACGCATCATAAAGCGGAAAAAAGAGATTGATGTTGCACAACAGGCACTGGATCAGGCTAACAGAGCAAAGGCTGATGCGGATAATAACCTGAATGCTGCTCGCCAGGCGCTGGAAAAAGCAAGTGATGAACAGCAGGCGTTAGTTAAAGCCAGTGAGCTAATTGCTGATATGGGTGAAAAAATTGGCAAGCGGCTGGGCGAAAAATATGAAGCAGTTGCGAAAGAGATTGCCGAAGAGATTAAATATTTTCAGGGCAAGAAAATCCGCACATATGAACAGGCGATGGCATCACTGAATAAAATACTGAACAACCCAGCGCTGAAAATTTATCAGCAGGATAAAGATGCCCTGGTAAACACGTGGAAAAGTTTAAATGCTGGCGATATAGCAAATAAACTTAGCAATCTGAGCCGGGCATTCAAAGTGGCTGACCTGGCGCTGAAAGTAGAGAAAATCCGGGAGAAGAGTATCGAGGGGTATAAGACCGGAAACTGGGGGCCACTGATGCTGGAAGTGGAGTCCTGGGTGCTTAGCGGCATGGCAGCCGGTGTGGCTATGGGGATCCTTTCCCTCGCGGCATCAACCATTGCTGCAACTTTTGGGCTGCCTGTAACTGCTGTTACTATTGTGGGTATCCTTACAATTAGTTGGCTTGCATCGTTTATTGATTCTGGCGTAGCAGAAAAAATAAACAACGAAGTAATCCGTCCAGCCCATTAACAAGAAAAGGGGAGTACTATTAACAGTGCTTCCCTGTTATTATCTTATAAATAAGATAATAAGAAAGGATCGTTATGTATGTAAACATAGAAATGCCAGCATATAAGCTTGCGTAGAAAAACAGCAACAATATATCATTATCTGAAATTAGCCTTAATAATCTACCAGACGTTGTTAGCTCATGGTTAAAAAAAAGTGGTATATACACAATAAAAAAAAGCACAACAGATAACCCGACTGCCGATTTTATAGCAGTTAATTTACTCGGTACATTATGAACAATAGTCGTCCGCACAGAAAATAAAAACCACATACCCCCAAACAATGGAGCCGTTTTACAATAAATGCTCATAACTTTTGTCATTAGTTGATTTGACATTGAAGTGATCGCCGGAATGCTTTCAGCAAAATCAGCAACAGTATATAAAAACGATGAATCAGGGTTAAGCTTGTAGAGAAAAAAAACAACAAAGCAAGGAACCAATCCTATGATTAGGAATAGATAAAATATTTTGCTGGTTGTTTCATGGCCTTTTTGCATCTGATTACACACTTATCTTCCTCCATAAAATATGCCTTATCAAAAACCCTTATAGAAGGCTAATTTAATCCCACCATAATCCATGCTTAAGCGCCTTTTAATGGTTACCAACAGTCACTTTCCATCCAAATTGTGGATTCAGCCGCTACGTTTTACGACCACTAATTTAAGGATCTTCAATTCCATCTGTCAAATATAGTGACCGCAAGGATGTACCGGTCAAGTTAAAGCGGACACTTTTTTCTCAGCCATCTGCTCATAGCCCACGGGAGAAAGGTCCCCGTTAGCCGCATGATTCCGGTCCCGGTTGTCTGCAATTTGCAGTATGACGGGTATACTATTGCCATGATAAGCCATGCAGTACGAACCATGACAGTTACCCTTCGTCCCTATCAGCAGGAAGCGGTCAACGCCACCCTCGCCCACTTTCGCCAGCATAGCACACCAGCGGCCATTGTCTTGCCCACCGGTGCGGGCAAAAGTCTGGTGATCGCCGAGCTGGCGAGGCTGGCGCGCGGCCGCGTGCTGGTGCTGGCCCACGTGAAAGAGCTGGTGGCGCAGAACCACAGTAAATACCTGGCGCTGGGGCTGGAGGCAGATATCTATGCCGCCGGGCTACAGCGTAAAGAGAGCCACGGCAAAGTGGTGTTTGGCAGCGTTCAGTCCGTCGCCCGCAATCCGGAACACTTCAACGATGCGTTTTCTCTGCTTATCGTCGATGAATGCCACCGCATTAGCGATGACGACGACAGTCAATACCAGCAAATTCTCAACCATCTCCGCCAGCACAACCCACAGCTGCGTCTGCTCGGGCTGACCGCCACCCCGTTTCGTCTGGGTAAAGGCTGGATTTATCATTTTCACTACCACGGAATGGTGCGCGGTGACGCAAAGGCGCTGTTCCGGGACTGTATTTACGAACTGCCCCTGCGTTATATGATCAAGCACGGCTACCTGACGCCACCCGAGCGCCTGGATATGCCGGTGGTGCAGTACGACTTTAGCCGACTGCAGGCACAAAGTAATGGTCTGTTTAGCGAGGCAGATCTGAATCTGGAGCTGAAAAAGCAGGATCGCATCACCCCACATATTATCAGCCAGATCGTGGAGTTTGCCGCGACGCGTAAAGGCGTCATGATTTTCGCCGCCACCGTTGAACATGCCCGGGAAGTTGTCGACCTGCTGCCAGCCAACGACGCCGAGCTGATTACCGGCGAAACGCCCGGCCCACGCCGCGACGAATTGGTTGAAGCTTTTAAGGCCCAGCGTTTTCGCTATCTGGTGAACGTGTCAGTACTTACTACCGGATTTGACGCGCCGCATGTAGATTTAATTGCCATTCTTCGCCCCACCGAATCCGTGAGTCTGTATCAGCAGATTGTCGGCCGCGGCCTGCGCCTGGCGCCGGGAAAAACAGACTGTCTTATCCTCGACTATGCCGGTAATCCGCATGACCTCTATGCTCCGGAAGTCGGCACGCCGAAGGGTCAGAGCGATAACATCCCGGTGCAGGTGTTCTGTCCGGGCTGTGGTTTTGCCAATACCTTCTGGGGGAAAACCACCGCCGACGGCACGCTGATCGAGCATTTTGGCCGCCGCTGCCAGGGCTGGTTTGAGGATGAAGACGGGCACCGGGAGCAGTGCGATTTCCGCTTCCGCTTTAAAAACTGCCCTCAGTGCAACGCCGAGAATGACATTGCCGCCCGCCGCTGTCGGGAGTGCGACGCGGTACTGGTAGACCCGGACGACATGCTGAAAGCCGCCCTGAAGCTGAAAGATGCACTGGTGCTGCGCTGTAGCGGCATGATGATGCAGCACGACGCGGACGAGAAAGGTGAATGGCTGAAAATCACCTACTATGATGAGGATGGGGCAGATGTCAGTGAGCGCTTCCGTCTGCAAACGCCAGCCCAGCGTACCGCATTTGAACAACTGTTTATCCGCCCGCATACCTGCACGCCCGGCGTTCCCCTGCGCTGGATTGTCGGCGCCGATATTCTGGCGCAGCAGGCGCTGCTGCGTCACCCCGACTTTGTGGTGGCGCGAAAAAAAGGCCCGTACTGGCAGGTCCGTGAAAAAGTCTTCGACTATCAGGGACGCTACCGTCGGGCCAATGAACTGCGATAGTAAAAAAGACGCCGGGTCAGGGCCGTCCACAACACAATGCTATCTGTGCTCCTCCTCCAGGCTGAACTGCTGGACGCTCTGCGCCAGCTGCTGGGCCTGGTCTTCCAGTGAGGTCGCCGCGGCGGCCATCTGCTGAACCAGCGCGGCATTCTGCTGCGTAACGCCATCCATCTCGTTCACTGCAATCGTGACCTGGCTGATACCTTTGGCCTGCTCATCAGAGGCGCTGACAATCTCGCCGATAATCGTCTGGACAGAGTTTACCGCCTGGGTCATCTCCTGCATGGTTTTGCCCGCGTCGTTAACCAGCTGAACGCCGTTTTCTACACGCTGACTGGATTCGGTAATCAGCGCGCCGATCTCCTTCACCGCGTCGGCGCTTCGCTGGGCGAGGTTACGCACTTCCGAGGCCACAACCGCAAATCCACGCCCCTGTTCACCGGCACGTGCCGCTTCGACCGCTGCGTTAAGCGCCAGAATATTGGTCTGAAAGGCAATACTGTTGATAATCGCCGTGATATCGCCGATTTTCTTCGCGCTATCATCAATCTGCGCCATGGTCTGTACAACCTGCCCCACCAGCATCTCACCGCGGCTGGCGATACGGGTGGCGTTTTCCGTCAGCGCGGTCGCGTTATGGGCATTCTCGGCGTTATGTTTCACCGTCGCGGTAAACTGCTCCATACTGGCGGCGGTCTCTTCCAGCGCTGCAGCCTGCTGCTCGGTACGCGAGGCCAGGTTAATGTTGCCGCTGACAATCTCACCGGAGCCCTGACGGACAGAGTCGCTTGCGGACTTAATCTGACCGACAATCTGCCGCAGCTGGGTCTGCATGGTGTACAGGGCAAAGAACAGGCTATGACGATCGTTGGCTTTGACGTTAATGGTGTTGTCCAGCTTGCCGTCCGCTACCGCCAGCGCAATCGTTGCCGCTTCCAGCGGTTCCCCGCCAATCGGTCGCAGTACTTTACGACTGAAGACAATACCCAGCAGCGCGCTGACCAGCAGAATACTGATAACCATCAGGACGATAGCCATCGTCAACTGGCGGTTAGCGGCCGCCATCACCTGACTGACCGGCGCGACGATGCCCAGATACCAGTTATCGGTACTGTTACCAATTTTCACCGGCTGCCAGGTCACCAGCGCCTCTTCCCCAAGCACCGCGTCCTCCTGCTCCACGACATCAGAGGTGAAGTTATGGGTAGCGCCAGGGTATGGCTTGCTGGTCAAGTTTTTATCCGGATAAGAGATCACCTTTCCTGCCGTTGAAAGCAATACCGCATAGCCACCGCCCTGCCAGGGTTTAATCTGGTTAACTTTCTGTTGCAGAGAGGCGAGAGAGATATCAGAGGTTACCACCGCATGGAGCTTACCCTCACTGACGATAGGTGTCGCTACGGAGGTCAGCAGCGTCGGCACGCCATTATAGGCGTAACTGTAGGGTTCGATCAGGGTATCTTTGCGGGTTTTCTGCGGTATCAGATAGTAATCGCCCTGACCCGGGGTCAGAATAGATGTCAGCGGATGAACGTTAAATTTGCCGGACGCATCGCTATCCACAAAGAAAGCGTAACGGCCCTGAGGTGCCTGATTGGGTTGGCTGGCGAATTCCGCATCGCGTCCGTCCCAGGCATTTTCTTCAAAGGCCACAGACACGGAGAGGTAATCCGGGTTATCGCGCATTGCGGATTCCAGCATTTTATACCCGACATTGCGGTCGGTGATGCCGATCGGCGGCAGGGCAATCATGCTGTGTCCCAGGTTATGCGCCACGTCACGCGCATAGCTCAGTTCACTTTGAATTTTCAGGGCTTCACTCTGGGCAATTTGCTGTAAGTATGCTTCGGCTAAGGATTTCTGAACGCTGCCGGACTGCCAGCTAAGCACGCCGATCGTTACAACGAAACCGAGCGTGATGGTGATGGCGCCCGTTAATAACATCTGCGCACGGGTGCTCATTTTTTTATGAACATTTTGTCTGGCCATTACGGCTCCTCTGGTGTCATTCAATCACGTCATCAAACATCCCTCTTCTTTCCGGCAGAAATCCCTTATGCGATCTCTATCGGCGGGCCTTATTTGATCTTTAATTGTTAACGAAGTGAATGCTCAGGCGTAACGGCGGGGTTCGGGCGAGATTATCAGGGGCGTAACGAATAGATTGCTGCGATATTGAATTAACAAGCTGTCAACAATCGCGTCCACCAGCAGGCTCTGCTGATGGACGCGGGAGAAAATATTTTATAACCGGCTCTCGGTTTCTTAACCACGCCCGTCTTTAGGCGCTAAGAAGTAAAAGCCAAACGGCAGAGAACCGATCACCGTAAAGACGGTGCTGTAGATAAAGACCCAGGCCCCCTGAATAATAAACATCGAGGTAGTCCACTCTTCCATCGGCAGCGAATACTGATCTTCAACGCCCTGGAACGTGACCCGGGTGATCACCGCTACAACGGTCAGGAACACGGCGATGACCGCAATGATAAATTTCTTACCGTCGGGGGTACGTAATTTCTCTAACATGTTTCCTCCTGGGAAGTTTTATGGCTTATCCGGCACGGCGATTGCCTTCCCCACGGTTCAGGGCTATAATGCTGCCCGCTTTTGCATCCGCAAAGCAGAACATTAGCCTGTTGCTGGGTCGCCTGTAACAGGTGTTATTTTATAGAGAGACATCAATGTTTACTATCAATGTAGAAGTTCGTAAAGAGCAGGGTAAGGGTGCGAGCCGCCGCCTGCGTGCAGCTAACAAATTCCCGGCTATCATCTATGGTGGCGAAGCTGCTCCGGTGGCCATCGAGCTGGATCACGACAAACTGTGGAACATTCAGGCTAAAGCTGAGTTCTATAGCGAAGTAGTGACCCTGGTTGTCGACGGTAAAGAAGAAAAAGTGAAAGTTCAGGCTGTTCAGCGTCACCCGTTCAAGCCAAAACTGTCTCACATCGACTTCGTTCGCGCGTAATCGCTGACCGGTCAAAGAAAAACCCCGCGCTGCGGGGTTTTTTTATGCCCGTTCGCCGTCGACGAGCGGCTCGCCGGTCCGCGGATTGTCATCTACAGGGATACGCTGCTCGCGCCTAAGTTGATTACTCAGCGCTCGCTGGCGAATACTGCCGCTTTGCGGCAGCCAGGGCAGAATGCGTACCGGAATGGTATTCCCCACCTCCAGCGTATTAAACAGCGCCTCGCTGGTCACAATATCTACCCCTTCCCGCTCTTCTCCCGCGAACATAAAGCGAAACCCGACGGTCAACAACAGCTCGTCAACGTTGATGCGCCGCGACTCATCGCGCAGCTCCGCCACGCACTCCTCGCGATTTTTCTCCGTAATGACCGCCGTAATATTCAGCCCGTGCTGGCGCAGCAACCCTTTCTTATAGTAATGGCGCATACTGCTAAAGTTAGACACACAGGCAAAGCCGACAATAAACAGGCCACAGGTGCCAAAGACCAGCAGGAAAATCAGCAGCGGAATGCCGTGATGCGCATCCGACAGCCAGACACGGAAAAACAGCACCAGAGAAACCAGCAGGAACAGCGTGCCGAGCCCCATCAGCAGAACAAAAGCCAGAGCGTGTTTACGCCAGACCTCTCGTAACAGCGCAAAATCGAGGCCCGGACGACGGGAAAGTTGAGCGTGGCGCATAGAGGGTTCGACTATCTTAAGTGGCAAATAATAGAGGAAAGCCTGCCGTCACCGGCAGGCTGGCGTGAGTAGTTACTTCCCGCCGTTAAGACGGCGCTGGAGCTGGTCACGCAGATTTGGCGGCGTGCCCTTGATGGTCAGCGTATCGGTGGCCGGATCCCAGAAGATACGTTCGCCCAGCAGCATGGCATCAAAGTTGATGGTCAGACCCCCGCCGCTCCCGGCGTATTTGGTCAGCTGGCGCAAAGTACCGCGATCGGCCGGGAAGCTCTCTTCCAGCTCATAGTCCTGACCGGCGGTAAACTCCTGGAAGCTAACCTCACTGACGCCTTCCAGCTCTTTCGACAGGGACGAAAGCTCAATCTCTTCCCCGGCCCGCAGCTGCTCGTTGCAGTAGCTGTAGACCTGCTGGCGCACGTTCTGGCGCTCGTTTTTATCGAGCTGGGCTTCAGCGGTAAAGTCATCCACCGCCTGCAGCAGGCCACGGTTCTGCGCCCTGGCGTTAAGGCCTTCGCTGGCACCGAGGAAATCCATAAAGAAATCGGCAACCTTACGGCCAACACGCCCTTTCAGGAAGGTCAGATAGCGGGTCGATTCCGGGTTGGTATCCCACTCGGTTAAATCAATGCGCGCCACAATATCCGCATGGTTGATATCGAGATAGTGGGTCGAACTGATATCCAGCTGCTCGTTAACGCGCATACTGCTCAGGTTATTGAGCACGGCCACCAGCAGATATTCCACCGCCAGATAGCGGTAGTGGCAGAACAGAACGATACCGCCATCGGCAAAGGAATATTTCGCCAGTTCATCGCGCAAACGCCCCGTAGCCGCACGGCTGAACGACAGGAAATCTTCGTTACCCTGACGCTGCTCCCGCAGGGCCTGCGCCAGCTCGCTCTCTTCGCTAAACAGGCCATAGGCTTTATTTTTCGCACTGTAAACCCGGTGCAGTTCCGCCATCATCTCAACAACGGCAGCACCCGGTTCCAGTAGTGAATCACGCAGCATCAGCTCAAGGTTCTCGTCACGCTTGATAAGCTGATGCAGGGCAATCTGGTTGATATCCAGACTCATGTTAAACTCTCCTTTTTGACCGGGCAGTATTCAACCACCGACGGCCCAACTGTGCAACCGGTGAAAAAATGCGGAAAAAAACCTGTTGCTACGGTAATATGTTGTCCTTTCATGTACAAACTCTGATTTTGATTTATGCCGCAAATTTCCCGTTACAGTGATGAACACGTAGAGCAGTTGTTAAGTGAACTGGCAAACGTGCTGGAAAAACATAAAACGCCGACAGATCTGTCGCTGATGGTGCTGGGTAATATGGTGACAAACCTGATTAACACCAGCGTTGCACCGGCACAGCGTCAGGCTATCGCCCGCTCTTTTGCCCAGGCTCTGCAATCGTCCGTGGACGAAGACCCGGCGCATTAAGGAAAACGATAAATAGGCTATGGTGAATCGTCAGCGTTATCGTGAAAAAGTCTCCCAGATGGTGAGTTGGGGACACTGGTTCGCCCTGTTCAACATTCTGTTGGCCTCGGCTATCGGTAGCCGCTACCTGTTTATCGCCGACTGGCCGACAACGCTGACCGGGCGAATCTATTCGTACCTGAGCGTCATCGGCCACTTCAGCTTCCTGGTGTTTTCCACTTACCTGCTGATTCTCTTTCCGCTGACCTTTATCGTGATGTCGCAGCGGCTGATGCGTTTCCTCTCGGCCCTGCTGGCAACCGCCGGCATCACGCTGTTACTTATCGACAGCGAAGTCTTTACCCGTTTCCACCTACACCTGAACCCTATCGTCTGGGAGCTGGTGATTAACCCCGATCAAAGTGAAACGGCCCGCGACTGGCAGCTTATGTTTATCAGCGTGCCGGTGATCCTGCTGGTGCAGATGCTGTTCGCGACCTGGAGTTGGCAAAAGCTGCGCAGCCTGACGCGCCGTCGCCACTATGCCCGGCCGGTCGTCGCGCTCTTTTTTGTCTCCTTTATTGCCTCGCATGTGATGTATATCTGGGCCGATGCGAACTTCTATCGCCCTGTCACCATGCAGCGTGCCAACCTGCCGCTATCCTATCCGATGACCGCGCGCCGGTTCCTGGAGAAACACGGCCTGCTGGACGCCCAGGCGTATCAGCAGAGGCTGGTCGAACAGGGAAATCCGGAAGCCGTCTCCGTTCAGTATCCGCTGAATGACCTGAACTATCGTGATATGGGCCAGGGTCAGAACGTCTTGTTAATTACCGTTGACGGCCTGAACTATTCGCATTTCGAGCAGCAGATGCCTGCACTTGCGGCCTTTGCTCAGCAGAATATCAACTTTACCCAGCATATGAGCGCGGGCAATACCAGCGACACCGGCCTGTTTGGCCTGTTCTACGGTATTTCGCCGGGCTATATGGATGGCGTACTGGCCTCGCGTACACCAGCGGCGCTGATTACCGCACTTAACCAACAGGGTTACCAGCTGGGGCTGTTCTCATCAGATGGCTTTAGCAGCCCGCTCTATCGCCAGGCGCTGCTGTCCGATTTTTCTCTGAGCGCACCGCGCCAGCAGAGCGACCGTCAGACCGCCGACCGGTGGGTCAACTGGTTGAATAACTATACCCAGGACGATAACCGCTGGTTCTCGTGGGTCGCCCTTAACGGCACCACCAGCATCGACGGCCAGCAGCAGGGCTTTACCCGCCGCTACGCCCGTGCTGCAGAGGATGTAGATACCCAGATAGCGCGTATCATCAGCACCCTGCGTGACGCCGGTAAACTGGATAATACGGTGGTGATCGTTACTGCCGGACAGGGGGTTCCATTGGATCAGCAGCGCGACCTGTTCGAGTGGTCACGCCCGCAGCTGCAGGTGCCGCTGGTTATCCACTGGCCAGGCGCTCCGGCTCAGCAGATTGACAAATTGACCAGCCATAAAGACATTATGACCACGCTGATGCAGCGACTGCTGCATGTCAGCACGCCGGCCAATGAATATTCTCAGGGGCAGGATCTGTTTAACCCGCAGCGCACGCAGAACTGGGTCACCTCAGCCAATAAAGACACCCTGACGGTCATCACGCCGGAGATGACGCTGGTGCTGAACGCCAACGGTAGCTACCAGAGCTGGGACAGTCGCGGAGAGAAAATCCACAACGCCAGGCCTCAGCTCAGCCTGCTGCTTCAGGCACTGACGGATGAAAAACGCTTTATCGCTAACTGATTGATTAATTATAAATCAGTCAGCCATTCCCCGGCTTGCAATCAGCGGTGAAAACGGTAGTATTAGCCTCCTGCGTCGGCACGTAGCGCAGCCTGGTAGCGCACCGTCATGGGGTGTCGGGGGTCGGAGGTTCAAATCCTCTCGTGCCGACCAATAAAATTCAATTAAACCAGCCTCTTACGGCTGGCTTTTTTATACCTGAAATTCAGCAATGGTGAAACCGTGGTGAAATGATGGTGAAACACGTCAAGATTCCGGCACTGGCGGCCACTCCGGTTTATCCAGGTCAACACGCATCAGCAGCACCCGACTGGCTACACCTCCGGCGCAGTAGGCCAGTTAATATCCGGTGCGCTGGAAGTATCGACCGCCTCCAGCGCATCGAGATAATCCAGCCACAAAATATATTGCGCTTTCTCTTCGTCTTTCAGGCGTCCCAGTGCCACTTTACCTGGCCACTGCCTGTCGTTCATGTAGTCGTTGGCCGCATCAATCCTGGCTTTTTTTTCCGCATTTGCTGCGGTGACGGCAGCCGCATGTTCAGCATCGGTATCCGTTACCCACTTCTTGCTATTCCATTCATCATATGCGGTGGAAGGCTCCAACAATGTATATCCGTCTATGATGTCTCCAGGCTGCGTAACAACACGCGGCCCTGAACCGTCAATTGCGTAGATGGTCTGCCCTCGATAATCGGCAACCTGAATCCAGGACTTTCCGTCTTCGGACCGGAGGATAGCATGACCCACCTTAGCTTCAGGAGGCTTATCAAGATATGAATCACCAGGTAATGACGTTCCTGTACTGACATTCGTTGTTAACGAACCGATGTACTCCCTCTCTGAATCAATGACATAAACGATGACAATACCATCTGATTCAGCAAAGCCTTTATCATTGAATTTAGTTGTCATGACGCCCTCACAATCATATTCCAGGCCATGTTTCTCATCCTGATCTCATTTACCGATGAATAAATAGGGCTGGATGAAGCAGCACTAAAACCAACTCGACCTGTTGCAACCCCTCCAGGAGACGCTACAGTTGTTGCATTTTGTGATAATTTGACAAAGCTTCCTTGTGCTCCATCTGGAATAACGGACTGAAATTCACCGGTGATATCAGGAGCTGCACTTTGCTGCTCTGAAAGCAAATCTCGACCTTGATCAATACCACGCCCATCATCGTAGCCACGAGGGACGTTAGCCCGCATATCAGGTAATTTCCCGGAGGGGTATACCGACGAGAGCTTAGGATATAATTCCGGATCAAAATTCGCCCCATTCAGGCGCAAAAACTTTACTCCCAGCGCAGGGTTATCAGGGAGTGTCAGCGACGGCCAGTCAAGACGAATCCCGACAGGGAAACATGCATCTATCATTTTTCGGGTTGTGTCCAGAATATTCCTCCACGACGGACCAGTGAACTGAGTGCCATCCGGCAACGTCACAGTGATGTCGCCAGCAGAAGAGAATACCGCCTGCCAGTTCTGTTTGTCGTAGTTCAGCCCACGTAGGGCTTCAGTGCTCTGTGCCACCAGCGCGGCGGTAATGCTCGCCTGCTGGTCACGTGTTACCACAAACCACGCCAGCCCGTTCATCGTCGGGCCAGTGAATTTGCTGGACAACGTCATTGCAGTGTCGGACGTGACCGATTTCACCGGTAATGTGTACGCAATACCGCCGACATTCGCTACGATGAAATCGCCCGGGGTTAACTCGGTTGTAAATGCCGTTCCGGCACCGGCTACTGCGTCGGAATTATTTGTTAAAGTCAGAGTTCCTGCTGCCATCATTATCTCCAGGCAATAAAAGCCCCGCCAGGGCGAAGCCTGTTTTGTTAATTAATCCCGAGGGCATATTTGTAATACTGGTCATAAGCAGCGCAATCAATAACCCCCACACCACCCACAACCCACGTTTTCATACGGCTACCCTCATCAGGGTTTGATATATAGGTACTCTGAAATACCTCGGTAACGCTAAATTCATACTGCCCATCGCGAAACCCCGCCCCCGAGCATGTGAAATTACTGTAACCAACTGGATACGATGGATCCAACGGCTGATACATGTGGCTCATTACGCCCGCTGAGACAGCGACAGGCGTGTCGCTGAATCTGGAGTCTGGCTTGATAATTTTCAGAGGCAGGCAATTGCTGTGCCAGACCAGGACGCCGTTGCGATAGACAAAGAATCCCCACTCAGGAATATTCACCAGGTAATTAGAGAATATGTAAGCTCTGCACCCGGTCTGGTTAGACGCCGCCGTCGGAAAATTAAGTGCGTGCATCCCGTTCTGGGTCGTTTGCTGCCACCAGCACAGATCAAGCCGACCCGGAGTCATATAGCGATGGAAAGCCATAAACCCATTACTGGCCGGGACATTAGTTTGCACTGTGCGCTGGCCCGCCGGTATGTCGATCACCTGCACCAGGCAATACGGGACAAAGTTCGGCGATAGCTTTACCGTCATTTGCCCGTTTATATACTGGAATAACTGGAAACCGAATGAGTCATCGACGGTACCGGTATTTGGTTCGGCATATACAACCAGCATGCAACCGTTAGGTACACTCCAGGAAACCGTGCTCCCGTTAATGTCAACGATATAGGATCGGGCCTCCGTCTGGCTGCCGATAAACGTATTCATCAGGGTGTAGGAGAGAGACACTCCCGTTTGATATGTTTTGCTGCCACTCCCGCTGATAGCTATGACATCAAGAACATAATTAACAGCCATCGAGTTAATTGCGTCGAAACTAGTTCCCTGAATAAACGTCTGCATTATAGTCTCTGCCCCATTACGGCTGCTGGCCTGTTCTGCGTGTCATAGGAGACGATACGATTATTAGTGATCCGCAATCTGCCCTGACCCGATACAGCACCATTAACCTCAAACGTACCGTCAGACTTCATAATGGTGCCGGTCTGACCTTCGACGTAGTTTAAGGAGCGCAGCTCCCCAATTTTGGCGAGGGTTATTAGCCCATACTGGATAAAGGCATCGCTGATAAACACCTGCCCATTCACAACTGCAAACGGCGAAAATTGCGTGTTTCCTTCGCCACTCATCAGGACAAACTGGTTCGCATTAAAACCAACGCGGGTGATAACCGGCTGGCCCTGCTGCGCAAGAACAGCGATCGACATCCCGGCGTTGTACATCACGCCATTAATCCTCACGCCTGCTTTCAGGGTATGAATAGCCGTGGCCCCCTCCGCGTCAACTACAGCGGTCAGCTTGTCCTCCAGCGTAGCCGTTACATCCTCAATTTGTGCCTGAACAGTGGTAGACAGCTCTGCCATCGCTTTATCGACATCTGCGATCGTCGTTTTGACGATCAGGATATCTGCCCGCACTTCTCCATATTGCGCCCACTGGTGATCAACCGTTGCATGATTGGCCAGGGCATTCTGCAGGGCTGCCTCCAGGTTTGTGTTGATATCCTCTGTGAGGCGCTGACCGTCGGCACCTGTCAGGAAGTCGCCCGTGATATCCCCCAGGTAATCATCGGCGTTATCATTGGATATGCCCCTGATCCAGTCCGTGTAACCAGACTCATTCCCGGTGCGATCCACCAGTTGGGCCCGGTACCAGAATTCCTGCCCCGCGCGCAGTCCCAGCTGCGTGTACTCCTTCTGGGGATAGGGAATGTCAGCAAGCAGCAGTGGTTCAGAGAAATCACTGTTGGCTGTGTACTGGATTTCAGTTTTCAGCGTGTCCTCAGTGTTAGCCGGGAAGCCCCAGTTAATGCGGATGCCCCAGTTTATGCCGGTAGCAATCAGGCCAACAGGTTTCGGTGGGTTGCCCACTTTCCCGGTGAGCCTGACCTCCTCCGAATATCCCCAACCTGAAGAAATCTCTGCGGCGTTAATCGCACGCACACGAACCATATACCGGCCTGCATAAATACCGGGCACATCAAATGAGGTTGTCGAGCTGCGCGGTACGCTAACCCAGTTGCTGTCGTTGCGGCGCCACTGCGCCTCGTATGCGATAGCGTTGTCAGCCGGATCCCAACTGGCTCTTAGCGTCTCTGTGCTGATGTTCTGCTGCACGAACGAGAAAGAACTGATGGTGATATTCGCCGGGGCCGACTGGTTGCCAGGCGGAACAACGCTGATCGGCCGCTGGTCAATCATCGCGCCGGTATCTATCCGGGCGTATTTATCAGGATCATGAGCAGCACCAGTGATGGTGAATGTCCCGTCCCCCTCATCGTTTACGCTGACAACGCGATACTGTTGGGCATATAGCTCATCCGATTCGACGATCCAGACACTCTCCGCTTCCGGCGTCTCGCTCCAGGCAGTCGTAACCGTGACAGTCTCGCCGGTTATATCCTGGATGGTCCGTGTCTGGGACGCGCCTGAAGGTAAATTCAGCATGAGACGATCACCCGGCACTGCGGCGGGTATGCGGTCGAGCTTAACCACCCGCCCGTTAACAGAACTCACCCGACCGCCGGTGACTTTTCCGGAGAGGTTTTCATCAGCAACGCCGATGACAAAGCCAGGCTGCGGAATGTTGCCGTCCAGGCCGACGCCGAACGTAACGATCCTGTCTTTGTTGTTGGTCAGTATCCCCCACCGGCCTTTACGGTTTGCCTCTGATTGGCGGGTGCAGCCGATAGCGGTTAGTTCAAGTTGGTTGAAGCCATAGCGGGAAACCAGATTCTTTTCGAATACAGGCTCCATAGCGTCAGCATAGGCGTTATCTGGATCAGACCAACTGACCAGCGCCGTCGTATAACGGTTTTTTGTCGTGCTGCTGCTGTACGTGAACCGGCCGTCGATGACATTGGCCTTTGTGTAGACGTAATCGACATCACGCGGCATATCAGCCAGGGCGACGATCTGATTACCTCCCCAGTACGTCATGCCCCGGAAAATTGCCGCGAAGTCGCGCATGACGGTGTACGCATCGTTGCGCTCCTGAACATACACGTTGCAGGTATAACGCGGCTCTGTCCCGGTTCCGCCCTTACCATCGGGCACAGGCTGATCGCAATACTGCGCCACCTGGTACAGCGTCCATTTATCGATGTTGGCTGCGGTCAGGCGGTTGCCAAGTCCAAAGCGATCGGTAACCACCAGGTCGTAGAACACCCAGGCGGGGTTATCGGTCCAGGCCCACTTAAACGAACCATCCCATATGCCGCTATAATTGCGGGTCACAGGATCATAGTTGCTCGGTACACGGATAACGCGCATGTAGGGTTCGCAGGAAATCTGCGGAACAGAGCCGTTAAACTGACTGGAGTCGAACTCGATGTAGAGCAGCGCGGTATTTGGATAACGCAATTTAGCGTCGATGACCTCTGCAAAGCTCTGCAACGTCATTGTGTCGCCGATCTTCGCGCTATTCGCGTCAGTCGTTATTTTCCTGACGCGGATTGTCCAGCTCATCGAACCCGGCGGCAGGTCTACGCGATGGCTGCGTTCGTAACCTGATGTTGTTTTCCCGGTAACTGCGGTCTCAAGGTAGGTCTGCCAAGCCCCGCCATCGGTTTGCAGGTCAATAGCGTATCGAACAGAGTTACCGACCAGATCGCCGTTATCTTGCTGGCGGAATAGTGAAGGCCACTTCAGGCGGATGCGGACAGCTGAAAGCTGTGTGTTGGTAAACGACCGCGTCCAGGGGGTGCCGCTTTTAACCTCTGTCCCTACGCTAATTTCGTTTTCAGATCCGGGTATACCCTGGATGTATTTCTGTGACTGGGTGCCGGATCTGAACTCCCATTTCACGCCTGAGAAGTTTGACGTGCCATCGGCGTTTTTAATCGGCGTCCCGTCAAGGTAAATATCTCGGCCTGTCAGGTTGCCGGCGAATTCTCCCTCGCCCAGCGCCAGAAGCAGCTTTGCTTTCGCAATAGACTGGAGATCATCAGGCTGTTCTACAGGCGTGCGAGATTCGGAGCCGCCACCTTTACGGCCTTTGATAGCTGTAGCAGTTTCCATATAGCGCCCATGAAAATAAGGCCGCACTCGGCGGCCAGTAATGACTGTTTAAATATCAGGATGTGATATATCCAAAAGCCTGGATATGTTGAGGATTCAGCCCGTCAGCGGTGGGACGCTGGCGCACTCTACAAACGAGGGATGGCTGATTACCTCTGGTTAAGGAAATCTAATGTCATTTGATAAACCAACTGATTTGCAAATACTTCAACAACGTGTAGGTTCTGCTGAAATTCTGTTAACCCTGGTTTGCCAACAACTTACTGAAAGCCAGAAAAACAATATTGAAGCGGTTATCAATGAAAAAAATTGCAGCATGGCAAGGCCATGAAGCTGTAGAGGATTTATTTGATGGTGCATTACATCTTTTAAAAAAAGATGTTTAAATATGGTGGCCTATTTGGCCGCTTTTTCATGAGCGCCAGTAGTTTTGCACCATTCTTTTGCAAATAAAATGGCGCGAGTCTCAAATTCATTGATTGAAACGTCCGGTTTCAGCTCTTCAAAATAATCAAACGTTAAATTAACCGTGCCATTATCCATTGTCTCAAAACCTCCGACTTTAACCCGGGTTTCAATTGTTTCAATGCAGTCACCCAACAAAATCATAGCGCTATCACTGAGGCTTTTTTTCCCCTCTCGTGAACGAATATCTTTAACAATGCTGCCGATACTAAAATTCAAAGTCATAACGTTCTCCCGCCTCTCGGCTTACTGTTTAACTTACTGTTGATCTTCGACATAAATGCCCGCTGAAATTACCGCCCCACCGATGCGGCGACGGCCATATCCAACCGGTACCGGATACCCCTGCGCTGCCGTGTTCGTCACGCCGCCGAACGCATACGATGCCCTGTTATCGGCATCCTGTTTGCTGGCCAGGCCGCCAGGCTGAGGTGAGAGCATTTGGATAATACCTCCGGCCATGAGCGCCACGCCAGGTGCTACGAGTGCCAAGCTTGCCCCGCCAGTGAACCCCGAAAGGGCATAACCGGCGACAACCAACACTGCACCAAGTATTGTCTGTAAAAGCCCTGTCTTTTTGCTTCCGATTATCACGGGCATAATTCGAATAACCTCTTCCGTGACCGGGTACCCGAGATCATCCTGTCCTATATTCTTTTTCCCACGGAATACCGCATAAGTCAGGCCACGACGCTGACTTGAGATCATATACTGTTCAAAGCCCTTAACGGTAGCGGCTAACGCTCGCGGAGCTTCGTGGATAGTGCTGATAAGACGTTGGTGGCTTTTACCAAATGTCTTACCAAGAACTCCGCCGAGTTCAATTTGCGTCATGATTTCTTGCATATTAGCTCCAATAAAAAAGCCGCTTTCGCGGCTTCGTTTAAATACTTGATGGTCTAAGGTCCAGTCCTGAACTTGTATCACCAGTAATGCGGAATTTCTGGATTTCCTGAGGTTTGATATCAGTAGCATTTTCTTTAATTGGTTGTCCAATCTGCAATCCGCACAATCCTTTACCCTCCCTATCCCCTGAGATTGAAATTATATGTCTACCCGGTTCAACGTTAATCGACACTTTTTCTCCAGTATCAATTCTGGCATAAGACCGACCATCAACTAATACTGTTACGAAACACCCACCACCAGCGAACCATCCGTTGTCGCGAGTAACAATTAATGTTGATTGGCCTTGTGATTTAAGCAGAACGCGTTCAGCCGGGATTGGTTTGGCCGTATCACTCGGAGTGGGAGTTGTTGTACACCCTGCAATCCCCAATACAACAAACGCGAAAAGTAGCTTTTTCATATCCTTATCCCCTTCAGTAAATTCATCGAAGGTTAGCACAGAGATTTATATCGCAGAACTTTCATCGTTCTTTCCTGCCAGTACCCCCCATACGGCACACGCTGGCTTAGGTGCCCGTAAAGGTGATGCAGAAGCAGATTTCCCTCCATCAGTATCCCGGCGTGGTTCCACTTATTGGCCTGCACCTGCATAATCACTACGTCACCCGGCTGCGGTGCACCAGTGAACTCGCGAAAGCCGCATTCGTGCCAGCGATCCTGATAGAAGTTGTCCGGATATGAGTCCTCCCACCAGGGGTAATCAACCCGGTAATCGGTCAGTTCAATCGCGTGCGTCTGCCGGAAGTAGCTCATCACCAGACCCCAGCAGTCGAAATGGCCGAGTACAAACGGGCGCTCCAGTAGCGGCCGCTCACCCCGCGGCTGTATCGTTCGTAAATCCCCATCCGGCCAGCTGACGATGTGCCACGGAACCAGTGTTGCATCGCACTGGGCTTTGTCCAGCTTGCTCGGCTGTGTCGTCGCGTCCGGGTGACTATGAACAATGGCGATCACCGTTCCCCAGTCCTCAGCGACCGCGTAATCCTCCGGCGCCAGGTGAAACTGGTCGTTTGGCTCTGGCGATAAGTTCCGGCACGGGAAGTAACGTTCTACGCGGCTTTTCTGCGCCACGACACCGCAGCTCTCCCGCGGGTACTCCGCAGCAGCGTGCGCCAGAATGGCATTGATAGTTTTCTGTCGCATATCAGCTCCGGATAAGGGACGTGCCAGGAAACCCGCCGAACGGCAGTTCTTCATTTTCACCAAAACGAAGTTTGCAACCGGTGCTCAGCAGGCCGCTACACTCGTCCAGCGAGGGATCGTCAACCGGGTTGCCGTATTTATCGAAATACCTTGTGCCGGCATAATCGCAGCCATCACCTGAACGATATTTACCGCGAATACACCAGGTGCAAACGGAATGAAGTTGCCGGGTCGGAATCATCAGCCCCTGCAGGTCCATCGGGCTGGAAAGCGTGAACTTTACGACCTCATTCGTTTCACTGCTTTTTGCGTCGATATACCAGACCTGCAGCTTTTCCTGCGACGGGTCCGCCATAGCATTGCCATCAGGAAAATTGGCAGCGTCAAGGTACTGTGCCAGGGTGTCGTGTATGGTCACCTTCGCCTGTAACAGGTCATCGTAGGCAAGGCACAGGGCGGTGATTGACGCATCAAGATTGGCTACTGAAAGCTTTGGTGACGCCCCGCTGCCACTTGTCGAGGCTTCAATTCCTTCAATCTCATACGGCCACGCTTTATACTCATTACCCTGCCACCAGACTGACTTCGCTGGCAGTTGAGATTCATCACCGCCGGAGGCTATAACTTCGCCCTCCGTATGCGGGATGTTGTGGCTATGGAATCGAAGAACATCAGTTACACCGAATGCAGAACCATCCACGTCGATAAGACGGATTGCATTACCCGGCTCCAGTTTCTGGTAGTCACTGTTTAAGCTCATGGTTTAAATGCCTGTGTGAAAGTTGCGGACAAAGAATAGTTTTCCCCACCCATCGGGGCGGGCTTGTACTCTTCGCAGCGATAAAGCCCCAACGGCTCCAGCGGGGGTTTCCACTGAAATGCTTTTGCCCCCACCTGCCTGTCGAGGAAGTTCTTTATCGTTTCTATATAAGCTTCACTTCCCACAAAATTAAGATCCCATTTCTGGCTGCGTGGGTTAAGACCATCGCCTGCTACCTGCTCGTAACCATCACCAAATTGCGCTTTACGCGTCCGGAAAGTGACGGTCTGCGTCGGATTAACCCGGGGACTCCACGTAAAAGTTTCTATCGCCATTAGCGGCCTCCTTTAGCAAGGTTCCATACCGTTCCGCCCGGTGCTGTATCCCTGGCCATATTTTGCTGGTAACGCTGATCAACAAGCCGGCCAATATCTTTGCCAAACTGCTCCCAGCCGCCGGTGCTTTGCGTTGATGTATCCCCATTGCTTTCAATGGTGATATACACCACCGGGGCAGCACTGCCTGATTGCCCACCACCACCAACAGAACGGACGCCAAGAGAACCATCCGATGCCCGGGTTAACGGCATGATTGCTTCCGGCCCTGCCTCACCAAACACACCGGCCCCCTTCGCAAAGGCAAACATCTGCGGCGAGTTGTAGACGCCGCCGCTGTAGGCGCTGAGAGAAGGGGAATCGTAAACGCCGCCCTTGGCATTAACATCCAGTTTCAGGCCAGAGGCAGCGCTATCATAAAGTCCTGAAGGTGTGCTGCCACCACCTCCTCCGGAATAAGAAGACACGGCAGCGCCAAAGATGCTTTGCAGCGCGCTGGACATAGCAATTCGGGTGGCTATTTTTGCAAGGTCTGACAGGACGGAGACAGTAAAGCTCTTGAAACTTAGCTTCCCTGTCGTCGCAAACAAGGCCAGAGAATCCGCCATGCCATCAAAGAGACTGGAGGAAAAGTTCGCCATCTGGCTGTTTGCATCGCGGGCACTGTCTATCCAGTTTTTCGTGCCACGCCGGAAACCGGCCGTGTAATCCTTCTCGGCGTCCAGTCGATCATCAACGCTTTGTTGGGTGATCTGCAGCTCCCGCTGTTTGGCCGATTCAAGGTCGGCCAGGCGGGCCTGATACTCGGCTGAACTGTGATCGGTGAAATCCTTGTCGAGCACTGCACGGCGTTGCTCGAAACGATTGATGATTGCCAGGCGTGCATCGGCATCAGCGGACTCCCGATCAGACAGGCTGTATTTACCCAGCCCCTGCGCCGCTTCCCGCTGCATAGCGTTGGCCTCTTCCTGCCATTTGCGGCTTTCCTGCTGGTACTTCTCCGAGAGCTTACGGAGTGCTGCTTCTTTTTCCAGCAGCGCGTTAGCCTGAAGCTGGGCCCGAATCTGTCCTTGCATGTTGACCAGGCTCTGCTGGTCGGCGGTCAGATGCTGGCCTTTAAGCTGCGAAATCTTCTCATTGAATGCAGCAAGCTGATTGGCTGATGCAGTGAGTTTATCGCTGCTCTGCGCCTGCTCGCGCAATACCGCATTTTGCTGCTGGGCCTGCTCAAGTGCGCGCTGCCCTGCGCTCTCGCTGATTGGCTTATCCGCTTTCGGCTGTTCTTTTTTAGCGGCCTTGTCATACTCGTCGTTGATGCCCTTCAGGATCCGCTTGTAATCATCTGAACCTGATTCATAAATGCTGTTGTTCAGCTTTTTGATAGCCTCAGCACGCTTATCAGCAGCACTTGTTCCGGCATCGATGTAATTTTTAAGATCGGCAGCATTTTTGAGGCGGGTATTTTCAGCCTGAGCCCAACCAGCTTTACTTGCAGCAATATATCTGGCGCTGGCAGAGTCAACATCATCCTGAAGCTTTTTCAAATAGAGTGAACTGTCAATCAGGGCCTTCGATGCCTGAAGGCCCATACCGGCGAAAGTATTTCCAAGGTTGTTAACACTCCCGGCAGTTTTATCAACCTCAACGCCAAGTTCTTTTGCCCGCTCCCGGGATGCCTGCAGTGCAGCTTCAATAATAATTTGACTCGCCTGCGCTACATCGCCGCTTTTATTGAGAGCAATCACCTGCTGAATAGTGGCATCACTCAAAGCCACCCCCTGCGCGGTCAGTTTTTGCATGGCCGCAACAGGGTCACCACGAAGCGCCGTCAGACTATTCACCAGATCCTGAGCGCTTCCGCCTGCTTCTGCGTAAGCATTTGCCAGGGTAGCAACATCCGTCAGCATTTTACCGCTGAATCCGCCCTTTGCCGCAGCCGATACAGCATCAACCGAATTTTCAGTATCCCCCAGTTGCCCGTTAAGCCGTTTCAAATCATCAGCAGAGACAAGAGAGGATGTATTCAAATCCAAAACAGCAGCATTAAGTTTCTTAGTCTGCTCTTCAGCCTTTTTGAACTCGCTGTAAAGGTACGTTCCACCAGCAGCCAGCACAGTAAGGCCGATCCCAACCGGACCGCCTAACAAACTCAACGCAGAGGTCAGCGCCCGACTGCTTGTCGCAGCAATACGCTGGCTAACAGACAACTGAGTATTTGCTGCAGCAGCCGCTTCAGTTGAGGCAACGAGCGCAGCTTTCCCCCCGGTCTCTGCCAGTTCAGCAGCGGTGACAGCAGATTTTGCCGTTTTAAGTTTTTCAAGAGCGCCAGCTTCCAGCCGGTTAGCCTCAATAATGGCGCGTTCGTTTTTTAGATGCTCATCCTGATAGCTAACATTCAGTCCATATTGTTTATTTACTGCCGCTTGTTTGACGTAATATTCATCAAGCGCGATAGCCTGTTCACGCTGAGCCTGCGCGGCGGCAATGGTTTTTTCGGCGATCGCCACCTTTCCAAGTGCTGACTGTCTTTCAGCCTGTGCCACGGAAATTTGGTTCTGCGCGGCAGCCGCCAGCTCTGCGGCCGCGTTACGTGCAGCCTCCTGCTGTGCTTTCCATCCCCCTGCTGAGCTATCCAGCTGGCCTTTAAGCGAATGCACTGCCGGTATCAGGGCATTTATAATGCTGCTGCTGGCGACATTACTCCCGGCAGCCACTTCGTGAAGGACGTAATTTAACTGTCCCGCACCACGCGTCACACCAGTGAACTGATCAGAATTTGCCGCAGGATAACCAATACTTTTTGCTGCAACAGCGGTTCTTGCAAAAGCTTTCTCAAGCTGACTGGCCTGATTAGCTGCCTGATCGTTGAATTTTTTACTTTCCTGCCCCGCTTTTTGATATGCATCGGTGAGCTGCGATTTAAATGCCGCAGAATTCAGATGCAGGGCTACCGCCAGGCTTGCAACGTCACTCATTGTCCAAGAATCCTCATAACTTCAGCACACTGCTGGCTTTGGTTGGTGTCTGCGGGGGGTGTGCGTTCTGGTTCTTCCGGGGCTTCATGCTCGACAATGCTGCCTGTGAGCGAGAGCCACGCCTGCCAGTGGAGAAGAATATTGCCGGGCAGACTGGATATTTTCCGTGGGTCAGCCTCCCCCAGGCGATCGGCGAGTGTATAAATCATCATCAGCCAGGGGGAGTTAATCAGTTTTTTTTCGCTTCCTCCAGCGTGCCCCAGCTGTGCCGCTGGATGGTCTGAAGAGCCTCAAGGAGCGACGCATTCGAACGGGATTTCAACAGCGCTTCCGGTTCAGGTAAATCCTGAGCAGGAACTGGCACCCCGCTTTCGTCCACCATTGCAGAGAGGATTAGTGCAGCAGTAGAAATCGCCATCCCCAGTGAATTACTCTCCGCCCGTAGCGATGCCTGTTTTTCATCGTGGCTCTCAAGCTCAAAAGCTGTCAGTCGGCGAATAAAAACTTCCGCGCCAAGAATCTTTACAGGGTGTGCGTTTTTTTCAGGCGCCAGTAACTGAGATTTCAGGTCGGTCATTAAATTACTCCAAAAAAATTGCCGCCCGGGGGCGGCTGAAAAAAGGTTATTGTCAAACAGCCATCAACTTCCCGGGGCGTTATATCCCCAGGAAATATTATTCTGCTTGCCGTTAACGGTGATCTGAATCACTTCACTGGCCGGGGCGGTGATTTCATTGAGTTGCCAGCCAGACAACGCCATGATCATGGTCGCGGTGCGACCGTTGGGCAGTTCAATATAAAACTGGACGGTTTGTCGCTGCTCTGCTGCATTTAAGAACGCGGTAAAGCTTGTGTTAGACGGATCGTCAACAAACCCAAGGGACTTTTCCGGGCCTTCCGGCATATCCGAGAGAAACTGTTTCTGAGTGTCGATAAGCGTAGTGCAGTCCACAAAAGAACCCGTCGCACCTGTGGCGCCAAGAGCCTTACAGTTCACCAGATCCTCAAAATCAGCCAGACTTTCACCTGTAGCACCCCATTTGACGATCGTCCCGGCGGGCAACATTGCGTATTCCGGAGAGCTTTTATCAGCCATGTTCTTTCCTCAGTTAACGATTATTTTCAATACCCTCGCGAATACTCACAGCGAGAATACGCAGGACTTTTGCACGGTTATAATCCAGCGCCGGGCGCATGAACGGGCTGGCTACTTGTTTAACCGTGCCGAATTCCTGCGCCAACGCTTTCATGGTGTGGGCTTTAGAGGGACCGACACGGATAGTTACGACCGTCGGCCAGCGACCGTCTTTTATCCGGCTCTGGTAAGTGGTTTTGATGTTGTCACGCAGGTGGGGGCCAGAATTGCTTTCGTCATAGCCGGCATTCTGCTGCATGTCCTCCCGGACAATCTCCATCGCTTTTTTACCTGCTGCACCAAGGACTTTAAGCGCGATTTTCTCCCCTATCTGCAGCAACTGCTGTTCAAGCTCTTTAAGCCCTTGGGCCTCCATACGGATCATGATGAATCCTCAAAAAAGTAGAAGGTGAAGTCCCGAACGAGACGATACTGGATGCTGTTGTTCGTTAACGTCACGCTGTCCTGGATGATGCCGCCGCGCTCAATGTACTGGACCGGGTAGCCGCCGACATAACCCTGCCTTATCTCACGCCAAACGCGCCAGATTGACTGGTCCAGAGCTACCAGCCCGGTATAATCGTCGACCTTGTACATGGAGATCTGAAACCGTCCTGCAATCAGCGCTGTCCGGGTCATACCTCGTTCCACCTCCGGATCGCTGATACGCTGGAAGGTTAACCCCTCTAACTCCGTTTTTGGCAACAGCAGTGGCCAGACATTCAGACCTGAAAGCAACTGCAGATCTGTGCTCAGCGCGGATTCAATCATGACGAGAGTCCCTTTCAGCTTTGAGCTCAACGCGGTCGGCGTGGCTGCGGTCAACGGCAACGACGGTATACGTGCCGTTCTGCCAGGCAATCTTCCAGTCAATTTCGATATCACTACGCGGGCCAACGGTGAAAATCCAGGTCTCAACGACCTGCTGCTGATCCAACGTCCGTATTTTCCGGTTAGATTTAAGTTCGGCTTTGGCCCACACCGTAGCCACATCAATCAGAGGGCCGGGAAGCACCTCACCCAGCGGGCCGCGCCCGGTTTCCCAACGCTGTAGCAATATCCTTTTGTTGAGTTCACCGGAATAAAGGAAAGACATTGTTTCACTCCCGTCAAAGGATGGTAGGTAAGCGCAAATCCCAGATGAGCATCGTCACATCAAAAGGCAGTTCGCCCTGATTAAGATCCCGCATAGTGGCACCGTCCGGGTCGCGATAAAGTTTGGTGACAAGACGCAATGTAGCCTCTTTTGCCAGCGAGCATTCCTCACTTTCCAGCGGCTGGTTATTTGCATCAACGATTTTGTCCCTGCTTCCCTGACAAAAGCGAATAATCGCGGAACTGGCCGCCCTGATTTTCCCGGCCAAATCGTTGTCGCTATAATCACCATCAATACGACAGTGATCTTTAACCTCATCAAGAGTTACGAGTTCAATCATGAATTACCCCTCCCATCCCGTCCGCGTTTGGCTGCCAGCGTCCAGCCTTTGGAGCCATTTTCACCAGGCTTATCCTGCGTCTGTTCGTCGCAGTGCCAGAGCGAACCGCCCCACGTAACCGTATCGCCAGGCAGATATACCTGGTCGGATTTAAATACGCCCTGATAAATCATCACAGGTACGTCAAACGATTTTGTTTCGCTGGTGCCACTGGTGCGATTGATCGTAAGGGAGAAGGTGCGCTTCTCAGAACGCCCAATTTCAACGCCTGCCACGCCATCAACAAGACACTCCCAGCCGCGCATAGCGTGCGTTTTCTCGTAAGCGCGCCACAATCCACCGTTATGCGTTGCATAAGTGCCACGTGGATAGTTTTTCTTGTCATCGATGCACGGCAGGATCTCAATGGCCAGTGCGTCCCGGCCATCTTCACCATCTTTACCCGGCTCTGCGCCGGGAAGCAGGGCGACCGCCTCACTAACCAGCGATTTCACATCTGGCAGTTCCGGAAGAGATGAGGAAACCAACTCCTGAATCATCGGCATGACGTCTTCAGTCGTAACACTTTTACCGTCCTGCGGTGCCGGGATAGCGGCCACAGCCTCACTGACAGCCAACTCAACCGCCTGTTTAAGCGCGACGGGATCAACATCTTTACCATCCTTCGGCACAGGTATCTCTGCGATGGCCTTACTGACCAGCGCCTGTAAAACGGGCGTAACATCATCGACAGTGACGCTTTTACCATCCTGAGGCACCGGAATGGCTGCTACTGCCTCGCTGACCATGGAAGCAATATCCGGCAGTTCCGGCGCTACCGGTGCTGGCAACTCAGCAATTGCAGCCTTCACAAGACCATGCAGGTCAGGGGCAGGCACTGCGCTGATTTCTTCAACCTGTTTCGCGAGTCTGGCTAGCTTTTCCTCATACACCTCCCGCTGCTTCTGCAGGCTTTTATTGAAACCATCACGCATTTCAGCGAGAACCTGACCAAATTCCTCGCCCAGCACTTTTATCAGGGATAGTTCGCGTTCATTCATTTGGTAAGAAATCCTCTGATCATGGCTTTGGCAGCATCCATTTCGGCGGCGGAAAGCGCTTTACTCTCATTGTTTGCCGCGGGCGATGATGCCGGTGGAGTTTTGCCGAACGGATCGTCAGATGCATCACGGCGCGCCAGGGCTTCCAGGCTGAAGTTTTGCTGCTGGAGATACAGCGCATCCCCGCCAGGCAGCGGAGGCAGATTTTCGCTACGACGGGCCTCGTTAGGGGTTTTAATGGTGTTTTTGACGGCTTCGCCTAGGGTTTTAATCCGACGCTCACTGTCCATACGCAGCAGCGCATCCACGTCAAACTCCACACCTGAATCGCCGTCAAGATCAGTAGCTTCATCCAGCAGCAGCTCAATGGACTCGATCAGGGACTGCAGGCACTGCGAATAATATTGCTGCTCCAGCGCTTCAATATTGTCGTAGGAGGGGAGATTACCAATCCCGACTTTGTACGCCGGAACATGAAACGCCGAACAGCAAATCTGGCCTGACATACTGAGCTGCTCAACCATCTGTGCATCCACAGCGGTAACCGTCGACGGGTTGTACTTGGCGCCGTTACTGAGAATGGCAGTTTTCCCGGCATTCTCTCCCGAGTAACCGGTATCCCAGTTTTCTTTTATCTTTCTGGCGTTCTCAGTCGTCAGCGACCCGGGAACCTCGATCACACCGCTGGGTTTGCTGCCATTGCGGAAGAAATATGCTGAATTCTCCTGAATATGCTGGCCCTGCATAGCGGCCAGACCCGCAGCAAATATTGGTGAAAGGCCAATCAGCGGATGAAACAGGCAGTTGAACCTGTCGTGAATAATTTCCCGCGCCGGGACGGTGACCGAGGTTCCCAGCCCAGCCATTTTATCCGGGGTGATTTGATAAAAAACAGAACCATCATCCGCCACCAGCGGAGTTACCTTGTTCCAGTCCAGCAGACGGAGCTCTGAAATATCACCCCGGCTATTACGGATTTTCAGGACAACGGTGTTGCCGTGGCAAAGCTTTGAGTTCAGCCAGCACTCGAAAAACTGGATCCGGTTCTGAAACGCATTCGGCTTTTTCAGTAAAGCAGCTATTTTCCCGAAACCATCTTCTTTCCAGATGCCATTAGAATCCCGGCGCATCAATCGCGGCGGCATCTTTCCTATATCACCGGCAATCAGCGAGATACAGGAAAAAACAGCGTAATACGACAGTGCCGTCTTGGGGTTTACCTCCATGTTCTTCTGCCAGGCTCCGGCAAAAGGTTCATGCACATGCCCAATCAACGGCGTCCAGCCACCTTGCCCCGCCGGTTGCTGCAGCGATTTCTCTTTTCTCCGGAAGGGATTCCACATCAGTTACTCTCCGATTTCGCTTTTCTTTTCCCGCCGCCACTGCGCCTGCTGGCGACATATTCCGCCTTGCGGAGAAGTACCAACACTCGCGCGCAAGGTTCATTAACATCCTTTTCGTCACCCGGCGCAGAATCATGGGTATGTTGCAGATACCTGATTATTGCCATGTGTTACGGCGGGGTTTCCCCCCTGAGGGATCCCCCGCCCTCCCTGAGTTTTTAGCTGCCCTGGCTCGAACGGTAATTAACGCCGGAAATCACTGCTACCGCAGCGGTGCGGCGGCGTTTCCAGTTAATCCAGCGCTCAGCACGGATAGCCACACTGTTGGTCTGGAACATGGATACCAGCTCGACAGGCGTCGGCGTGGTGCTGTCGCCGGTCGGCTCACTCTGCATTTCCAGAGACGCTTCACGTGACATATCCACAGCCACACCACCATCATCGGCCAGATAGACGTCAGGCGCGTTAACCAGGACCAGTAGATTGCCTACATACTGGGAAACAATCACCGGCAGCCCCTGGAAGTTACCGCCCAGTAGAGTCATATCCGGGTATTCCTTCTGCCCCAGCGCGTTCTTGCGCATCGACAGCGCCAGCGCCGTGGTGCTGGACATCAGCCAGACAGCGCCAGTCGGCTGGAGATCTGCCGCCACAAACTCACCAAATGCCGCGGCGGCGTCGTCGTCAGGGTTTCCGGTGGAAGGAATTGCAGTGATCCCGTTTGTAATAGACGCCGGAGAAACGTTGGCAACTTCCGCTTTTGATGGACTGACAAAGTCGGTATCCAGGCGGGAAATAACCGCTTCGGCAAGCGCATTTCGCACCAGCGCATCGGCTGCAGGCGTTGAGAAGCGAATCAGCTCATCGGTCAGTACTGCGATCGCCGCCACTTTTGCAAAGCTGAAAGTAATCGACTCAAAATCGAATTTAGTCAGCGGCTTGGCTTTACCCTGCCCTACCCAGTTAGCCGATCCGCCAGAAGTTTGTGCCGGGATGCGAATGTTGAACGGGACCTGGCGAAGCGAGGGAATGCCACCCTGCCCAAAACGCCCGATAATGGTTTGCGGTCGCAGGAACTCGACAAAATCATTCGAATATTCCTGATATTCAACCAGCGCGCCTGCCCATTGTGGATCGTTGGTCGTCCCGGCGCTGATTGCATCCTTAATGACGTGATGCAGCTTGCTGTCGTCAGGGTAATAGCGTTTGGCGATTTCCAGGGCGTTAGAGCCAGCGGAGTTTGCTTTAGCCGCGCACAGGGATTTCACGAAGCGGGCAAACCCGATCCCCTTCCCAAGCTTCTGCTCAACACGAATGATTCCCGGCGCGCGAGTGTCCACGGAGGTAACCGTGCCGGATGCTGCTTTCGCAACAGGCGTGGCCACTGCGGCCTGGGTGTTTTCCATGTCACGCAGACGCTTAAGGTGCGCATCTACAGCCTTAATTTCTGTCGAGGTGTTTTCGTAGCGCTCTTCTTCCTCTGCATCCAGCGTGCGCCCTTCCTCCGCTGATTTACTCATGACGTCATCGAGGACGGCAGCCAGCGCCGCACGTTTGCTTTCAAAACTCTTGATCTGCTCTGCGATATTCATCGTTGCATTTCCTTTTCTATGATTGGTTTTAGTTGCTGTAACGCCAGCAGATTGTGTTTTGTCTGCCGCCGGTGCTTCCTTGCCTGACGCGGCGAAGAACTGGCGGTTGAAGGATTTCACGGTCTGGATCGAGCACTCGGCATTGGCCGGAATGGTCACAGCAGACACTTCAAGGAGATCCCAGGACAGAAAGCGGATCCCGCCCCCGTCAATGAAGGAATATTCAATGGCCCGAAAGCCAATAGATAGCCCACGAACCAGCCCAGCCTTGATGGATGCCCAGGCTTCATCAAGGCGGGCTGCCAGCTGCGATGGCATATCGGGCGTAGGCTTCACCAGCCTGGCGGTGATCTCCAGCCCGCCTTTTACCAGCTTCGGGGTGCAGGTGCCGATGGGCTGACTGCTGTCGTGCTGCCAGAGAAATGGTGTGTCACTGCGAAGTTTCGCACCCTCCGGCTCTATAACGTCACCATCACGATCTGGTGAAGGTGTGGAGGCAATCCCGGTAATAACCCGTTCATCCTCGTTTACCGATTTCACCGTCATGAGGGTGCAGGCGCGGTTAAGCGTCATTTGACTGCCTCCTGATACGAAAAAACCCGCCGGAGCGGGTCGTTAACTGACGTGACTGTCAGACGAAAAGTACCTGGTAGCCCAGATTTTTGGGCTCAGGATTGAGCGCCATCAGCGAAACGGCGTTAAACAGTGCCATCAGTGGGTCAATTTTCCCCTTTCCGCTGGCCTGCTTGGTGATGAGGATCGCGTTCCCTTTTGGCTCTACGCGGGCGTTACCAACGCACCATGCCATCAGCGGCTGCCCGCCGTGAAGCAGAACGCCCTCCGCAAGTTTGCGCTCTGCGGTCTTTATTGCCCCGCCGAGCTTCCAGCCCTGGCTGACGCCAACAATGGACTCTTCAGGAATTTCAGCGGCGGCCAGCGCATCGAGGATTTGCCCGACTTCTGACGGGTCAATGCCAATTTTGTCGAGCAAATCGGCCTCCTGAATCCGGCTGACATATTCGACAACCTTCTCAACGTCCATCCCGACGCGCCGGACAATGCTCAGATCACCGGCTCTTTCGAAGTCTTTGAGCTTAGGGATCTCACTTTTGCGCCTTTCCAGGGCGATGGTGTGCGCCCAGGCATGACTCCACGCCAGCCACTCACGTGTGGTTTTATCCCGCCCGATCACGGAAAGGCCCAGCAGGTCATCAAGACCGCCGCCATCGATACCGACGGTGATAACTTCGGAACGCTGAAGAATGTCCTCAAAACTCACCTGGCGCGCCTGCTGCTCCCAAAAATCAGCCCCAATCCAGCGGTCAGAACGCAGGGCCAGACCAATTTCCACATTGCCATGCTTGGACATGAAGCCGCGAAAATCCTCCTCACCTGCTTCTTTGGCTTTCCTGTATTCCCGGTACAAAAATTGCTCATCAACGGAATAACCCAGGTTTGGGTTGACCATCGCGAGGTTTTCCATCAGCAGATGCGCACCGCTGGCGACCATTTCAGGAGGGTGCTCAAAAATAACTGGGAGAAACTGGGGATCGTTAATTTTTCCGTCCCGCACATCGCGGGCGTACTGAAGCTTCCGCTTAAAAACGCCGGCAGGTGGTTCGTTCGACTGCGTAGTGGTGTACATAACGAAACCTTCCGGACGCGATGCCAGTCCACCAATGGCCTCGCGGAGCATATCGTCAGAATTATGCTGTTTACCGAAAAGCCAGAGTTCGTCTATCAGCGTGCCGACAGATTTAATCCCCGAAACCGTGTTCGGATCCGCCGCCACGACTTTAAGCGTGGTATCCGTTCCCCTGTGAGTAATAGTCCTGATGTGCGTCTGCACCTGGCATAAGTCGTCCAGATCATCATCGCGCTTTATCATATCTCTTGCCGGGTTAAAGGCATTGGTGGCGACCTCAACGGTCGGGGCGATGATGGTGTAACCGGCTGCCTGTCGCCAGTTCAGTAACAACGCGGTCATCATGATCCCGGCGGCCAGCGTCGACTTGGAGTTCTTCTTAGGGATCAGCACGAACACTTCGGTGATATGTCGTCGCCCGGTTTCGGCGTCGTAGGAGCCAAACAGAGCAGCCACCAGGTCAAATACCCACGGCGCGCAGGCTTCGCCAAAGGTCGGAGAACCTGGTGCATCAACGATTTTCAGCTGCTTAAAAATGTTGAGGGCAATTTCTGCCTGCTCAGGATAGATCGGCGGCGGAATAATGGACTTTCCACCCTTGAGCCGTTCCGCCCAGTCCGGGCAGGCTGTAGTCCACTCGGGCATGATTATTTCTCGCGATTATTAACCACCAGCTTGGGGGGCTGCTGGACGGCGAATTTGTTGGCTGCCTTTTTTGCTGCCTCCGTCTTCGCATCCTTCTTACCTCCCTCACCCTTTTTCTGGTGCATATAGGGCAGCATGGCTTTAGCCGCATCCTTCCGGGTGTCAATTTCATAGTCGACGTTATTCATCACCGACCTGAGAAAATCCATAGGATCCTCATACTCACCAGCAGAGAGAGGCACCGGTAAGGGATTCTCTGGTGAAGGTCTGGTTTCATGGATGTTTACCGCTGGGGTATAAACATTTTTTCGGCATTGTGGCTCGTCATCAACCTCGATGACCTCCTTCTTTTTTCGCTCTATAAATGCGATGACCTCCGGGTCTTTAGCCAGCTGCGAACCCTTTGACCGTGCGGATTTCTCAGAATACCCGGCCTTTATCGCCGCCGCGGCCTGAGTCGAGCCGGACATCAGCGCGAGAGCAAACTTTCGCTTCTGCGCTGTTAACATGTTTACACCTTACAAAAGGGGATTTTTTCCGTGCGTGAGGGGGAGCGCGGTGTCCTGGGCGAAAGGGGTTCGCTTCAGAGCACTCCCCCCCCCTACCTCACAGGAGAAAAATAATTTCATTTGAAATAATTTCATCTGAACATCAAATGATAACCACATCATCAGATGCCGCCTTCACTTCCTTAGACAGGGACAGTGAATCTGGCTGTCCGGTCGAAGCTTCGCGCGCCGACTTGCCAGAGTGGCAAGAGGTGCACAGCGTCCAGAGGTTTGCTTCATCGTTGCCTCCTCCGAACTGCAATGCGACACGGTGATCCAGCTCGCTGTCATGCAGGTCAACAACGCAACCACATAAGCAACAGTGACCACTGTCACGCGCGTAGATACGCCGCTTCAGTGCCACTCTGGCGCTACCGCTGATGCGCCGCTGCTCGCCATACACAGGTTTGATACGGTGAGTGTTAAGCGGCTTAAGCCGTGTCTGTAGTGTTCTGAGCTTAACCATGTAGCCTCCAGGCTCGGCGCCGTTCAGTTCGCGGTGTGCTGTCCGGGTGGCGCTCGACAGGATCGCCGTCGGCATGCTCCACCAGTGAATAGCACGGATAGATCACCGGTCCAGCGTATGCATCACCCACGGCGTAATCAGCCGCTTTGGTGTTATCCCAGCGCGCCAGCACCCGCTTGAGATGCTGAGGCGGCACGCTATAACACACGCCATGAATCAAGCGCGGCAGCGTGATGTAATCGGCGCGAGTCTTGTCTGCTATGATCAGCCGCTCTGCTATCTGCATCTGATACTGTGGTGGGCGCCCGGTGCCGAGGTAGAAAGAGCAAAGCGCATCAGGATGCTCTTCAAGCCACCACGCCACCTGCTGGTTAAACCCACGCGCCGGGCGCGCATCGTCTTCAAGCACCACCACACGGCATGACTGTTCAGCAGCCCATTCGAGCGCGCGACGATGATTCCAGTTTGCACCATTGTCACCCTCATCAATGAGGGTGAGTGCGCCCAGCGATTCAGCCAGGTCGTTGGCCATATCCCGCCGGGAGTGATGGCCGATCACAATAAACTTTATTTCATTCATTATTCAGCCCTGGTTATTGTATGTACTCAGCCCGCCTGTGTTTAGGGCACAGGCGCACACGGCAATGAGGGGTGGCTGATTACCTCAATAAGGAAAAAAGATGGATTACTTACATAAACGAATGCATCTGAATGCAGGGGATACCGTAGTCGTACAATGCTCTCATCAGTGCAATATACTCCTGACTACTGATAGCAATTTTAATTCGTATAAAAAAGGTGCGGGATTTCAACATCACAGCGGCGGTGGCTTCTTCACCCATTTTCCGGCGCTGCTGGTTGCTCCATCAAGCGGTTACTGGAATGTCACCCTGGATTTAGGGGGAGGTTCAGCAAACATCCGTCACAGCATTACTGTCGTCCCAACATAATAACTCGCCCTTAGCCTGAAACAGAGCATCCTCAAGGGCGGCTATGATTTTCTGCTGTGTGCCGTCCTTTAAATACCCGCGTGACGCAATACCTTCCAGCGTTACAGAGTCGCGCATCCAGAGCGCTTCACCGTTTTCTGATAATTCAACTTTCATTTTTAGCCTCTTTATTTATGGCGCCACCAGGCACATTCCTTACCGAGTCCACCAGCCTTAAAGACAGTATTCACCAGCGGACCAGTAACTATCCGATCGCCGAATGACTTCGCAACAATACCGAACGCCAGCATATCGCCCACCGCGGCACCAGCCTTTTCCCGCTTCCAGAACCGGTGGCTTTCGATTCGGTAGTACAGTCGGACGATGCCATGAGCAAATGCCATAACGTCATCGCGTGTACCGCCGAGCAGACCAGCATTGAGCATCACCTCGTTTCGGTGCTCTGCGATAAACTCCTGATAGACACGCTCCGGGTGATTCTGCTTTGCCCAGGCATCAGCGTAAGTCTTCGGTTCAGAACCGACGTAAACCTTACCGGGTTCCATTTCTTCCCACGGCGCACGAAGCATCTCGACGTCTGTGCCGTCGGTACACCAGACAAATCGGTATTCAGGGTGATCGCGCAGATGCTGCCAGATGTGCAGCCAGCGGCGGAAATAAACGTTCATAGTCACATCAGAAACGGGCATCAGCTGCGCGCCAGCAGGGGCTATAGTCAGCTGGTCGGCCAGCACCAGAGCGTCAGCGCCGCGGATTGATTTAGCCCAGCTTGCCAGCGCCGCCGGGTCTGGCTGCATTCTGCTGCCGCGCTGCGGGTCTGGCTGGCTGGTCAGTAACGTGGTTATCACAACGTTGCGCTGCTGCCGGTATTCCGCATACCCGGTGTAGCCACTGTCACGCCGCTCGTTGTGAATGGTTACATTGCGCTTAACTTGCTCATCACGGTTGGCTTTAGTTACTGAACGCTCTACTGCTTCATGCTCGTCCAGCGAGTAGATCAGCTTTTCCGATCCCGCCACATCAGCAAACGCCCAGGACGTTAATCCGGCATTGTGAATGCGCAGGGCAAGATCGCTATGCTCGTACATACCGCGCCCATATACCGTATCGAAACCGCCCACCACTTCAATTGCTGATCGGTGGTAATACAACATGACGCCGCGCTGGCCTGTGTACGCAACATGTCGATCATCGCGGTATAGAACGGCCAGATCGTTAAGTTTGCGTGGCCCGGCAAGGTCAAGAAACTGATACGCAAGATGCGGCTCTGGTGATTCGATATAAGGAAGATGCCAGTTATCGGCAATCGGCCAGGCATCATCATCCCACAGGAACAAATGTTCACACCCGGCGTCCACCAGCGCGGTAAGGCTGGCGTTCTTCGATGCCACAATCCCCAGCGATGACTCATGCCGGATCAGCTTGACGCCGTCAGGTGCCACCACCGGTTTAACTGATCCATCGTCAACGACAACCACCAGCGCGCCAGCAGGTAAATGCTGCAGGTGCTTCTCCAGTGCCCGGCTGAGTACGTCAACTCGGTTGTGCGTGGTAATGGCTATTCCGATGCGAGACACCGAATCGCAGGCGGGCGCATACGGGACACCGTCAATAGTGACCTGCATATAAGCTCCAATAAAAAACCTCCCGAAGGAGGTGATAGATTTCATTATTTTTACAGACTAAGCGCTATATTTATTCCTCAGTCGATTACTGTACTGGCACTGCCTCAACTTTCATTTTCAGGCAAATGCGAGATAACCATTGCCAGCCGATTATGTGAGCCAGGTACAGTAGCGGCAACATGCCTCTGCGAATTGTCGCATGGCAGATAAGTTTACATGTAGCCATTAAGAATATCCTGCTGAAAAATGGATGTGGCACCATCGTAGAGATATAAATAAATCTCTTCAAAGGTAAGGTCACGTTTCACCCAATAAAAAGACCAGCAGAGGCCGGTGGCTTAGGGTGTAATGTTGCGACTATCAGCACTGTCTACGAGCCCACAAATTACAAATAGTCAGGTTGGCCGAAACCACCAGCAACGCAAGAAAGACAACTGACACAGAGCAAATACTCCGCAAAAAATGACTCATGACACCCTCTATCCAAACTCACCATATATAGCATTCAGCCAATATATGTTGCAACGCAGTGAATCGCCATGTTTTAACGTAAATATCAGTTCAAGCTTTTACGCTATCACTACGCAATTCAATTGCATAAACTTCATTACCACTATAACAAATATTGACTTCTAATTTTGTAAGAAGTGAAGTTAAAGCCAGTATTGTCATTTGTTTATAAGCAGCATCAGTATTAACGCGATAATAAAAAACCCCTCCATAAGTTGCTCCACTATAGCCTTTCACTCTCACATACATGCCGCTGGTTGATTTATAAGTCTGATTTGCAGTCAGAATATCAACCACCCCAAACACGGTTTGATAACCATTACATATGGAGCCGGAATTAAAACCCTGATATCTTGCAAAAGATGAAATACTCATTGCCGTAAAAAGAAAGAAAATACACACCTGAAACATTACTTTCATAACATACCTCGCCGCTTAACAATAATCACAGATATTAGCCAATAAATTTTTAATACTGATAGTCTAAAATAGTTGAAATAATTATTCTGTTTCTTCTAATGTCTGTCAGGTTTATTGAGCCGGGACATCCTTCGCTTGTAAAATCCGGTTGAGCGCTACGTTTACTTGAGTCAGAATCACGCTGACAAGCCGGATAAATCATGCTGTTGCTGACATATCCGCTCGTCGATGGTACAGCTATTGAATCAGAAAAGATCCTGCCTCCCTCATCAGAATCATCACTACAGGTAGTGCTACTAACTGGTGACGGCACATCCTGAGCAGGAAGCGGAATAGGGTAAGCATTCAGATACCCCAATGTATCTGAAGCAATAAATCCCGGATTCGGCACACTGTTCTCATCGACACTAATATTTAAACCTGAGTGAGCCGGGTTTGAATTCGAAGTCAGTCTCACTTTATATACAGCCCGGACAGAGTGTGCCGGAATTTCATTTGCCGCAACCCACTCCCTTTCCCATGAGAAGTCTGACAGTCCACTATAAAGTCTTCGTGTATAATTATTCAGGGGAGAGACTCTTTCGCTGCCATCAGCAAAAATATCTTCCATATGCATCCTTATACTATATTCAACATTATAAAAACCCGCTTCAGGGCTAACCTGATACAAATAGACAAAGTCCTTATTCCTTCCTTCTATAATCGTAGCGGCAAAAAAAACGGCTGTTTTAAAGTTATCAGTGACACTAACAAACCCAGCGTTACCCAATTCACACATCATAGACAAAAAATGGTCAACCAGGTTAAGATTATTTCCCCTTGGTGTAAAACCCTCGGAAAATATAACTTCAGGTGGTCTGGTATCCACTCGATAAAACCAGGCTGTCTTACCAGGTGGCTTAGGAGCACTGTAAGACAGTCCGGAATACATACACAATATTAGAAGAAGGAATAAAGCCTTTATTAATGAAAGGGTTTTCTCTGAATATACATTACAAAATACTATCATTATCACCAAGTTCCGTCGAAGTCACTGTTTCCTAATTTTCTAGCCAATTTTCCATAACCCGTTATGGTCTCTCGCACACTCTCCTGTAAGCCGCGTCGTTTGTTATTCGTTCAGCATTGCGACACGTTGCTTTTGCTGCTTACCAAAACGGCCATAATCGTGCGCACCATGTTACGTTAGCGTTCTCAGAAGACACTTTTGTAAATGGTCCCGGGGATAGAATGCGTGGTGAAATTCAGTTACAAAAAAAACTGCTATTGCGAAGCTGGTTTACAGTTCCTTTCCCACGTCATGTTGTGGGTCGCGATGTCCCTTTTCGTTTTCCGGTCCAGTACGTCGATATCATGGGCTGTGAGATATATAGCCCTACTCCAGTCACAGCCAGTATCGATGACTACCGGTCTAGCGGGTCCATTTTTCGCGCAGCTCGCGATCAACATCGTCATCAGGCATACGGTTAACAGTTTGCTGAACATTTGCGGCCTCTTTTGTTGCCTCTACCCGGCGTTCTGCTGCCGCCTCGACGGCGGCGGCCTTTTCTTCAGTACGTTGCTTTTCGGCTTTCGCCTCGGCTTTGCCGGTACCGCGTGCATGACCCAGGCCGAACGCACCGATTACAGCAACAAGTGCCGTAATGACAGCACCAATCAGTATTTCAAGATTCATAGCCACCTCACGCCAGAACAGCTTTTGCTTTAGCGTATCGGGCGCGGCGATCATCGATACCGTTACGACCACCGTTGATAATCAGCGTCACGTGTTCCAGGTCATCCCCTTTACCCAGGCAGCCACGGCTGGCATAGAACCATGCGGCAGAACGCGCAGCGTTAAGGTCTTCCTGCAGCAGTTCCGGACGCGAAACGAGATCGAGTTTTAAGCCGGTTCCACACTGCCGGTAGTTATCCAGCCCGGTGATCTGGATCAGCCCGCGTCCGCGATACTTCCATCCATCCCCGGCGGCTTTATTACCCAGCCGATTGGCATACACCAGATTTGCTATCGCCTCCTGCTTCGCTGGTCTGCCGTTAGCGCGGCCCAGCATACCAGCCTGATAATTTGATACCCGGCGACCAAAAGTCGTTAGCAGCGCTGCAGGTGTGTAGTTGAAGCTTTCCACCAGGGCAGTGAATCCGGCGCTCTCATGCCCTACCTGAGCAATAAACATCGCTTTATCTATGCCAGCCGTAATGCCGAACTCAGTCATTGCCGCTGTGATGTGCGGAAACCAGCGTGCAGCTAACCCGGCGCTAATATCAGCCGCCTGTTGAAATTGGGATTGATTCATTACAACCTCAGAGCGTCAATGATCCGCGCCACATTACCCCGCGAACGGAGGATGGCAGCGCAAATTGTGAGGTTAACGACGACCACCAGCCAGTGCGACGTGTCATACAGGCCGAACAGGTAGCGGAATGGAACACTGGCGTACACCAGGACAATCAGGTAAGCCAGCACAGAAATAATCGGGCGGTGGCGAGCGCCTTCACGGCGGTAAAACATCAGAACCAGCACGATCACCGCGCATACAACAGCATTCACCAGCGCCATAGGATCACTTATTATCATTGGCCCCTCCACCCCGGAATCGGGAAAGCATACCAAACAGGCTATTCAGATCCTGGCTGTTGAGGAATGTCAGTATTTTGATGATGAGTGCAGACAGGATCACAGCACCGAGTGCATCAAGTGGGCGCTCAATGTACCCCGTCCAGTCTGCGAGTTTTGCACCCACCAGCCCGGCACCAAGAACGCCAACGATGAACGATGTCAGGAAGTAGCCCAGCAGCCTGGTGCGGGTGATATTCACCGCCGTAGCCACATAGAACACCGCACCTGCAAACGCCCCAAACACCACCCCGTAATCGATGCCTGTCGCTATACCAAACACACTGGCCCCCATCAGCCCAGCAGCGGCAACCGTAGTGCCAGAAACAGGATCGGACATTTAGCCCCCTCTTATTGCTGTAAGTCCTCTCGGGAACGAGGGGAAATGAAAAAGGCCACCAGATGGCAGCCTTAAAAGATTCTTGAGTTGAAAATTAATTGGTGGAAGTCGGCGATATGACAGGGGTACTGGTGCAAAGCACCCCGCGAATACCCCTGTCGTATCGCCGGAAAGAAAAAGCCCCGACTGGCGGGGCTTAAGTCTTATTCAGATTGTCGCTTCTCAACGCTGCCATCGTGGCGCAGCTCTGCCAAGTATGAATGCATTATCTGAATTTCTGGCTCGTTTTCAACATAAAAGTATGGCGACAGCACTAAAAGCTAAATTCTAATTTAAGGGCAGAGCAATTTACGCGAGGACAGGAATACCTTGGCTCTGAAAATTTCCAGGCACCAGCGCACCCGTTTTCTGGCCTCACAGTCAGTTAACCAGGGTGCCAGAGCCTGCAGCTCTCTTGTGATATCCGAAATCTTTTTGCGCGTCGTGTAATACTGAAGACCTACGATATAAACCGGATCATTCAAATCAAGCGCCTGCAATACCGATTGTTCGACAAAATCTACATCGTCATTATGCAGAGCATTATCCATGATGCTGGTTGTCTCCTGAGGCCAGAGTATTGCCTGAGCGCGATTCATTGCCTGCTGACCCTTGAATCCTTCTTTTCGGGCCTGCTCCAGCGCGCAGGTAAAACGCTCAAGTGCCTTATCAGACCAGTTCCCGCCTTTAAGCGCATTCCAGCATCCGTGCCCTCGTGGCATGCGAGGCCCGGTGCTCCCGCTCACTCCTTCCCCCCAGGTACTGAGCAGTGACTTGATCCACGCCGACTGAATGCCAGTGAGGAGAGTACATTTCCCAAGCCAACTTTTTCTTGGCGCTGCAGCTGCCTTTTCCAGAGCTGCGCGGTGCGAACGCTTTTGACGAGGTGTCATTATTTTTATCTCCACAATTTACGCCAGCACACCGATAGCCAGTGCGCGATCTAAGGTTTTCAGCAGCAGCTCCGGCTGTGTGCCGTATTTCTCTTCAAATGCCACAGCATTAGCGTGTAACTCGTCGTGGGGCGCTCTGCACAGCGGTATCACGAACAGGTCATGCGCCTTTGTACCCATCCCACCCATGCCGTGGCCGATCAGGTGGTGGGGGTCATCTGCAGGTTGGTTACAGCAAATGCACGGCTGAGCCTTCACCCAGCGCGTGTACTTCTCGTTCGTCCAGCGGCGGCGCTTCGGGCGCAGCATGAATGACTCTGGTGTCTCCGGGTCAATCTTCAGGGTCAGGACTTTCTTTGCCTTCTCCTCCAGTATTTCGGTTGCTGAATACGATGGGGATAAATCCACCTCGCGCGTTACGGACTCTATTTTCTCCTCTGGCATCCGCAGGGCTTTACGGGCTACACCCTCCGGGATGATGTCGCCCAGGCCACTACGGACCATCCACCAGCAGAATTCCGGGAGCGTTACTTCGTGTGATTCGTCGAAGCCAAGTTCCCGGCCAACAACTGCAATCAGCCAGGTGATCAGATTCCCGCGTGCTATGTCTCCGAGGCGGGCGGTGTGCTGACCTGATAGCTGATTGTCGCAGTGCCAGCACAAGCGGATAGTGCCAGGTTCATGGCGCATGATGGTGTAGTTGTGAGCATGGTAGGTACTGTGCGGCCACTGGCAAATAAACTGGTCTTCAAGCCACCCATCCAGCGACGGGAGGCCACCAGCGCGCTGGATCACTCGTGGATGCTCAAACACAGCTATCATGCACGGGTCTTCAGCCAACGGCTGACGTGCAACAGGTACAGCGCCAGTGGCATAGTTAGCCAGGCTTTCCGGCTGCGGCTCCAGCAGCATCCTGCCCTGCATGAACAGGTGCATCAGCTCAGCTCCGGGACGGAACAGCACCACACCCATGCGGTGCGCTATCTCAGGTGTCAGTAATGCTCTCACGCTACCTGCCCCTTAGCGATGTACTCCGCCCATAAACCGCCAATCCATTTAATCCCCTTTGCGGTGAAGCGTGACTGGCTGAAGGCGTAGTTTGAAGTGTTCGTTGTGCCGGTCTTCACCTCAAAACGCCCGGCTTCAGTATGCTGATGATAGGGCGTAAGCACATTGTTCAGGCGGTACATGATGTGGTTTTCAATAAGGAACAGCCTGAAATCAGGCTCTCTGGCGTTAAGCAACTTCGCCACCTGCCGGAATGTCATTGATCCGGTTGCTGTAACGTAACGATCAACAAACGCCGCCTTTGGCGCTGCAATTGCCAGTTCATCACTCAGGCGTTGCTTTTGCTCTTCAAGGTCGGCAGCCAGGCGCAGAGCTTCCGAAAATGACTGAGGAATATCTGGCCTGTTCGTCCGTTCCAGTTCCAGCCAGCGATCAATAATGCGTTTACGCAATACCACGCTGTAGCCGGATACCAGCGTAAGGCACAAATCCTTTGGCAGGTGATAGCATGGGTAGGCCCTCCCCCGGTCATCCCGGTAATCTCCTGAGAATTCAGGAGATGAAATATTGAGCTGTGTGAACATATTTCGAATATCGGCCATCACATTGTCATGCCGCTTTTCACACAGCCCGGCTATTTCAAGGCTGGTCATGGCCGGAAATCCTGGATCGTTTTTTACGTTAATGAGTTGATGCATGCTCTTTCTCCACTTTTCAGGCGGCTGCACCCGCCGTTTCAGGTTTGAGGCTTCGGAACTGGATCACTGTTAGTTTCCTGACCCTCATGCTGCCTTTCACACACTGATGCTAATCTCCACCCTCCCGCCTTTCGTTACCGGCCCCCACTCCACCAGCATCCGTTTTACCTGGCTGTCGTCCTGCCATACGTGCGCATTAGTCAGTGCGTCAAACAACGCCTTATTGTAATTGTCCAGGTCGCGGCGGCGCGCATCCGGCGGGAACAGCGTTATTGCCACTTCCAGCTCGGCTGTGATCGGCTTTGGTATACGGCGGTATTGTTCGATTATCGATGCTGATACGGCGCTCTGGTACTTCCTGCCGTCTGCACTGATAAGGTGACGGCCAGCCAGTGGGCCTTTGTTTGGGGCGCGCCAGTATGTGTTTACGCTCGGCGGGAACGGCAGTGACAGCGTCAGTTCTTTCACAGTTTCACCCTCAGCGTTGCGATTATGTCCGTTGCATTATCCCGTGTTGCCCCTTTGCTGGAGATTGACCGACGGCCGCTAACGTGGTTGATGTTGAAGCCGTGGGATTCGTACAGCTCGATAACCTTCGGTGCTGTTGAGTTTGAAATGACTATTGACGCGCCGCGCTGGTGTGCTGCCACGCAGCTTTCGGCGAAAGCAACCTGATCGGCCCATTTGAATCCACCAGCAGCATAGCCAGTGAATCCGTTGGTTCCCGGCAATGGCTCATACGGCGGATCGCAATAAACAACATCCCCCTCACCAGCCAGCGACAGTGTTTTTTTGAAGCCGGCATTCATGAATACGCAGTTATGGGCAACAGCCGTGAATGCGCTCAGTTCGGCTTCAGGGAAGTACGGCGATTTGTATTTGCCCCAGCCCACATTAAACTGACCCGACAGGTTGTAACGGATCAGACCATTGAAGGTATGACGGTTCAGGTACAGCAGCGCGGCAGCACGTTCTACTGCGTCCAGGCACTGGCCGTTAAACTCTGCACGAAGCGCCATATATGCCTCTTCCGTGGTGAGCAGGGCGAACATTTTACGGGCGGAAGCGATAACGCTTTCCGGCACTACGGTCATCATCTGGTACAGGTTGATCAGATCCGGATTAACGTCAGCCAGCAGGAAAGTCGCGTGTTTGTCTGAGTTGATAAATACCGAGCCGCCACCCACAAAAGGCTCAATGAGGCGCTTACCCGCAGGGATAAACCGATCCAGCTCAGAAAGCAGTGAATACTTTCCACCAGCCCATTTCAGAAACGGGCGTTGCCAGTTGCGCGGCGTTGGCTTTTCTGCTGGCAGGGCTGCAGCGATACGTTCACCAATCCATCGCATTACCGGTACCGCCATTGAGTTGCCGATCGCTTTGTAACGCGGTCCATCCGGGCAGTCAGCTACGTCTTTGCCCCGCCATGAAATCAGCGTGTGGTTATCAGGGAATCCCTGCAACCGCTCGCATTCAACAGGTGTAAGGCGGCGAACCTGCACACCCCAACCAATAGCCAGGGTATAAGGCTCGGTGATAATCGCATTTTCCTGACCGTGATTTCTTCCCAGGGTATGGGCCAGTTCGTGGTTAGTATCTGGATCCTGTGTGCCGTGCACGGCAAACGTTTCGGTATCGAAATCCATTCTCATGCCATGCGCAGTGCATGCAGTTGCAACATCAATTTGTCCGGTGGTATTGCCGCCGCCAAATGCAATCAGATGTCCGGCTTGTGCCTGGTTATCATCTGCTCCGCACGTTCCAACGCCGTTAGCAGTAAGGGCGGCAACTGCCGTTTGCGATTCTCTGCGCGGCGGAGTATCCCGGCGCACGCCTTCGGGCTCAAAAAGTACTTTTGCGGGATCGAATCCTTTTCTAGCACTTGCGACAACGAACACACGGCGGCGGCGTTGGGCCACTCCGAAAAATTGAGCGTCAAGGACTCGCCAGGCGACAATGCGCGATGGTCCATACACACAACCAGCGTTCGACCATTTGCCCCCTGCTGGCTGCAGTTCGCAGTCTTCTCCGGCAAGCGCGCCAATAAAGCAGCCGAAGGCGTTATCTTTGCTGCTGAGGACGCCCGGCACGTTTTCCCAGACGAAGATCGCTTCTGCTTCTCCGCTTTCGCGGCGTTTGTTATCGATGGCATCTGCCAGCTCCACATATGAAAGGGTTAATTGTCCACGCGCGTCGGCGAGGCCGTTGCGTAATCCGGCAATGCTGAATGCCTGACAAGGTGTTCCACCGACGATCACATCAGGGGCTTCAACCTCTCCAGCACGAACGGCAGCAGCAATTTTTGTCATGTCGCCGAGGTTCTCAACTTCCGGCCAGCGTGCAGCCAGAACTGCAGACGGGAATTTCTCAATCTCAGCAAACCATGCTGCTTTCCAGCCAAGAGGTTCCCAGGCGACTGTTGCGGCTTCGATGCCGCTACAAACAGAACCGTATCTCACTGCGGCACCTCCGCGTAGCAGGCCACTGGCGCGGCGGAGCCATCACGAGTACCTGAAGTCATTCCTGACAGGCAACACCTGCGGCGCTTAGCATAGCGCTCCCGATCTGTGTGGCGCTGGGCGCAGTCGTAGGCCTGCAGCCAGACAGTTGCAGCACGGCGGTAAAGTCCTCGCCCTTCCAGTTCCCGCGCTGTTTTCTCGATAGCCTGCAGACGCAACTTGTCTTCGGGGATGACTTCTGGTGCCGGGGCGTTTGACGGTGTAACCAGGTACTGGTATCCGCGCTTAGAATCCCGTGGCTGTATGCGGCTGATCTTCCCGGTTCTGTGAAGCCGTTCGTAAGCTGAAATTACCGAGTTGCGATTCGTGTCGGGGAATGCCGCCAGCATTTCAAGACGAGTCACGCCAGTGCCCTGGGCGATAAAATTATAAATATCTACGACGATGCTCATGGTTACCCCCTGAATCCGTCTGGAACTTTTGAATAATCGACATCAGAAAAACTACTTCTGAACACGCCGCTATCTCGATCCCACTTCCCATCCACACGACGCGGACGGCCTGCTTCCTGCCACTTGCTGGCTGACTGCAGGTATCCAGGAAATTTCGTTGGCTGGAAAAGCGTTGCGGGACGCAGGTAATCCGACATCGCCAGATCTTCACCCCACTTTGCCGTGCTGTAATCCACAACCAGGATTAGTTCTTCAGTCTTGAAACCTTCGCCAAGGCGAGCGCGAATTCCTTCGAGGGAGGTTTTGCTCACCTGGTACCGTGAGCCCGTGGCCTGGTTCAGGTGAGACAGAACCAGTTTTGCGTTATCGGTGATAATTACCTCAGGGTCGGGTTTCGCAGAAACCGGACAAGGGGGTTTTCTCTCCTGTGTAATCTCCTGAGTATTCTCTGTGTAATCTCCTGTATGAAAGTTTGCGGGATCCCCGCTGACTTGTTCGGTTGGTTCCCCCATACTTGTTTGTGGGGTTTCCACATTCTTGTTTGCGGTATCACCGCAATCTAGTTTGCGGGATTGCACCAATCCAGATTGCGGCGTTTCCACAATCTGGGAACCCCGCAATCTGGTTTTGTCCTGGGTCACTTTCTTAACTGGCTTCGTCGTTTCAATTAGCAGCGCTTCAAGGCGTTCGGCGTTGACGCGGTAATGCATTGTCGCCGGAACCCCCCGGCGTGCCTCTTCCAGCACCCCTAGCGCCACCAGCCGCTTGCGTGCGGTCTCCTGCTCGTCACGGGTGAGCGCTGTTTCGCTGGCGATATCAGCCTGGGTCTTGTACATCCAGCCGCCATCCATGCGGTTATGCCAGTAGACCATTTGAGAAAGAAATACTGCCGCCACCGGGCCAGCCTTAATATTCCCCACTCTCAACTTCGCAAATGCTGGGTTATAGGCGATCGGGCGATCCAGTAGTTGAATAAGGGCGCTCATTTTCTCTCCCCCCGCATCACGCGCTCTATCCCGCCAGCTATGAGGCCGGAACGGTGATAAGAGTCCATAACCGTGCCGCTGACCACTATCGGTGGGTTAAGCGGCTGAACGTTATCAGCCCAGAGACTCATGATTATGCCCAGATTGTCATGCAGGCGACGTGCGTCGGCCAGGATGGCGTCAAAGCGAGGATCTGCCTGATATGGCTGTTTAATCAGCGCCTGCTCCATCGCGTTAAAGGCTGTGATATATGCCTCTTTGAAGCGTGCAGCGCGCTTGCCTGTGAAGCCCATAGCAAGGAACGCAAAGCCGTCGCGAGTGATTTGGTAGGCCGGGCGGGGTTCGCCTTTAGCATCGGTATATTCGACCTCCGCAAAATTGCGGGCGTTAAATTCAGGGGAGCATTCGAGTGTGCGGATCTTTTTCAGTACATCATCGTGACGCTTTGTGAAGTTGCCGGCGATAGCCAGAGAAGATGTAACGGCTTGGCCGTTAATGATGATGATTTCAGGTTGAGCAATAGCGGGGATCGTAGCCATGATGGCAGCCTCTGCGGAATGATTGTTACTACCACCCACAGATGCGAAGCCATGATTGGTGGTAGCCCAGACGGAGTTCGCATTACCGGCTTCCACAGATACCGGCGCCCCCGAAGGAACCCCCGCCTGAGCCACCATTGACAGGTGCACAAAGGCTTTGCGCATAAAAAAACCGCGTAAAGCGCGGTTATGCGCTGTGGAAAATTCCGGGATGCGAAGCCCGGCAACGGATTTTGCCGCTGCAAAGACAGTGTAGCGCCCGGAATTGCTATTATCAATAATTACTGGAGTGTTCACTCTCACCCCCCCTATCTCGGTAAACTTTCTGAGGAACTGCTCAAGCGGACTGAAGCACTCATGCGGGTAGCCTCTCGCATGTAGACGACGCGGCGGCTGATGGGCTCCCAGCGGATAACCCTGACTGGCACGCCGTAGTGATCCCTGAATCGCCGGTTAAGCTCCACCATTCCGCACGCCCTCTCTCATTCATCTCTGAAAATGCGTCTACCAGATCACTGCGGGTCTGGTAGTTGTGACAGTCAGCACAAAACGGTACTGTTTGCTCATAGCCGAACGGGGTCGTTTTACCCACCAGCGGCAGGCATCTGAATTGCTTAGCTGGTCTGAATCGGTTTAAACTGTTCATGCGTTTAGTTCTCCACAAAATTACGAAGCGCCACGACGCCCGGAGCTGCACACTCGCGGGCGTCACTTCTTTTTCGGCGACTGAATAAGGCTACGATTGCGCGAATCTCTTCCTCACGCGCGGCCAGGTGTTGACGGTGGAGAGACATGACTTCCTTAGCTTCATGTTGCTCAATAACCCCGTCCTGAAGTGACTTTTCAATTATCTGATCCACCTGCCCCCTGGCTGCTGCTGTACGCATTGCACGATTGAACAGGTCTACGCGGTCCAGGTCATCGAACTGCGGGATATCCACCAGCAGAACCCCGCGACGCTTAGCGAAGTAGTCAGCCAGTAATGAGGTGCCGGAGATGTCTTCCATCGCTTCCAGCTCGTTTACTTCGAAGAACCGGCAGCCGTTCTTTTTGTACAGGTTGTTGTTGAACTGCGTCAGGGTCATGCCCAATGCGCCAGCCATTGCTTCACGGCCACCAGCTTTGGCTTTGCACATCAACTTCACGACTTCTTTCAGGTTGCTCATTTAAAACATCGCCCCTTTTGTTGGTTTGCCCTTCTTACGTCCGTACTTCAGAAAGGTTCTGGCCTGTTCAAGGCAGTCATCAAAAATGCTTCTGCGCTTCGTTGTTGGCCTGGATGACCTGCGGTAGTAAGAAATCGCCTCATCCCCCCCCCCTGTCAGCCTGGTCAGGTGTGTAACCGTCGGCCTGAAGGGTCTTTACCACGTTGGTTCTTATGAATTGTTCCGGGCTCATATCTACCCCTTTGTTTTTCCTTTGGTAGTTACGTCATTTCGGTACGTTGGTTAGGCTTTGCCTGCTGATTCACTTGCAGCTTGCGCAGTGGTTCCTCGCAGGTATTTCCAGTCAACGTCTGGACGAAGGTCTTCACAGGTGACTATTCCACCAGTGGCTTTTTCAATTTCAGGGCAGCGCTCAGCGGGCACCTGGCGGGTGCCATTTGCCCACTGTGAAATAAGAACGGAGGGAATCCCAAGCTCACGACCTAAATTCGCCGCGATTCCCCGTTCCTGGTTGGTGTATTTTTTTAAGTTCATATGGGTTTGATTCTCTCGGTGGGAACAAAACATATAATAGCGTGACGCTATCGCAAGTCAATAGCGATGCGCCTCTTCCTATACTTAGCGAAGTGCTATTCAATGGAGGCAATCAAAATTGAAATAATGACGGTTGATATGCAGACAGTTGAGGAAATCAGACGGGAGTGGCTGATTGAACTTATTAGGCGGCATAAAACTATCGCCAATCTAAATCTTGTGCTCGGTAGGTCTAAAACTGACGCAACTCTCTCCCAGATAAAAAATCAGGCCGTAGACAGCAAGAGTGGTAACCCGCGCAACATGGGTTCACCTCTCGCCAGAGAAATTGAGAGCAAGCTGGGCCTTGAGCCAGGTTCTCTCGATCACCCGTTTTACACGCAAGCAACCGATCGCTGGGAGGCATATCAGGGTGCGGATGAAGCGATAAAGGCTCTCATTGATTACTTGTTAGAGAACGATAAGGTAAACCCGCCAGCTTGGATTGATGGGGATGCCAAGGCATACATTGACTCTATTGAGCTAAAAATTAGGAAATGGTTAGACCAAGGCAAAAGCACCGCCAGTGAGGATAAAGCGCGAGCTTAGACTCATCTGGTCTGACGGTAAGATGGTTTCTGAAACCTAACCCAGCACCCACAAATCCCGAATTTCGGGATTTTTTTTGTCTTACGAACAAAATAATAGCGACACGCTATTGACATTATAATAGCGCAGCGCTATCTTAATTCCATCGACAGCGAACAGGGCATCTGAGATGAGCAACCTAAACCGTGTGATTGAGATTCCAGAAGCAGAAACAAAAAACGCCCTTGAGTCTGGGCGCTTTTCTGAAGATGAGATTGCTGAAGTGTGGTTTGTTGGTGCTTCGCTGCTGATGGGCTGTGAATCCCGAAATTTTTCAGATTCTGAATGTGCCTTGCAGGTGCTTAATAACATGGAAATTGTACTTGCTTGATAGCGTGTAACCTTCCATGTCTGACGTACAGTTCAGATCATATGTTTTTTGAAGAATTTTTTTGTGTACCAGTAGTTCGATAACAGGATTGTGATTTCTTGTATATACAATGTGTTTCCCATTTTGCAAGAAAGCAGACAGACATTCTTTCTCAGTGGCCGATAGTGACTTTATTTTCAGGCCCAAAGCGAGATTTACAAAAAACACGCCCACTGACCGGGTCGTAAAGCTGGTTACAGCAGAAAGGAAAAAGCTAAGGCAGAAGACCGCCAGATAATAAATAGCGTAGGCAGGTAGAAACTCAGGATTATGCGATCCTAAAGCTTGCTTGAAGGAATCTGGGATTAGAACAACGAGAACAATGAATATTATTAGCATGTGGATAACCCGGTTAATGTCGAGTTTGTGCAGGAAAAAACGTAGCAATTCCTGCCACCAGTTGTTGTTCATCGGCGTAAATCCTTTACTCATTGTAGGGGTGAAAGGATTTTAACCGATTTCTCGCTGTAGGGGTACACGAGAAGCACGCGCCGGGCGTGGATAAAAATCCCGGCACTAATTATACGAAAGTACCGCCGGTGGCGGATGAATGACCGGATGATTCGCAAAACGTTATTACGAGGTGATGGATATGGCGAAGCGCCTACTACGGAAATCAGAATGTCGAGTTTGTGGTTGCAAAGGAGGGATGGCGGAAGTGCCAACCCCTGAGCAATTAACTGAGATTGGGAAGGAGATTGCTAATTTCGTTTTGAAAAGATGGAATCGGCTATGTCTGAAGCATGACTTAGATATTCAGGCGCTTCCTGATAGCCGTCAATAACAGACGCAAATGCTTCGCGAGCACGTGATTTGGTTTGCTCATCCATTACTCGAAGGGATGTAGTTAGCACCAAAACATTTGCAAAAAGTTCGTTTTGAGTGTCGTTGAGTCTCTGATTAACCATCTCGATATCCTTTTTAAGTTTCGAGATGTCGGCGCGCAGCTGGTTAATTGCCTGTTCTTGAGCTGATGACATAACGCTTAGTCCTTTAATTTGTTGGGGATAAGCAGAATAACCGAATCCTTGTTGTTGGGGAATAGCAGGATCCACCGAGCCTGATGTGGTGAAAAGACAGGCAAACAACAGTTTTGGGAGGTGGTGATGATCTTAGGAATCGTTTTCACGAAATCACTGGCAGTTATGGTCGTCGTCGCGTTTGTGGCCCTGGTTGTCTTCACCATCATCGAATACCTGGATGACTGAATATCGTCTCCAGAAATGAAGTAGTACGGCATATGGCACATGTGTCGCAGCGGTCCTCTGAGCAATCCTTGCTTTTCGTGGTTCAGAGGGTGGCCGGAATGTGCAAGTCAGTGAACGGTATGCACGGCAAGCGCTCCACCAGCGCGGCGATCAGGTGTGACACCTCGGAAGAGACGAGGATGCAACGATGAGAGCACTATCTGTGAATAAGCACATCGAACCGCAATGCGGACGTGATGCCCATCCGATAGCTGTTTAGAAGCATCATTTAGTGCTCTCTTCAATGTGTCTTAGCTGTCTGGCTGGCAACCTACTGCCGTTAAAACAGCTTTCCCTGCATGAGAGGCTAACTGCAGGGCGCGGACTCGACGCGTAGTACAGGTGTAACCCGCAACACGAAGTTCGAGTAACGTCCGTCTGGTAAGTGGCTTAGGCCTGCAACTGGATGAAACGTTAAGGGTGACAGCCGGAGAGACGGCTCACAATGAAGAGAGCGCTGGCATGCAAAAAATAATCTCGCAGCCATTGCAGTACCAAAAGCCAGGATGGAATGGCAAAACGCGGTAGTGCTCTCTTCGTTGTGGTGAATTGATGGGTTGTGGCGGCGCATCCCTTAACTGGTGGCCTGGTAATCAGGGCAATCCGCAGAGTCATGACGGTGACTGAGGCGCGAGAAATACAGGTGTAACAGTTGTGCCGACGCCAGTTGATCCTGGGCGTTATCAGGTCAGTGAGCTGCCAGCACTCTCGACGGCAGTGACGGCGGGAAGTAGACCGCTGGCGGCTCGGAAAGACGAGCAATCCCAGAGCACCCGTGAGTGGATTAAAAAACACGGGGGAGCAGGTTCAAGCCCTGCACACAACATGAAAGCGCACTCCTTCAAACCAGTTGTGGATGACAGGTGTGAAACAAAAAACGGGAGTGCGCTTCCAGTTGTGGTGAAAGAACAAATCGGTTAATACCCGGCCAATAACTCAGCGATGTTGAATAATCGATTGGAGTTAGAGCGAGAGATGGGCTCTCGCCACCACAACCTAATCACTGGATCGTGATGCTGTGTGTAGTCTTGGCGGTCGCCAGTTAGATAGTCCTTTCTGTCGACCGCCCTTTTTACTAAGTGCCAGGCACTGACCCTTAGTAAAGAGCCCTGAATTTTTTATCGCCATCTGGCGAGGGACTCTTGCAACCAAAAATCAGCGCTGTGCAGAGCGCAAATAATACGGAGAACTAAACGTGAGCTACATACAGACACTATCCGGCAAGAAGTTTGTGGAGGCCGTGAAGAATGGCTAACTCATTCAAATTAATGTCCCGCTCCGGCGTTATCAAACGCACTGACACAGGCATGTTTATCAGCCTGGACGATATTCACGTTCGTGACGGTTTCAATATCCGTGAAGACGACGAGCGCACGCGCCTGGCTAATGATGAATTGTACGATTACCTCATGAATGGGGGCGTCGTTCCCCCGCTGGAAGTAGTAGCGCGTGATGAAGGCGGTGTTTATATCGTCGAAGGGCATCGCCGCCACAGCGCTTATCAGCGTTGCCGTGATGCCGGTAAGCCGGTAGATCGAATTCATATCATGCCGTTTGTGGGTAACGACCTGAAGCAGAAAGCGCGCATCTTCACCAGCGCCAGCCAGCTCTCTCTGTCACCACTCGACCAGATTAACGGCATTCGTGATCTGGCTGCTTTTAACCTGACCCCGTCAGAGATAGCGAAAGAGATCCACAAATCGGTTACGTGGGTAGAAAAACTGATAGCGCTCAGCGTGGCTAATCACGATGTGCAGCAGGCTGTTAAAGCTGGGGCTGTTTCCGTTGATGTGGCACTTTCCCGTGCCAAAGAGCACGGCGAGAACGCCGGGAAAGTGTTGGCTCAGGACCAGGCAAAAGCAGCCGCGGCCGGTAAGAAGAAAGTCACCAAAAGCATGATCGCACCACAGATCAGCACAACTAAAGCCCGTCGCGCAGTTTCTATCGCAGCAACAGCTAAACCTCTCACCGTTGATGGTGAAGACGGCCTGTTTATCACCGGAGCGGCGATGCTGGAACTGCAGGAACTGATTAACGAACATCTGGCCCTGAAAGGCGGTGACCAATGAAACCAACATACGAAGAACTGGAAGCGCAAGTTAAGCAGCTGGCTGCGGAGAATGCGTTACTGAAGGCTGCGGTATTAAACATTCAGGATAAATACATGAACTGGGAGGGGTTATCAGACGCTTTTGAAGCGGCGATAAATACTGAAACCCTAGCCACAGACGCCTACCCCGAATCCCTGCGCAACGAAGCGCGGGCTGAGGGGGTGGAGATGTTTGCTGCACATTGCCAGAAACGTCACGGAGAGATGATGAAAACCGAACCAAATGAGCCAGTCATTAACCAGGCGATAACTGCTACGCGCCGGGCAGGTCAGTTTGCTCTGCACTTCGCCTGCCAGCTGCGCGAGGGTAAAGCCGGGGAGGATGCGCAATGAACATTTCAGCACTGAATAAAATTCTCGCAGAGCACAAGGTGTGGGTTGAGTCGTTCCGACAAAGCGGATCACGTGCCGACCTGCGCGGTGCCAACCTGTGCGGTGCCAACCTGTGCGGTGCCAACCTGTGCGGTGCCAACCTGTGCGGTGCCAACCTGTGCGATGCCAACCTGTGCGATGCCAACCTGTGCGGTGCCGACCTGTGCGGTGCCAACCTGTACGGTGCCAACCTGTACGGTGCCA
>Ga0058697_10000006_pt1 | contig 156553 bp, 141 predicted proteins | sample AgamicAsMae_FD_66619 | JGI IMG/M metagenome (GOLD analysis project Ga0058697, IMG submission 66619) | Agave microbial communities from Guanajuato, Mexico - As.Ma.e | ecosystem: Host-associated > Plants > Phyllosphere > Phylloplane/Leaf | place: Guanajuato, Mexico | collected 2012-06-04
AAAAGTTATTTCTGCGGTCGAAGCCAGAAAACATAAAGAGAAAGAAAAGAAAGCTGCTGAGGATAAGTTAGCTGAAGAAAAGAAAAAGCCCCGCAAGGGTACAAAAGAATATGGACATGATTATCATACAGCTCCGAAAACAGATGATATAAAGGGATTAGGTGAGCTTAAAAAAGGTACACCAAAAACGCCAAAACAGGGCGGTAGTGGTAATCGCCATCGCTGGATAGGTGATAAAGGTCGAAAAATCTACGAATGGGATTCTCAGCATGGCGAGCTGGAGGGGTACCGGGCCAGCGATGGTGAACACCTTGGCGCGTTTGATCCGAAAACAGGTAAGCAGGTAAAAGGACCCGATCCGAAACGAAATATTAAGAAATATCTTTGAGAGGAAAATATGGGACTGAAGTTTAATTTAACTTGGTTTGACAAAAAAACCGAAGAGTTTAATGGTGAAGAGTATTCAAAAGATTTTGGTGATGATGGTTCTGTCATTGAAAGTCTGGGGATGCCTTTAAAGGATAATATTAACAATGGCTGTTTCGATGTCAGGAATGAGTGGGTGTCAATATTACAGCCATATTTTAAAAATGAAATTAATATCAGTAAGTTTGATTACTTTGTTTCATTTGATTACCGGGACGGAAACTGGTGATTCATTTATTTATGGGTAAATATCCACAGAGGCCAGTAAAAATGGAACTGAAATACAGTATCAGTGATTACACTGAGACAGAATTCAAAAAACTTATTGAAGCCATCATAAATTGTGAAGGTAATGAAAAAACGCAGGATGATAACCTCGAGCACTTTATCAGTGTTACTGAGCACCCTGGTGGTTCTGATCTGATTTATTACCCAGAAAGTAACAATGATGGAAGCCCTGAGGCCGTTATTAAAGAGGTTAAAGAATGGCGGGCCGCTAACGGTAAGTCGGGCTTTAAACAGGGCTAAACCGGCAAATAAAATAGCCTGACGTGTCTGGCGATTAGCGTCACCTTCCCCTTACCAGGGAAGGTGGCGTATTTTATTTCACAGAAATCAAACCGGTGGCAGATCGAACAGCAGAATTTCGCTGTCGCTGTCGGCATGAATGGAGAGCGCCTGCTCGTCCCGGATAGCCAGACCGTCTGCGGTGGTGGCTTTAGTGCCGTTGATGGAGACGTTACCTTTCACCACCTGGATCCACACCCGACGTTCTGCGGAAATCGGGTACAGGGACTGCTCATCTTTTAGCAGCGCCCAGCGATACAGCTCCATATCCTGATGCACTTTCAGCGACCCGTCGCGGGCATCCGGCGACAGCACCAGCTGGCGGCCCTGAGCGGCGTCGAACCGGCGTTGCTCATAGCGCGGCGTGATGCCATTTTTTTCCGGCATGATCCAGATTTGATACAGGTGCAGGCGTTCAGTTTCGCTCGGGTTGTACTCCGAATGCTGAACCCCGGTACCGGCGCTCATAATCTGGAACTCGCCGGCAGGAACCTGCTCTTTGTTACCCATGCTGTCTTTATGCTCTACCGCACCTTCCAGCACATAGGTCAGGATTTCCATATCTTTATGCGGATGCGTACCAAACCCCTGACCGGCATCGATAACGTCATCGTTGATCACTCTCAGTGCCGAGAAGCCCATAAACTCGGGGTCATAATAGTTGGCGAAAGAGAAGGTGTGCCAGGAGTCCAGCCAGCCATGATTAGCATGACCACGGTCGTTCGCTTTGCGTAAGTAAATCATTTGTCTTTCCCCATGTTCGTTTCGATGGAGTCAGTTTGTACCCGAATGGCTCAGGATGATAGAGGATGAAAATTGACTCCTCTGTTCAAAAAATGTGAACCAGTCCAGAGGAGTCCGTGAAAGCTATTTGGCAAGCGTTACTGTCGAGGGAGAAGCCTGCCCGAAGGCCCGTTCGAGGATCTCAAGATTGGTCAGCACTTCAGTTTCTTTGACGTAATTATCTTTGCCCGCCGTCAGGGTCTGCCAGAGCGCATCATAGACAAAACCGTAGTCTCCGGTTTCGCTGGCGATCTCCTCGCGAACGCTGACGCCCGCGTCGTTGATATACTCCAGCAGACTGACGCTGTTATCGGCGGCAAAGCCCGGCTCGCCCGGCATGATATTGGCCTTGAGGCTGGTCTCCTGCTGGTCGATACCGTATTTGATAAACGCCCCTTTACTGCCATGGACGATAAATTTCGGGTAGTCGATTTTCACCAGATGGCTGGTTTTCACAATCGCCTTCAGATCGCCATAGAACAGCTGCGCTTCAAAGGTATCGTCCGGGTTGGCTTTATTGCGCAGGCTGCGAATGTCGTAAGCAACATGGTCCGGGCGGCCAAACAGAGAGATAATCTGATCCATGGTATGCACGCCCAGGCCGTAAAAAGCACCATCCTGCGGCAGGCCAGGTTTGGTTTCAGCCACCGGGCGGTAGTAGTCAAAGTGGCTTTCGATTTCAACGATATCGCCGAGTTTACCGCTCTCAATCACCTTTTTCGTCGTCAGGAAGCAGGCGTCGAAGCGACGGTTTTGATAGGGCGTGACGGTCAGCCCTTTGCTCTTCGCCAGTGCAAACAACGCTTTCGCTTCAGCCAGCGTCGGCGTAAAGGGTTTTTCCACCAGCACGTTTTTCCCCGCCTCCAGCGCACGCTTCGCGTAGTCAAAATGGCTGTCAGCGTGGGTGCAGACGATCACCAGCTTCACCTGCGGGTCGTTTAAGACCTCGTCCAGATCGCTGGTAAAGTGGATATGCTGATACTGAGGATGCTGCTCTTGCGGTTTCACGCTACGGCGAAATATATGTGCAACGTGCCATCTGTCCTTGCGGTTCAGAACATACGGCAGATGATAGCGGGTCGTGCTTTTACCAAAACCAATAAAGGCGCAGTGCAGGGTCATAATCGCTTCCTGAAAGTATGCGGACTCCGTTTACTTTACCGCCAGAAAACGCTCTTCGCCATTTCCCTTTCGCAAACAGCCGATTAAAAGTCCCATAAATGACCTTTGGTTCTTGACCCAACCCTGAATTTCCCGGATAACCGTGCCGATACGAAGCACATATTCTGTAAATACACCACACCATACGGTCGCTAATGGAGTAGCCATCAGTTCAGCATGGGAAGAGTCTATCTTTTTCTGAATACCGCACTCATCTTCTGGTCACTCGCGCTGGTGGCCTGGTGCTATGACGCTCATTCCTGGGCGCTGCTGACCGCAGCGCTTGCCATTATCGCCTTCGTTATTCACGTCTTACACAAGCAGGTTAATCATATGTTTGGGAAAAAAAAAGCAGCCGAAGAAGTGACGTCTCCCCCTGTCGTTCATACCGCACCGACGCCCGCAGTGGAAAAAGAAGTGCCGCGTGATGAGAAGCAGAACAATACGGTTATCGCCACCGGCGTTCGTTTCGACGGCAATATCACCTCGAACGGCCAGGTTTACATTTACGGCACGGTCCACGGCAATATCGACGCCAAAGAGGGCCTGATTAAAATTATGTGTAATGGCGTGGTGGAAGGGGATATCACCAGCCGGGAGCTGATTATCGACGGTATCGTCAACGGCAACTGCCGCAGCGAATCCATCGACGTCTACGAGAACGGCAATATCACCGGCACCATCGCTTACAGCTCGCTGACTATTAAAAAAGGCGCATCCTTTACGGGAAGATCCGAACTTATCCGCCCCGTAGAAGAAAAGAGCAATGTGGTGGGTCTGCTTGCCGAAACCGCGCTGGAAGCCCGGCCGGTTGAAGAGAACGAGGTCAAAGGTAAAAAACGCAGTTAACGCACAAGGCGGGCCATTGCCCGCCCTCTTGCCGCTTTTCCCCGAATCTCAGGCAAAAAAAAGCCAGCACCCGACTGGCTAAAGTAATACTGGAAGCAATGTGAGCAATGTCGTGCTTTCAGGTTCTCCACGGAGATCTTCCTGAACGCACAGCAATAATAATCATTATCATTCGCACTTGTCTATCCCTTTTTTGCAAAAAATGACAGTTGACGGGAGTCAAAAAGTCACTGAGGTTAAAGGAAGTGAGTCAACCCAACCGGAGAGAACCAATGAGTGAGATAGTGATACGCCCTGCTGAAGTCCGCGATGCCGAGTGCATTCGCCAGATTTACGCACGGCCTGAGGTGTAGCGCGGTGTTCTACAGCTACCCCATCCGACACTGGACGCGTGGCAGGAACGTCTCACGCCAACGCCGGGTCGTCGCCATCTGCTGGCCTGTATGGATGATACCGTGGCCGGAAATCTGACCCTGAGTGTAGAACAGAACCCGCGGCGTAGCCACGTTGCCACCTTTGGTATTGGCGTATCAACCGCTTTCCAGGGGCGTGGCGTCGGCAGCGCGCTTATGGCCGGGATGCCAGACCTCTGTGATAACTGGCTGCGCATTACGCGTATTGAGCTGACGGTCTATATCGATAACCCGGCCGCTCTGGCGCTGTACCGCATGTATGGCTTCGGAGTGGAAGGCACCGGCAGACAGTATGCCCTGCGTGACGGTGAATACGTGGATGCGTACTTTATGGCACGCATGAAGTAAGCGGACAATCCCTCTCCCGCAGCGGGAGAGGGAAACGCGATTAATATCCGGCGGTCAGATCGTCAACCGAACGCGGGTCCGATGCCCCAAACAACGTGCCATCAGGCGCTACCACAATGCTCTGGGTGCTGCCCATCGCCTCTTTTACCACCACTTTCTGCCCCTTCTGTTCCAGCAGCTTTAACGTATCCGGGCTAAAGCCCTTTTCCACCCGCAGTTCGTCCGGCAGCCACTGATGATGGAAGCGCGGCGCGTTGGTCGCTTCGGCGATATTCTTCCCAAAATCGATGCTGTTGACGATCATTTGTAGCACGGTTGTGATAATCCGGCTGCCGCCAGGGCTGCCGGTGACCAGCCAGGTTTTCCCGTCTTTCACCACAATGGTTGGCGACATCGACGACAGCGGACGCTTTTTCGGTCCGACGGCGTTTGCATCCCCGCCCACCAGTCCGTAAACATTCGGCACGCCGGGCTTGGCAGAGAAGTCATCCATTTCATTGTTCAGCAAAATCCCGGTATTACCGGCGACAATACCCGAACCAAAGGTGGTGTTCAGGGTGTAGGTGACCGCCACCGCATTGCCGTTTTTATCCACCACGGAATAGTGGGTGGTCTGGTTGCTCTCATACGGCTCCAGCTTGCCGGGACGGATCTGACTCGACGGTGTTGCTTTTGCCGGGTCAATCTGTTCAGCAATGGATTTGGCATACGCTTTACTGGTTAATGCCTGCCAGGGAACAGGCACAAAATCCGGGTCGCCGAGGTATTCAGAACGATCGGCATAGGCGTATTTTTCCGCCTCCGCCATCAGATGCATCGCATCGGCGCTGCCGAAGCCCGCCTTCGCCAGATCAAAGTTCTCCAGAATATTAAGGATCTGCACAATATGGATCCCGCCAGAGGATGGCGGCGGCATGGAGAAAACCTGATAGCCACGATAATCACCGCTTATCGGCTCCCGCTCCACCGCCCGGTAGTTGGCCAGATCGTTTTTATCGATTAAACCACCGTGCTTTTTCATCTCAGCGGCAATCTGGTCAGCAATCTCCCCCTTGTAGAAAGCATCCAAACCCTGCTCGGCGATAAGGGACAGGCTTTTCGCCAGATTAGCCTGCACTAGCCTGTCGCCCTTTTTCAGCGGCGCGTCCGCCTTCCAGAAGATAGCTTTGCTGTTTTCATGGTTGGGGAGCACTTCACTGCCGTAGGTTTTCAGGGCGTCAGCGAGCGCGTCGTTGACCACAAAGCCCTCTTTCGCCAGCTTCAGCGCGGGCTGAATCACTTTACTCAGCGGCAGCGTGCCATATTTCTCCAGAGCCAGCGAGAAGCCAGCAATCGTGCCCGGCACGCCGGAGGCCAGATGTGAAGTTAGCGATTTTTTACTGTCCGGGTTGCCCTGGTCATCAAGGAACATATCCCGGGTCGCGGCAGCCGGTGCCATTTCGCGGAAGTCGATGGCGGTGGTTTTACCCTCTTTGGTCCGCAGCATCATAAAGCCGCCGCCACCGAGGTTCCCGGCCTGGGGATGGGTCACGGCCAGCACATAACCCACCGCCACGGCGGCATCAACGGCGTTTCCACCCTGTTTGAGGATCTCCACCCCCGCGCGGGTCGCAGTAGCATCCACTGAGGCAACCATGCCCTGTGTCGCCCTGACGGGATGAAATATACCGGCTTCGACACCATAAGAGACTGGCGGTGGGGTCGGTTGAGGTGCTGCGGTGACGCTAAAACAGGCGGCGGCGGTCAGCGCAGCAATCGCGGCCCAACGCACCAGGTGAGGTCTAATCATCGTTATTCTCCAGAGCAATGGCTACAGTCCCGTATAAGCCTGGTGCACAACGCCTAAAAAAACCTGCTGCTGACGAAAAATGGATAAACTTATATATACCCCTGACGGGAGGAGAGGACGATGAAAAGATTATTACTTCTGGCGGCACTGGTGCCCTGTACGGCCCTGGCGCAGCCGCTTAACACCACCAATAATCCTAATCTGCCGGGCTATCAAATCCCCAGCCAGCAGCGAATGCAGACCCAGATGCTGAACCAGCAAAGTCAGCAGCAGGGCATGCTGAAACAGCAGATGCAGAGCCAGACGCATCTCCAGCAACAGCATCTGCAAACCCAGCTGAATAACAATACCCGGCGCATCCAGCAGGCTCAGCCTGGCAACCAGCAAGTACTGCCAAATAACGGCAAAGGTATGCTGACGCCAACAGAGCGCGCTGCTGGCCAACAGCATTTGCTGCAGGAGAGGCAAAACGGCGACATGCTGAAAAAGCCGCCAACCGTTCTGCAGAATCCTTAAGGACGAAAATCCGGGCCGATCTCATCAATATTATCGGTACAGATGCAGTCAACGCCCCACCTCAGCAGCTCTGCCGCACGGCGGGGCTGATTGACGGTGTAGACCAGGATACGCAGCCCGGCGTCTTTCAGCATCGCGACGCGCGCCTCGTCCAGTAGCTGATGATTAAGATGGATAGAGACGCACTCAAGCCTCCCGGTTAGCTCACGCCAGTCATCCCGCCACTCATCCAGCAGCAGGCCACGCGGTAGCTCCGGTGCAGCCTGATGTGCCGCCTCCAGTGCATCAATCTCAAAGGAAGAAAGCAGCGGCGCAGGCATACCGCGCCACAGTTCACGCGCAGCCCGGGCAACCACGTTCCCCGTATGCGGCCCGGTGCCGATAGTGGGTTTAATTTCGATATTGGCCATCATGCGGTGCTCACGGCAGCGCATTGCAACGTCGGAGAGCAGCGGTAGCGGCTCGCCTTTAAACTCGCCGCTAAACCAGCTCCCGGCATCCACCCTCAGCAGATCGTTCCATAACAGATCGCCCGCGACGCCCCAGCCGTTGCTGGTGCGTTCGAGGTTGTCGTCATGAAGCAGGAAGATATAACCATCCTTCGATAATTTAACGTCAAACTCGATCATGGTGTGGCCGTAGTGCGCCCCCATATTGATAGCCGCCAGCGTATTTTCAGGCGCCCGTTTGCCACCGCCCCGATGGGCGACAATGTGCGGATAAGGCCAGTTGCTCATACACGTTGTCCTGTTTCACCGTCAAAGAGGTGCAGGTGGTTTTCCGGAAGATGCAGCCAAAGCGTGGTGCCTGCCGCCGGACGATCCTGGTGCGCCAGCCGCACCACCATTTTCTGCTCACCCCAGCGGCCATGCGCAAGGTTATCGGCGCCCAGCATCTCCAGCGTATCCATCACCAGCGGAATACCCCCTGCCGCCTGAGAGCTTAACCCAATATGTTCCGGGCGAATACCCAGCGTCATTTTTCGCCCGGCGAGATGACGGTAGTTCCAGTTAATCGGCAGCGCCATACCGCTTTCCAGCTCAAAATGTGCGCCATCGTCACTGATACGCCCTTCCAGCAGATTCATGGCCGGGCTGCCGATAAAGCTCGCCACAAAACGGCTGGCGGGTTTTTCGTAGACGTCAACCGGCGTACCGATCTGTTCTGCCACGCCTTTGTTCATGACCATTACCCGCTGGGCAAGGGTCATCGCTTCTACCTGATCGTGGGTCACATACAGCGAGGTGGTTTTCAGACGACAGTGCAGCTGCTGCAGCTCCAGACGCATCTGCACGCGTAGTTTGGCATCGAGGTTAGAGAGCGGTTCGTCGAACAGGAACACCGCCGGATCGCGCACTATCGCACGGCCCATTGCCACGCGCTGGCGCTGGCCGCCGGAGAGTTCGCGTGGACGACGTTTAAGCAAGCCATCCAGCTCGAGGATCCTGGCCGCTTCCTTTACGCGCTCGGCAATATGCGCCTTACCCATACCGCGAATTTTCAGCCCCCAGGCCATGTTCTCTTCCACGCTCATATGCGGGTAGAGGGCGTAGTTCTGGAAAACCATGGCGATACCGCGCTCTTTGGGTTCCAGCTCCGTCACCCGCTTACGGTCAATCCAGATATCGCCGCTGGTAACCCGCTCCAGTCCGGCAACCATACGCAGCAGGGTCGATTTTCCGCAGCCCGACGGGCCAACCATCACAATAAACTCACCGTCGGCGACGTCGAGCGTCAGCGGCTGAATCACCTGGGTTTTACCATTGTCCCAGCTCTTCGCGACTGCCTGTAATTTCAGTCCTGCCATAATATTTCAGCCCTGTTATTTCTCACTGTCGACCAGGCCACGCACAAAGGCGCGCTGCATCGCTAATACGATAATGACCGGTGGGATCAGGGTCAGCAGCATCGCCGCCATCACCTGGTTCCAGGCCGTGGTGCCTTCACCGGTGGAGATCATGCCCTTAATCCCGGCGACCGCTGTCCCGAGGTTGACGTCATTGATAATCAGCAGCGGCCACAGATACTGGTTCCAGCCGTAGATAAAGGTGATTACAAACAGCGCCGCGAGATTGGTTTTCGACAGCGGCAGGACGATGTCGCGGAAAAAGCGCATTGGCGAGGCACCGTCGATCCTGGCGGCTTCAATCAGCTCGTCCGGCAGCGTCATAAAGAACTGGCGGAACAGGAAGGTGGCGGTGGCCGATGCCATCAGCGGCAGCGTCAGGCCGGTGTAGCTGTCGAGCATATTGAGGTTAGCAATGACCTCTACCGTCGGGAAAATACGCACTTCGACCGGCAGCATCAGGGTGATAAAAATCATCCAGAAGAAGAGGTTACGCAGCGGAAAGCGGAACCAGACAATGGCAAAGGCTGACAGCATTGAGACGGTAATCTTGCCGACGGTGATCCCGAAGGCCATCACAAAGCTGTTAAACAGCATCAGCCAGAACGGCGCGCTGTTAGCGCCCACGCCCTGCAGCCAGATGATCTTCATATTTTCCAGCAGATGACCGCCGGGGATCAGCGTCATCGGTGTCTCATACACCGCCTGGTTATCCAGCGTCGCTGCTACAAAGGCGACGAACAGCGGGAAGAGTATGACGCCGATCCCGAGGATCAGCATCAGGTGGCTGAAAATGGTCAGCCCGCGACGGTTCTCAATCATTGGTAACGCACCTTACTTTCCACATAGCGGAACTGCACAATCGTCAGCACGATCACCAACCCCATCAGGACTACCGACTGCGCCGCAGAGGCGGAGAGATCCAGTCCGGCAAAGCCTTCGCGGTAGATTTTGTAGATAAGCGTCGTGGTTGCCTGTACCGGGCCACCGGCCGTCGCGGCATCAATCACCGGAAAGGTATCGAAGAAGGCGTAAACCAGGTTGACCACCAGCAGAAAGAAACTGACCGGTGCAATCAGCGGCAGCGACAGCTTAAAGAAGCGGCGTACCGGGCCTGCACCGTCCATTGCTGCGGCTTCGACCAGCGAACGGGGAATCGACTGTAGTGCGGCGAAGAAGAACAGGAAGTTGTAACTAATCTGCTTCCACACCGACGCGAACACCACCAGGAACATCGCCTGTCCGCTGTTCTGGGCATGGTTCCAGTCATAGCCGAACTGCTCCAGCAGATGGGTAATCAGCCCGCGTCCAGGGTTGAACAGGAAGATCCACAGCACGGCGGCGACGGCGGGTGCAACGGCGTAAGGCAGCAGCATCAGGGTTTGATACATGCGGCTACCGCGCACCACATAGTCCACCAGGGCGGCAAAAAACAGCGACGACAGCAGACCGCTGACGGTCACCAGGGTGCTGAATTTCATGGTGGTCCAGAAGGAATCGAGATAGTAGCTGTCATGGAACAGCGCCACAAAATTATCCAGACCAACAAACTGGCTGGAAAGGCCAAAAGGATCAACGCGTTGCAGTGAATACCATAGCGCTTCGCCTGCGGGCCAGATAAAGAAGATAACGGTGATGACCAGCTGCGGTGCGACCAGCAGATAAGGCAGCCAGCGCGAGCGGAATACCGGACGGGATGATGACATACTCAGGCTCTGCGTTAGATTTCCCCTCACACCGCCCCCTGGGGTAGAGCGCCGGAGGGAGGGGAGAAAAGATTATGACTTAGTGGACTGCTCGAAGCGACGCAGCAGCTGATTACCACGCTCAACGGCGGTATCCAGCGCCTGCTGCGGGGTTTTCTTGCCGGTCCATACGCTTTCCAGCTCTTCATCAACGATGGTACGGATCTGCGGCATATTGCCCAGGCGCAAGCCTTTGGTGAACGGCAACGGTGGCTTGTTCAGCATCTGGCGAGTGGCGGTATCCGCACCCGGATTCTTGTCATAGAAGCCCTGCTCACGGGTCAGGTCGTACGCGGCGGTGGTGATCGGCAGATAGCCGGTTTTCTGGTGCCATTCAGCAGCATTTTCCGGTTTAGCCAGGAACTCGAGGAACTTCGCCACGCCGGTATAGGTCGGCTTATCTTTACCCTGCATAACCCACAGGCTCGCTCCGCCGATAATGGCGTTCTGCGGTACGCCTTTCACGTCTACGTCGTAAGGCATCATGCCCACGCCGTAGTTAAATTTGGCATAGTGGCGGATATCAGCCAGCGAGCCAGAAGAGGCCGTGGTGATAGCGCAATCGCCGCTGTAGAACTTCTCGGTGGATTCATCTTTACGGCCGAAGTAGCTGAAATCGCCCTTCTTATTCAGTTCCTGCAGCAGGGCAATATGTTTCACCTGCTCCGGCTTGTTGAACTCCAGAACTGCGTCAGTGCCGTCGAAGCCGTTGTTTTTAGTCGCAACCGGCAGGCCGTGCCAGGCACTGAAGTTTTCAATCTGGATCCAGCCCTGCCAGCCGCTGGCGTAGCCACACTTCATACCTGCTGCTTTCAGTTTCGCGGTCCAGGCGGTCAGGTCCTGCCAGGTTTTCGGCGGCTGCTCCGGGTCTAAGCCCGCTTTTTTGAAAGCGTCTTTGTTGTAGTACAGCACCGGGGTGGAGCTGTTAAACGGCTGGGACAGCAGGTGGCCGGTTTTCGAGTCGGTGTAGTAACCAGATACGGTCGGGACAAACTGGGATTCGTCAAACTTGATGCCCGCGTCGCTGAAGACTTCGTACACCGGCTTGATCGCCTTAGATGCCATCATGGTGGCGGTGCCGACTTCGTATACCTGCAGGATCGCCGGGGCGGTACCAGTACGGAAAGCCGCAATGCCCGCGCTCAGACTCTGTTCGTAGTTGCCTTTATATACCGGCACAATTTTGTAATCCGGGTTGGCCGCGTTAAAACGTTGCGCCAGGGAGTCAACTTCCTTGCCTAACTCGCCTTCCATAGAGTGCCAGAACGGAATGGAGGTAACGGCCATTGCATTGCCTGCAAATACCAGCGTTAATGCCATGCCTAAAGCTGTATGTCGTAACGATTTCATTCGGTTATCTCTCTTGTTGTGCCGGATGCGCGAAATCACGCGTTTGATGCTCGCGAGGTAACATGACACGCTCGAATGACAGAAAAATAACCTTTTAATTACAAAACGATGACAGCCAGGCGTCAGGAAGATGGCGAAGGGATGATGGTAAAGTGATGGAAAGGTGACGGAAAAATGGCGGGAGCCGGAGCCAGCCCCGCCATCTGATACAGAAAGGGTTAACCGCCCAGGTACGCGCTTCTTACCGCCTCATTCGCCAGCAGCGCGTCGCCGGTATCTTCCAGCACCACGTGGCCGTTTTCCAGCACGTAGCCGCGGTCGGCAAGCTTCAGCGCCTGGTTGGCGTTCTGCTCGACGAGGAAAATGGTCATCCCTTCTTCACGCAGCTGTTCGATAGTGTCGAAGATCTGCTGGATAATGATCGGCGCCAGGCCCAGAGACGGCTCATCCAGCAGCAGCAGGCGCGGCTGGCTCATCAGCGCGCGGCCAATCGCCAGCATCTGCTGTTCACCGCCGGACATGGTGCCCGCACGCTGGATACGGCGTTCCTTGAGGCGTGGGAACAGGTCATAGACGCGCTCGATACGCTGCTGGAACTGGTCACGCTCGGCAAAGAAACCGCCCATCGCCAGGTTCTCTTCCACCGTCATACGGGAGAAGACGCGACGACCTTCCGGCACGATAGCGACTGCTTCACGCATGATCTTCGCCGTTTGCCAGTCGGTGATGTCCTTACCATCGAACACAATCCGCCCGCTGGTCGCACGCGGATCGCCACACAGCGTCCCGAGCAGCGTGGTTTTGCCCGCGCCGTTGGCACCAATCAGGGTCACGATCTCACCCTGCCTGATATGCAGGCTTACCTCGTGCAACGCCTGAATCTTGCCGTAGTGGGCGCTTACTTTGTCAAAAGACAGCATTACATTTTCCATCTTATGCCTCGCCCAGATACGCGCGGATCACATCCGGGTTATTACGAATCTCTTCCGGCGTACCATTTGCCAGCGGCGTTCCCTGATTGACCACATAAATGCGGTCGGAAATGCCCATCACCAGCTTCATATCGTGCTCAATCAGCAGGATGGTGGTGTTGTGGTGGTCGCGAAGCTCAACAATCAGCTCGTCCAGCTCTTTGGTCTCTTTCGGGTTCAGGCCCGCAGCAGGTTCATCGAGCATCAGAATTTCCGGCTGGGTCACCATGCAGCGGACGATCTCCAGACGACGCTGGTCACCGTAAGCCAGATTGCTGGCCTGGCGGTTAGCGTGTGCTAACAAACCAATACGATCCAGCCAGGTTGCAGCCCTGTCCAGCGCCTCATCCTGCGCACGTCGGAACGCAGGTGTCTTCAACAGGCCGGAGAAAACGCCGGTTTTCAGATGCTGGTGTTGCGCCACCAGCAGGTTCTCAATCACCGTCATTTCACGGAACAGACGCACGTGCTGGAAGGTACGCACTACGCCCATACGGGCAATCCGCTGGCCCGGCAGCCCTTCCAGGTGCTGGTCACGAAGCATAATGGTACCGCCGGTCGGCTTATAGAAACCGGTCAGGCAGTTAAATACCGTGGTTTTCCCGGCACCGTTAGGCCCTATCAGGGAAACAATTTCCTGCGGGCGCAGCTCCAGGGAGACGTTATTGACGGCCAGCAGGCCGCCAAAACGCATCATCAGGCCGCTGACGGATAATAATGGCTGGCTCATGCCTGCTCTCCTTTTTCTTGCCCGGCCTTCAGCTTCAGCTGCGGACGGGTCATCGGCAGCAGCCCCTGCGGACGCCAGATCATCATCAGCACCATCAGACCACCGAGCATCAACATGCTGTACTCATTGAAATCACGCATCAACTCACGCGATACCACCAGCAGGATTGCCGCCAGAATCACCGCAAACTGCGAACCCATACCGCCCAGCACCACAATCGCCAGCACAAAGGCTGATTCGGCGAAGGTGAAGGATTCCGGGCTGACAAAGCCCTGACGAGCGGCAAACAGCGTCCCGGCAAAACCGGCAAAGGCGGCGCTGATGGTAAAGGCGGTCAGCTTGATACGCGTTGGGCTAAGTCCCAGCGAGCGACAGGCGATTTCATCTTCACGCAGTGCTTCCCACGCGCGGCCCAGCGGCATACGCAGCAGACGGTTAATTACAAACAGCGTCAGCACCACCAGCAGCAGCGCGACCAGATAGAGGAACACGACGCGGTCGCTGGGATCGTACTTAACGTTAAAGAAGTTGCTGAAGGTATCCCAGCCGCCTTCACGGGCGGTACGGCTGAACTCCAGACCAAAGAGGGTCGGTTTCGGGATCTGGCTGATACCGTTCGGACCGCCGGTCACTTCGGTGTTATTCAGCAGCAGGATACGCACGATCTCGCCAAAGCCCAGCGTCACAATCGCCAGATAGTCACCACGCAGACGCAGCACCGGGAAACCCAGCAGGAAACCGGCCGCCGCGGATACCAGCCCCGCCAGAGGCAGGCAGGTCCAGAAGCCGAGGCCGTAGTAGTGGTTAAGCAGTGCGAAGGTATAGGCACCGATGGCATAGAAGCCGCCGTAGCCCAGCACCAGCAGGCCCGACAGCCCCACCACCACGTTCAGGCCGAGACCCAGAATGATATAAATCATCGTCAGAGTGGCGATATCCACCGTGCCGCGCGACACCATAAACGGCCAGGCGACGGCAATCACCAGCAGCGCAATCAGGAACAGCTTCTGCTTAACCGTCGAGCCGTCGATAGCGGGCAGAATAAATTTCGGCCCGGAGACATTCTTAAGGGTTTTCTGGAACAGAGGACGCAACAGCTGGAAGAAAAAGACGACGGCGGTACCGACAAAGACCCACTGCCAGCGCACGTCTGCCGCCGAACCGACCACCAGTTTTGTGCCGTCCAGCTGCAGCTGAACGCCCATAAAGACGCCCGCCAGCACGAAGAAGATCGCCGCAGAGAGCAGCGCCATTGCAAAATGCATCGGTTTCATACCTTTTCTACCTCCGGGCGGCCCAGAATACCGGTCGGCATTACCAGCAGCACGCCAATCAGCAGGGCAAACGACACCACGTCTTTATATTCAGTACTTAAATAAGCGGAGGTAAGCGCTTCGGCGACACCGAGGATCAGGCCGCCAATCATTGCGCCAGGGATACTGCCAATGCCGCCCAGTACCGCTGCGGTAAAGGCTTTCATCCCGGCCATAAAGCCGATATACGGGCTAATCACACCGTAGAACTGGCCGAGCAGAACACCGGCAACCGCCGCCATCGCCGCACCAATCACAAAGGTCAGTGAGATTACGCGGTCGGTATTAATACCCAGCAGACTGGCCATTTTCAGGTCTTCCGCACAGGCGCGGCAGGCGCGTCCCATACGGGAGTAGCGGATAAACAGCGTCAGAGCGAGCATCGCAAGGAAGGTCACCACCCAGATAACCAGCTGCATGGTGGTAATCGAGGCGGAGAAGTTTTCACTGCTGCCGACCACCCACTGGCCGTTAAACAGGCTCGGCAGGGCGATATCACGGGAACCTTCGGTGAGGCTGACGTAGTTTTGCAGGAAGATGGACATCCCGATTGCGGAGATCAGGGCGATCAGGCGCTTGGAGCTACGCACCGGTCGATAGGCCACCCGTTCGATACTCCAGCCATAGGTACTCGCAATAATAATCGCCCCGACGAAGCCGGCACCGACCAGCAGCCAGCTGGTGTCGATACCCATCATCATTAGCGCAGCGATGATCATAAAGGAGACATAGCTACCGATCATATAGACCTCGCCGTGGGCGAAGTTGATCATGCCGATAATGCCGTACACCATAGTGTAGCCGATGGCGATCAGCGCATAGGTGCTTCCCAGCGTGACGCCGTTAAACATCTGCTGCAAAAAATAGAGAAACTGCTCTGACATAAAATAACCTTTCGCAATCTGCTCAGGCCCGACGCCTGAGCAGCGAGATAACAGTTTGCGTCGACCTTATTTTGCTACGCTTGACGAACCGTCGGCGTGCCACTGGAAGACACCGAATTCAAATCCCTTCAGATCGCCTTTTTCATCCCAGTTCAGCGGCCCAATAACGGTTTTCGCGCCGTGCGCTTTTAAATCTTTTACCAGGTCCAGCGGCTCACGGCTGTCGGCACGCTCAAGTGCGGTGGCCAGAGACTGCATTGCGGCATAGGTAATCCACACGTACGGGCCGGTCGGATCTTTCTTCGCGGCTTTCAGGGCTGCCACGATAGCGCTATTGGACGGCTCCTGGTCATAGCGTTTTGGCATGGTGACCAGCAGACCTTCGCCCGCATCGCCCGCGATGTTGGACAGAGAAGCATTACCTACGCCTTCCGGCCCCATAAACTTCGTTTTCAGACCGGTCGCGCGCGCCTGGCGCAGCATCTGCCCCATTTCCGGGTAGTAACCGCCGTAGTAAACAAAATCGATATTCTCTTTCTGCAGACGCGCAATCAGAGCGGAGAAGTCTTTCTCACCGGCGGTGATACCGTCGAAGAACACCACGTTAGCGCCGCCCGCTTTCAGGCCTTCTTGCACCGAACGGGCCAGACCTTCGCCGTACTGCTGCTTATCGTGAATAATCGCCACGCGCTGCGGCTTCACGCTCTTCAGAATATAGTTCGCCGCGGTCGGTCCCTGTGAGGAATCGAGGCCTGCGGTGCGCATAATATACTGGTAGCCACGCTGGGTGAGTTCCGGGTTGGTGGCGCCCGGGGTGATCATCAGGATGCCTTCATCTTCGTAGATATCGGAAGCGGGCTGGGTGGAAGAGGAACATAAATGCCCGATCACATACTGAATACCGTCATTAATGATTTTGTTCGCGACGGCAACGGCCTGTTTCGGATCGCAGGCGTCGTCATATTCAACGCCGACCAGCTTGTCACCTTTAATACCGCCGGCAGCATTAATGTCTTTAATCGCCTGGCGCGCGCCGTTAAATTCCATATCGCCCCACTGGGCAACCGGGCCAGACATCGCCCCTACGATAGCGACTTTAATATCGTCCGCCATCGCCGCGTGGGAAATCGCCAATGCAACCATCCCCGCGATTACTGCTTTCGCGTTCCTTTTCATCTGTGTAATCCCCATTCGTGATGTCGTTTCTACAGCTCGCAGGCCGCTGCGAAAATCGCGCGACGCCGTTGTGTAGATATTTTGTTTTATTATGGTTAAAAAGCATTCTGTACTTTTAATGCACTACGCTATTTTTACCAGCTTCTTTAATGGTTTAGCGTGGTTTTTTCCAAAAACCAGACTAAAAACCCTATATTTCAGTCGATTAAACACAGATAATATTCTGTATTAAGTCGAAGATAAACAAAAAAAGTCCGCGCTACAGCATAAAATAACGGCACAAAGAACGGAATAAAACGCTGCCTTTTAGGGGAAAATCCTGCCTGTTTTTCGATCCATGACGGATAAAACTACGCCAACGCGCCTGGCAAAATTAATCACCTGATGAAACGACATGAAATGGAGGCGTCATCGATCGCCAAAAGGGGGTACACTTTCTATTATCATTGTGAAGTGGAATGGGCCGTCAATGAAGCTGACCATTATCCGTCTGGAGAGTTTTAGCGAGCAGGATCAAATCGATCTGGGGAAAATCTGGCCGGAGTACTCCGCCGCCTCTTTTGATGTCGATGACGTCTATCGTATTTACGCCGCCCGCTTTAACGAGCGCCTGCTCGGCGCGATACGCGTCACGCTGAGTTTCGATCACGCGGCACTGGATTCTCTGCGCGTGCGTGAGATAACTCGCCGTCGCGGCGTGGGGCTATATTTGCTGGAAGAGTTGATGCGCGATAATCCGGATATTACCACCTGGTGGATGACCGATATCGGCGTTGAAGACCGTGATGCGATGACCGCCTTTATGCAGACGCTCGGATTTATTCCGCAGCAGGGCGGCTGGACAAAACGCCTGAATTAAATCAGGGCGGATGGCATGGCTGCCGATCCACCCTGCTACAGAGGGCGCGAAATGAAGATTATTTCGCGTCAGTCGCTGTGCCGTTAGCGTGCCAGGTGAACACGCCAAACTCGAAGCCTTTCAGGTCGCCTTTCTGATCCCAGGAGAGCGGGCCCATTACCGTGTCTACGGAGTTGGCTTTCAGGTATTTGGCGATTTCAGCCGGCTCTGCAGACTGCTCCAGGCCAGCCTGCAGAGACTGCAGTGCGGCATAGGTAGTCCATACGAACGCGCCGCTCGGATCCTGTTTTTTCGCCTTGATAGCGTCAACAATCGGTTTGTTCGCCGGAACCTGATCGTAGTTCTTCGGCTTGGTCACCAGCATACCTTCCGCTGACTCACCTGCGATGTTTGACAGAGAAACGTTAGCGACGCCTTCCGGACCCATAAATTTAGTTTTCAGACCGGCCGCTCGGGACTGGCGCAGGATTTGACCCATTTCCGGGTGGTATCCACCGTAGTAAACGAAGTCGATATTGTCTTTCTTCAGACGGGCAACCAGGGTAGAGAAGTCTTTCTCACCGGCGGTGATACCGTCGAAGAACACCACATTGGCGCCGCCTTTTTTCAGGCCGTCCTGCACCGCACGCGCCAGACCTTCACCGTACTGCTGCTTGTCATGAATAACGGCAATGCGCTGCGGCTTCACACTTTCCAGAATGTATTTCGCCGCGGTCGGGCCCTGGTCGGAATCCAGACCGGTGGTGCGCAGCACCAGCTGATAACCACGCGCGGTCAGCTCAGGCGCCGTCGCCGCAGGCGTGATCATCAGAATGCCTTCATCTTCATAGATATCAGACGCAGGCTGAGTCGAAGAGGAGCACAGGTGGCCGATAACATATTTGATGCCGTCGTTAACCACTTTGTTGGCAACCGCTACCGCCTGTTTCGGGTCACAGGCGTCATCATATTTTACCGCGACCAGCTTATTGCCCTTAATGCCGCCTTTGGCGTTAATATCGGCAATTGCCTGCGCTGCTCCGGTAAATTCCTGGTCGCCATACTGCGCAACCGGACCAGACATCGCACCCACGACGGCAACTTTGATATCTTCAGCAAGTGCCATATTGCTCATCGCCAGCGCGATACATCCTGCCAGTAACGCTTTACCCTTCATTTTCATCCTGAGGTTCCCCATTATTATGGTGATTGCATTTGTTGTGATGTTTTTGTGCGACACATTATTTTACTTACAGCCATAAGAAAAGCATATGATAGTTGTAAACCGGGATGCGGCCCGTGTCTTAGCAGCATACTCTGCTAAAACATACCCCATTTTTCGGAATTTGGAACAACAATTTTGCCCTCAGTGACCCAGCGCACGGGTGATAATGTCCAGCGCTTTACGGAACTGGGCGTCGGGTATGGTCAGCGGATAGAGAAAGCGGATCACATTGCCGTAAACTCCGCAGCTCAGCAGAAGCAGGCCTTCGCGCAGCGCAACGTCCTGTACCTGACGGGTAAATTCCGCAGAAGGTTCTCCGGTCTGCGGATCGTTAAATTCCACCGCCACCATCGACCCCTGAGCGCGGATATCAGCGATATACGGGCAGCCCGGTATCGCCCGGGTCAGGACCTCCACCAGCTGCTGTCCCAGCCTCTGAGCACGCGTGCAGAGCTGCTCTTCGTCAATCACATCCAGCACAGCATGAGCCGCCGCGATAGCCAGCGGGTTGCCTGCGTAAGTGCCGCCCAGCCCGCCAGGCGCAGGCGCATCCATCACCTCTGCCCGTCCTGTAACGGCAGACAGCGGCAGCCCGCCGGCCAGGCTTTTCGCCATGGTGATAAGATCAGCTTTACTGTCGTAATGCTCCATCGCGAAAAGCTTCCCGGTACGGGCAAAGCCGCTCTGCACTTCATCGGCGATCAGCAGGATACCGTGGCTATCACACAGCCTACGCAGCCCCGCGATAAACTCACCCGGCGCGACATTAAAACCACCCTCGCCCTGCACCGGCTCCAGCAGGATCGCCGCCACCTGATCCGGGGCGATATCGGCTTTAAAAATACGCTCAATGCTTTTAAGAGCGTCTTCGGAGGTGACACCGTGGAGCAGGTTCGGATACTGGGCGTGAAAAATAGAACCGGGGAACGGGCCAAAGCCGACTTTGTACGGAGCCACCTTGCCAGTCAGCGCCATGGTCATATAGGTTCGCCCATGAAAACCGCCGCCGAATGTGATAATTCCCGGTCGACGCGTAAAGGCGCGGGCAATTTTTACCGCATTTTCGACCGCTTCCGCGCCAGTTGAGAAAAATGCGGTCTTCGCCGGGCCGAAGATCGGCACGCGCTGATTAATCCGCTCGGCCAGAGCGATATAGCTCTCATAGGGTACGATCTGGTATGCGGTATGGGTAAATGCCTGTAGCTGTTGCTCGACTGCCGCCACTATTCGCGGATGGCGGTGTCCGGTATTCAGTACCGCTATACCGGCCGCAAAATCAATAAATTCATTACCGTCCACATCCCACAGGGTGGCGTTTTCCGCACGCTGAGCATAGAACCCACACATCACCCCGATGCCGCGCGGCGTTGCCTGCAGGCGCCGTTGATTTAATTCGTTATTCTTCACTCTGAACTCCCCGTCATTGGATCGTTAAGCGCTTATCCCCTGCCATTTTTGAGCATAGCAGCGGCGCAGTTTTCCTGCTGCAACAAGCGCGCCTGAAGAAGAAAGAGATATGACGGGCAACTCACAATGGGCAGGATTATCGTCCAGGCTAGCCAACTTGTTATTGTGTGTGCAATTGATAATCGATAAATTCAATACATGTAATAAATACTAGTATAAAAAACTATTCAGATTGAGCTGAGCCTGGCTAATTAGTTATTCACGGAGGATATATTTTATGATTAGAGTTATTAATTTTTACCCTGATACTTATGTTATAGAGAACAATCGCAGAGAAATTTCCATTATCAGCCACGGCGGCTGTGGATACGTTATGATTGACAAAAAGATACTCAATCCTTTCCGGTTTTATCAATATATCCCTCGCTGGAAGGCATTAGATCAAATTTCACGCTTGCGCTTAATTGCCTGTTATAGCGCTACTAATATTCCTGTCAGAAGTTACTGGAACAAGGGTGAACAGTCTTTCGGCGCCGCTTTATCGTCTATTATGCACGGTGTAACTTGTGAATGTTATTCAGGAACAGTAATGTCTGAATGTGACCCTGAATTACTGTGGCCTGTTTATCAGAGTTTGGGACATCAAAAAACACAAGAAATTCTTCGCCAAATTTTTACTGATGGAGTGATAAAAAATACGCAAAATAATTATCAACCCGTCACCTATTTAAATGGCGTTAGAACAAATTATTACCCGTAATCTCCGGTTCGCAACGCTCTCTTCATTGAGAGGTATTCTGGGGTTACTTAAAATATAAAGTGATCCTGCCTCAGAGATAACAATAGAAGGTATAAAGGGAAAGAATAGAGAACCGGTAGCGCAGCGGCTACCGGGTCATCTTGCGCTTAAGCCTCGATGGCGGCGCGCAGTTTTTTCATGGCGTTCTTTTCAAGCTGGCGCACGCGCTCGGCGGAAACGCCATAGCGATCGGCCAGCTCCTGCAGGGTGGACTTGTTGTCCTCATCCAGCCAGCGGGCGCGGATAATCGCCTGGCTACGCTCGTCCAGATCGCTCATGGCGTCGGTCAGGCGGTTTGCCGCCTGCTCTTCCCAGTTATCATCTTCAATGCTGTCAGCAAAGTTAGAGGATTTATCCTGCAGATAGAGCACCGGGGCCATCGGCTGGCTGTCGGACTCATCGTCAGACGACATGTCGAAGGTCATATCCTGCGCGGCCATACGCGATTCCATTTCACGCACATCTTTGCTGGAAACACCCAGTTCGCGGGCGACCATTTCCACTTCGTCCTGGTTAAACCAGCCAAGACGCTGCTTGGTTTTACGCAGGTTAAAGAACAGCTTACGCTGAGCTTTCGTGGTGGCCACCTTGACGATACGCCAGTTGCGCAGCACGTACTCGTGAATTTCCGCTTTGATCCAGTGCACGGCAAAGGAGACCAGACGGACGCCCACTTCCGGGTTGAAACGGCGTACGGCTTTCATCAGGCCGATGTTGCCTTCCTGAATCAGATCCGCCTGCGGCAGACCATATCCCGAATAGTTACGAGCAATATGAACAACAAAGCGCAGATGGGACAGGATCAGCGTTTTAGCTGCTTCCAGTGAACCCTGGTAATGCAGCTGTTCAGCAAGCTCCCGTTCTTCATCAGCCGATAACATCGGCCATGCGTTGGCTGCCCGGATATAAGACTCCAGGTTACCGACAGGGGCTAAGGCTAAATTTTGCATTTCTTTGGTCATTCAAATCCTCTCAATTTACTTCTTTCTGACGGCGGTCAGTCCCCATCAGGCAACTAACATGCCAGAACGTATAAGCGACGAGAATAGCATCCACTTTTGTATCAGACAGTGATTTTATCCACCAGTTCCATGCAACGCTGTGAATAGATTACGCACAAAATGTGACACAACAAGGAAGACTGGAGGGGTCAGAAAACGTTTTTTTCATCCCCTGCCAGAGATAACTCATGGCAGGGGATGATTATAACAGAGTTTTTTTAGTCAGGGGTAAAGTGACGTAAATGTTGAACGGTCGCCAGCCAGGCGGCGATCCAGCCGATCATTGAGCACAGCAGCAACAGCAGCAGGTACTCGTCAAACGACAGGCCGCTCAGCTCAAACTGGGTGCCAAAAACTTTCGCCACATCCGTTACCGCCGAAGAGAGGCGCATGACCAGGATCTCGGACAGGATCAGCGACAAAAACGCGCCGGAAAAGCCGAGCAGCGCGCCGCCGTACAGGAAGGGTCGCAGAATAAAGCCGTCGGTTGCACCAATCAGCTTCTGAACATTAATGGTGTCACGACGGGCAAAAATGCTCAGGCGAACGCTGTTGCCGATCACCAGGAATACCGCCGCAATCATCAGCACGCCGATCATCGCCGAGACACGACCTACCAGCCCGGTCAGCGCCGCCAGGCGGGCAAACCAGCTGTCGTCCATCCGCACTTCATCAATGCCCTGAACCTGCGAGATACGATCGCGCAGCGTATTCAGTTCCTGCGTACCCTGGAAATCAATCTTCGGTACCACCACCACCACAGCAGGCAGCGGGTTCTCTTCCAGCATATCCAGCGCGCCACCAAACCCGGACCAGTTACGGAACTCACCCAGCGCCTCGTCGCGCGAGAGGTAGTTAACCTTCTCAACGCCCGATTCCGCCTGGAGCTGCCCGACCACGCGTGCCGCCGCGTCATCGTCCAGCGCCTTATCGAGATAGACGGTGATCTGCGGGGAAGGATAGTACTGGGAGGCCGCATGATTAACGTTTTTGTAAACCATATAGCAGACGCTTGGCAGCGTCAGGGAGATAGCAATCACCATCACCGTCAGGAAGGTGGCAAAAGGTTTGCTTTTCAGATCCTGCAGCGCGCCCTGCCAGGCGTAGCGCACCTGCTCGTTAAAGACGTTGGTTTTCCGCGAGCTGGCATTCAAAGACGGCTTGTTGCTGCGCTTCGGCGTATTACGATTGCCGTCGCCTCCTGCGGATTTACGCATCCGGTCAAACCGGCTGCCAAACTGTTTGATGTGGTTCATCGCTTCGCGCTTATTCACCCGCCAGGCCTCCATGCAAATGCCCGTCGCTCAGGCTCAGCATCCGGTACGAACGGCGCGAAATCAGCCCGATATCGTGGGTTGCCATCAGCACCGTCACGCCGACGCGGTTAAACTCTTCGAACAGGCGCAGAATGCCTTCGGAGAGCGCATCGTCCAGGTTACCGGTCGGTTCATCCGCCAGCAGTACCGCCGGTTTGTTGACCACCGCACGGGCAATACCCACGCGCTGCTGTTCACCACCGGAGAGCTGGATCGGGAAGCTTTTCGCTTTGTCGAGCAGCCCGACCTTATCCAGCGCCGCCGAAACGCGACGACGAATATCGTCTCCGCTGGCGCCCGCAATGATCAGCGGGATCGCCACGTTGTCGAAGACCGTACGATCCATCAGCAGATGGTGATCCTGGAAGATCATTCCAATTTGCCGACGCAGGAAGGGCACTTCGCGGTTTTTCAGCCGGCTTATATCATGCCCGCCAAACCAAATCTTTCCGTCGCTGGGACGCTCAATGCCGCAAATCAGCTTGAGCAGGGTACTTTTACCCGCGCCGGAATGGCCGGTCAGAAACGCCATCTCGCCCTGTCGCAGGTGGAAAGTCACCCCCTGCAACGCTTGTCTCCCACCGAGATAGGCTTTGCTGACATGTTCAAAGCGAATCATTGTTAATCCTCTCGGGCAAAAAGCGCCTCAATAAAATCGCCCGCGTTAAACGGACGCAAGTCCTCAATACGTTCACCCACGCCAATATAGCGGATCGGGATAGCAAACTGGTCCGCCACCGAGAAGATCACGCCACCTTTGGCGGTACCGTCCAGTTTGGTCAGGGTAATACCGGTCAGGCCCACGGCCTCGTGGAACAGTTTGGCCTGGCTAATGGCATTCTGCCCGGTGCTGGCGTCGATAGTCAGCATCACTTCATGCGGCGCATCAACGTCGAGCTTTTTCATCACGCGGACGATTTTCTTCAGCTCTTCCATCAGGTGCGCTTTGTTCTGCAGGCGCCCGGCGGTATCGGCAATCAGCACGTCGATATTGCGCGCCTTCGCCGCCTGGATGGCATCAAAAATCACCGACGCGGAATCAGCACCGGTATGCTGGGCAATCACCGGAATACCGTTGCGCTGACCCCACACCTGGAGCTGTTCAACCGCTGCGGCACGGAAGGTATCGCCCGCGGCCAGCATCACCGATTTGCCCTGCTGTTCAAACTGTCGCGCCAGCTTGCCAATGGTGGTGGTTTTACCCACGCCGTTAACGCCGACCATCAGAATAACGAAAGGCGTTTTGCTTTCGACATTCAGCGGCGCATCAACGCCTGCGAGGATCTCGCTCATCTTCTCTTTCAGCAGCCCGTAGAGCGCTTCCGCATCTTTCAGCTGCTTACGGCTGGCGGTCTCGGTCAGATGCGTAATGATCTTGCGGGTGGTGTCCACGCCCACGTCGGCAATCAACAGCTGCTCTTCCAGCTCGTCAAACAGATCATCGTCGATCTTTTTGCCGCTGAACAAGCTGATAAATCCGGAACCGAGATTCTCTTTTGTTTTCAGCAGGCTGCGTTTTAAACGCGCAAAGAAACCTTCTTTGGTTGGCTTTTCATGCTCCTGAACCGGCTCGTCATCTGCAACGATGAGCGCTTCCTGAGCGGCATCGGCGGCGATCGCAGCCAGGGCCTGTTCTTCCGCTTCCTCAATAACCGGCTCGGATTCGTTTTCAGGCCCGGCGTCGATAACCGGTACGGCGTCTTCCACCACCTGTGCGGCAACGACAGCTTCGGACGCTTCAACGACGACAGGTTCAGGTTCTGCAATCTGCTGCGTTACCTCAACCACCTCGGCGGCGAAGGTCTCAGCCTCAGGCGTTGCCTTCTCGCCCTCTTGCGCTGGCGTTAACTGCTCGATTTTCTGTTCTTCGTCAGCGACCTGCTCAGGTTCTTTCTGCCCAAAGCCCAGCCAGGAAAAAAGGCCACGTTTTTTCTGATCCGCCATTTGCGACCACACTCCTCGCTGTTATTTCATGGCACAGCCCGGTCTGATGCTGACCAGCGCTGAAAATTTTTGAGAATGAATACGTTAGTCTATCACTTTCCGTGCAGCGCATCACCGCCTGAAAATCAGCGTCACGACGCTTATTGGGGTATCTGACAACAAACGTGTAACGGAGGTTTCACCTAAGGCGCGTCGTCGTTAGAATAGCGCCCATTCCATATGGTCTGAGAACCGAATAATGAAAAAAAACTCCTCCGCGGCCAGCGGTCAGATCCGCCTGATTGGCGGCCAGTGGCGCGGACGTAAACTGCCGGTGCCCGACAGCCCCGGTCTGCGCCCGACCACGGACAGGGTCCGCGAGACGCTGTTTAACTGGCTGGCGCCATCAATGGTCGATGCCCGCTGTCTGGACTGCTTTGCCGGTAGCGGCGCACTGGGGCTGGAAGCGCTCTCCCGCTATGCCGCCCGCGCCACGCTGCTGGAAGTGGAACGCGGCGTCGCACAGCAGTTACAAAAAAATCTGGCTACGCTAAAAGCAGGCAACGCACAGGTGGTCAACACCAACACGCTGGCGTTTCTGGCGCAGACCGGCACCCCGCACGATATCGTGTTTGTCGATCCGCCGTTCCGCAAAGGGCTGCTGGAAGAAACGCTGACGCTGCTGGAAAGCAACGGCTGGCTGGCAGATGACGCGATGATTTACGTTGAGAGCGAAGTCGAAAACGACCTGCCGCCTGTCCCTGTAAGCTGGCAGCTGCACCGCGAAAAAATCGCAGGCCAGGTTGCTTACCGTCTGTATCACCGTGAAGCACAAGGAGAGAATGATGCTGATTAATCTGGGTCGGTTACTGATGCTGGGCGTCTGGGCATTTTTGCTATTGAACCTGGTGCAGCCTTTTCCGCGTCCGCTGAATATCTTCGTTAACGTGGCGCTGATCTTTATGGTGCTGATGCACGGTTTACAGATGGCGCTGCTGAAGTCAACGCTGCCGGCGGACGGCCCGCAAATGACCACTGCGGAAAAAGTGCGGCTGTTCCTGTTTGGCGTTTTTGAACTGCTGGTGTGGCAGAAAAAACTCACCCCAAAGAAAAAATAACGGCCACCCGGCGAATAATGCAAGATTCAGCATAGTCTGCCCCTTCTGCCGTTGTCATCTGCCCGCTCAGGACACTACACTGACCAGACAGAGCCGTAAGCAAAGTGCTTACGTGACAACAACGGATTCAGGGACTTACTATGCTTTGGTCTTTTATCGCCGTCTGTTTTTCCGCCTGGCTGTACGTTGATGCCTCTTATCGTGGTCCGGCCTGGCAACGCTGGCTGTTTAAGCCGGTCACGCTGCTACTGCTTCTGCTGCTGGCCTGGCAGGCACCGATGTTTGATGCCATTAGCTATCTGGTACTCGCCGGGCTATGCGCCTCATTGATTGGCGATGCCTTAACACTGCTGTCCCGCCAGCAGTTGCTGTATGCCATCGGGGCATTTTTCCTCTCCCATCTGCTCTATACCATTTACTTTGCCACTCAGATGGCGCTCTCTTTCTTCTGGCCGCTGCCGCTGGTGCTGTTGGTGATTGGCGCCCTGCTGCTGGCAACCATCTGGTCACGGCTTGAAGCGCTGCGTATGCCCGTCAGCACCTTTATCGCCATGACGCTGGTGATGGTCTGGCTGGCCGGTGAGTTGTGGTTCTTCCGTCCGACCGGTCCGGCGCTGTCGGCATTCTGTGGGGCTGTTCTGCTGCTGATCGGCAACGTAGTCTGGCTCTTCAGTCACTATCGCCGTCGCTTTAAGGCCGACAACGCCGTTTCCGCCGCCTGCTACTTTATCGGCCACTTCCTGATTGTTCGTTCACTTTATCTCTGATTAGCACTTGACTCTGGAGTCGACTCCAGAGTGTATCCTCCGGTTAATGAGAAAATTATCATTAACCGGAGGCCCCTATGCCGACCTCAGAATCCGCTAAAAAAAGTGTCCCGCAGTTTGCCGAACTGAAATTTGCACCTGCCGTCGAAAAGGTGGCCTGCTGCGATAGCTGTGAAGATCGCAGTGAGCCGCAGACAATCCCGGACGATGCCCGCTATAGCTGGATTGTCAGCGGGATGGACTGCGCCGCCTGCGCGCGAAAAGTTGAAAATGCCGTCCTGCAGGTCGCGGGGGTCAACCGGGTTCAGGTCCTGTTCGCCACCGAGAAACTCTTTGTCGATGCCGACCAGGATATTCGTCAGCAGGTCGAACAGGCCGTACATCAGGCGGGATATACCCTGCGCGATACCGCAGCACCTGCACCACAGCCTGTCTCACGCCTGCGGGAAAACCTGCCGCTTATCGCCCTGATTGCGATGATGGCGGTGAGCTGGGGGCTTGAGCAGTTTAACCATCCTCTCGGCAATTTGGCCTTTATCGCCACCACGCTCGTCGGGCTGTGGCCCATCGCACGTCAGGCTCTGCGCCTGATAAAAAGCGGAAGCTGGTTCGCGATTGAAACGCTGATGAGCGTCGCTGCTATCGGTGCCCTGTTTATTGGCGCGACCGCCGAAGCGGCAATGGTACTGTTGCTTTTTCTGATCGGTGAACGCCTTGAAGGATGGGCCGCAGGCCGTGCCCGACGCGGCGTCAGCGCACTGATGGCGCTCAGACCGGAAACCGCCGTTCGTCTGGTGGACGGTGAACGGCAAATCGTTGCGATTGCACAACTTCGCCCGGGCGACACTATCGAAGTCGCCGCCGGAGGACGACTGCCCGCAGACGGCAGGCTGATGTCCTCCTTCGCCAGCTTTGATGAAAGCGCCCTGACCGGGGAATCCGTACCGGTCGAGCGCAGCAGCGGGGAGCTGGTTGCCGCCGGAGCCACCAGCGTGGATCGTCTGGTCATCCTGGAAGTGGTCTCTGAGCCGGGCGACAGCGCCATCGATCGTATTTTGCGGCTGATTGAAGAAGCCGAAGAGCGCCGCGCGCCCATTGAACGCTTTATCGATCGCTTCAGCCGGGTTTATACGCCGATCATTATGGCCCTGGCGCTGCTGGTAGCCGTGGTGCCGCCACTGCTGTTCGCTGCGCCCTGGCTGGAGTGGATTTATAAAGGCCTGACCCTGCTTCTGATCGGCTGCCCGTGCGCGCTGGTGATCTCCACCCCTGCGGCCATTACCTCCGGGTTGGCCGCGGCGGCACGTCTTGGCGCGTTGATTAAAGGCGGTGCGGCGCTGGAACAGCTGGCCCACGTTCGGCAGGTAGCCTTTGATAAGACAGGAACGCTGACCGTCGGTAAACCCCGGGTTACCGCCATTATTCCTGCCGCAGGCCAGACCGAAGAGCATCTGCTGGCGCTGGCTGCCGCCGTTGAACAGGGCTCCAGCCATCCACTGGCCCAGGCCATCGTGCTGGAAGCCAGCCGTCGCCAGCTTAGCCTGCCCGTCGCCCGTGACCAGCGCGCGCTGTCGGGTTCCGGTATTGAAGCAGAGATTAACGGCCAGCGGGTGCTGATTTGCGCCCCGCAGCAGTCACCCTGGGACGGTTTTGCCGACAAAGTCAGCGAGCTAGAAAGCGCCGGGCAAACGGTGGTAATCGTGATGCAGGAGCGTACGCCGCTCGGCCTGCTGGCGCTGCGTGACACCCTGCGTGAGGATGCGCATGAGGCGATACAGAATCTTAAACAGCTTGGCGTCAGCGGTGTGATCCTGACCGGGGATAACCCGCGTGCGGCAGCGGCTATCGCTGATGAACTGGGCATGGAATTCCGCGCCGGACTGCTTCCCGCCGATAAAGTGCGCGCGGTTAACGCGCTGAATCAGCGCTCGCCGCTGGCAATGGTCGGGGATGGGATCAACGACGCACCGGCAATGAAAGCCTCAACGATCGCTATTGCGATGGGCAGCGGGACCGACGTGGCGCTGGAAACGGCCGATGCGGCATTAACCCACAACCGTCTGACCGGCCTGGCGCATATCCTGCGCCTGGCCCGCGCCACTCGCGCCAATATCCGGCAGAACATCGCGCTGGCGCTCGGCCTGAAGGCGATTTTCCTGGTGACAACCCTGCTGGGTATGACCGGGCTGTGGCTGGCGGTGCTGGCAGATACCGGCGCAACGGTGCTGGTGACCGCCAACGCGCTGCGGCTACTGCGAAAAGGCGCTTAGTGGCGCTTGCGCAGCAGGTAACGGAAAGGCAGTGATGCCGACTGTTCGGCCACCAGTTCGTGATCCATAAAGCGGCAGAAGCCGGGAATATCGCGGGTGGTGGCCGGATCGTCGGCAAGGATCAGCAGGGTTTCACCGACCTGCATATTGCGCACGGTTTTACGCACCATCATTACGGGCTCCGGGCAGCGGAGTCCCAGCGCATCAAGAGTGTGGTCGGGGCTGGAGAACAGATCGGTCATGGTGGTCTCATATCATCAAAAACGGCCTTAGTTTACGCGGGCTGTTCCCTGACGCAAGGTCAGGTTGTGCCAGGTTAACGATTGCGTGAAAAATAGCCGTTGCAATCCTCGTGGTACGGGGTAAGATGCTGCGGTTTTTAATTGGGTTCCCTCACCCCAACCACCAAAAAGGCTACAACATGATGCAATTCAATTCTGCACAGCACGTGAAAGCACTGTTCTGGCTGTCGCTATTCCATTTGCTGGTGATCACCTCCAGTAACTATCTGGTACAGCTGCCGGTCACGATTTTCGGTTTCCATACCACCTGGGGCGCGTTTAGTTTCCCCTTTATCTTCCTGGCAACCGATCTCACCGTCCGTTTCTTCGGCGCACCGCTGGCGCGGCGTATTATCTTTGCCGTCATGATCCCGGCACTGCTGATATCCTACGTGGTTTCGGCGCTGTTCTATATGGGTTCCTGGCAGGGTTTCGCGGCGCTGGGCAGCGTCAACCTGTTCGTGGCCCGTATCGCTATCGCCAGCTTTATGGCCTATGCGCTGGGGCAAATCCTCGACGTGCACGTCTTTAACCGCCTGCGTCAGAACCGCCGCTGGTGGCTGGCACCAACCGCCTCGACCTTCTTTGGCAACGCCAGCGATACCTTAGCCTTCTTCGCCATTGCCTTCTGGCGCAGCCCGGACCCGTTTATGGCTGCCAACTGGATGGAAATTGCCGTCGTCGATTACTGCTTCAAGGTGTTAATTAGCACGCTGTTCTTCCTGCCGATGTACGGCCTGCTGCTGAATATGCTGTTGAAAAAGCTGGCAGACAAATCCGAAACTCTGGCTTTTCAGTACCGATAACGGTGAGCCTGACGGGTTATGATAAGATGATGTCATGAGCCGTTATGGCCGTTTATCGAAAGGAAGAAGTCAATGCGCAATTTGGTTAAATATGTCGGTATTGGCCTGCTGGTTGTCGGCCTCGCGGCCTGTGATAACAGCGACACAAAAGCATCGGCGCAGGCAGCGTCGTCTGAAAGCAGCGCCAATGGCCAGCCGATCTCCCTGCTGGAAGGCAAGCTGACCTTCTCGCTGCCGGCGGATATGACCGATCAAAGCGGCAAGCTGGGCACCCAGGCGAACAATATGCATGTTTACTCTGACGCCAGCGGCCAGAAAGCGATGATCGTTATCGTCGGGGACAACACTAACGAAGAGCTGTCGGTTCTGGCGAAACGCCTTGAAGACCAGCAGCGCAGCCGCGATCCGCAGCTGCAGGTCGTGACCAATAAATCTATCGAGATTAAAGGCCACACGCTGCAGCAGCTGGACAGCATTATCTCTGCCAAAGGTCAGACGGCATACTCCTCCGTCGTGCTGGGTAAAATCGATCACCAGCTGCTGACCCTGCAGGTCACGCTCCCGGCTGATAATCAGCAGGAAGCACAGACCACGGCTGAAAACATCATCAATACCATCGTCATCAACTGATCATTCAGTTGAAGATGCGGCCTCCGTTGCCTGCAGCGGCGGCCGTTTTTTTAAGCGCCAGGCCAGCAATAGCGCAATCGCTACCAGACCCGCTGCCGCCATATAGATTGCCGACACACCTGCCCAGGCCATCAGCAATCCCGCCAGCGGCCCGGTGATCCCCAACGACAGATCCATAAACACCGTGTAGGTCGCCAGCGCCGCCCCCTGATTCTGCTGCGGCACGGCTTTCACCGCCACCACGCCCAGCGCCGGGAAGACCAGTGAGAAACCAGCTCCGGCCAGGAAGGTACCGATTTTCGCGACCAGCGGCGTCGCCGCAATACCCACCAGCAGCAGGCCGATAATCTCTACCGCAAAGCAGATCATCGCCACGTTCAACCCACCCAGGCGGTTGATCCCGTTGGGGAAAAACAGCCGTGTGCCGACAAACGCGCAGCTAAAGAGCGTCAGGGCAAAGGCCGCACCGTCCCAGCCTTTGGCATCGTAGAAAAGGGTAATAAAGGTAGCGATAACGCCAAAACCGGCCGAGGTTAGCGCCAGCGCCATGCCGTAGAGCCACACCCTGCCCAGCACAGCCCGGAACGGCATCGGTTTGCCTTTGCTGGCTTTCACCGCCGCCCTCGGCAGCGCGGCAATAATCGCCACCAGTGCGACGCCCATAATGGTCAACGCCAGTCCGCGCAGGCCACCGTACTGGTAAAACAGCACGCCCAGCGGCGCGCCGATTGCCATTGCGCCGTAGGTCACAATCCCGTTCCAGGAGATCACCCGACCAATATGCAGCGAGCCCACCGCGCCGACGCCCCAGAGAGTAGAACCGGTTCCGGCAAAGCTCTGTCCGACACCCAGAATCAGACGCCCCACGCAGAGCAGGACCATACTGAGCACCGCAAACTGGGTACTCGACGCCGCCAACAAATAGCTCAACCCACTCAGGAAGCAGCCGCACAGGCCAAAGATAACGACTTTTTTCGGTCCCAGCAGATCGGCGTAGCGGCCCGCATGGGGACGGCTCAGCAAAGTCGCAAAGTATTGCAGGCTGATAACCAGCCCGGCCCAGAAGGCGCTAAATCCCATCACGTCATGGACGTAGCCGGGCAGTACCGCCAGCGGTAAGCCAATAGTGAGGTAGCTTGCGAAGTTAAAAACAGCAATGGAAACAATACGCAGATTAAGACGTAATCCGCTTAGCGCCGGTTCGACAGCAGGCTCGGCCATAGTGTTCACCTGATTTTGCAACAGTGTTTCAATGTTACATGCCAGCAGAGTGAAAGTCGCCGCGACTTTAAGATTTTCTACGGCGAACAACGCACTACACTTAGTTACCAGGATAAAAAAAGGAATTACCCATGACCGCCCCTCTCCCCGATAAAACAGGAATGCATATTTTATTGAAACTGGCCGCTCTGGTCGTCATCCTGGCAGGGATCCACGCGGCGGCGGATATTATCGTCCAGCTGCTGCTGGCGCTGTTCTTTGCGATTGTCCTTAACCCACTGGTGAGCTGGTTTATGCGGCGTGGCATCAAGCGCCCGCTTGCCATCACCATCGTGGTCATTGTGATGCTGGTAGTACTGACGGCATTAATCGGCATTCTGGCCGCCTCGGTAAACGAGTTTATCGCCCAGTCATCAAGCTTTAATAAAGAGCTGACCCGCAAGTTAAACGCCCTCCAGGAGATGCTCCCGTTCCTGAATCTTCATGTCTCCCCCGAGCGGCTGATACAGCGTATCGATTCAGACAAACTGATGACCTTCACCACCACGCTGATGACGCAACTTTCCAATGCGATGGCCAGCGTCGTACTGCTGGTGATGACGGTGGTCTTTATGCTGTTCGAAGTGCGCCACGTCCCCTACAAACTACGCTTCGCGCTTGCCAGACCGCAAATTCATATTGCTGGTCTACACCGGGCGCTGAAAGATGTCTCCCACTATCTGGCGTTAAAAACGTTGCTCAGCCTGTGGACCGGGGCAATTGTCTGGCTGGGACTGGTGTTAATGGACGTACAGTTTGCGCTGATGTGGGGCGTGCTGGCGTTTTTACTTAACTATGTGCCCAATATTGGCTCGGTTATTTCCGCCATCCCACCGATGATCCAGGCCCTGCTGTTTAACGGTGTCTACGAATTTGTGCTGGTCGGGACCCTGTTCCTGGTGGTGCATACGGTGCTGGGGAATATGGTCGAACCGCGTCTGATGGGACATCGCCTTGGGATGTCGACGCTGGTGGTGTTTCTGTCGTTACTGATCTGGGGATGGCTGCTGGGACCGGTTGGCATGCTGCTGTCGGTCCCGCTGACCAGCGTTTGCAAAATCTGGATGGAAACCACCGAAGGCGGCAGCAAGCTGGCGATCCTCCTGGGTCCCGGCAGGCCGAAGAGTCGGCTACCGGGGTAATCTATTTCGTCGGGCTTTTCTGCGGCAGGAAAATGACCAGTACGCCCGCCATAATCAGCAGCACACCCAGGCCGCCGCGCAGGGAAAAGGACTCATGCCATCCGGGAAGCCAGATGGCAGCGGCCCATACCAGAATGTAGCTCAGGCTCAACAGTGCATAGGCCTTACTCAGCGTCAGGCTATGCAGGGCAAAATACCAGCACGCCATTGAGGCGACATAGCCCAGCAGCCCGGCCAGCAGTATCAGTAACGCTTTCTGCGACTGCATCACTGCGTGCACAAAAGCCCAGGAGAAGTCGACCGGCGGCAGGCTTGTCATGGCATAGCGCAGAAGCAGCTGCGCCGTGCTTACCAGGAGCACGCTAAGCAGCGCCCAACCTGTACCCTTCATAGCGAACTCCCCAGCAGTACAATACCCACGATAATCAGCGCGATACCCAACAGATGACGGGCCGTAATCTGCTCATGCCAGATAAGCCAGGCCGCCAGCGTAACCCAAACGAAATTCAGGCTCAGCATCGGATAGGCCACGCCGACCGCCATTCTCTGTAGTACGATCAGCCACAGCGCCATGCCTGACCCCAGCGAAATCAGCGCCAGGAAAAGCCACAGCACCACATGCCTGCCACGATGCCCGGCCTGTGCCGGGCGCGTGGCCTGCTTCTGGCACAGTTGCCCCACGCAGCTTAGCAGGCTTGCCAGCACCAGACAGAGTCCGCCTGTCATTGCGGATAGTACTGAAGAAGGACCATACGCCCCTGGACATAAACGTGGTCAGGTTTTGGCATCGACAGCCGGATGTAGTCATCCGGTCTGGACTGGTGCAGAACCAGCGACACCGTGCCCTGCTGGCGCCGAGTTGCCAGCCAGTCGCTGAAGTCTTCTTGACTCACATGCCGGTCCCGGGCATCGGGCCAGTTCAGGCCATAGGCCAGCTCACCGCGTGAACCCAGCAGGATGATATCCGAACGTTCCAGCTCCCAGGCGAGACCCGCGCCAACCCCGACGTTGTCCGTCAGCACATAGCGGCTCGGCGCCAGAGATTCGTAGACAAAGTCGACCATAAATTGCGGCTGCTTTGAATCCATCACCCTGTCCGGGATCACAACCCCCGCCAGCAGGGCAATGCCCAGCGGGCAGAAAGCTGCAGAAGCCCACCGTTGCCCGCCGGGCCTGAGCGTAAACCATCCCACCAATGCCCACAGGAAAAACGCAAAGGCCGCCAGCACCGCTTTGAACAGCTCGATATGCAACCAAACCGGATGGCTGAGTAGGCCCCACGGTGAGATAACAAAGACGGCGATAACACCCACCGTGCCGAATGCAATGTTGATCCACGCATTGAGACGAAACACACGTTCCCCGGTTTGCGCGACAGAAACCGCATAGCGCGCCATTAATATCGCCAGCGGCCCAAAGCACGGCAGAATATAGGTCGGTAGTTTGCCTTTGGCGATGCTGAAAAACAGCAGCGGCATCAGCACCCACCCCAGCAGATAGAACGCCGACTTCACACTCTCTTTGCGCGCCAGCCAGCCGCTTTTCAGCGCGCCAGGCAGCAGGGCCAGCCACGGCAGCACCCCGGCAAGCAGGAAGGGAATGTAGTACCAGAATGGCGCTTTATGCTGCGCATCCTGCCGGGCAAAACGCTGAATATGCTCGACCCAGAAGAAGTAACGCCAGAAATCCGGCTCGCGGGCGGCAATCGCCAGTCCCCAGGGCAGCACGATTAACACGCAGGAGAGAATTGCCAGCCAGCCCCAGCTCAACACCTCTTTCCAGCGTTTTTGCACAAACACCCAGGGCAGAACGCCCAGTACCGGCACGGCCAGGGCCAGGAAACCTTTGGTCATCACCCCCATGCCACAGGCTACGCCCAGCAGCAGATAACCTGTAAATTTACCACGGCGCGTTTGCGCCTGAGATGCCGTCCAGAAGCAGTACATCGCCAGCGTCATCCACAGGGCGATCATCGGATCCAGTACGGCATAGGTGCCAATGCTGTAAACCAGCAGGCAGGTGCAGTAAATTACCCCGGAGAGCACGGCGACACGTTTGTCGCCCCACATTTTCCACGCCAGTTTCGCGACCAGCAGCGCCGACAGCAGGGTGGATAATACCGAGCCAAAACGTACGCCAAAGTTGCTGTGACCAAACAGCCACTGGCCCAGATTATTGATCCAGTAACCGGCAACGGGCTTCTCGAAATAGCGCAGTCCAAGGAAGTGTGGCACCACCCAATCGCCGCTGTTGAGCATTTCACGGCTGATTTCCGCATAGCGGGTCTCATCCGGCTGCCAGAGCAATCGATATTCCAGTGGGACAAGGTAGTAGAGGGCAAAGAGCGCGAACAGCGCCAGCGCTGCATTAGTGGCTTTCATAGGCCGTACTCAATGATTGTTGACAACCCAGCCAGCCTTCCCGACCGGCAATATTTCCACGAACGATCTGACCTCGCGGGAGCATTTCAATGTTCTCCGGCAGTAGCCGCCCCAGCGGACAAAAGGCGATCTGCTCGCGTGCAGCCATACTCAGCAGTTCGTCAAACCCATCGGCGCCAATGATGCCTTCGACTTCAGCATGAATGGTGTAAACCGGCGTTCCCGCATCGCGATGCATAGCATCCAGAATAAAACGATTGTACTGTGCGGCATTCACCGAGGTGCCCACCACTTCATCCCAGGTCGGTAGCGTAACCGGGATCTGTGGCGCAGCGGACGTATCGGCCGTCAATAGAGGACGAAAAAGCCCGCTGCCGCGACAGTCGCTGTTATAGCGAAAGTTAAACGCGGACTTGGCCTTAACCACTCGCCCGTCGGCACGCCAGCCGGCCACCGCTGAGCAGGTCACCTCCCGGCCAATAATGGTTTCCAGCGCCTGCAAACCACGCGCAATCTCCGCCATCATCCGCGCCTGCTCCCACACGCCGCACCAGCATTGCCAGCCGTGATGATCCCAGGCATGTAGACCCACCTCGTGTGCCAGCGCCGCCGTGCGAATGATCTCGGCATTACCTTCGCCGATAAGTCGGCCCGGCCAGGCGGTTCCGGCCAGAAGGATATCCCAGCCATAGAGCGAGGCCGCACGCGAGCGCAGCATCTTCCAGAGGAATTTCGGCTTCAGCAGGCGCCAGAGATGGCGCCCCATATTGTCCGGCCCGACGCTAAAGAAAAAGCTCGCCTGCACGTTGTGTTTTTTTAGCAACGCCAGCAGGCGGGGGACGCCATCACGCGTTCCCCTGAAGGTATCGACATCAATACGCAAGCCGACGTATTTCATGCAGATTTCTCTTCCGTCAGTTCAACGGTACGCAGGAAGAAGTCGAGTGTTTCATCGATGGTCTGACGCATGTCCACCTTTGGCTCCCAGTTCAGACAGCGCCTGGCATTGCGGATACTCGGCTTACGATGCTCAACATCCTGGTAGCCTTTGCCGTAGTAGCTGCTGCTCTCGACGTCACGGAAACCGGCGAACGGCGGGAAGCGGCGGCGCAGCGGGTGGCGCTCGAAGCTTTCCAGCAGCATTTCCGCCAACCTCTTAATACTGGCTTCATTGTCCGGGTTACCGATATTAATTATCTGCCCGTCGCAGCGCCCTTCTCTGTTTTCGATAATGCGGAAGAGTGCTTCGATGCCGTCGCTAATATCCGTAAAGCAGCGTTTCTGCTTGCCGCCTTCAATCAGTTTAATGGGCGAGCCTTCAACCAGGTTGAGGATCAGCTGTGTGATGGCACGGGAACTGCCGATGCGCGCGGCGTTCAGGTTATCGAGACGCGGCCCCATCCAGTTAAACGGACGGAACAGGGTAAAACGTAACCCCTCTTTCTCGCCGTAAGCCCAAATCACGCGGTCCAACAGCTGTTTCGATACCGAATAGATCCAGCGCTGCTTGTTGATTGGCCCCACCACCAGATTCGAGTTGTCTTCATCAAACACTTTATCGGTGCACATTCCGTACACTTCCGACGTCGACGGGAAAATAATACGTTTGTTGTACTTCACGCAGTCACGAATAATTTTCAGGTTCTCTTCGAAATCCAGCTCAAAGACGCGCAGCGGATTGCGGGTATATTCGATCGGCGTGGCAATCGCCACCAGCGGCAGCACCACATCACATTTCTTAATGTGATACTCAATCCACTCTGAATGGATGCTGATATCGCCTTCGACAAAGTGGAAGCGAGGGTTATCGAGAAAGCGGCTAATCGCGTCGGCGCCAATATCCAGGCCGTAAATATCGTAGTTGTCCTCGCGCAGCAGACGCTCGGTCAGATGATTACCGATAAACCCATTGACCCCAAGGATCAGCACGCGAGTGCGACGTTTCACCGCCACGACCGGTTTACTGGAGAGCAGCGTACCGGCCACCAGACCCAAAGATTGTGCCAGCTGCGCCCCCTGCATATAGACGCCGTTGTCCACCTGCCCCGTCAGAATTTCCAGAACGCCGTCGCCACAGGCGACCAGCAGCGGCGAAACCGAGAGCACCGTTCCGGCTCTGGCTCGGTTCACGTCCATCCGCACGCGGGATGTCCAGACGATAAACTTGTGCGTTCCGGCAAAGCTGTACGCGCCAGGCCAGGGATCGGATACTGCCCGCACCAGGTTTTGCAGCATTTGCGCGGGCTGCTCCCAGTCCAGACGACCATCTTCCGGCGTACGGCGACCATAGTAGCTGGCCTTACTCTCATCCTGCGCCGTTTCGCTAAAGGTTTGCGCTTTAATGGCAGGCAGCACGCCGTGCAGCATACTTGCCGCTGCTTCGGTCAGTTTGCGGTGCAGGGACATCGCGACATCGCTATCGGTAATATCGACGCGCTGCTGCGTGATAATCGCCCCGGCGTCTGCGCGGGTCACCATTCGATGCAGGGTGACGCCGGTTTCGCTTTCGCCGTTGACCAGCACCCAGTTTAGCGGCGCGCGCCCACGGTATGCGGGCAACAGCGAACCATGCAGGTTAAATGCCCCGACGCGCGCGGTACTCAGGATGTTGTCGCACAGTAAGTAACGATAATAGAAAGAGAAAATCACATCCGGCTTCAGATCGCGGATCCTGTCGACCCACAGGGGATGGTTAACGTCTTCTGGCGCAAAGACCTGAATACCACGCTCGGCGGCAATACGCGCGACAGAGCCAAAGAAGTGACTTTCATTGGCGCTGTCGGGATGGGTAAAAATCGCGGCGATCTCAAAACCTGCGTCAAGCAACGCCAACGTACCGACACATCCCATATCGTGATAAGCAAAGACAACGGCTTTCATAGCTTTTTTCCTTCATCTGAAGCGGCGTGCTCCTGGCGGACAACACGTTGAATAAAGTAGCGCGGACGTGCACGGACATCGTTATAGATACGCCCGATATACTCCCCAAGCAGGCCCATACCGATAAACTGCGCGCCAATAAAGGTGAACAGGATGGCGAAAAGCATAAACACCCCTTCACCCGCCCACTGCGGACCAAAGGTCAGGCGCAGTACGACCAACAAGAGAGACAGTAAAAAACCCATCAGCGCAATCACGCTCCCGAAGACGCTGAGCAGGCGTAGCGGTGTGGTCGTCAGGCAGGTCACCAGGTCGTACATCAGGTTAATCAGGCGCATAAAGCTGTATTTCGAATCCCCGAACTCGCGCTCCGCGTGCTGTACCGGGATCTCGGCCGCTTTACGGGCAAAGGTGTTGGCAAGAATAGGAATAAAGGTGCTGCGCTCGTGGCAGTGCAGCATGGCATCAATAATGTGGCGGCGATAAGCGCGCAGCATACAGCCGTAGTCGCCCATCGCTTTACCGGTGGTACGCTGGATCAGACGGTTGATGGTGCGCGAAGCCATTTTGCGAAACAGGCTGTCCTGGCGGTTCTGCCGTACGGTGCCGACCACGTCGTAACCTTCATTGGCTTTTGCCACCAGACGAGGGATCTCCTCGGGCGGATTCTGTAAGTCGGCATCAAGGGTGATAATCAGATCGCCGGTAACATGGCTGAAGCCCGCCATAATCGCCGAATGCTGACCATAATTGCGATTCAGCAATACGGCAACGATACGGCTATCGGGTGCCTGTGCCGCCATGCTTAACAGCATGGCGGAGCTATCACTGCTGCCGTCATCCACCAGCAAAATTTCATAATCGATGCCGAGCATGTCGCAGCATGCTACGGTGCGGCGGATCAGCTCCGGCAGGCTATCCTCTTCGTTATAGACCGGGATCACCACGGACACTTTCTCTACGGGCGGTAATGTAAACATTTCAACGGCCTGCAAGCTGGTGGAGAGCGGAAATAACGCGGGTTGTGTCTTCATGGGTCATATCCGGGAAAAGGGGAAGTGAGCAGATACGGGCGCTGTTCCATTCGGTGTTGGGTAACGAGATTGGGAAACGTTCGCGGTAGTACTTCTGCGTATGGGCCGCACGGAAATGCAGACCGGTGCCAATGCCCTGTGCTTTCAGCGCCTCCATCAGAGCCTCACGGGAAAGTCCGCAGCGCTGCTCATCGACGCGAATAATAAACAGGTGCCAGGCGTGCTGATGCGGCCAGGCTGGCAGGGCCAGCGGCTGGAACGGTGTGTCTACCAGTTCCAGCAAATAACGCCGGGCGATATCGTGCCGGCGGGCATTCGCGGCGGGCAGTTTGCCCAGCTGCACCAGCGCAATCGCGGCATTGATATCGGCGAGGTTGTACTTGAAGCCCGGGAAAATAACCTCCGCCTGCGGTGCGCGGCCGTGGGTTTGCCGGTCATAGGCATCGACGCCAAGACCGTGGAATTTCAGGCTGCGAATACGGTTGGCTAACTGTTCGTCATCCGTCACCACCAGGCCGCCTTCTGCACTGGTCATGTTTTTGATCGCGTGGAAGGAAAAAATCGCGGTGCCCTGCGCGCCGACGTGCTGACTTTTGTAGTAAGTTCCGGCTGCATGGGCGGCATCTTCAACCACCGAAATACCGTGCTTTTCGCCAATGGCGCGGATAGCATCAATATCCGCAGGCGCACCCGCATAATGCACCGGCACAATCGCCCGGGTGCGCGGCGTGATAGCGGCTTCGACCGCCTCCGGCGTGACCATTAACGTATCGCGATCGACATCGATCATGACCGGCGTGGCCCCCAGCAGCACGATCATATTCAGCGTAGACACCCACGTCATCGAGGGGGTAATCACCTCATCGCCCTCGCCAATTCCCAGAGCCATCAGCGTAACGTGCATTCCGGCGGTCGCGGAACTGAGCGCAATGGCATGATGGTTACCGGTTAACGCGCAAAAAGCCTCTTCCAGCGCCTGATTTTTCGGCCCCGTGGTGATCCATCCCGAGGCCAGCACCTGCTGAATGGCCGCGAGCTCGTCATCTCCGGTTGAAGGGCGTGAGAACGGTAAAAACTCACTCATCTTTTTTCCTTTATGTTGCCAGAACACGAACGGCTACCCACGGATGCGCTCCGGGGATTTGATATAATGGCGGATGAAAGACAAACAGAAATACAATGGACCACGCTAAATTTTGCAGCCAATAATCGAAAGCCGTGAATGAATGATACCCGTCGAATATTAGGATAAGCTTAAGAGAATGAGAAAAAAAGAAGGCGCAAAAACAAAAAAACATAAAAAAAACAGAGAGATATATTTTTGTTAATTTATATAACCTGTGATTTATTTCATAAAAAAGAAACAATTAACGCCCTGAATTCAGACTTCAGGGCGTTAAAGAAGAATCAAAGCGGGCTGATATTAAATATTTGCAGAATATATTAAATCGCGACAAATTATTACTTCAGGTTATTCGGGAAGTTTTTTGGCAGTTCGCTGGCCGGGCAAGCAATAACGTTCTCATTGTTGGCCCCGTAGTCACGCACTAAGGTGATAGTTGCGAACTTGTCGACACCGGGATCTGCTGGCTGGCCTGTCGCGATAAACAGACATCCGGCGGTTCCGGATGTCTGTATGTAACGCGTACCGTCAGGCAATAAAGCGGTCGACCAGCGTAGACATCGCTTCTGACTGGCCGTCCAGCATCTGGCTGGCGGTCGCGGCCTGAGAGACCAGCGCGGCGTTTTGCTGGGTGACCTGCTCCAGCTGATTGAGCGCCTGATGCACTTGCGACACGCCCAGAGACTGCTCGTTAGCCGCACGGGCAATATCGCTGACGTACTGTTTCATCCGCCCGGTATTATCCGCCGCCGCTTTTAGCGCCGTGCCGGACGCGGTTACCCGCGCTACCCCTTCGCCAATCTTATCCATATTCTGATTCACCAGCTCACGGATCAGGCTGGCTTCCCTGGCGCAGCGCTGGGAAAGGTTACGCACCTCCGTCGCCACCACCGCAAAGCCTTTGCCCAGCTCACCGGCACGGGCCGCTTCGACAGCAGCGTTAAGCGCCAGCAGGTTGGTCTGGAAAGAGATCTCATCAATTGACGCTACGATTTGGGCGATCTGCTCGCTGGAGGAGCGGATCGCTGCCATGCTGTGGCTGGCCTCATTCGAGACACGGTTAGCTTCCAGCACGTCCCGCTCCATCGCCTGAGTCAGGCGTTCCGCCTCAGTGGCATTATCGGCGGTCTGGGTAATCGCGGTGGAGATCTGCTCCATGCTGGCGGCCGTTTCCACGATCGATGCCGCCTGCTCATCCGTACGCTGGGCCAGATCCTGGTTACCGGCGGCGATATCGCTGCTGGCGCTGCGCAGCACTACCGCGCCGGACTTAATCTCCTGCACGATATGCTGGATACTCTCAATCGCCTGGTTATAGGCACGGTTCAGCGCGGAGAGCTCGTCGCTACCCGGCACCTCAAGGCGACGGGTCAGATCGCCGTCCATCTCGGCGATAGTTTTCAGCGTGTTGTTCAGCTGCTGCTGGATACTGCGCGCCACCATCACCGCAAAGGCGATAGCAATCAGCAGGGCAATCAGGCTGATTGCCAGGAATGACTGCCAGTCTACGCGGGCATTGTGAGCAAGCAGAGCGGCATGAGCCTGCAACGCATCCGCCGTATGGTTTTCGACCTTGCGCAGCGTCTCAATACGCTGGGTCTGGGCGTTAAACCAGTCAGTCGGATTGACCCCGAAGCCGCCCCCGGCGGCTTTATCAAACGCCATACCCCGCAGTTCCAGGGCGCGGGTTGCATCGGTGGACTGGAGGGCTTTATCCAGGTCAGCCGCCTGAGTCGACGTGCTAAAGCGACGGGCTGCCGTCAGCCAGGCCTCCTGCTTGCCCACCACATCGCTAAACATACGGAACTGGCCATCGTCAAAGCGATCCATCGAGAAGATATTGGATAGCAGCGCGCGTTCAATCCCGGCCTGCTCCTTTAAATTCAGCAGGCTGTAGTAAGCTGCCAGCTCGTTAACCATCGCGCCTGAACTGCTTAAATGCCCCATCCCACCGACGAAATGCAGTACGCTGGCAATGGCCCGGGTATAGAACTGTGTTGCCTTCGGAGAATCAATCGTTAATCCGCTGATGGCGGTGCGGGTTGCATCGAGGGACTGGATACTCTCATTAAAGGTCTTCAGGGTCACGGCAATATCCCCCTGGAGTAAATCCTTATCCGTGTCGGCCAACATCTGGTTTAATTTTGCCAGCGCCTCGTCTGTTAATTTCCGCTGGGCGGCTAACTCATCGCGAAACTGCTGGCCGCGCGCGCCGATAAAACCGGCGCTCATTCCACGTTCACGCTGGAGCTGATGAACCATATCGCCGGCGCTGCGGGCGAGCGTGGTGAGCTGTCCGATGGTATTCATCTGCTGTTCAGTATCGATACGGCTGACCATGCCTGAACCGGCAAACCAGATCACAGCAAGCAGCAGGGGGAATAATGCAATAAACAACTTCATCTTCATTGAAATACGATAAATCCATGACATATCGATATTTTCCTTATCTTCTGGCGGGAACCTTAAGGTTATCGGCAAATATCCATATGACCTTTATGTCTATTGCGTTATGAGAAATGGATTTGTTATTCAAAAAGGCGGAAAAACGTCACCAATTGATTCCTAAGGAGCACATTAATACCATCAATAGTTAATCGCTAATGAGTTAGTTAACCAGGCTGTCTTTACGTAAACACTCAATACCGGTCGCCAGAAAGGCTATTTCATCCTGGGTCAGCAGGTTCTGAATATTACTCTCACCCACCGCCTATTCCGGGGATAAAAATGCCAGACCACCCGATGCAGCGGCTTGTTTATTGATGCCTGACGCGTTTCTTAATGAAGCGCTAATCCACCAGGTATTTAGGGCGATAGTTCAGTAAACGGCGTAAAAATGATTTACTCCACCAACGCCTGCGCGCACGCCCAGGCACTGGCCCACGCCCACTGGAAGTTATAGCCGCCGAGCCAGCCGGTGACGTCCATGACCTCGCCGATAAAATAGAGGCCCGGGACATTGCGGGCCTCCATGGTGCGTGACGACAGTTCATTGGTATCCACGCCGCCCAGCGTCACTTCCGCCGTACGATAGCCTTCGGTGCCGTTCGGCTGAACTCGCCAGGCGGTCAGCGTGTCGACCAGCGTTTGCCGATCGCGGCTATTAAGCTGCTTCAGAGTGACATCCGGAATTTGCCCCAGCAGCTGTAAACATTCCACCAGCCGTTTCGGAAGCTGCATTGCCAGAGTATTTTTCAGGCTTTGATTAGGGTGCGATGCGAGCTGTTCGTCGAGCCAGCTTGCCAGCCTGCACTCCGGAAGCAGGTTGATGGTGACAAATTCGCCGGGCTGCCAGAAGCTGGAGATCTGCAGCACCGCAGGACCAGACAGGCCGCGATGGGTAAACAGCAGGCTCTCACGGAACACCGTCCCGTCTTCGGCGGTAATCACCGAGGGTACGGAGACACCGGACAGCACCTGGAGCTGTTCAAGCAACGGTTTATGCAGGGTAAAAGGCACCAGGCCCGCGCGGGTTGGCAGTACTTTCAGGCCGAACTGCTCGGCAAGTTTGTAGCCAAAAGGCGTTGCGCCGAGCCCCGGCATCGACAGACCGCCGCTGGCAATCACCAGCTTTGGCGTACGAACGGTGGCACCGTTTAGCGTCAGCAGATAGCCCTCTTCGTCGCGGGTGACGCTCAGTACTTCGCTGCGCAAGCGGAGGGTCACGCCGCCTTTTTCGCACTCCGCCACCAGCATATCGACAATTTGCTGCGCCGAGTCGTCGCAGAACAGCTGGCCGAGGGTTTTCTCGTGCCAGGCGATAGCGTATTTGCCGACCAGGTCGATAAAGTCCCACTGGGTGTAACGCGCCAGCGCCGATTTACAGAAATGCGGGTTAGCGCTGAGGTAGGCGCCGGGTCCGGCATAAAGATTGGTGAAGTTGCAGCGACCGCCGCCAGACATCAGGATCTTGCGTCCCGGTTTTTTGCCATTATCCAACAGCAGCACGCTGCATCCCGCCTGTCCAGCCTGCGCCGCACAGAACATCCCTGCCGCTCCGGCCCCGATTACAATGGCATCAAACCTTTCCACACGCATATCCTCACGAAAAATTCGTCGCGAATTGTAAAGTTTCCTCTGAGGCCATACCAGTGCTGTGACGCCATGACAAAGACATAACCTTGAAATATATGCAGTAATTCTTTACAGCCAGATGACAACGCAGAAGAAATATCAAAAAAAAACCAGATTTCACTTTGCCCATGCCGCGAAACTCCACGATAATGCGCCGCGTTCATGTCCTCAAAATGGCGTAACGTCAATGCTATATTTATTTGCTGGCCTGGATTTGCATACCGGCCTTTTATTATTGCTTGCTCTGGGATTTGTCCTGTTCTACGAAGCCATCAACGGCTTCCACGATACGGCAAACGCAGTAGCCACAGTTATCTATACCCGCGCAATGCGCTCGCAGCTCGCTGTGGTGATGGCTGCGGTCTTTAACTTCTTTGGCGTATTGTTCGGCGGCCTGAGCGTAGCCTATGCCATTGTGCATATGCTGCCAACGGATCTGCTGCTCAATGTCAGCTCATCTCACGGTCTGGCGATGGTCTTCTCCATGCTGCTGGCCGCGATTATCTGGAACCTCGGCACCTGGTATTTTGGTCTGCCGGCCTCCAGTTCCCACACCCTGATTGGCGCGATTATCGGTATTGGTTTAACCAACGCCCTGATGACCGGCACGTCGGTGGTGGATGCGCTGAATATCCCGAAAGTGATCAACATTTTCGGCTCGCTGATTATCTCTCCAATTGTTGGTCTGGTGTTCGCCGGTGGCCTGATGTTTATCCTGCGCCGCTACTGGAGCGGTACCAAAAAGCGCTCGCGTATTCACCTCACTCCGGCCGAGCGTGAAAAGAAAGACGGCAAGAAAAAGCCGCCGTTCTGGACCCGTATCGCCCTGATCCTCTCGGCAATCGGCGTGGCCTTCTCTCACGGCGCTAACGACGGCCAGAAAGGCATTGGCCTGATTATGCTGGTGCTGATTGGCGTGGCACCGGCGGGCTTTGTGGTCAATATGAACGCCTCCGGCTACGACATTACGCGTACCCGCGATGCGGTGAATAACGTGGAAATTTTCTTCCAGCAGCGTCCTGAACTGCTGCTGAAAGCCACCGGCGTGGATCCGCTGATCCCAACCCCGGAAGAGGTCGCCAGCAACCCGAATGAGTTCCACTGCCATCCGGGACGTGCCGTTGCCGCACTGGACCGCGCGAAAGCAATGCTGACCGGCGTTGAAAGCTATGAGCAGATCTCCGTTGAGCAGCGCAGCCAGCTGCGTCGCATTATGCTGTGTATCTCTGATACCACGGATAGCGTGGCGAAGCTGCCTGACGTCAGCGCTGACGATAAGCGTCTGCTGAAAAAGTTGAAAGGCGATATGCTGAATACCATCGAGTACGCGCCTGTCTGGATCATTATGGCCGTCGCGCTGGCACTCGGTATCGGCACCATGATTGGCTGGCGTCGCGTCGCCACCACCATCGGTGAAAAAATCGGTAAGAAAGGCATGACCTATGCTCAGGGGATGTCCGCGCAGATGACCGCCGCGGTCTCTATCGGGCTTGCCAGCTACACCGGGATGCCGGTCTCCACCACGCACGTTCTCTCCTCCTCCGTGGCGGGGACGATGATTGTTGACGGTGGTGGTCTACAGCGCAAAACCGTGACCAATATTCTGATGGCCTGGCTCTTCACTCTGCCAGCCTCGATTATTCTGTCCGGCGGGCTGTACTGGCTGTCGCTGAAAATTATCTAAGCCTGTTTTCAGGCAACAAAAAGCGGGTCAGGAAACTGACCCGCTTTTTTATTCCCGCTCAGTGCCAGAGCATCAGAGCTATCAGGCTAATCACCACCAGCCCGCAAAGGGCGCTGGTCAGGACAAACAGTCGACGAACGCGCTCGCAGCGACGAATAAATTCATCATCATGATGGTCCAGATAGCGCTGGGCATAGATATACCAGACCAGACGCACCTGTTTTCCTGGCTGCCCGTGGGACGTGAAAAAACCGCCACCGTCGACATATTGATAGAGCAAAGGATCGCAACCCCGTAGTACCACTAACAGCGCGCGTAACGATGAAAAGTAGCGCACCATGTTAACAACACACACGATACATAAAGCCCAAAACAGCGCGATGGTGCTGATCATACCCCCTCCCCGGCGACACACCCACGGAAAAGACCCCAGGGCTACCGCTCCCCGAAAACAGGAAAATGAAAATAAGTCTTTAACAGAAGCCGATCCAGATCACATTTATTTATCCGAGCGGCACATTAAATAGTGTAGGAGATCCGTAAATTTTTTTACCACAACGTTAAGCGTTATCAATGCATCAAACGGGAATATTTGTTTCTCTTATTGGACGACGGCGCGCATTGACGCGGATTTAAGGTCACTATATTGTGGAAATGTCTTCTACAATTAGATTGTTATGAGGATGTCATCCCTCCTCATAACAGGACCCACCGTTGGATCCAGGGGTCATCGACAACTTATGGAAGGAGTAACACTATGGCTTACAAACACATTCTTATCGCCGTCGATCTTTCACCTGAAAGCAAAGTGCTGGTAGATAAAGCGGTATCAATGGCGCGACCGTATAACGCGAAAGTCTCCCTGATTCATGTCGATGTGAATTACTCCGACCTCTACACCGGTCTTATCGACGTTAATCTTGGCGATATGCAAAAACGCATCTCGGAAGAGACACATCACGCGCTGAGCGAACTCTCGACAAACGCTGGCTACCCGATCACCGAAACCCTGAGCGGCAGCGGCGATCTGGGTCAGGTGCTGGTTGATGCGATCAAGAAATACGATATGGACCTGGTGGTCTGCGGTCATCACCAGGATTTCTGGAGCAAACTGATGTCCTCCGCTCGTCAGCTGATCAACACGGTACACGTTGATATGCTGATTGTTCCGCTGCGCGACGAGGACGAAGATTAATCCCCGTCTTTACGGACCCTCTCCTGGCGAGAGGGGTTCAGTTCGCGTTAGCCCTCAGGGGTGCCGGCATAGATATCAAACCGGTGCCCCTTCGTAACCACGGCATTGCCGGTCGCGACCTCCGCCAGCGGCGGCGCGTAGTCAGGGCGTTTTACCACGACCCGTTTTGTCGCAAGCATCATTGCCGGCGCCAGCAGACCGTCGGCATCCAGATCCGGCCCCACCAGAGACTGAAACACCCGCATCTCCTTCTTCACCAGCGCGCTTTTCTGCTTATGCGGGAACATCGGGTCAAGATAGACCACCTGCGGGCGCGGGCGAATATCTTCCAGCGCCGTCAGGCTTGACGCGTGGATTAGCTGCAGACGCTCCTGAAGCCAGGGGCCAATTTCCGCATCGGCATAGCCGCGGGCAAGACCATCGTCGAGCAAAGCAGCCACCACCGGATTGCGTTCCAGCATCCGCACCCGGCAGCCCACGGCGGCCAGCACAAAGGCATCGCGTCCCAGTCCGGCCGTGGCATCCACCACGTCCGGCAGGTAGGAGCCTTTGACGCCAACCGCTTTTGCCACCGCCTCACCGCGACCGCCACCGAATTTACGCCGGTGGGCCATTGCTCCCCCGACAAAATCGACAAAGATCCCGCCAAGCTTCGGCTCGTCGCGCTTGCGCAGCTCCAGTTGTTCCGGCGTCAGCACCAGCGCCATCGGGTTGTCGGCATCGTGCTCCAGTCCCCAGCGAGTCGCCAGAACAGATAAGGCGCCGTCTCCGGCGCCCTTTTCATCAAGTAAACAGATTTTCACCCGTGCTTCAACCTTCGATACCGTAATGCGCCAGCATCGCATCCAGCTGCGGTTCACGGCCGCGGAAGCGACGGAACAGATCCATCGGTTCTTCAGAGCCGCCGCGCGTCAGGATACTGTCGAGGAACGACTGGCCGGTTTCACGGTTGAAAATCCCCTCGTCTTCAAAGCGCGAGTACGCATCCGCCGCCAGCACGTCCGCCCACAGGTAGCTGTAGTAGCCCGCTGCATAACCACCGGCAAAGATGTGGCTGAACGCGTGCGGGAAACGGCCCCATGCTGGCCCCGGGATGACGGCAACCTGCAGCTTGATCTCAGCCAGGGTTTCGAGGATTTTCGCGCCCTGCTGCGAGTTAAATTCCGCATGCAAACGGAAGTCGAACAGGCCAAACTCCAGCTGGCGCAGAATAAACATCGCCGCCTGGTAGTTTTTCGCCGCCAGCATTTTCTCCAGCAGCGTCTGAGGCAGCGGCTCGCCGGTTTCATAGTGCCCGGAGATAAAGGCCAGCGCCTCTGGCTCCCAGCACCAGTTTTCCATAAACTGGCTCGGCAGCTCGACCGCATCCCACGGCACGCCGTTAATCCCGGCAACGCCCGCGGTTTCGATACGGGTCAGCATATGGTGCAGACCGTGGCCGAACTCGTGGAACAGGGTGATCACTTCGTCGTGGGTAAAGAGTGCAGGCTTGCCGCTCACCGGACGGTTAAAGTTACAGGTCAGATACGCAACCGGCTTCTGCAGCGAACCGTCGGCTTTACGTAACTGGCCGACGCAGTCATCCATCCAGGCCCCGCCGCGTTTGTGCTCGCGAGCATAGAGGTCAAGGTAGAAGCTGCCGCGCAGGGTATTGCTGTCGTCGTACAGCTCGAAGAAACGCACGTCCGGATGCCAGACGTCGATATCGGTGCGCTCTTTGGCGGTGATACCGTAGATGCGCTTAACCACTTCGAACAGACCGTTAACCGCTTTGTTTTCCGGGAAGTACGGGCGCAGTTGCTCGTCGCTGATGCTGTAGAGATGCTGTTTCTGTTTTTCGCTGTAGTACGCGATATCCCACGGCTGCAGATCCTCAACGCCAAACTCGGCTTTGGCAAAAGCGCGCAGCTGGGCGAGTTCTTTTTCGCCCTGCGGACGGGCGCGTGTCGCCAGATCGGTTAAGAAATCCAGCACCTGCTGCGGGTTTTCTGCCATTTTGGTCGCCAGGGATTTATGGGCATAGCTGTCAAAGCCCAGCAGCTCCGCCAGCTCGTGGCGCAGGGCAAGGATTTCCGCCATCACCGGGCTGTTATCCCATTTGCCCGCGTTCGGGCCCTGGTCGGACGCGCGGGTGCTGTAGGCGCGATACATCTCTTCGCGCAGCGCCGCGTTATCACAGTAGGTCATCACCGGCAGATAGCTCGGGATATCCAGGGTCAGCAGCCAGCCCTGTTGCTCTTTGGCTTCGGCCTGAGCTTTCGCTGCGGCCAGCGCGCTCTCCGGCATTCCGGACAACTCACTTTCATCGCTGACCCGCTTCGTCCAGCCCATGGTGGCATCGAGAACGTTATTGCTGTAGCTGTTACCCAGCTCGGAGAGACGTGCGGCGATTTCGCCATAGCGCTGCTGTTTCTCTTGTGCGAGACCAATCCCGGACAGTTCGAAATCACGCAGGGCGTTATCGACTGATTTTTTCTGCGCCACGCTAAGCGCCGCATAGTTTCCACCATCGCGCAGATTGCGGTACGCCTGGTACAGACCTTCATGCTGACCAACCCAGGTGCTGTACTCGGAGAGCAGCGGCAGGGTTTGCTCATAGGCTTCGCGCAGCTCAGGGCTGTTTTTCACCGAGTTAAGATGGCTGACCGGCGAGAAAAGGCGACCCAGGGCATCATCCACTTCCGCTAACGGCTGGCAGAGGTTTTCCCAGCTGTAAGGCGCGCCCTGTGCCACAACGCGCTCGACGTTTTCACGGCAATCATTCAGCGCTTTGGTGACCGCAGGAACAACATGCTCAGGCAGGATCTTAGAAAACGGTGGTAGCTCGAAGGAGGTCAGTAATGGATTGGTCATTAGCGCTGTCCTGTTAAATAAGTGTTATGAAGCGCAATTTCCGGCGCTCTGATTGTTTTGTCTGGTATGGGGTTTAGTGTAGATAATTTCAATGCCGGACGCTGCGCTTTCGCGGCGGGCGCGACTTTTCGGTATACTGTAGCTAACCCTTTTTTTATCAGGCTTTTCGGAACATTTTCCCATGCTTAGTTATCGTCACAGCTTCCACGCCGGCAACCACGCCGACGTGCTTAAACATACCGTTCAGAGTCTGATCGTTGAGTCGCTTAAAGAGAAAGAGAAACCTTTCCTTTATCTGGATACCCACGCCGGCGCAGGGCGCTATCAACTGAGCGGCGAGCACGCCGAGCGTACCGGTGAATATCTGGAAGGTATTGCCCGCATCTGGCAGCAGGACGACCTGCCCACCGAACTGGAACCATACATGAGCGCGGTGTTGCACTTTAACCGCAGCGGCCAACTCCGCTACTACCCAGGTTCTCCGCTGATTGCCCGCCAGCTACTGCGCGAGCAGGATAGCCTGCAGCTAACCGAGCTGCACCCCAGCGATTTCCCATTGCTGCGTTCGGAGTTCCAGAAAGACAGCCGCGCCCGCGTTGAACGCGCCGATGGCTACCAGCAATTGAAAGCCAAACTGCCGCCGGTTTCCCGCCGTGGTCTGGTGCTGATCGACCCGCCGTACGAAATCAAAACCGACTATCAGGCAGTGGTTACCGGCATCAGCGAGGGCTATAAACGTTTCGCCACCGGCACCTACGCGCTGTGGTATCCGGTGGTAATGCGCGCGCAAATCAAACGTATGATCAAAGACCTGGAAACCACCGGCATCCGCCGCATTCTGCAAATTGAGCTGGCGGTACGCCCGGACAGCGACCAGCGCGGGATGACTGCGTCCGGTATGATCGTGATTAACCCGCCGTGGAAACTGGAACAGCAGATGAACAGGGTGCTGCCGTGGCTGCACCGCAAACTGGTGCCGACGGGTACCGGCCATGCGACTGTTAGCTGGATCGTACCGGAGTAATCACAGCCATAGGTGGCGTCTATGACGCTTCGGGATACAATAACCGCAACTGACGTTAAGAGATTACAGATATGACTAAGCACTATGACTACATCGCCATCGGCGGCGGCAGCGGCGGTATCGCCTCCATTAACCGTGCGGCCATGTACGGCCAGAAATGTGCGCTGATTGAAGCCAAAGCGCTTGGCGGCACCTGTGTGAACGTCGGCTGCGTACCGAAGAAAGTGATGTGGCATGCGGCGCAGATCCGCGAGGTCATTACGATGTATGGCCCGGACTACGGCTTCGACGCCACCATCGACAGCTTCAACTGGAGCAAACTGGTTGCCAGCCGCAGTGCCTATATCGACCGTATCCATACCTCGTACGATAACGTGCTGGGTAAAAATAACGTCGATGTGATTCGGGGCTTCGCCCGCTTTGTCGATGCGAAAACCATTGAGGTTAACGGCGAAACCCTGACCGCCGACCATATCCTGATCGCCACCGGCGGCCGCCCTTCCCATCCGGATATCCCGGGTGCAGAGTACGGTATCGACTCTGACGGCTTCTTCGAGCTGCCGTCCCTGCCGGAACGCGTGGCCGTTGTCGGCGCAGGCTATATCGCGGTAGAGCTGGCGGGTGTGATTAACGGGCTCGGTGCCAAAACACACCTGTACGTGCGTAAACACAGTCCGTTGCGCAGCTTCGACCCGCTGCTGAGCGAAACCCTGGTCGAAGTGATGGCGGCAGAAGGCCCGGCGCTGCACACCCAGGCAATCCCGAAATCGGTAGTGAAAAACGGCGACGGCAGCCTGAGGCTGACGCTGGAAGATGGCCGCAGCGAAGTGGTTGACTGCCTGATCTGGGCGATTGGCCGTGAGCCGGCAACCGATAGCTTCAATCTGGCCGTGACCGGCGTTAAAACCAATGAAAAAGGCTATATCGTCGTCGATAAGTTGCAGAACACCAACGTGGACGGGATTTACGCGGTTGGCGATAACACCGGTGCCGTTGAGCTGACCCCGGTTGCCGTGGCCGCAGGACGTCGCCTCTCCGAGCGCCTGTTTAACAACAAGCCGGATGAGCATCTGGACTACAGCAATATCCCGACGGTGGTCTTCAGCCACCCGCCTATCGGCACCGTGGGCCTGAGCGAGCCGCAGGCGCGTGAACAATACGGTGACGACCAGGTTAAAGTGTACAAGTCTTCCTTTACCGCCATGTACACTGCCGTCACCTCCCACCGCCAACCGTGCAGGATGAAGCTGGTCTGCGTCGGCCCTGAAGAGAAAATCGTCGGTATCCACGGTATCGGCTTTAGTATGGACGAAATGCTGCAGGGTTTTGCGGTGGCGTTGAAAATGGGCGCAACCAAAAAAGACTTCGACAATACGGTCGCTATCCACCCAACGGCAGCGGAAGAGTTCGTTACCATGACAGATTAGTGTAGAAAATTCATCCCTACACCTTTTTTAACTCTGAAAACTGGCCATAAAAGGGCCGGTTTTTCATGCAATTAAGAATATATTGGTGACGTTTTTATCAACTTTTCATCCGGTAGGATATGATCCCCGACGATACCCACCTGCATCGCTGACTGGTTATGGCCAAAGAACGCATCAGCTTCCAGGGACTGCCAGCGCGTATCTGCTGGGTAGGCTTGGGGCAGCGGTCTGGCGTTTAACGAGATGGTCAGACGCGGTGAAATCTCCGCGCCGATTGTGATCGGTCGCGCCCACCTGAATTCCGGCTCCGTTGCCAGCCCTAACCGGAAAACGGAAGCCATGAAAGACGGCTCCGATGCGGTATCCGACTGGCCGCAGCTGAACGCACTGCTCAACACTGCTAGCGGCGCGACCTACGCGGAAATAGCCGCTGCGGGCGGCGGCATTATCAGCTCTGTCAACGCAACCCGTCACGCCAGTGAGCAACAGCTTCTTGAGAGCGCCAGACGACGTATTCACGCCCTGCGTCAGGATGGCGTCATCGCCCTTGAGATCAAGTCCGGCTACCGACTGAGCCTGCAGGCCGAACGTAAAATGCTGCGTGTCATTCGCCAGCTCGCACAACACATGCCGTTGACCATTTACAGTACCTGCCTCGCCGCACACGTCCTGCCCCCTGAATATCAGGGGCGTCATGACGACTATATTGATGCTATCTGCGACCACTGGCTGCCGGAACTGCACGCGGAAGGGCTGGTGGATGCAGTGGACGCCTTTTGCAAGCACCTGGCGTTTTCTCCTGCGCAGGTGGAACGTGTTTTTGTTAAAGCGCAGCAGCCTGGACTGCCGGTTAAACTTCATGCGGAGCAACTTTCTCTGTTGCATGGCGCAGGGCTGGCCGCCCGCTATAACGCGCTTTCCGCCGATCACCTTGAGTATCTTTGCGAAAGTGACATAGACCTGATGGCACAACACGGCACCACCGCAGTACTGCTGCCTGGCGCATTTTATCTGTTACGCGAAAGCAAAATAGCCCCCACGTCGCACTACTGCGTAAGCATCGGTTACCGATGGCAATTTCCGGCGATATGAATCCCGGTACATCGCCGGTACTCTCCCTGTGCCTGATGATGAATATGGCCTGTACGTTGTTTGGGCTGATGCCGGAAGAAGCGCTGGCAGGTGTGACGCTACATGCAGCCCGGGCGCCTGGAGTATGTGACCGCTACAGTTCACTACAGCCGGGCAAAGAGGCGAGTTTTGTTGCATGGGAAGTCAGCCACCCTGCAGAACTGAGCTACTGGCTGGGCGGCACGCTATCAAAACAGGTTATCTGGCAGGGTGAGGAGGTCTGGTATGACTAACGCATTCGATTTACATCAAGGCACGCTGCCGCTGCTTGTCAGTATGCCCCATCCGGGAACCCAACTGACACAGGACGTCGCCGGAGGGCTAAGTGAACGGGCCTTACGCCTGGAAGATACCGACTGGCATATTCCGGCACTATACCAGCCCGTTCGTGACCTCGGAGCCAGCGTGATATGCGCTAACTATTCCCGCTACGTCGTGGATCTCAACCGCCCGGCAGATGATAAACCCTTGTACAGCACGGCCACCACCGGGCTGTTCCCGGCGACCTTCTTTGATGGCGAACCGCTGTTTACTGACGGGAAAACGCCGAACGAACATACCCGGTCCGATATCCTGCAACATATCTGGCAGCCTTATCACCAGGCACTGGCGCAGGAGCTGGCGAGATTACGTGAACGCTTCGGATATGCTCTTCTGTGGGATGCACACTCGATAAAATCTGTCGTGCCCCGCCTGTTCGAAGGCAAGCTGCGATGTGTTTCCGCTCTACAGCCGCGTATTAAATGGCCGCTTTAAAGGGGGCTATATTACCCGTCATTACGACAACCCGCAGGCAGATATCCACGCCGTACAGCTTGAAGTGGCCCAGTGCTGTTATCTGGACGAAGCGAGTTTTGTGTATTCCCCGGAGAAAAGTGAACAGTTACAGCACTTACTTCAGGCACTCATCTCTACTGCCCTGTAATGGGCGGGGCAACGTTACGGAGATCGCCGACCTTAAATAGTAAGGGGATGTCGACCATCCCCTCTGCTTTATCAGCATCACCGATGCTGGCACCGGCTAGCGAATAATATTCATACTTAGTTGCAAAATGAAGATTCCGAATTTCAGTCACCGGCTGGCGACGCTACTTCTCTTTTTTTGTCATTAGATCATGTTGTTATGACAATCCCACTCGACGGCACCTTGTGATAAACCGTGATCAACTGCACAAATTTCACTCCCAGGCAGAGTGCGACTAGCTACGCTTAATAGAAAGTCGGTGCATGTACGTCATCGTATAACGACGCAACCCGGAGGTCTGTATTACTATGCTCAACCAGAAAATACGCAACGAAGAGTCCAACGTATTCCCGCTCGACGTGGAGCTGTGCTACGAAACAGACCCGTGCGAGTTAAAACTGGATGACATGACCGACGTCGAGCCAGAGCCGGAGATGATCGAGGGGTTTCCCGCCTCCGATGCACTAACCCCTGCCGATCGTTATCTGGAACTCTTTGAGCACGTGCAGTCATCGCGCATCTTTAGCGATAGCAAAACCTTTCCCGACTGCGCACCAAAGATGGACCCGCTTGATATTCTTATCCGCTATCGGCAGGTGAAACGCCGCAGCGGGTTCGACCTGCGCAAGTTTGTCGAAGACCATTTCTGGCTGCCCGATAACCTCGACAGTGCCTACGTCTCCGATCCTGAAAACTCGCTGAAAGAGCATATCGACAACCTGTGGCCGGTATTAACCCGCACGCCGCAGGATCATATTCCCTGGTCATCACTGCTGGCGCTGCCTCAGGCCTATATCGTCCCCGGCGGGCGTTTTAGCGAAACCTACTACTGGGACTCCTACTACACCATGCTCGGCCTTGCCGAAAGCGGCCGTGAAGATCTGCTCCGCTGTATGGCAGATAACTTTGCCTGGATGATTGAGCGCTACGGCCATATTCCCAACGGCAACCGCACCTACTACCTGAGCCGTTCCCAGCCGCCGGTCTTCGCATTGATGGTGGAGCTGTTCGAAGAGGATGGCGTGCGCGGTGCACGACGCTACCTTGAGCATCTGATGATGGAGTACCAGTTCTGGATGGAGGGCGCGGAGTCGCTGGTGCTAAACCAGGCCTGGCGTCGCGTGGTGCGTATGCCTGACGGTGCGCTGCTCAACCGCTACTGGGACGATCGCGACACGCCGCGCGATGAGTCCTGGCTGGAGGATGTGGAAACAGCCAAACACTCCGGTCGTCCGGCAAGTGAAGTCTATCGGGACCTGCGCGCCGGGGCGGAATCTGGCTGGGATTACTCCTCCCGCTGGCTGCGCGATCCCAGCAGGCTTGCCAGCATCCGCACAACCCAGTTTATCCCGGTCGATCTCAATGCGTTTCTCTTCAAGCTCGAGAGCACCATTGCCAATATTGCCGGGCTGAAAAACGAGCGGGAGATGGAAAAGGCCTTTCGACAGAAAGCGCATGACCGCCGCGAGGCCCTGACCCGCTATCTGTGGGATGAGGAGAACGGCTGCTTTCGCGACTACGACTGGCGACGCGAACAGCAAGCGCTGTTTTCCGCCGCCAGCATCGTGCCGCTGTATGTCGGGATGACAACCCATGAACAGGCGGTCTGCCTGGAAGAAGCCGTTCGCACGCGCCTGCTGACGCCCGGCGGGATCCTCGCCACCGAATATGAAACCGGCGAGCAGTGGGATAACCCCAACGGCTGGGCGCCATTACAGTGGATGGCGGTACAGGGCTTTAAACGTTATGGTCATGATGCACTGGGCGATGAGATCGCCCGTAGCTGGCTGAAAACCGTCAACCACGTTTATCAGCGGCATCATAAGCTGGTGGAAAAATACCATATCGCCAGCGGCACGCCGCGCAAAGGGGGCGGTGGTGAGTACCCGCTGCAGGATGGCTTTGGCTGGACTAACGGGGTGGTGCGCCGCCTGATTGGCCTCTACGGGGAGCCTTAGCGCCCCTAATATCAGCGGATCACGTCGTAAACGGCTTCCTGGATATCCAGCCACTTCTGGCTCTGGGCATCCGGGGAGGCCTGCGCCCGCAGCCGCGCCTGTTCCGCTTCGTAACGCTGGCGTTTAATCACCGCCGGACGGGTACAGAAAGAGCGCAGGTAGTTTTTACGCATTGAGGTCAGGTTGCGGCCGTTCGCCATTTCATGGGTCACCGTGTTGATAAAGCGCCGGCACGGTTTCTCTTCGTCCATCTGAATACGGTAGCGCAGTAGCAGGGAAAGCACGTCATCGTAACCCACCGCCTGAGCCTGCTCCGTCCAGGAGAGCTTCCAGTTCATTCCCCCCTGCAGGAACAGCAGCACCACGTCGGTGTCGTTACGGTCGATTGCCGAGCGCATATTGTAGACATCCCAGCGAATACCCATTTTCGCCAACTGGTCGCGTGGTAGCTGACCGCTGCGGTTAATACTCTCTTCGCTGTCATGGGCCATCGCCCTGGCGCTGGTACGCTGGGTGGACGGATCGGACATCATCATCCATACGCCGCCAATCGCCATTAACAGTGCCATCGCCCCCACCGCGCCCCACAGGATATTCGCGATAAACTGATCCCGGTCTTCCGGGCTGCGTTTAACCTTATGCACCGGGCGCTCCATCGCATCACGGACGTTTGCCACGTCGCCGCCCGCTTCTTTATCTTTTTTCCGCGCGTTGACCCAGAAATTTTCCAGCTCGCCTGCGTCCACCGTCATAAAGCTGGCCGGATTTACCTTCGTCCGGCCCCGGTCGAAAGCGCGCTGAATCGGGCCGGTGATTTGTGCCGTGTAGCTGTCAAGGAGCATCAGCTGCGTGCTGGTCAGCGACTCGTCGGCCAGAACGGTATTGCGGATCTGCCGGCAATCATCAAGGAAGGTTTGCAGCGTTTTGCGCGGGTCGACAAACAGCGTCAGCGCTGAGGCATCATTAAACAGATTCGAGTAGTGGCTGGAGTACTCTTTTTTATCGGAGATCAACAGCGCCTTCTCGCTAAACTGCATTCCGCTAAGGATATCGTCACGATCGCCCCGCTTCAGCCAGCTACGTACCCGGTCGACACCAAACTGCACCTTCAGGTGGGTATTCAGTTTCTGCCTGTCGGGCCAGGCCCGCTCCACCATATCTTTGAGCGTCAGCTCCAGCGCCCGCAGTTGTTGCAGGGCCTGTAACTGCTGCTCAGCCTCGTCTTCTTCGCTAACGTCGGTGCTGTAGCTTAGCTGCGGCTGACGCTGGCGTAAATTTTCCAGCGAACTGACAAAACGCAGGGCGGCAATACGCTGATTATCACTGACATCCTGACCGCCATCGTACTGAGGGACATACTGCTGGAGGTGACGAAGCTGAAGGGTAAACTGACTGAAAGAGGCGTCATCGAGGTTCAGGCGTTTGGCCACCGCCCCCCATCCGCCAAGATTCATTCGTGCCTGATCGAGCTGTTCCAGAAACCAGCGCGGGTCTTTGCCTTCCGCCACATAAACTTTAAGCAGAAGTAATATTTCAACCGAAGCCTGGCGGATGATTGCCAGGCAGCGTTCAAATTGCGCGCGAGCCTGCGGCGAAGGAGTATTCGTCATCATGATCCTTACAATACGGCAATTTTTGTCTGGCAGATTGCGGATACGGGACCGCTAATTTTTTATTTTGTGCAGCCAAAACATATAACAGATTATGATGAATAAAAGTGATCGCTCCGAAATCATCACAAAATATAATGAGAGGAACCCGTTGGCCCTATTTAAAACTGAGCGACTGATCTGTTCGCAGATAGAACAGCGTGACTGGCATTTTTATCTGGCGCTGCATTAGTCCCCGGAAGTTATGCGCTATATTTTTGATCTACCGAAGGAAAGCGATATAGCAAGGCGATTTAATGCCAGACTACCGGCATGGTCGCCTGGCTGCGAACACTGGCTGTGTCTGGTGGTTCGCTCCCGTGAAAGCGGCGAATCGCTGGGCGTGACAGGCTATATCCATCACGGTCCCGACAGCGCCGAGGTCGGCTTTCTCTTTTCCCCGGTGGCACAGGGCCAGGGCTACGGCTATGAATCTCTGCGCGCGCTGTGCAACTATGCTTTCAGCAAGGGTGGGATTCGTCGCCTGACCGCGATGGTCACAGCAGGGAATATCGCCTCACGACAACTGTTAGAAAAAACAGGGTTTATTCAGGAAGGTGAACTGCGCCAGAGCTATTATCTGGCCGGAGAATGGCACAACGACTGGGTCTTTGGCTTGCTGAAAGATGAATATATTTAATATTCAAAGTGGTGACTTAAGTTAAATAAACAAAGCAGGCATCTGGCCTGCTTTAATATTATTCTCAAATATAACGTCCAGTTATAAAAACATTCCGCCGGAGATTTCAACCCGCTGCGCGGTCATCCAGCCCAGCTCATCGCTCAGCAGTGCGGCAATCGCATTGCCGATATCGTCCGGCAGCCCGACGCGGCCCAGCGCGGTTTGCGACGCGACAAACTGGTTCATCTGCGCGTTATCCCGCACCTGTCCGCCGCCAAAGTCGGTTTCAATCGCGCCTGGCGCAATGATATTTACGGCAATACCGCGCGCGCCCAGCTCTTTTGCCTGATACCGGGTCAGCACTTCCATCCCGCCCTTCATCGCCGCATAGGCCGCGTAGCCCGGCAGCGCAAAACGCGCCAGCCCGCTGGAAACATTGAGAATGCGCCCGCCATCTTTCAGCAGCGGCAGCAGACGCTGCGTGAGGAAGAACGGCCCTTTTAAATGGATGTTCATCAGCTCGTCAAACTGCGCTTCTGAGGTCTGTGCAAAAGGCACGTTAATCCCGATCCCGGCGTTGTTGATTAAATAATCAAAGCTGTCGCGCTGCCAGACCTGCTGGAGCTGTTTTTGCACATCGCCGACAAATGCTTCAAAACTGGAACTATCGCCGACATTTAGCGCTAATGCCGTCGCTTTCACGCCATAACGCTCAATTTCACGGACAACATCAAGCGCATCCAGCTGATTATTCCGGTACGTCAGAATAATTCCGATTCCTCTCTGCGCCAGCTTCAGCGCTGCATTTCGGCCAAGTCCTCGGCTGCCGCCGGTCACTAATGCGATGGATTGTGTCATAAGAAACCTCGTCTCGGATAATATGAAGAACGGGGACCAGCTTATTAGCTGCAATAAAAACAATAAATATGCTAAAGTAAGCTTCACTGTTTCATTTTTAACAACAACGGTGCAAAAGTATGGATAAAATTCACGCAATGCAGCTGTTTATCCGCGTCGCGGAAGTAGAAAGTTTTTCCCGCGCCGCCGACTCACTCGGTCTGCCTAAAGGTAGCGTATCCCGCCAAATCCAGGCGCTGGAAAACCATCTTGGTATCCGACTACTGCACCGTACCACCCGTCGCGTACAGCTTACCCAGGACGGTATGGTCTATTTCGAGCGCGCCAAAGACCTGCTCAGCAATCTTGATGAGCTGGACGGATTATTCCAGCAAGACCCCACCAGCATCAGCGGGCGACTGCGGGTTGATATGCCGGTGACGATGGCGAGAAATCTGCTTATCCCGCGGCTACCGGCGTTTTTGCAGCAGTATCCCGGTATTGAGCTGGAACTGAGCAGCAGCGACAGGCTGGTGGACGTGGTCCGCGAGGGCTTCGACTGCGTTGTGCGTGTCGGCACGCTAAAGGATTCAGGACTGATCGCCCGCCCGCTCGGCAAGCTGTCGATCATTAACTGCGCCAGCCCCGACTATCTGTGGCGTTTCGGCTACCCGGAAACGCTGGACGATCTGGCGGATCACGCGGTGATCCACTATGCGGTCAATCTCGGCAGCCGTCCGCCGGGATTTGAAGTTTTCAGCGATAACGGCATTCGCTGGATTAAAACCGGCTGCGTGCTGACGGTAAACAGTACCGAAACCTATCAGGCGGCCTGCCTGGCGGGGCTCGGGATTATTCAGGCTCCGCGCACCGGCGTTCGGGAGGCATTGCGCACTGGGAAACTGGTCGAAGTGCTGCCGCAGTACCGCGCAGAGCCTATGCCCGTCTCACTACTCTATCCCCACCGCCGCAACCTTTCACGTCGCGTCCACCTGTTTATGGAGTGGCTGAGCGGGGTGGTAAAAGACTATGTTGATTAACCAGGGTCTATAATTTGCCTTATATCAGGTCAAAAGCTGTAAGGAAGAGAACACTAATGCGTCAGGAAAACGAGAAAGGCAAGGCCAGTAAAGCCCTGGAAACCGTCACTGGCACCGCACAAAAGATCCAGCGTAACCCGGTGGTTGCCCACCTGTTGCGCGCCGCCGAACGCTTTAACGATCGGCTCGGCAACCAGTTTGGTGCCGCCATCACCTATTTCTCGTTTCTGTCGATGATACCGATTTTGATGGTCTCATTTGCCGCAGCCGGTTTTGTCCTCGCATCACATCCCACTCTGCTGCAGGATATCTTCGACAAGATCCTGGCGAACGTCAGCGATCCGACGCTGGCGATGACCCTCAAGAGCACCATCAACACGGCGGTCCAGCAGCGTACCACCGTCGGGCTGGTCGGGCTGCTGGTGGCGCTCTATTCCGGCATCAACTGGATGGGCAACCTGCGTGAAGCCATCCGCGCCCAGTCGCGCGACGTCTGGGAGCGAACCCCTCAGGACCAGGAGAAAATCTGGGTGAAGTACTTCCGCGACTTTGTCTCGCTGATTGGGCTACTGTTCGCGCTTATCGTCACCCTGTCGATCACCTCGATATCCGGCGCCGCACAGCAGATGATTATCTCCCTGCTGTATCTCGACAATATCGAGTGGCTGAAGCCCGCCTGGCGCTCCATCGGCCTCGCCATTTCGATTTTCGCCAACTATTTGCTCTTCTTCTGGATCTTCTGGCGCCTGCCACGCCATCGTCCGCGCAGAAAGGCGCTGATCCGCGGCACCTTTATCGCCGCGATCGGTTTTGAGGTGATTAAAATCATTATGACCTGGACTCTGCCTACGCTGGTGAAATCACCCTCCGGCGCCGCCTTTGGCTCGGTGCTTGGGCTGATGGCCTTTTTCTACTTCTTCGCCCGCCTGACCCTGTTTTGCGCGGCCTGGATCGCCACCGCCGAATACAAAGATGACCCGCAAATGCCGGGCCGTGCGCGCCGTCAGGCCGATAATCCGACTGAATAAAAACGCAAAATTTCATCCCAACGAGGCATTTCAGCAGATAAATCCAGGATGTAACTTTTATTTAACCAAAATCTGGTTTTATCTGCTGAGTTTCAAATTCTGTGAAGCATTTCATAGAAGATAAATCGCCAGCCTGAACATTATCCCCTTTTTGCCTGTTTTTTACCCAAAACCACGCCCGGTTACAGATTGAAATGTCGCTTTTGCTATGCGTAATATGGCCGTTCGTTCGCAATAAAATAAGAAAAGACTATGCAAGCTACTGCCACCACACTCGACAACGAACAGGACGCCACGCTGGTAAACTCGCGTAATAAGGTCGTCGTTGCCTCACTCATTGGGACCGCCATTGAGTTCTTCGATTTCTATATTTATGCCACCGCTGCGGTGATCGTGTTCCCGCATATCTTCTTCCCGCAGGGCGACCCGACGGCAGCGACGCTACAGTCTCTGGCGACCTTCGCCATTGCCTTTGTCGCACGTCCGATTGGCTCTGCCGTATTTGGTCACTTTGGCGATCGCGTTGGCCGGAAGGTCACGCTGGTGGCGTCACTACTGACGATGGGGATCTCGACGGTCGCTATCGGCCTGCTGCCAGGTTATGAAACCATCGGTATTTTCGCACCTATGCTGCTGGCGCTGGCGCGCTTTGGTCAGGGTCTGGGGCTGGGCGGTGAATGGGGTGGCGCGGCGCTGCTGGCGACCGAGAACGCACCGGCTAACAAGCGTGCACTGTACGGTTCTTTCCCGCAGCTGGGCGCACCGATTGGCTTCTTCTTCGCTAACGGTACCTTCCTGCTGCTCTCCTGGCTGTTGACCGACGAGCAGTTTATGACCTGGGGCTGGCGCGTGCCGTTTATTTTCTCTGCGGTGCTGGTGCTGATCGGTCTGTATGTTCGCGTCTCCCTGCATGAAACGCCGGTCTTTGCCAGAGTGGCCGCCGCGAAGAAACAGGTAAAAATCCCGATGGGCACCCTGCTGACGAAGCACATTCGCGTCACCATCCTCGGTACCTTTATCATGCTGGCGACTTATACCCTGTTCTACATTATGACGGTCTACTCCATGACCTTCAGTACCGCCGCGCAGCCGGTTGGCCTGGGTTTGCCACGTAATGAAGTGCTGTGGATGCTGATGATGGCGGTGATTGGCTTCGGCGTGATGGTGCCGATTGCGGGCCTGCTGGCCGACCGTTTTGGCCGCCGCAAGAGCATGATTGTGATCACATCGCTGATTGTTCTGTTCGCACTGTTCGTCTTCCCGCCGCTGCTGGGCTCCGGTAATCCTGCGCTGATCATGGCCTACCTGCTGATTGGCCTGAGCCTGATGGGGCTGACCTTCGGTCCGATGGGGGCGCTGCTGCCTGAGCTGTTCCCGACGGAAGTTCGCTATACCGGCGCGTCCTTCTCCTACAACGTCTCGTCGATCCTCGGCGCGTCGGTGGCACCCTATATCGCCGCCTGGCTGCAGGCTAACTACGGCCTGATGTACGTCGGCTTCTATCTGGCGGCGATGGCGGGGCTGACGCTGACGGCCCTGCTGTTGACCCACGAAACAAAGCACCAGCAGCTGTAAATCCTTTGCCCTCTCCCGCCGGGAGAGGGCTCACTTCTTAGCGCTTCATCTGCGACAAAATCATATGGCACTGATTGGCGTCCCCTTCCGAGGGTGATACCAGCGCCAGTAGCGCAGCCGCAGGCGTAACCAGCGCGGCCAGCGCCGCAGCGACCGCACCACGCGCAATCAGCGGTCCCGGCTTCACGCCCGCATCCGGATTTTTAAACGTCCCGCGCACGTACAGCGGCGAACGCAGGGTAATAATGCGGATGCCTTTGCTTTCCGGATCGATGGTTAAGTCCAGCCGCTCGGTAGCAAAGCTGGCGGTGCCGGTCACGTTAATTACCGCATTTTCCGTATCGAAGGCGAAAAGCTGCGGGCGCGCAACGCCGTTGACGATATCCAGATTGGCCGCCGCACAGTTGACCCGCACTTCATCATCACCAAAGATCTGCCCGACAACAAAGTTACCGACGTTCAGCCCGAGGATCTCCATCAGATTGCGGCTGATAAGCCCGTCGTTCATCAGCAGCTTCAGGTTGCCGTTACCGCTGCCGAGCAGCGCGGCGACCGAGTTACCGCTGCCACGAATCGTTGCGTCTCCATTCATCTCCCCGAGCGTTTTTTGCATCAGCTCGATGTTTGGCATCAACGCCTTAAGCTTGAGCCGCCGCGCCTGAATATCCGCCCGCCCCTGCATCGGCTTCTTATCCCCTTCAAGATGAATCGTGGAAGAGATGCTCCCGCCTGCAAGACCAAATTTAAGCGGATCCAGCCGCAGGTCGGCGTTTTTAAGCGTCACATGGGTCGAGAGGTCACTGATCGGCAAGGTACTTCCGTGTTCGATACGGCCGCCCTTAAAGCGCACGTCGGCATCCATGACATTCCACTTGTCGGTTTCAAAGCGGTCGTAAGGCAGGACTTTATCGGCGGGCTGTGTCGTTTTCTGGCTTTTGCTCGCCCCGGCCCCCTTGCCGGAGTCAACGCCAATAAGCGGCCCCAGGTCGGCCAGCCGCAGCTGTCGGGATTCCAGGTCCCCTTCCAGCTTCGGTCGCGGTTCGCCGGTGGTATAGGTCAGCGAGCCGTGAATATCGCTGTCGCCGATACGTCCGTTAAAGTTGCGGTAGGCAAAGCGGGAGCCATTTTCCTTATTAAACGTGGCGACCAGTCGGCCGTCGGTTTTAAACGGTGGCGTATCCGGCAGCAGCACGCCTGTCAGATCGTACAGTTCGCCCAGTGAATCACCGGAGAAGGTCACCTGCAGATCGGCTCCGCCCCTATTCAGCGGATCGTTCAGGGAGCCCACCAGCGCTACCCGGGTATTGCCGGAGCGGAAATCGGCCTGCAGCGGGAACGGCGTGCCTTGGCTGCGCAGCGCCAACATCCCGCCGATTTTTCCGCTGCCGGACAGCGGCTGTCCGTTATAGCGCCCTTTCGCGCGCAGACCGAAGATATAGGCACCTGATTCGGCGATTTTATCTCCACTGCCCGTCACCTCGCTAAACGGCAGAGGCTTGCCGAGGGGATCGACATCGATCGCCACGGTCGCGCGGGTGACGCTGTCATCGATGGCGATTCGCCCGCTGTCGAACAGAATGTTATCCAGCCGGAATGACCAGGCCGACTGCGTGGTTTCCGCCGCTTTATCCTGTTCACCCGCGAAGCTGAAGGTCCAGTTATTGAGCTTTTCCGAACGGCGGATCAGCCGGGCGTCAGGCTTCACCAGCTTGATCCACGGCAAATAGACGGTCTTGCTCAGCAGCGACAGCGGGGCAATGGTCGCATCCACGCGCGGCAGGTGCACCATGGTGATTTCGTCGATTCCCGGCGGGTTACCCAGCAGTACATCTTCCGCATGAATACGCGGCCAGGGCACCCAGCTGCGCCAGCCAGTTTCACCCTCCGGACGCGCCCAGACCACGCCAAGATCGCCGCGAATGGCAAACTGCCGGTTAAGCTCGGTGGAAACTTTCTGGTTGATAGTGGGTTTGAGACGATTCCAGTCAAAGGTCGTGACAATGACAATCACCAGTACAATAAAGAGCAGCAGCGTCCCTGAAATAATGGCAATCGCTTTGCTTGTTTTTGACATGCCCTGTTTCCTTTCTATTTTCCTCACCTGTTCTGACTATAGTTGAGGTCAACAGAAAGAGCCTGTTTACGGCTCAGGCCATCTGGATCAGTACGTTATCGAGGGTGTCGACAGGAACGGGTCGGGAAAGGAAATAGCCCTGCGCGGCCCAGGCCGGCGAGTGCTGGACGTCCCGCCACTCTTCCAGGGTTTCCACCCCTTCGACGATCACGCCGTGGCAGTAGTGGTTCATCAGCTGTAGCAGCAGCGTGAACAAATTGCGGCCTTCCGGGGTTTTGCGCAGCATAATAAACAGCTCACGCGCCACCTTGATGTAGTCATAGTGCACTTCACTGAGCGCAGAGAAGTTTGCCATGCCGGTACCGAAATCATCCAGCCACAGCGGACCGAACTCGCTGATACTGGCCACGCTTGAATCCTGCGGCAGACGAATATGCTCGACCAGCTCAAAACGCAGCCAGGGCATTGGCTCAATCAGCGCCAGCAATGTTTTGTCCTGACGCATCGCCAGCAGCGTCGGGCCGTCAACGTTGACCGATGCGAGGATATTATTGTTTACAAAGAAGGCTTTCTTCTTCTCCAGCACCGCAAGCTGCTCTTTTACAACATCAATACGATGGCGAACCGCCACTTCGGCGAAATAGCGATTCGGCGCGATACGCTTATCAGGGCTGGACGGATGGGTCACCACCGTCAGCAGTTCGATCGCCATCAGGCGTCCATCTGTTTTATAAATTGGCTGATAAGTATAAGCAAGCCCACACTGCAGCCAGTAGCGTCTATTCTGCAAGCTTTCAGCGCTTGCCTCCGGAATGCTCAGGCATTGGATAACCTGCTCTAACTTCATCTCAGATGTCCTGTTGACTGGGGAAAAGAGCCGAATGGCTCGTTTTAGGATTATCGGCGCAGGCAGTGAGAACTTTATGTCCGGCAGAGGGGCAAATTTAAAAAGCGAGATCGCTATAATATGAAAGGAACACGCGCCAGCTCAAAAAATAATGGAACGTTGTTTTAATATAGTTGACCACAAAAACCCTACAGCGCACACTAGCGCTAATTTCCCGATTCAGATTCAGGTTGACGACTATGTCTAAAAAAATTGCCGTAATTGGCGAGTGCATGATTGAACTGTCACAGAAAGGTACGGAAGTTAACCGTGGCTTCGGTGGCGATACGCTGAACACCTCCGTCTATATCGCCCGTCAGGTCGATAGCGCTGCGCTAACCGTTGAGTACGTTACCGCGCTGGGCACGGATAACTTCAGCCAGCAGATGCTGGACGCCTGGCAGAACGAAGCCGTCGGCATCCGACTGATTCAGCGGATGGACAATCGTCTGCCCGGCCTGTACTACATCGAAACCGACAGCACCGGCGAGCGCACCTTCTACTACTGGCGCAATGAAGCGGCGGCCAAATTCTGGCTGGAAAGCCCGCAGGCGGCGAGCATCTGCGAAGTGCTGGCGACCTTTGACTACCTCTATCTGAGCGGTATCAGCCTGGCGATCCTCAGCGACAGCAGCCGTGAAAAACTGCTCTCTCTGCTGCGCGAGTGCCGCGCCAACGGCGGCAAAATCATTTTCGATAACAACTATCGTCCGCGTCTGTGGGCCAGCAAAGAAGAGACCCAGCGCGTTTACCAGCAGATGTTGGAATGCACCGATATCGCCTTCCTGACCCTCGACGACGAAGATCTGCTGTGGGGAGAAAAGCCAGTTGATGAGGTGATTGCCCGCACTCAGGCCGCTGGCGTCGAAGAAGTGGTGATAAAACGCGGAGCAGATTCCTGCCTGGTGGCAATTGCCGACCAGCCGATCGTTGATGTCCCGGCGATTAAACTGGCGAAAGAGAGCGTGGTGGACACCACCGCAGCAGGCGATTCGTTTAGCGCGGGCTACCTCGCGGTACGCCTGACCGGCGGCGATGCAACTGCAGCGGCAAAACGCGGCCATCTGACGGCCAGCACCGTGATCCAGTATCGCGGCGCAATCATTCCACGCGAAGCCATGCCGGACTGATCTCCTGTGGGATAAAAAAAGGCGCCGGGCAATGCTCTGCGCCTTTTTTCGTTCTGCTGCCAGCGATTATTGCGCAGCCGCCCCCCCGATCGTTGCGCCTTCGGCACCCTCTTCTGCCGGAGTCGGCACATCAGCAGCCGGTGCAACCGGGGCCATAATCTGCAGCCAGGCTGCCTGTAAGTCCTTCATATTGTACTCCTGCTCCCCCCTCGGCTGGAGCAGAACCAGCGCCATCTCCTGCGACAGCTGCTGATGCAGCTCCTGATTGAGCATCGCCAGCGTCAGGCCATTGAGGAATTCAGCGCGCAGTTTCTGATACTGCTCGGGCGCAATATCCACCACCTGGTTTTGCAGAGAGCGCATACGCTGACCAATCAGCACGTCCGTATCCATACGGGCATAGGTTGCAAACAGCTTTTGCAGCTCAAGTTTTTTCTGTGCCACCAGCGCGTTAAACTCCTCTGCCGACAGCCCTTTTTCACGCACCTGCGCCAGTTCGCGGGCGACCACGTCCAGGCTGTTCGCCAGTTTTTCATTCGGGGAATCGATGTTAATAGCACACTGGGCGCGCAGGAACAGTACCCGACAGTCAAAACCGAGACCAATATCCTTGACGTTATTTTTACTCAGGTTCTGCTGGACGTGCCAGAAGAGCGCTTCGCGGGCTAAATCAGCGCGCCAGTAGCGCAGCAGGCCAGCGGACTCGCGAATCGGCTGCCACGGATTATCCCACATGATTGCCAGACGGTCCTGACGCACCGTGTCGGTCATCATGCTCACCGGCGCGCGGCTCAGCGGCGCCAGGGTCGGAATCAGCGCGGGGGTTTCTCGCTTGTTGCTGAGACCACCGAACGCCTTGTTAATCTGCTCAACGATGCCCCGGTGATCGACGTTGCCGACCACAATCAGGGTCATCGCATCCGGGGTGTACCACTTCTGGTAAAACGCTTCCAGCTGGGCGACATCGACGGGCTGTTTGAGCACCTCTGCCGGATCGTGCCCCAGCATGGTTGAGCCTTTCAGGCGGTAGCGCCACCAGCTCTCTTTGGTATCCGCAGGCCAGGTCGCGATCATATCTTCGCTGCTCAGCGCGTAATCGACGGTTTTCTGCGAGATGCTTAGCTTGCCGGACGTATCTGCCAGCCAGCTCAGGGCCTCTTTCAGCAGGTCGTTGCGATTATTGGGCAGACTGAGATTAAACTGCGTGTAGTCGTAGGAGATGATGGCGGGTGGTAGCGGACGATTGGGATCGATGCTCTGCTGCCATAAAGAGCGTGCCTGCATGGCCTCCAGGCTGCCGCTTTGGGTCAGCGCCAGACGGGGAATAAAGTGGCTATAGCCAGCCTGCTGTGTCCCTTCGGTCAATGAACCGGTGTTAATCGTCAGTCGAATTTCGATACGGTCGCTGGGCCGCTGAGGCGTTGCCAGTACCTGCCACTGGAAACCATTCGCCAGCGTCCCCTGCTGCCATGCCGGGTCAGGCTGAAGAGCATCTGCCTGCACAGAACCGGCAGCCGCCACCATCAACAAACCACTCGCTAAACGTAGAATTTTTGCGCCCTGCATGTGAACCCCTGATCAACAATCCCGGTTAGAAAAAGAGAACCCCACAACCGGGATAATCCAGTAAAAACGTAAAACACTTCGTGTTAGACAGCGCGCAGCAAAAAATGTCGCACCGTCAGAGAAAATTTACCCATGGCCTCAGTATGCCATTGATAAATCGGAAACTGAAAATTAGTGGACAGTTACCGTCAAAATCCATCAAAGATAAAATCCAGCGCATTCTTGATGCTCTGCCTGTGCGGCCGGGCATCCATGATTTCAGCACCAATCTGGGATAAGCGGATACTGGCCATCTCATGGGTCATCACCAGGTAATCATCATTTTCGATATTGATGACTGGCGTCAGCCGCCGGGCAGGAGGAGTGGCGAGTCGCTTCAGTGGGTACAGCGGGATAACCAGACGAGTATGCAGTTCATTAATGATATCGCTCTGAACGTCCAGCAGATACGGATACGCCTGACGGTGACCGTTATTACGATAAACAACATATTGCATAGTTAAAACGTCCTGTATTCGTCTGACAGCAGCCCGTGTTCATCAGTGATACGGTTTAGTTCCTGTAATGCCGCTCTGTTTTCCATTTTCCAGCGCTCAGCTCCCGTGGCATTGATTTCCTGCTGTAGAGCCTGAGCCAGCACAGCAGATAGATTAATCCCGGCATCGCGAGCCTGCTGAAGCAAAACAGGTTCCAGCGTGACGCTGACCGTCTTCTTATAGCGAGTATTTATACCAGACATACTGCCCTCCACTTGCACGTGTGAATTACGCGTGTAAAAAGTATGCGACAGAGCGTGGCAAATAGCAATCTCCGACAGACTTCAGCTTTCTGTGGGCAGATTATGCGTAAGACACGCGCCGCCGGGCAAGGGGCAACGCGTTTAGGGCCGTCATTCTTCGATCCGCATCGACAGATGGCGGCCAGAGGGGTCAGGAGGAGAGCTCCTGGGGTTTGCTGTCGGAAGCGCGGTTGTTCAGGATATCGTTAAGCTTTTTATAATCCAGCTCTTTCACCCATTTCGCCACCACCACCGTTGCCACGCCGTTACCCACCAGGTTGGTCAGAGCACGGGCTTCGGACATAAAGCGGTCGATACCGAGGATCAGCGCCAGGCCTGCCACCGGCAGGTGACCGACCGCAGACAGGGTTGCCGCCAGCACGATAAAGCCACTGCCCGTCACGCCCGCCGCACCCTTCGACGACAGCAGCAGTACAACCAGCAGCGTAATCTGGTGGACCAGATCCATCTGGCTGTTAGTCGCCTGGGCGATAAAGACCGCCGCCATCGTCAGGTAGATAGAGGTGCCGTCAAGGTTGAAGGAGTAGCCTGTCGGGATCACCAGCCCGACCACCGACTTGCGACAGCCCAGCTTTTCCATTTTATCGAGCATACGCGGCAATACCGACTCGGAGGAGGAGGTTCCCAGCACGATCAGCAACTCTTCACGAATATAGCGGATAAACTTGAAGATACTGAATCCGGCCGCACGGGCGATAGAGCCCAGCACCAGCACCACGAACAGAATACAGGTGGCGTAGAAACAGATAATCAGCTGGCCGAGCTGCACCAGGGTGCCGACACCGTATTTACCGATGGTAAAGGCCATCGCACCGAAGGCGCCAATTGGCGCCAGGCGCATGATCATATTGATAATGCCGAAGATGACCTGCGAAAAGCTTTCAATTACGTTAAAGATCAGCTGACCTTTGGTGCCAAGGCGATGCAGGGCAAAACCAAACATCACGGCAAACAGTAGCACCTGCAGAATATTGCCGCTGGCAAAGGCACCAATCACGCTGGACGGGATCACATCCAGCAGGAAGGCAACCACGTCCTGCTGCTGCGCCTGCTCGGCGTAGACGGCAACGGCTTTGGCATCGAGCGAAGCCGGGTCAACGTTCATCCCCGCGCCAGGCTGAACGAGATTCACCACGATAAGACCGATAATCAGCGCAAAGGTACTGACGACCTCAAAATAGAGCAGCGCCACCGCACCGGTGCGGCCCACCGCTTTCATACTTTCCATGCCTGCGATACCGGTGACAACGGTACAGAAAATCACCGGCGCGATAATCATCTTGATGAGCTTAACAAACGCATCACCAAGCGGCTTCATCTGCGCGCCGATATCAGGGTAGTAATGGCCAAGCAGAATACCAATGACAATCGCCGTCAGCACCTGAAAATAGAGGCTTTTAAACAAAGAGGCTTTCATAGGGTGTCCTTAGGATAACCACATGCTGTGTATGGTTTTGTGTAGCCCGCGTCCATAAAATAACACCCAGGAAACATTACAGAAATAAAGCAAACCCTAAAATGAAACATATTTGTTAAGATTTTTGAGCCAGTTCTCACAACAATAGTGGCTTTTTACACCGTTTCGCTTGCGTCAGATGACGGTATAAACGCTTTTTCAAACGCTCCGGGCGGCATCGCTTTGGCAAACAAATAGCCCTGCACCGTATCGACACTGGCCTCTTTCAGCCAGTCAAACTGCGGCTGAGTTTCCACACCCTCGGCGACCAGACGTAGCTCCAGGCTGCGCGCCAGCAGGATAATCGCCGTTACCATGCTGGCATCGTCCGGCAGGCCATCAACAAAGGTTTTGTCGATTTTCAGGATATCCACCGGCAGAGATTTCATATGCTGGAGCTGGTGCAGGCTCGCATAATCCATGCCAAAATCATCCAGTGCAATCCGCACCCCGGCGTTGCGCAGCGGCCGCAGGATCGCGATGGCCGCCTGGGGATCGTCTATACGGCGGCTTTCCGTCACTTCCAGCACCAGAGTACCAGGCGCGATACGGTAGCGATGCAGCAGCTCAAGCATATCGGCGACCATATCGTGGTGCATCAACTGCAGCGCCGACAGATTCACCGACAGCGGCAGCATAATGCCCCGGCTTTGCCAGGCGGCAAGCTGACGGCAGGATTCTTCCAGCACCCAGTACCCTACCGATACCATCAGCCCACAGGATTCGATGCGTTCGATGAGCCCTTCCGGAAGTTCCCAGCGACCATCTTCCTGCCGCTGTCGCAGCAGCACTTCCGCGCTGCATATCTCGCCGGAGGCAGTGTCGATCTGCGGCTGTAGCCAGATTGCGAACTGATACGTATCCAGGGCATGCAGAATATCGCTCTCTTCGGTCAGACGACGCTGGGCCTCCTCCATCTGCTCGGGATCGAAGAATTCTATTTTATTCTTGCCTTTGCGTCGGGCGGTAAAGGCTGCCGACACCGCGCGGCGATAGAATTGCTCTGCCGTTAGATCGCCATAGTACATGGCGATACCGATACTGGCGCTGGGACACAGCTGGATCCCCTGCACCGGCAGGCGCTCGTTGATAACGGTCAGAATTTGCTGGCTAAGGGCCACGGCGTGCCACGGCTCTTTGACGCCGTTGGCAAGGATCGCGAAGTCGTATCCGCTTATCTGAGTCAGCACCATTTGCGGTGCCAGCACCGATTTCAGTTTTTCCACCAGCGTCAGCAGCAGCATCTCCCGCTGGGTCTCTTTCAACACGCCCGTCGTATCCTGCAGTGTTTCGCAGGCCACCGCCAGCAGCGCAGTGGTTTGCTGCCGCGCCACCGTCTGTTCCAGAAGCGCCATCAGGAAGCCTTTATTCGGCAGCTCGGATACCGGGAAGCGGGTCGACTGGCTGTTTATTTCATCCTGCTGACGCAGCAGCGCCTGCTGATTGCGGTTATAGCTGCGCACCAGCATCCCGATTTCGTCATCATGGTGTAAGCGCGGCAGCGGTAGCTGATGCCCTACCAGCATCTGGGGAGAGACATCGTTAAGCATCCGCGCAATATCTCGCAGCGGACGAACGATCAGGCGGCTAATCGACCAGGCAATCGCCACGGTCACGATCAGCACCAGCAGAAGATATGCGGTAACCAGCGTCGAAAGCGTGCTCATCACAAATTTGTACGTCCGCCACGAGTCGGCCTGTAACACCAGATAGGCCAGCGGCTGCGGATTAGAAGGGCGTTCCAGAGAGTAAATCGGCAGCGAGATCTGCACCGGCAACTCGAACATCCTGGTAATGGTCACCGGCACCGGCCGCTCAGGAATAAAGCGCATCCGCAGCGCCTGGAACTGATTGGGCAGCACAACATCGGCCCGGCTGACAATACCGGCAGGCTGGATACGGCTTAAAATAGTTTCCGCTTCGGGAATATCCGCTTTCAGGATAGCGGCGGAGAGCGGTTCTCGTACCGAACGGGCAATACTTTCCAGCTGCGTCGCCGTGTTATAGCAATTTTGCTGGACGAAGTGGAAGAGCAAAATTGAACAAAAAAGAAAAACAAACACCGCAGCAATGGCCGCAACCATTGCCATCTGTTTGATTGTTAATGACCGACTGACACGCAAATTGACTCTCCACGGAAACGCTGGCGCAAAACAGCCTTCTGCTGCCTTACTGCCGTCGGATTATACCCGATCACGGCGGCTCTGGAGAGGCGGGAACAGGAATGAAGATTATTCCGGTTACCAGTCGGCGTAAGGCATCAGCGGCTGAGGTGGCAGGTTCATATCACCCTGCCATCCCGCTTGAGAATAGCGCACAAAAATCAGTGCATGACCTGGAGTGTAATCTTTTGCCTGTTGAATAGCGATCCCCGCGCCAATAGACCCGTTGTCGGTCAGACGACGCTCAACAATAGCACGCGCCGTATAGCCGGTGCCGGAAGAGGAGCTACCGGTTACCGGTGCGTCAATATCCTGATACGGCCCGACATTCGACGCCAGCTTCTGTCACGAGGAATCAAACTCTGTATTGGGTAGCGCATCCCGGCTTTGGTTCTGAAGGGTGACCCCGACCAGCCTATCGTAACGGGCAGAACCTTCCATGCCACCAATCCGTCGCCATATACCTTGCCAGAGCACAAAACCAAGATGGTGATCCGCTCCGATACGCATCAGGGAGACGGCTATAACGAACGCTCTTTTGAGGACGAGTCAGGACGAGAGAACATCCATCTTCATGCCCAGAAGAATACGTCCGTCAAAATATTGCACGACATGACAACGCGGGTTGATGCCAGCAAGGTGGAAAGTATTGGTGATAATCGCAGTACCGAAATCGGCCAGCATCACCAGCACCGGGTCGGAGGCAATATGAACTTGACGACAGGGGGCAGGGCCTCGGCCTGCTGGGCGGGTTGTTCAGCCTGATAGCCAACAGCGGCAAATTTATGAAAAAGGAGTCGGCCAAAGTGGGCGAACTCGTCGTGAAAAGTTCGCCGATGATATCAATAAGGTCGGTGTAACGGCAGAAACATTATCGCTGACGGCAGGAAAGTCGTTTACCGACGCTGGAGGATTCAAAAACAAGGCCGGGCTGGATTTGGCATCAAAAGGTACCTCGCTGGCCGGACTGCTTTCTAACCTGATGCCCGGCTCTGGTATTTTCAATACGATTGTCGAAAAGTTTCGGTCAGATACCACTGGAATTGCCAGCACCGAGCAGGTTGGCCTGTATAAAAACACCCCGGTCGGTCATATCCAGACATTATCTGTCGGACAGGTGCTGAAGCTGTTGGTCGGAGATAAGTACGACATTGAGAGCAAGGGCTGGATATTTTCCCGTACTAAAAACATACTTTGTATGCCAAAGAAAAACCGCAGCCGATGGCCGCGGTTTTTCGCCTGAAAGGGTATCAGACGACAGGTTTCTCGCCGTTTTCATCCTGATCGACCGCAAAACAGGCCACCAGTTGACCACCATACTCTTTCAGCTGCGGCTGCAGCTGGGTGCAGGGACCAAAGCGACGACGGCAGCGGGCGTTAAAAGCACAGCCCGGCGGTGGATTCAGCGGGCTGGGGAGCTCGCCGGTCAGCTTGATGCGCTCACGACGTTCCCCCGGATTCAGGCGCGGCGTCGCAGAGAGCAGCGCCTGAGTGTACGGATGACGCGGGTTACTGAAAATCTGATCCTTTGTACCTTTCTCCACACAGCGGCCGAGATACATCACCATCACTTCATCGGCGATATGCTCCACGACTGACAGGTCATGCGAGATAAACACGTAGGAGAGGCCCATATCCTGTTGTAAATCCATCATAAGGTTCAGCACCTGTGCACGGACAGAAACGTCCAGTGCCGATACCGGCTCATCGGCAATCACCACGTCCGGATCGAGCATCAGACCACGGGCAATGGCGATACGCTGACGCTGACCGCCGGAGAACATATGCGGATAGCGATCGTAGTGCTCGGTCTTCAGGCCTACCTTCGCCATCATCTCCAGCGCTTTTTCCCGACGCTCGGCGGCGCTGAGTGGGCTGTTTATCTGCAGCGGCTCTTCCAGAATCTGCCCGACTTTTTTACGCGGGTTCAGGGAGCCGTAGGGGTTCTGGAACACGATCTGGATTTTCTGCCGACGTAGTTTCTGCGCGTGCGGATCGTGTTTTAACAGATCCTGACCCTGCCAGTAGAGCTCGCCTCCGGTCGGGGTTTCAATCATGGTCAGCAAACGACCAAGGGTCGATTTACCGCAGCCGGACTCACCCACCACCGCCAGCGTTTTACCGCGTTCGAGGGTGAAAGAGACGCCGTCCAGCGCTTTAACCAGCCGCTCAGGGGCAAACATCCCCTTCTTGACCGGATAGTGTTTTTTCAGGTCGATAGCCTGCAACAGCGGCTGCTGTGAGGTGGCCTCGTGCGTGCTCATAGTGTAGGCCTCCCGGCATCATCGAGTGGGTAGTGACATTTCGACTGGCGGCCATCGCTCAGGGTATTGAGCGCCGGTTCGTCGCTGCGGCAGGTATCGGTGGCATAGGGGCAGCGCGGGTTAAGCAGACAGCCAGAAGGACGGTCATACTTGCCCGGCACCACGCCCGGCAGCGATGCCAGGCGGGCCTTATCCTGAGCAAATTCCGGCAGCGCGCGCAGCAACGCCTGGGTGTAAGGGTGGCGTGGCGCACGGAAGATCTCCGTTGCGCTCCCGGTTTCCACCACCTGGCCGGCGTACATCACAATAATTTTGTGTGCCGATTCCGCCACCAGCGCCAGATCGTGAGTGATCAGGATCAGCGCCATATTCTCTTTCTGCTGCAGCTCAAGCAGTAGCTCGATGATCTGCGCCTGGATAGTCACGTCCAGCGCGGTTGTCGGTTCATCGGCGATCAGCAGCTTCGGACGGCAGGCGATAGCCATCGCTATCATCACGCGCTGGCTCATCCCACCGGAGAGCTGGTGCGGATAGACATCAAGGCGCGATGCCGGGTCCGGAATGCCGACCAGATTCAGCAGGTCAATCGCCCGCTGACGACGGGTTTTCTTGTTGCCACCCTGATGCACCTTGATGGCTTCCATAATCTGGAAACCGACGGTGTAGCACGGGTTCAGGCTGGTCATTGGGTCCTGGAAGATCATCGCCACTTCAGAGCCCACCAGCTGGCGACGCTCTTTTTCCGAAATACGCTTCAGATCGCGACCGTTAAACTCCAGGCTTTCCGCCATCACGCTGCCCGGATAATCAATCAGGCCCATAATCGCCAGCGAGCTGACGGACTTACCGGAACCGGACTCACCCACTATACCGATAACCTGACCTTGCTCCACGCTGTAGCTTACTCGGTCTACGGCACGGAACGGAGTGCCTTCGTCGCCGAAGTGCACCGATAATTTATCTACATTCAATAACGCCATCTCGTGCCTCTTACTGCTTCAGTTTAGGGTCAAGCGCGTCGCGCAGACCGTCACCCATCAGGTTAAATGCCAGCACCGTCAGCAGGATCGCCAGACCCGGGAAGGTCACGACCCACCAGGCACTTTGTGCGAACTGCAACACGTCGGAGAGCATGGTGCCCCACTCCGGTGTCGGCGGCTGCGCACCCATGCCGAGGAAGCCAAGGGCGGCCATATCGAGAATGGCGTTAGAGAAACCAAGCGACGCCTGAACAATCAGCGGCGCAAGGCAGTTAGGGAGAATATTGACGAACATCTGGCGCATCGCACCGGCACCCGCCACGCGGGAAGCGGTAACGTAGTCGCGGTTCACTTCCACCAGCACCGCACCACGCGTCAGACGCACATAGTGCGGCAGGGCCACGAAGGTGAGGGCCAGCGAGGCGTTAACAATAGACGGCCCAAAGACTGCCACCAGCACCAGCGCCAACAGCAGGCTCGGCAGCGCCAGCATAATATCGACGATACGCATGATGATGGAGTCCACCACGCCGCCGAAATAGCCGGCCATCAGGCCAAGGATCACGCCCATAATCAGGGAGAGTACCACCACCAGACAGCCAACCAGCAGCGATAGGCGCGCGCCGTACATCAGACGCGACATCACGTCGCGACCCACGTCATCGGTGCCAAGAATATGTGCCCAGCTGCCACCGTCCTGCCAGACCGGCGGAGCCAGCAGCGCATCACGGAACTGCTCCGCCGGGTTATGCGGCGCAATCCAGTTGGCAAACAGGGCAATGATAATGACGGCAACGACGTAGATAAGGCCAATCACTGCACCTTTGTTGCGTTTGAAGTAGTGCCAGAACTCCTGCAGCGGCGTCATCGGCACCGGTGAAGAAATTACTTTATTTTCAGTAAATTGTGACATGATGGCCCCTTACTTCTTATGCCGAATACGCGGGTTCACCACGCCGTACAGCAGGTCGACTAGCAGGTTCACCACGATAATCATGGTCGCAACCAGCAGCACGCCACCCTGCACCACCGGATAATCGCGGCGCTGGAGCGCGTCGATCAGCCAGCGTCCCAGCCCGGGCCAGGAGAAGATCGTTTCGGTCAGGATCGCCCCGGCCAGCATTGTCCCCACCTGCAGACCGATGACCGTCACAACCGGTAGCATCGCGTTACGCAGGGCGTGGACCACAATCACCCGCATCCGGGTCAGGCCTTTGGCGCGGGCGGTACGGATATAGTCTTCGCCCAGCACTTCCAGCATCGCCGAGCGGGTCATACGTACGATCACCGCCAGCGGAATAGTACCCAGTACCATCGCGGGCAGGATCATATGCGCCAGCGCATCAATAAAGTTGCCCTCTTCGCCCCAGATAGCCGTGTCGATCAGCATAAAGCCGGTCAGCGGGTTACTGTCGTCAAGGAAGACCATATCGCTCACCCGCCCGGACACAGGGGTCAGGTTCCAGTGCACTGAGACCAGCATAATCAGCATCATGCCCCACCAGAAGATAGGCATGGAGTAGCCGGTCAGGGCCAGGCCCACGGCAGTGTGGTCGAAAATAGAACCGCGTTTGACGGCAGCCAGAACCCCGACGGGGATCCCTACCGACACCGCGAAAATCATGGCGCAAACGCCCAGTTCGAACGTTGCCTGGAAGCGCGGCACGAACTCTTCCCAGACCGGGAGGCGGCTTTTCAGGGAGATCCCCAGATCGCCGTGCAGGACGCCCCAGATATAGTTGACGTACTGCTGCCATAACGGCTTATCAAGACCCAGCTCGGCCAACAGCTGCGCATGGCGCTCTGGCGAAAGCCCACGTTCACCTGCCATGATCATCACCGGATCACCGGGGATCATATGAACAAAGGCAAAGGTGAGAAGGGTAATACCGATGAACGTCGGAATAACCAGTCCCAGACGTCGGAGGATGAACTGCAACATAACCCGGATTCTCTGTAATGACGCACCCCAGGCAGGGTGTGTCTGTATTGCTCACAAATGTAAATTCCCTCTCTTTGCAGAAGAGGGTTAGGGCGAGGAGGCGGTTACGCGCTCCTCGCCCCACTCCCCTCCACAAGGGAGAGGAAATATCTGTTTATTATTTGACAGACACGTTTTCGAAGTGGTGTTTACCTAACGGATCAACCACATAGCCCTTCACTTCTTTACGTACTGGCTCATAAACGGTGGAGTGAGCGATGATCAGCGCCGGAGCCTGGCCATGCATCACAACCTGAGCCTGTTTGTAGAGCTCGATACGCTTGTTGTGGTCGTCGGTCGCACGCGCCGGCTGAATCAGATCTTCAAACGGCTTGTGGCACCAGCGGGAGTAGTTGGAACCCTGTTTTGCCGCGTCGCAGCTAAACAGCGTGGCCAGGAAGTTATCCGGATCCCCGTTGTCACCGGTCCAGCCCATCATAACGGTCTGGTGTTCACCGGCTTTGGCGCGTTTCAGATACTCGCCCCACTCGTAGGTCACGATTTTGGCCTGCACGCCAACTTTCGCCCAGTCAGCCTGAATCATCTCAGCCATACGGCGAGCGTTCGGGTTGTAAGGACGCTGAACCGGCATCGCCCACAGATCGATGGTAAAGCCGTTTTCCATACCCGCTTCTTTCAGCAGCTGTTTGGCTTTTTCCGGATCCCAGGAGTAGTCCTTCACATCATCGTTATAGCCCCACATGGTTGGCGGCAGCAGGTTTTTCGCCGGCTGGCCCGCGCCCTGGTAAACGGCTTTAATGATCGCGTCTTTGTTGACCGCGTAGGTCAGCGCCTGACGTACTTTCAGGTTATCCAGCGGTTTTTTCTCGGTATTGAACGAGAGATAACCGACGTTCAGACCCGCCTGCTCCATCAGGTTGATGTTTTTATCTTCTTTCATACGAGCGATATCAGCCGGGTTCGGATACGGCATGACCTGGCACTCGTTTTTTTGCAGTTTGGCGTAACGTACGGATGCGTCCGGGGTGATAGAGAACACCAGGCGGTCGATCTGCGGCTTGGTGCCCCAGAAACCGTCAAACGCTTTGTAGAGGATACGGGAGTCTTTCTGGTACTGCTGCAGCTGGAACGGACCGGTACCGATCGGGTTCAGGTCCAGTTTTTCCGGACTGCCCGCTTTCAGCATGTTGTCCGCGTACTCTTTAGACAGAATAGAAGCGAAGTCCATGGCCAGGTCGGCGAGGAACGGCGCTTCCGGACGGCTCAGCACGAACTGTACTGTGCGATCGTCAACTTTTTTCACTTCGGTAATCAGCTCAGGGAAGCCCATGCCTTCGAAGTATTCATAGCTGCCGCCGGATACTTTGTGGTACGGGTTCTGGTCGTTTTTCTGACGATCGAAGGAGAAGACCACGTCATCGGCGTTGAAATCGCGAGTCGGTTTGAATTCTTTATTGTCCTGCCACTTCACACCCTGACGCAGATGGAAGGTATAGGTTTTGCCATCCGGGCTAATATCCCACTTCTCAGCAAGGCCCGGAACCACTTCGGTGGTGCCGATTTTGAACTCAACCAGGCGGTTATAGATAGGTACAGAGCTGGCATCGTAGGTTGTACCAGAGGTAAAGAGCTGTGGGTTAAAGCCTTCCGGCGAACCTTCTGAACAGTAAACCAGGGTTTTTGCCTGCACGCTTGCTGCGACAGTCAATGCTACTAAGCTCAGACCAAGCTTCAGCATCCCTGACTTCTTCAAGGAAATACTCATTATCTTCTGCTCCAATGTGATATGTGTTGTTTACCCTTGCAAGGGTATTACCGCCGAAACCTTTATTTGTGTTTTACCCGGTCTGGTCGGTTGTGCCCGGAGGCGCTATGAGAGATGGGGATTCCTTTCACAAGGTTGACTGAGTTGCAGTGCAGATTCTCCTTGAAATGCCCCTCACGCCCTACAATCTGTCAACAGAATGAGGAAACGTCAATACAGGTAACGGGGATTTACACCCGGGGTGAGAATCTGTAAACAAAGATTAAAAAAAGTTCATCGTGCTATTTGCAGCAGAGAAATTTGTGCTACGCCCATCATGCCAGAACAATTCGCCACCAACCAGCATTTAACCAGACATTCACAATGGTAAAGATTGTGAAAAATTTCTTACATTATGCTGAATATCTGAGCGATTAATACCGTGAACGTTAAAACGCACAGGTGATAATGCTGATGTTATCCATAAGCAACGCGAAAAAAGATGCATTTATATATAAAAAAATACGATGGAAAATGTCAGAAAATACCGGGCAGGCAGGGCGAAACCGTGGAAAAAGGCGATCTATACAGTGAGTGAACTGTCTATCCTGATAACCTCATAAATTTGTTGAAATAAAAAGCGTAGTTTAGCCCACTTCGGCCACCAGCCAGTAAATCCCCCCTGATACCGAGAGCCCAGGGCCGAAGGGGTACGCATCGCGCCAGCCAACGCGTTGTTGTATCAGGCGCCAGAGAAGGTGCAGGAGGGTAAACCCAGTTGCCCAAAGCAGTATATGGGGTAGCGCTTCCCAGCCGTTCCATGCACCCAGGCCAGCAAAAAGTTTGAAATCACCATAGCCAAGCCCCTCCTTACCGGTGCTGTAGAACAGCAGCCAGTACATGAGCCACAGGAAGAGCCAGCCCACCGTTGCCCCCGTCACAGCCTCACCGAGGCTGACACGACTGATACCGAGAACGCAGCACAACAATCCTGACCACACCAGAGGTTGCGTCAGCATATCCGGCAGCAAGCCATATCGAAGATCAATAATCGTCAGCGACCAGAGCAGCAGTAACTGCAGGATCGCCATCAGGACGACGATCGGTTTGGGCAGCAGACATGTCAGGAGCACCGCGCAAAACGCGAACAGCAATTCTGTGAAGGGACAGCTGCCGGTCTTCGCCGGACAGTGTGAGCGCGGTGAAAACAGTGTAAAACCGGGATCGAGGTTGTGCATCATCAACGGAACACGGTGGATAAGCACACGAGCAAAATTCCCTGTCGCGGCGCCAGTCAGCGCCGCAATAGCTATCCACAGTCCGCTATCAGAGATCGTTCCGGGGAAAGTACTCATTACCGACGCAACCATAAAACCTCGATAAAAAGCGAAACCAGTAATTTTCTATTCACGGAAATGCCTTTTCAGGGTAATAGAGAGGATATTCCCTTAAGAATGTAACAAAGCCTTTATTTATCCCAAGCCAATAATTGAAAGGATATAAATATATGCAGCCATCACAGCAATTAAAGAATCTGGAATAATTTTTTACGCAGCGTTCTGCAATGCGGCGCGTAACGTTCTGGCTACCCGTGCAATAACCCGCCAGACCAAATACCTGGATTGCAAAGCCGGATGAATACCAGCGGTATGGTATGCCCTTCGCGCAGGACCAATAGCAAAAAACCCAACCTTGCGATTGGGTTTTTTTGAATTTGGTCGGTGATAGAGGATTCGAACCTCCGACCCCTTCGTCCCGAACGAAGTGCGCTACCAGGCTGCGCCAATCACCGAATGCGGGGCGCATCTTACTGCGCCGGGGTTACCCCGTCAATCCCTGACGGGAAAAAAGGCTTTCGATCGCTGATAAAGCCAGCAGAGTGACTACTTCACCGTCGAATCAGGCAGATGGCACCAGTTATTTTTCTCATTAATGCCGCCGTCCGGAGAAGTGTAGCCGAGGCAGCCCATCACCGTGTCGTACAGCTCCTGATGGCGATGCGGGATTTTCATCTCAGCCTGCTTCTTCAACTGGGCAAACATCTTCGCCTTCTGCGGATCGGCGAGAGTGCGATCGGACATCCACACCAGCATTGGCACGCGGAACTGCTCCGGCGGCGCCATTTTACGTGGGGTTCCGTGCAGGTGCTCTTTCTCGTTAATCGACTCCCCGTGATCGGCGGCGTAGAACACGATCGCTTTCTTATCACGCAACTGGTCAAAGACGCTGGTAATAAAGTGATCCACATAGGTCACGGAGTTATCAAACGAGTTAATCAGCTCTTCCTTCGTGCACTTGCCGTCAACGCCAACACACTCCGGCGTCCAGCGGGCAAAGCTGCGCGGATAACGCTGGGTATAGTTAAAATGTGAGCCTTTGGTGTGCAGGATAATCAGACGCTTTCCATCGTCTTCAGGCGTTATCACCCGCTGCATCTCCTGCACCAACAGCATATCGTCAACGTTTTTACCGCGGTTGCGCGGCTCGGCGCCGATCTGTTCACGGTAGGCAATATTGTCGGTCATGGTATTGCTGTAAAACCAGATCTCGCTCTGCATCGCAAACAGATCTGATTTAAAGCCCAGCTGGTTCAGTACAGCGAAGACGTTCTGCTCTTTCAGGGTTCGCTGCGGGCTTTCATCCGCGCCGCCCTCGCGCACAAACATACAACGCAGGGAGAGCTTGGTTGCGGTATCGCAGGACTCACCGCGGAAAGCCACCAGGTTTTTCTCCTGCGCCAGCTTCGGCGTGGTGTCCCGTGAATAACCCAGAATGCCCATATGATCCCAGCGGGTGGTTTCCCCGATGATAAAGACCACGTAAGTGTCATCGAGATCCGCCGGTGCGGTGTAGGTGAATTTCTTCGCCGGATTAAGCAGAGAGCGGTTGTCTGAGGACTCATCCACCTGCGCCCAGGCGTACAGTCCCAGCGCTGAAAGCCAGTTGGACGGCAGGTAGGAGTTGGCGACAACGCCACCATAGCTCGGCATATCGACACCTGTCGTGCGCTCGACTTTCTTTTGCTGAATATCCAGCAGGCGAATCGGTCCCCAGACCATCAAACCGGCCAGCACCACTGCCGCCACGCTGCGCACGCGCAGGCCCGGCGTACGCAGCTGCCGCAGTAAGGTATAGCGGCAGCGGTTACTCCAGATAAACAGCAGGGGCGGCGTCGCTACCGCCAGCAGCCAGAGCGCAAAGCCCCAGCCCACCACCTCTTTTGAGAGATCGATATCGGTGGTCATCACCGAGGCAATAATGCCGTAGCCGATCACCACGTTAAGGAAGGTCATATAGTAGCTGGCACCTGCGGAAAACAGCACTACCAGCGTCGCTAATACTCGCCAGGCGCGGCGACCGAACAGGGAAAGAACGCGCAGTAAGAAGAAGGTGACCAGAACAGTAGCCACCAGCTCAACCGCGGCGGATACCCCTTTCAGCAGCGTAAATTCCTGCGCGTAACCATCAAACCGGCGGAAAAAGACCGCGCAGTTCATAAACAGACCGATATAGAGCGCTAACAGAAAGCTAAGCCTCTGCTGAGTCATCGTTCGTATATATTTCATGCAAGCTACCCTGGAAAAACGAGATCAAAAAAACCTGAACGCAATCAATGCGACACTCAGGTTAATAAAACGCAGTAAATGACGAAATCAGAGATGTCTTTAAGCGCGGCTAAATAGACCACAGCCGAAATGAAAAGTGTCAGAAAAAAATCATAAAACGATAACATTTACAAAAATTGCGATAGTCCAAGGAGTTTGACGCAAGTAAGCACTTACATGCGAGTCATCCCACGTCTTAATCGTGGCTGGCAATACTCTTGTGAATATGGAGTCATCAGTATGACTTAACCATTAAGCTACTACTGCGTCGCCAGCAGTAACAGGTATCACGCTTGTCCGCCATTTTGGCCCCCTGATGGGCCAACGGTCATCGGCGCCTTTGCTGGCGCATCCATTTTTATTGCTTCTGCCAGGGACTTCCGTATCTGGTAGCACCTGTTTCTGGGAACAAAAAGCTTTGTTATCGGAATGATTGCTGCTCCATTCTCAGCGGACTTGATTGAACCTTTTATTCCACACACGACGTCTGTCGGCACGCCCGTTGGCGCACAGATCGCATCTGCCGTCGTGGTTCGTATCCTCATGATACGCAGCAATTAAAACGATTCATCAATACTTCTTCGATTTACTGGATGCACTTATTGATGTTAAAAAAAGTATTACTTAGTCTGGCCGCGCTGATATGTGCGGCCGCATTAATACGTCCGATCACTTTCCGCCGGAACTACTCCAGGCATAACCAGATCGGATAGCCTGGATTGCGTGGCGACTAACCGTCGCCACAGGAAACGCCCCTGGCCAGGTATTAACCGGAGAATATTGCTACACGTGCTGGATAGGGAAATCAATTAAACTATTGTTATTTATAATTATTTTTCATACACAAGGAAATGTTGCCCATCTTTTAATAAGGTAAATCAGATGACTATCAGCGAGCCGAGATCAAACAAAATTCAACACCAACCAACGACCCAGTGGAAGGCAGAGCGCACTCTGTTCTTATTATGATCTTATTCCTGGAGAAGTACTGGAAGCTAATGGTCATCACAGTGCTGGTTGGGCTGTTAGTGGGTTGGAGTTACACAACCGGATATAGCAAAGCGGACTCAGCCTGGAAATTACGCTGGACGCAGCGGGATTTGACCGACGAAAGAGCCACGTTAGAACGCACTGTGGCAGAGCGAAAAGAAGAACAACGCCGCCAACAAAAAACGGAGGAGGAGAAAAAATATGCTGACCAGCTACTGGAACAAGCACGTTTCGATGCTGCTGCTGCCGATCGCGCTGCTGATGGGTTGCGGAACCAACTCACACAGCTCAGGGAGCAACTCGCAGGAAGTGAAGCCCGCCGCATTTCCGCAGTTACCTCCGCAGGCCAGGCAAAAAAAGAGGCCAGCCTATTGCTTGCCCAGCTGCTCAGCGAATCTGACGAAATGGCGGGAAAATTCGCAAAAGAGGCTGATGACAATTACATCGCCGGAAACACCTGCGAACGAATCTACGACGAAGTGACGGAAAAAAATAAACTACGTCCCTAGCATGGAACGTAGTTTCACAGACTGGAATATTGACGATTACGCGTGCGCTTCACGCCAGCTTTCACGGCGCGGCTGACGAATAGTGGTCGACAATGCCAGGGAGAGAATCAACAGGGCGAAGATGACACAGAAGGTGACATAGAAGCCGCCGAACAGGGAGGCAATCAGCGAACCGCAGATGCTGCCAATACCGAAGCCCAGATAAATCACCCCGTAGTTTTTCGCCAGGTTATTCAGCCCGAAGAACTCGCTCACCAACGACGGGAAGACGGTAATGGTGCCGCCGAAGTTAAAGGCCACGCAGGCGATAGCCGCGAAGAAGGTCGTCGCGTTCAGCGGGGCAAACAGCAGAGCCGCCATACCGGCCAGCGAGACGACCTGACCGAGGGTGATAACACGGATACGGGCAACCTTATCGGACAAAATACCGAGCACCAGACGGCCACTCAGGTTCGCAATGGCGATAATCGTTACCGCATTTGCCGCAGTCGCCACATCAAGATGCACCATCCCCTGAGCGATATCTTTCGCCACGCCAATCACATACAGACCGCTCATGCAGGCGGTCAGGAACATCACGGCCAGCATCCAGTACTGCGATTTACGCATGGACTGCGCCAGGGTGAAATCGTTCTGCACGACGCCGTTCACCGCGGTCGCCTTTTGCTGCGGTGCATCTTTCATCAGCATCGCACCGGCCACAATCATCACCAGCACGATAGCGCCCCAGATCATAAAGGTCTGTTCAAGGCCCACGCTTGCCAGCAGGTTGCTGGTGATAAATTTGAAGCCCAGGCTACCAAGACCATAGGAGCCAATGGCAAAGGCGGAAATCAGCCCCTTGCGTTCCGGGAACCATTTCACGCAGTTAGAGAGTGTCAGCAGATAACCCGCGCCGTCGGCCAGGCCGACCAGCACACCCGCGCTGAGCCACAGCATAATCAGGCTGTTGGAGTGCGCCGTCAGGAAGAAGCCGACACCCAGCAGAATACCGGAGGCGATGGTGACGCGTTTCACGCCAAAACGTTCCTGCAGTTTACCGGCGACGGATGAGGAGATTGCCAGCCCCAGGCTAAGCAGACCGAAGGAGAGCGCGACCTGGCTAACTGGCTCGTCCAGTTTTTCCGACAGCGCGCTGTTAAACAGGCTCCAGGTATATACCGATCCCAGCGCGAATTGGGTGATGATGGTGCCGAATAGCGTTAGCCAGCGGGTGCGATTGGAAGTTGATAGATTCATGGCAGTTGTCCTGCATCGGAAAAGTGAGGGAATTAACTGCCTGTAACCTTAACGAAGTGCATTTCATTCCAGGGGTAAAAAGGCATGAAATGCAGTCAGGGAGGAATGAAATGCATCAGAAACGGAATGAATGACATTGCCAAAACAGGACGGAAGAAAGCATTTCCGTTAAGTAAGCACCCACTATCAACAACAGCCTCGTTAAATAAGAATGTCAGATGTAAAAGGATTGTTTATTTTCGCCATTCAACGGCGGAAAAAATGCGTCTGCGCGATCCCTGTCCAGATATCAGGTTTTCGTCGTATGATTTTGCGGGCCAGTAACGCTATATTCCTGTAGCCAGGCAGGACACCGGAAAGAGGATAAAAGCATATGCAACGCTGCAGCTGGGTTAATCAGGATCCGCTCTATATCGCCTACCACGACACGGAATGGGGCGTGCCGCAGAAGGACAATCAGAAACTGTTCGAAATGATCTGCCTCGAGGGCCAGCAGGCCGGGCTGTCGTGGATCACCGTACTGAAAAAACGCGAAAACTACCGCGCCAGCTTCCACCAGTTCGATCCACAAAAAGTCGCCGCCATGAGCGCTGAAGATGTGGAAGCATTGCTGCAAAATGCTGGGATCATTCGCCATCGCGGGAAAATAGAGGCGATTATTGGCAACGCCCGGGCGATGCTGAAGATGGAAGAAAATGGACAGTCATTCTCTGATTTTGTCTGGTCTTTTGTCGACCATACTCCGCAGGTGACCCAGGCTGAGAACGGTGCCGGGATCCCCACCACTACGCCCGCTTCCGATGCCTTATCAAAGGCGCTGAAAAAGCGCGGTTTCAAATTCGTTGGCTCGACTATCTGCTACTCCTTTATGCAGGCCTGTGGTCTGGTCAACGATCACGTCACCGGCTGTGTTTGTCATCCCGGAGGCTTTGATGATCGCCCGATGGAATCATAACGATGTCACCCCGCTGCTCTCCCTGTGGCTGGAGAGCACCATTGCGGGCCATCCCTTTATTGAAGAGCGCTACTGGCATGAGAGCCAGCCGCTGGTGCAGGACGTGTACCTCCCTTCTGCCCGGACCTGGGTCTGGCAGAGCGCAGACGTCATTAACGGCTTTATCAGCGTGATGGACGCGCGCTTTGTCGGCGCCCTGTTTGTCCGGCCTTCGGCGCAGGGTCAGGGCATTGGCGGTGCGCTGCTTAATCACGTTAAGCAGCACTTTCCGATACTCAGTCTCGAGGTTTACCAGAAGAACTGTCGGGCGGTGAACTTCTACCATGCGCAGGGCTTTCGTATTGAAGACAGCGCCTGGCAGGAGGAGACACAGCACCCGACCTGGATCATGAGCTGGCAGGCGGGTCAAACGCCGTCAGCGTAAGCGACGGGCCGGTATATTTCTCCAGCCAGGCAACGGCGGTATTCCCCGCACAGCCGTTCCCCAGCCGCGAGCTGGGCAGATCTTTGGTCAGCACGTTAACCGCGCCATTTTTGCAGATCCCGTCGGCGGCCAGGTCGAGATCCGGCCAGCCGCCTTCGTGAATACAGATCACGCCGGGCCTGATCCCTTCCGTCACCACGGCCCCGGCCAGCACATGTCCGCGACCGTTCCATACCCGCACCGTATCGCCATCAACAATGCCGCGCGCCTGCGCATCCTGAGGATGAATGGTTACCGGCTCACGCCCGGCAACCGCATACTGTTCCCGCAGGTGTGTATAGTTGAGCTGGCTGTGCAGACGGTGCGCCGGGTGGGCCGACAGCAACTGTAGCTGCTCCGGTTCGGCATTGCCCTGCCACTCGTCAGGCTCCAGCCACATCGGATGCGGCGGGCAGTCCGCATAGCCAAAACCAGCGATGCGCTGCGAGTATATTTCAATTTTTCCGCTGTCAGTTTTCAGCGGATTAGCCTGGGGGTCTTCACGGAACGCAGCGAAACGAATAAAGCGGGCGTTCTCGTCACTCTCCGGCATTTCGATCAGGGCATTATCCTGCCAGAAGCGGTCGAACGGCGGCAGCGTGACCTGCTGGGCCGCACCGCGCTGGGCAGCAATCTGATAGAAGGTTTCCAGCCACTGCAGATCAGTTTTGCCTTCGGTAAAACGTTCGCGACCGCCCGCTTCCCACCGTCCACTCAGATCGGCAAAGACATCAAAGTCGTCCCGCGCTTCGTCGCACGGCGGGACAACCTGCTTCATCGGGACCAGATGCTGGTTGCTATAGTCCCCGGTCATGGTCAGATCGTTACGTTCAAAGGAGGTCGTGGCAGGCAGCACGATATCGGCATGTTTAGCCGCCGCGGTCCAGAAGCATTCGGAAATCACCACCAGCTCCGGCTTCTGCCAGGCGCGGATCAGACGGTTGGTGTCCTGATGATGGGTAAAGTTGGCTCCGCCTGCCCACCAGACGAAGCGGATATCCGGGAAGTGTCTGTCCATCCCGTTATGCTGATAAGTACCGCCAGGGGTTTCCAGCGCTTCGACAATACGCGCCACCGGGATTTTCTCCACCGCGTCGGTACCGCCCTGTACGCTGCCCTGCATAGAGGCCAGCACCGCAGCGCGGCGAGTCGGGTTGCCGCCGTTAGCAAAGTGATAGGAGAGGCCAAAGCCGCCGCCCGGCGTACCAATCTGCCCGAGCATTGCCGCCAGGGTTACCAGCATCCAGTGCTTCTGCTCGCCAAACTGCTGGCGCTGCATACCCCAGCCGGACATTAGCATGGTGGTATTGGCATGGAAAAGCGCTGCCAGCTCGCGAATTTTGTTCGCCTCAATGCCGCAGATCTCCGCAGCCCACTCCGCCGTTTTTGCCATGCCGTCACTGGCACCGGTCAGGTAACCGGCGAAAACATCATAGCCGGTGGTGCAGCGAGCCAGGAATGCGCTGTCGTGCCAGTTATTTTCTACCAGCGTATGGGCGATCCCCAGCATCAGCGCCACGTCAGTGCCCATATGGGGGGCTACCCACTCTCCGGCATCGCCGAAGAAATCGACCGTTTCCGATCGCATGGGATCAATACAGATCAGGCGCTTGCCGCTTTTTCTGAGCTGGTCGAAGTAAGGAATGCCTTGCTCGTCCGAGGCATTCCAGGCAATTTTCAGGGTATTAAGTGGGTTGGCACTCCAGAGTACCACCACGTCGCTGTGCCCCAGCACCAGCGGCCAACTGGTTTGCTGCTGATAGACCTCATTGCCACCAACAACGTAGGGCATAATCGCCTGCGCCGCGCCGGTGGAGTAATCCCCGAGATGCCCTGTATAGCCGCCTGCAAGGCTCATATAGCGCTGCAGCAGCGTCGCGGCCTTGTGCAGCACGCCGTTAGAGCGCCAGCCGTAGGAACCAGCAAAGATAGACTGCGGGCCGTGCTGGCTACGAATACGCTGATGCTGAGTGTGGATCAGATCCAGCGCCTGCTGCCAGCTGACGCGGACATATTCATCCTGCCCGCGAACGCCCTGCGGGCTGTCCGGCGAGGCGAGAAAACCTTTACGCACCATGGGAAAACGGACCCGGGTTTTGCTGTGGACCTGATCGCGTACTGCAGTTTGCAGGGAGTTGCCGAACTCGCCCACCAGCGCGCCGCGCGATGACAGAACGGTTTCACCGTCGGTTTCCACCAGCATTGGCCCCCAGTGGGCCGCCGTCAGTACCGTTTTTGTTGCAGATGGGTGTGCCACAGTGCGAGCTCCTGAATCTCTGTGCAGGTGGCGGCTAATTGCCGCTATCGTTTTTATGAGGGAAATGAACAGAAGATTTTCATCATATTCAGCGTCGGGAATCAACCGTAAACATTACCGGGATTAGGGAGTAGCCATCAGCCCCCTGAATGGCTTACTCTCAAGCTAAGCCTGCTAAGCATTTGATGATGCTGCTTTCCCGATTCCATCCTGACCTACGGAGATCCGCATGAAGCCGTCCGTTATTCTGTATAAAGCCTTACCTGACGATCTGCTCCACCGCCTGCAAGAACAGGCCAGCGTTACGCGGGTACCTGACCTGAAGCCCGCCACCGTGGCGCAGTATGCCGATGCCTTTGCCAGCGCAGAGGGGCTGCTGGGCTCCAGCGAGAACGTGGATGCCGCTCTGCTGGAAAAGATGCCGAATCTGCGTGCCACCTCGACCATCTCCGTGGGCTACGATAATTTCGACGTCGCGGCGCTGAATGCCCGACGCATCCTGCTGATGCATACCCCGGCAGTGCTGACGGAAACCGTCGCCGACACCATGATGGCCCTCGTACTGGGCGCGGCCCGCCGGGTCGTTGAGCTGGCAGAGCGGGTCAAAAAAGGCGAGTGGAGAACCGGCGTTGGCCCGGACTGGTTCGGCGTTGACGTCCACCATAAAACCATGGGCATTATCGGGATGGGCCGTATCGGCCTGGCTCTGGCCCAGCGCGCGCACTTTGGCTTCGGGATGCCGATCCTGTATAACGCCCGTCGTCACCACGCAGAGGCGGAAGAGCGCTTTAACGCCCGCCACTGCGATCTGGACACCATCCTCAAGGAATCCGACTTTATCTGCCTGGTCCTGCCGCTGACGGCGGAAACCCACCATCTGATCGGTGAAAAACAGTTTGCCAGCATGAAACCGTCGGCCATCTTTATTAACGCCGGTCGCGGCGCGGTCGTGGATGAGCAGGCCATGATCGCCGCCCTGAAAAATGGCCAGATCCACGCAGCCGGGCTGGATGTCTTTGAGCAGGAGCCGCTGCCTGCCAGTTCTGAACTGTTGTCGCTGCCAAACGTCGTCGCCTTGCCGCACGTTGGCTCCGCCACCCACGAAACACGCTACGGTATGGCTGCCTGCGCGGTGGATAACCTGATTGCCGCGCTAAACGGGAAGGTGGAGATCAACTGCGTAAATCCTGAGGTTGCGGGGAAATAACGGCACAAATCGCGACCGATATGGCGTTTCGTCTGGCAAAAGCATTCGGTACAAGCGTCGATTTTTGGCTTATCCTACAGATCGCCATCGATCTCTGGGAAGTTGAGAACGACATGCGCGCGCAGGAAGAACTCAGCCGGATTATGACCGCTGCGGCATTTATCGCTAAGCGTAATGTCCCAGGAAAGAAAGTCTCCTGACAGCCGTCAGTGGGAAAAAATAAAGTGAGGAGAGAACTCGCCTCACTCTGAAGATCTTACTGCGTGGCGTTCACTGCCGCGGTCCAGGCCTGAGTAAATGCCTGATGCTGCGACGCCAGCGGCCCAATCAGGGTGTTGTACTGGCTGGCCTGCTGAGAGGTCGGGAACTGAATACCGTTCGCCACAAAGCTCACCTGCGTATCCTGCTGGGCGATAAAGTCACCTACCTGCACCAGCTGCTGGGTAAAGACCTGTGCGGCCGGGATCAGCGGCTGCAGCGCATTCGCCGGGCCGGTAACCACTTTGTTATACGCCTGGTCGAAGACCGGCTTGAGATCGTCCGCCTGCTTAAGCGCAGAATGCGCGGCATCAGCCTGCATTTTGGCATTCTGAAGCTGCTGGCTCAGCACGCCCAGCGCGCCGTTAGCCTGACGCAGCGGTTCACGCTGGGTCAGATAATCCTGCGGCACACGGATCGCATTTACGCTGTCCACCACCGGGCGCAGACCGGCGTCCATCGCCTGGTTCACCTGCCGGGAATAGCCGTACAGCACCGCATAGTCGGAGACAAATGGCCCGAACTGTTTTTTCTGATCGGCGGTCAGCGTCGGTAAACGCTCGCCGCTACGCATCACCATATTCTGCAGAAAGTCGACAAACGCTTTGCGCTGATCGCCTTCTTTATCAAAACACCCGCTCAGGCTAACTACCATCAATAATGCCGCAAGCGGCGCAAACCAGCGCGAGCAGGACATTCCTGTCGTCATCTTTCGACTCCTCAAACCCAAAAAAGCGCAAACCGGCACCCCTGTGCCCGACGCAGACAAGGATAGTGCAGGTCGGCCTCGCAGGATACCCTTTTCCTGAGATTCCCGGCGTAAATTCACCAGGCCCGCTATCCCCCATTTCGCCTTATGCTATTCATATCGATGATACAAAAAAATATTCTGAGGCTTTACAAATCTATACCTGCCTTAGGGGGCTAATGATTAATCAGTCGGTTAGTGCGATAGAACATTCATTTTAATCTTATCGAAACGTCTCTCTCGCTGATTGCGCACGATTCACCACAGCGGGATGACTTCATGCTGTTGTTTCCCCGCTATTCTTAATAAGACCTCTGTTGTTCACGATCCCGCTGTGTGATTTTTAGGAGTTCTCAATGGAATATAAAGATCCTGAATTTGAGCTGCTTAGCAGTCTGGAACTGATTGTTTTTAAAGATTCACCGCAGACGGTTACTTTACCGCGCACCTCCCTGACAGAGATTGAACAGTTGCGCAAAGGTACGGGACTTAAGATTGATGATTTCGCCCGTGCGATGGGCGTCAGCGTGACCATGGTGCAGGAGTGGGAATCAAAACGCCTGCGGCCAACCAGTACCGAGATGAATTTAATGCGGCTAATTCAGGCTAACCCCCGACTTAGCAAGCAGTTAATGGAGTAGGTTTTTCAGCGCCCCCGCGATTTGCGGGGGTTTATGTTTGCAGACTATCTCATTCCCAGCTAACCATACATTTCATCCCCAGCCGCACCATTCTGTAGAAGAGTTGAACGCGACCTCCAGTTATCATCTGCCGGAAGATTAGAACCGACCGAGGTGACAGGTATGACTGAAAGTCTGAAACGTATTCAGGGCATGACTCAGCGTTACTACAAATTAGGTGTTGTGAAAGATGAGACCGTGGCCTCTATTGATGCAGCCTTTTATGCCCGTCATAAACCAGAGGTCAGGGAGATGACCAGCTCAAACAGTATGGATATGCTGTAAGGTTCTCAGCCTGTTTTAGCGCTCCGCACCCAGCGACTTACGAGGGCTTATGTTTTCAGCCTCTGAAAACATCCACTAAAAAATGTTTACATATCCTTTTTTCAGAAAAAAAGGTGGCACATAATTATCCCACCCATTGCCGTAACAATAATCAGCAAGAACCGACTCATTATTAATTACACCTGCTTTTTCACAGCTCGGGACATTCTGTTTATTAACGTCAGGCCACTGACATTAAGAATATCTGACATATTACCCCTTTTAACACCGCACAATAACAAAAGGATTACTTCCCATTCCTTTTTCGTAAAAAAATCCGAGGGGCCTAAAAGGTTGCATGTTGATTGATCTTGCCGTTGAGCAATGATGTCGGCGTTATAATATTGACATGCCTTACGCTGATAACTGTACCTACACATATATTATTTTCGTCAAGCAAGGGTTCCTGTATATTATAGGCAGGTTGTAACTTTTTTCTTTACCCTGAATATGAGTTGTTATTGCCCTTACGGCTTTGCCTGTCCTTTCTATAAATCGTTCCTGTTGTGCAAATATATCTGAAAACTCTGCCACAGGAACAGGAATCTCGCCTATATTCCGCCCTTCATAATCATAATTCGTCGAGATTGTCTGCCAGATTTTAAATGCTTTATTTACATAGACAAAATTTGATTCAGTATCCTTTATTGACCAGCCAACAACCATATCATTTTCAAATAAATCAACTAAGTTATCAGGTAATGAATGTATTTTCATTGAAGTCACCCTACATAAAAAGAACCTTACATAACTCCAACCTTTTACATGTCTACTTAATAACATAAAACATGATCTGTCCAGCATCAACATGATTAATAAAATCATTTTGCAGCCAATATGAATGCAGACTACAAGGTAGAGAAAATGAATAAATGTGACTTACATCCGGCAGATATTATCGCGTCATTAAGAAAGAAGGGAACGACATTAGCCTCCGCTTCCAGAAAATCAGGACTGCCATCATCAACATTAGCTAACGCGTTATGCAGGCGCTGGCCAAGAGGAGAACTTCTGATAGCTAATGCTCTGGAAATCAGCTCTGAAAACATATGGCCATCAAGATACAAAAAACCTGATAGCTCCAAAAAATAAGATTGTTATTGACGCCATTTTGACAATATTAAAAGGTAGAATTTAACTATCTGCTGAATCCTGCGTACGCCGATTTCTGGAGTCTGGCAAAGCATGCAACTGAAATCCCGTTTCAGTTTGATATGCGATTAAAACCAAAACGTAACTAAAAAAAGCCTGCCGAATTCTGGCAGGCTTGTTCAGCGAAGAGACATTACTGCAGCAGCGAAATATCCGCCACCTGCAGAAACAGTTCACGCAGTTTTGTCAGCAGCGTCAGACGATTAATACGCACGTCTTTGTCGTCGGCGTTGACCATCACCTTCTCGAAGAACTCATCCACCGGCTCACGCAGCGAGGCCAGATCGATCAGCGCTTCCTGATAGCGGCCTTCTGCAAAGAGCGGCTGCAGTTTGTCGCGCATCCCGCCAACCTGCAGCGCCAGGCGAATTTCCGCATCGTCTTTCAGGACGGAAGCCTGAACATCCGCGCTCAGTATCTCATCAGATTTAGCGAGGATGTTAGAGACGCGCTTGTTGGCTGCCGCCAGCGCCGCCGCTTCGTCCAGCGTACGGAAGTGGGAAACCGCCTTCATACGCGCATCGAAGTCTGCCGGTTTGGTCGGACGGCGTGCCAGCACCGCCTGAATGGTGTCAACGGTATAGCCTTCGTCCTGATACCAGGCGCGGAAGCGGCCGAGCATAAAGTCGATAACCTCGTCGACAACTTTCGCGTTGGTCAGCTTGTCACCGTAGAGGCGCACCGCTACTTCGGTCAGGGTCTGCAGATCCAGGGAGAGGTTTTTCTCAACGATAATACGCAGCACGCCCAGCGCGGCACGGCGCAGTGCGAACGGGTCCTTATCGCCTTTCGGATGCTGACCAACACCGAAGATACCTGCGAGGGTGTCCATCTTGTCGGCAATCGCCACCGCGCAGGCCACTGGGCTGGACGGCAGCTCGTCACCGGCAAAGCGCGGCTGATACTGTTCGTTCAGGGCAACGGCAACGTCTTCCGCTTCGCCATCATGGCGCGCGTAGTGCATCCCCATAACACCCTGGGTGTCGGTGAACTCGAAGACCATATTGGTCATCAGATCGCACTTGGACAGCAGGCCTGCGCGTTTAGCATGATCAACATTGGCACCGATCTGCTTAGCAATCCAGCCAGCCAGCGCTTCAATACGCGTCGTCTTATCGCGCAGGGTGCCCAGCAGCTGCTGGAACAGCACGGTCTGCAGACGCGGAAGATTATCTTCCAGACGCTTTTTACGGTCGGTATTAAAGAAGAATTCGGCATCTGCCAGACGCGGACGCACGACTTTCTCGTTACCGGAGATAATCTGCTGCGGGTCTTTCGAGTCGATATTCGCGACAAAGATAAAGTTCGGCAGCAGCTTGCCGTCGGCAGCGTAAACCGGGAAGTACTTCTGGTCACCCTTCATGGTGTAGACCAGCGCTTCTGCCGGAACGGCGAGGAATTTCTCTTCGAAGGTCGCAGTCAGCACCACCGGCCATTCGACCAGGGAGGTCACCTCTTCCAACAGGCTTTCGCTCAGATCGGCATTGCCGCCAATCTCGCGGGCAGCCGCTTCGGCATCGGCCTTGATCGTCGCTTTACGCGCATCGTAATCGGCGATAACCTTGCCGCGCTCCAGCAGGATCTGCGGGTACTGGTCGGCATTGTCGATGGTGAATTCCGGCTCGCCCATAAAGCGGTGGCCGCGGATCACGCGATCGGAGGTGATGCCCAGGATGGTTGCCGGGATCAGTTTGTCGCCCAGCAGCAGGGTCACGGTGTGAACCGGACGCACAAACTGCACGTCGCTCGCGCCCCAGCGCATCAGTTTCGGGATCGGCAGTTTTGCCAGGGAAGTGGCAATCATCTCCGGCAGCAGCGCTTCCGCGCTTTCGCCTTTGACGTTCGCGCGATACAGCAGCCATTCACCTTTATCGGTGGTCAGACGCTCGGCCTGGTCTACGGTGATACCGCAGCCACGCGCCCAGCCCTCTGCCGCTTTGCTCGGGTTGCCTTCAGCATCAAATGCCTGGGCAATTGCCGGACCACGTTTTTCGACTTCGCGATCCGCCTGGGCGGCAGCGAGGTTGGCCACTTTCAACGCCAGACGACGCGGTGCGGCAAACCATTTCACTTCACCGTGCGCGAGGCCGGCGTTGTCCAGCTCCGCGGTCACATTGGCAGCAAAGGACTCGGCCAGGCTGCGCAGGGCTTTCGGCGGCAGCTCTTCAGTGCCGATTTCCACCAGGAAAGTTTTCTCAGACATGGCCGCCTCTTATTTGTTCTCTAAGTCTACAGACTTGTTGCACATCGGGAAGCCGAGGGCTTCACGGGAAGCGTAATAGGCTTCAGCTACCGCTTTGGTCAGGGTACGAATGCGCAGAATATAGCGCTGACGTTCGGTGACGGAGATGGCTTTACGCGCATCCAGCAGGTTGAAGCTGTGGGCGGCTTTCAGAATACGTTCATAGGCTGGCAGCGGCAGCGGAGTTTCCAGCGCCAGCAGGTGCTGAGCTTCTTTCTCATACTGCTCGAAGCAGGTGAACAGGAAATCCACATCGGCGTGTTCGAAGTTATAGGTGGATTGCTCCACTTCGTTCTGATGGAAGACGTCGCCGTAGGTGGTTTTACCCAGTGGGCCGTCGCTCCAGACCAGATCGTAAACGCTGTCGACGCCCTGAATGTACATCGCCAGACGTTCCAGACCGTAGGTGATCTCGCCGGTAATCGGTTTGCACTCAAGACCGCCAACCTGCTGGAAGTAAGTGAACTGGGTCACTTCCATCCCGTTCAACCACACTTCCCAGCCCAGACCCCAGGCACCCAGGGTTGGGTTTTCCCAGTTGTCTTCGACGAAGCGAATATCGTGAATAGTCGGATCCAGCCCCAGCTCTTGCAGAGAACCGAGATACAGCTCCTGGATATTGTCCGGGGAAGGTTTAATCACTACCTGGAACTGATAGTAATGCTGCAAACGGTTCGGGTTCTCGCCATAGCGCCCATCGGTCGGGCGACGGGATGGCTGGACATACGCGGTAGCCATCGGTTCCGGGCCCAACGCACGCAGGCTGGTCATCGGGTGTGAGGTACCGGCGCCCACTTCCATGTCCAGTGGTTGAACAATGGTGCAGCCCTGACGAGCCCAGTAATCCTGTAACGTCAGGATCAGGCCCTGGAAGGTCTTAGTATCAAACTTTTGCATAGTATTTCGTGCTGGATACGTGTGGATTTAAAGGAAGGGGTCAGTATACCCGCTGGCTGCGAGATATACAGTATCAATGCGGTTTGTTTACCGAAAAAGGGCATTTCATCTGCAGCTGCGGCCGCTAGCGCATCGAAAGATGCGAAAACTGCCCCTCAGGATCAAACGAACAGACAAAGCCCTCTTTCCGCGAGGTATAACCGCGCATCTCATAGCTGGCCTGGAACTGCTCCAGGCCGATGACGGTGAGTTTTTCCGGGCCGGTATTATAGCGACGGGCCGCCTCGGCCCGGCAGAGCTGCTCCATATCCAGCGTGCGGGAGACGCTGACCTGCGCTTTTTGCGCCCGCTGCTGTGGCGGCGGGGAAGAGACACAGCCGACCAGTGCCATCACGAACATTAGCGGCGGGCAATACTTGATTATCATTTTTTCTCTGCCACCTTTCTCACGGACTGTTATTTTTAATAAGAAATACTTTTAGATACAGCGTAGTCGGGCATTCTGGGAATCGGCAAAAAAGAGCGCAAGCGCCGGACAGCAAACTCAGAATTATCCAGCCAGACAGTTCCGCCAGCGACTGTCTAAGGTCGGAGTACCCGGCAACTAACAGAGGAACTGATGGCGTCAAAAATTTACTGGATTGAGAATCTGCGAGGGATTGCCTGCTTAATGGTCGTGATGATCCATACCACCACCTGGTATATCACCAATGCCGCAGCCGTCAGCCCGCTGAACTGGGACATTGCCAACGTGCTCAACTCGGCCTCCCGCGTCAGCGTTCCGCTCTTTTTTATGATTTCAGGCTACCTGTTTTTCGGCGAGCGCAGCGCGCAGCCGCGTCACTTTCTGCGTATCGCGGCGTGCCTGCTATTTTACAGCACTCTGTCGCTTACCTACATCACGCTGTTTACCTCTATCGACCCGATGTTGTCGCTGAAAAACCTGCTGCAAAAGCCCGTGTTCTATCACCTGTGGTTTTTCTTCGCCATTTTCGTGATTTACCTGCTTTCGCCGCTGATTCAGGTCAAAACCATCGGTGGGAAGACGCTGCTGGCACTGATGCTGGTTATCGGGATTGTCGCCAACCCCAATACTGTGACGCTGAAGGCGGGCGGCGTCGAGTGGCTTCCAGTGAATCTCTATATTAACGGAGATACGTTTTACTACGTCATTTACGGCCTGCTGGGCCGGGCGATTGGTTCGATGGAGACGGATAAAAAACCGCTGACGCTGCTGTGCGCCCCGTTGTTTGTCGTCGCGGTAATTATTATCTCGCGTGGCACGCTGCACGAGCTGACCTGGCGCGGCAACTTCGCCGACACCTGGTACCTCTACTGTGGGCCAATGGTATTTATCTGCGCTGCGTCGCTGCTGACGCTGGTCAAAAATACCCTGAACGCGCGCGCCCTGCCTGGACTGGGCCTGATTTCCCGCCACTCTCTGGGCATTTACGGCTTTCACGCGCTGATTATTCACGCCCTGCGCACCCGCGGCGTGGAGCTAAAAAGCTGGCCCGTTCTCGATATCACGTGGATTTTTTGCGTAACCCTGGCGGGCAGCCTGCTGCTGTCGATGCTGGTGCAGAGGGTGGACCGGAAACGGCTGGTGAGTTAAGCCCTGTCCCACAACGTGGGTCAGGGCCGTCGGTCAGGACATCAGCGGCCTCAGCTGCTGATAAATCTCCCGAAAACGCACCCGCTGCTGTGCATAGCGTTCGACGCGTTCACCCTGCGGCCGGTGGGCCTGATCAAGCGGTAGTTGCGGCAGCAGCGCCGTCAGCGCTCGGGTCGGGTTTAGTGCAATCTGCGCCAGCCGGGCAGCACCCAGCGCCGGGCCAACGTCGCCGCCTCGCCGGTAGTCCAGCGACATCCCGCTGATATCCGCCAGCATCTGCCGCCAGTACGGGCTGCGCGCCCCGCCGCCGATCAGCGTCACGCTCTCCGGCCGCACGCCACAGTCGTGAACCACGTCCATGCCGTCAGCCAGCGCATAGCCCACCCCTTCCAGCACCGCACGGGCCAGCTCTGCCGGGCCGTGCTGATGGGTGAGACCAAAGAACACGCCCGTCGCCTGCGGATTGTTGTGCGGGGTACGCTCCCCGGAGAGATAGGGCAGGAACCACAGCGCCTGAGCCTCGTCGTCGGCGCTTTCCGCCGCCGCCAGCAGGTCCGGAACCGTGCCGAGGCCGGTCAGCCTTGCCGCCCAGTCGAGACAGGAGGCGGCACTGAGCATCACCGACATCAGATGCCAGCGTCCCGGCAGCGCGTGGCAGAAGCTATGCACCGCGCTTTCCGGGCGGCTAAGAAAACCGCCGCTGACCGCGAAGTACACCCCGGACGTTCCGAGCGACAGCATCGCATCCCCGGCTTCCGCCATCCCGACGCCAACCGCCCCGGCCGCGTTATCTCCGCCGCCGGAAACCACTGGAACCGCAGGGATATTCCACGCGTGGCCGAACTCAGACCGCAGGATGCCGGTGATTTCGCAGCCTTCAAACAGCGCGGGCATCTGCGCGCGCGTCAGCTGGCAGGCTTCCAGCATGGCGTCGCTCCAGTCGCGCATCGCCACGTCCATCCACAGGGTGCCTGCCGCATCGGACATATCGCTGGCCAGCTCCCCGGTCATCCGCAGACGCAGATAGTCCTTCGGCAACAGGACTTTATCGACCTGGCGGAAGATATCCGCCTCATGCCGCTGAACCCAGGCCAGTTTGGGAGCGGTAAACCCAGGCATCATCAGGTTGCCGGTAATCGAACGGGAGCGCGGTTCCCGCAGCTCCAGCAGCCTGCACTCTTCCCCGCAGCGCCCGTCATTCCATAAAATGGCCGGACGCAGCACGCGTCCCCGATTGTCCAGCAGCGTCGCGCCGTGCATCTGCCCGGCCAGCCCTATCGCCTTTACCTCGCGCAGGGAGTGCGCTTCACCGAGGGCTTTAATGGCCCGATCCGTCGCCTGCCACCAGGCTTCAGGATCCTGCTCAGACCACAGCGGATGCGGACGGGAAACGCTAAGCACCTGCGTATTTATCGCAGCCACCTCACCCTGCTCGTTAAGCAGAATGGCTTTTACCCCCGACGTACCGAGATCGATCCCGATATACATTGTGACCGCTCCTTGTTGTGTGCCTTGTGCGCCGCCTGACGACGGCGCAACGTTCATCATCTGTCGAACAGATAGTGATTCACCCGATTTTCCAGCAGCTCCTGGCGGCCGCTCTGATGCTGTGGAGCAAGGTTATGCTGTTCGGCCCAGGCTGCAATCCCGGCCAGCGACAGTTCTCCCTTGAGGATTTTCTGCCCCAGTTCGCCATTCCAGCCCGCGTAGCGTTTAGCCACGCCCCTGTCCAGTTCACCGTCTTCGATCATCCGCGCCGCCACTTTTAGCGCCAGCGCCATGGTGTCCATCGCCCCGATATGGCCATAGAAGAGATCGTATTTATCGGTGCTCTGACGGCGCACTTTGGCATCAAAATTCAGCCCGCCGGTGGTAAAGCCGCCCGCCTTGAGGATCTCATACATCACCAGCGCGTTCTCTTCCACGCTGTTGGGGAACTGGTCCGTATCCCAGCCCAGCTGCGGATCGCCACGGTTAGCATCCACCGAGCCAAATACGCCCAGCGCAATCGCCGAGGCAATCTCATGGTGGAACGAGTGGCCCGCCAGCGTCGCATGGTTCGCCTCGATATTGAGCTTAATCTCTTTTTCCAGGCCAAACTGCTTCAGAAAGCCGTAAACCGTCGCCACATCATAATCATACTGATGTTTGGTTGGCTCCTGCGGTTTTGGCTCAATCAGCAGCGTGCCACGGAAGCCGATTTTATGCTTATGCTCGACCACCATTTGCATAAAACGGCCGATCTGCTCCCGCTCCTGACGGAGATCGGTATTCAGCAACGTTTCATAGCCTTCACGCCCCCCCCACAGCACGTAGTTCTCCCCGCCCAGTCGGTGGGTGGCGTTCATTGCCGTCGCCACCTGGGTTGCCGCCCAGCTAAAGACTTCCGGGTCCGGGTTGGTCGCAGCACCGGCGCCGTAGCGCGGATGGGTAAAGCAGTTGGCGGTGCCCCACAGCAGTTTTACGCCGCTCTGCTGCTGTTTCTCTTCCAGCACGTCGACCATACGGGCGACATTATCCAGCCAGCTTCTCAGCGAGTCACCTTCCGGGGCGACATCCACATCGTGGAAACAGTAGTACGGCACGTTGAGCTTCTGGAAAAACTCAAAGGCCACGTCGGCCTTGAGCTTCGCCAGCGCCAGGGCGTCACCGGGCTGCTGCCATGGGCGCTCAAACGCACCGACGCCAAACATATCCGCGCCGCCCCAGCAGAAGGTGTGCCAGTAGCAGGCGGCAAAGCGAAGGTGATCCTCCATACGCTTACCCAGCACCTTCTCATCCGGATTGTAGTGGCGAAACGCCAGCGGGTTGGTGGTATTTGGGCCTTCATAACGAACGCGGTCAAGTTGATCGAAATACTCTTGCATAAATAAACTCCATCGCCGGGAAAATGAGAGGAAATTGCTTATACGGTAATACTGGGCATTCATTGCGGGTTGCTCAATTACGTTATTTCACACCGGAATTAAGAGAATCCACAAACGTGCTCCAGCTCGCAAAATAAAATAAATCTGCTCACGCCTGACGAATTAAATACTTACTGAATTTAAAATCCGATCGCCGTCAAAGTTTAAGAAATAAACCAAATATCGTAAGCAGAAGATAAAAATCTGTAATTGCCAGTCGCCCTTTCACCGTCAAAAATCAGCTGCGTCCAGTACAGAATTTGCTTCTTTTATCTCACCCCTACCCCACATAAAAGGTAAGACGATTATGAAGATAAAGAACCTTTGCCTTACGCTGTGCACCGCAGCACTGCTGGCAAGCACTGCGGGCTATGCGAAAGAAGTCAAAATTGGTATGGCTATCGACGACCTGCGCCTTGAGCGCTGGCAGAAAGACCGGGATATTTTCGTCAGCAAGGCACAGTCATTAGGTGCCAGAGTATTTGTGCAGTCCGCCAACGGCAATGAAGAAACACAAATGTCGCAGATTGAAAATATGATAAATCGCGGCGTGGATGTACTGGTTATTATTCCCTATAACGGCCAGGTACTGAGTAATGTGATTAAAGAGGAAAAACAGGAAGGGATAAAAATCCTGGCCTATGACCGCATGATTAATAATGCCGATATCGATTTTTACATCTCCTTCGATAACGAAAAGGTCGGCGAATTGCAGGCTCAAAGCCTGGTCGAGAAAGTGCCCGAGGGTAACTACTTCCTGATGGGCGGTTCGCCGGTTGATAACAACGCCAAACTGTTCCGCGCCGGGCAAATGAAAGTGCTGAAGCCGTATGTCGACAGCGGAAAAATCAAAATCGTTGGCGACCAGTGGGTAGACGGCTGGCTGTCGGACAACGCGCTGAAAATTATGGAAAACGCCCTGACCGCCAACAATAATCATATCGATGCCGTTGTGGCCTCCAACGACGCCACCGCCGGTGGCGCTATCCAGGCGCTCAGCGCGCAGGGGCTATCGGGGAAAGTGGCTATCTCCGGCCAGGATGCAGATCTTGCCGGGGTCAAACGTATTATCAACGGTAGCCAGACCATGACCGTCTATAAGCCCATTACCCAACTGGCGAACACGGCAGCGGAAATCGCGGTTGAGCTGGGGAATGACCAGCAGCCCAAAGCAGATACCACCCTTAACAACGGCCTGAAAGACGTGCCCTCACGCCTGCTGACGCCAATCGAAGTCAATAAAGACAATATCGATGAAACGGTGATCAAAGACGGCTTCCACCAGAAGAACCAGCTGTAACTCTGCCCCGCGCCTTTATTTATGCAAAGGCGCGGGCGTTTTGCGATCCAGCAGGAGCCGTTATGCCTTATCTGATTGAAATGAAAAACATCACCAAAGCTTTTGGTGCGGTAAAAGCGGTCGACAACGTTAGCCTGCGGCTGAACGCGGGTGAAATCGTCTCTCTGTGTGGTGAAAACGGTTCGGGAAAATCGACGCTGATGAAGGTGCTCTGCGGTATCTACCCGCACGGGAGCTACGAGGGCGAGATCGTCTTTGCCGGAGAGCCGCTGATCGCCAGCCAAATCCGCGATACAGAACGCAAAGGTATTGCCATTATTCACCAGGAGCTGGCGCTGGTGAAAGAGCTGACCGTACTGGAGAATATTTTCCTCGGGGCGGAAATCACCCGCCACGGCATCCTCGACTATGACGCGATGACCCTGCGCTGTGAAAAGCTGCTGGAGCAGGTCAGCCTGGCCATTTCACCCCATATCCGCGTGGGCGATCTTGGCCTCGGTCAGCGTCAGCTGGTGGAAATTGCCAAAGCCCTTAATAAGCAGGTGCGGCTGCTGATCCTCGATGAACCCACCGCCTCGCTGACGGAGCAGGAAACCGCCGTGCTGCTGGCGATTATTCGCGACCTGCAACAGCACGGCATCGCCTGTATTTATATCTCCCACAAGCTGAATGAGGTGAAAGCGATTTCGGACACTATCTGCGTGATCCGCGACGGGCAGCATATCGGTACCCGCGAGGCCGCCGGAATGAGCGAAGACGACATCATTACCATGATGGTGGGACGTGAACTGACCGCGCTCTATCCTGGCGAACCCCACACGCCTGGCGATGAGATCCTGCGCGTGGAGCACCTTACCGCCTGGCATCCGGTTAATCGCCATATTAAGCGGGTTAACGACGTGTCGTTCAGCCTGAGGCGGGGCGAAATCCTTGGCGTGGCCGGACTGGTCGGTGCCGGACGAACGGAAGTGATGCAGTGTCTGTTCGGCGTCTGGCCGGGACGTCAGGAGGGGCAAATTCTGATTGATGATAAACCGGTCACCCTCCGCAACTGTCAGCAGGCCATCGCCCACGGCATTGCGATGGTGCCGGAAGACCGCAAAAAGGACGGTATTGTGCCGGTGATGGCGGTCGGACAGAACATGACCCTGGCAGCGCTGGCGCAGTTTACCGGTCCGCTGAGCAGCCTTAGCGGCGCCGCCGAACGACGCTGCATTCTGGACTCTCTTACCCGCTTAAAAGTGAAAGCGTCATCGCCCGACCTGGCGATAGGCCGCTTAAGCGGCGGCAATCAGCAGAAGGCGATCCTCGCCCGCTGCCTGCTGCTGAACCCGAGAATTCTGATCCTCGATGAGCCCACCCGCGGCATTGATATCGGTGCCAAATATGAGATCTACAAGCTGATTAACTTGCTGGTGCAGCAGGGCATCGCCGTCATCGTTATCTCTTCGGAACTGCCGGAGGTGCTCGGCCTGTCCGATCGGGTGTTGGTGATGCACGAAGGAAAACTGAAAGCCAATCTGGTCAACGATCGCCTGACCCAGGAACAGGTGATGGAAGCCGCGCTGAGGAGTGAACACTATGTCGAAGAGTAATTTGGCCGCCATCCCCACTCGCGCATTTTCGGGGTTAAAAACGCTCAATTTCCAGGTCTTTGTGATGATTGCTGCTATCCTTGCGATTGCCCTGTTCTTTACCTGGAGCACCGACGGAGCCTGGCTTAGCGCCCGCAACGTCTCTAACCTGCTGCGCCAGACGGCCATTACCGGCATTCTCGCCGTCGGTATGGTGTTTGTGATTATCTCGGCGGAGATCGACCTCTCCGTTGGCTCGATGATGGGTCTGCTGGGCGGCGCAGCGGCGATTTTTGACGTCTGGCTGGGCTGGTCGCTGCCGTTGACTATCGTCGTAACCCTGGCGCTTGGCCTGCTACTGGGCGCGTGGAACGGCTGGTGGGTGGCCTACCGCAAAGTGCCGTCGTTTATTGTAACGCTTGCAGGGATGCTGGCCTTTCGTGGGGTGCTGATCGGCATCACCAACGGCACCACCGTATCACCGACCAGTCCCGGCATGTCGCAAATCGGCCAGAGCTACTTATCGGATGCGACCGGCTTTCTGCTGGGCGCGCTGGGTCTGGTCATTTTTGTTGCCTGGCAGTGGCGAAGCCGCCAGCGTCGCCAGGCGCTCGGGCTGGAAACGCCTGCGGCGGTCAGTACCGTCGGGCGACAGGCGCTGACGGCGGTGATTATTCTCGGTGCCATCTGGCTGCTTAATGATTATCGCGGCGTCCCGACGCCGGTTCTGCTGTTGACCCTGCTGCTGCTGGCGGGCATGTTTATGGCGACGCGAACGGCCTTTGGCCGCCGGATTTACGCCATCGGCGGCAATATCGAAGCCGCGCGCCTTTCTGGCATCAACGTCGAACGCACGAAAATGGCCGTCTTCGCGATCAACGGCCTGATGGTGGCGATTGCCGGGCTGATCCTCAGCGCCCGGCTCGGGGCGGGTTCACCCTCGGCGGGCAATATCGCCGAACTGGATGCCATCGCCGCCTGCGTCATTGGCGGAACCAGCCTTGCGGGCGGCGTCGGCAGCGTCGCCGGGGCGGTGATGGGCGCGTTTATCATGGCCTCTCTCGACAACGGAATGAGCATGATGGATGTCCCCACCTTCTGGCAATATATCGTCAAAGGAGCCATTTTACTGCTGGCCGTATGGATGGATTCTGCAACCAAGCGACGGGCCTGATAATCCGTCCTGACGGGATGACCCTATGATTACCAGACGCCACCGTATTACGCTGTTATTCAATGCCAACAAAGCCTATGACCGTCAGGTCGTCGAAGGCGTTGGCGAGTATTTGCAGGCTTCCCAGTCGGAGTGGGATATTTTCATCGAAGAGGACTTTCGCGCCCGCATCGACAATATCAAAGAGTGGCTCGGGGACGGGGTGATCGCCGACTATGACGACGACCGTATCATCCACCAGCTGGCCGACGTCAGCGTTCCTATTGTTGGCGTCGGCGGCTCCTATCACCAGCCAGAGCACTACCCGCCGGTGCACTATATCGCCACCGATAACGATGCGCTGGTCGAGAGCGCCTTTATGCATCTGAAGGAGAAAGGTGTCCACCGCTTTGCCTTTTACGGCCTGCCACCCTCCAGCGGCAAGCGCTGGGCGGCGGAGCGCGAGAATGCCTTTTGTCGGCTGGTCGCACGGGAGAAATACCGTGGCGTGGTATATCAAGGGCTGGAGACGGTACCGGAACACTGGCAGCACGCGCAGAACCGTCTCGCCGATTGGCTGCAAACCCTGCCGCCGCAAACCGGGATTATCGCCGTCACCGACGCCCGCGCCCGACATCTGTTACAGGTGTGCGAGCATCTGCACATCCCGGTACCGGAAAAGCTGTGCGTGATTGGCATTGATAACGAAGAGCTGACCCGCTATTTGTCCCGCGTTGGACTTTCGTCCGTCGCCCAGGGCGCCCGGCAGATGGGCTACCAAGCGGCAAAACTGCTGCACCGTCTGCTGGATAACGAAACGCTGCCGCTCCAGCGCCTGCTGGTCCCACCTCTGCGCGTGGTTGAACGGCGATCCACCGACTATCGGTCCCTGAACGATCCGGCGGTGATTCAGGCAATGCTCTACATCCGCAATCACGCCTGCAAAGGCATCAAGGTCGATCAGGTCCTCGATTCCGTGGGCATTTCACGCTCAAACCTGGAGAAGCGGTTTAAAGAGGAGGTCGGAGAAACCATTCACGCGGTGATCCATATGGAAAAGCTGAAAAAAGCTCGCAGCCTGCTGGTCTCAACCTCTTTGCCCATCAATGAGATATCCCGGATGTGCGGCTATCCGTCCCTGCAGTACTTTTACTCGGTATTTAAAAAAGAGTACGACAGCACGCCACGGGATTATCGCGACCGCCACGGTGAAGTGCTGATTTAATAAAGAAAAACGCCTTCCGGATGGAAGGCGCGAGACTGATGACAAAGCTTATCCTGTCGCAGACAGGATCGATACCACCAAATAAAAAATAAGGAAAATCAATTCATTGATTTTCGGCTGCTCTCCATAAAGAAGGAAAAACCACGCTTTTTCCTTCTTTGTCTGCAAAATAACGCCTTCCGGATGGAAGGCGTTTAAGGAATTACATATGGGAGGCGATCAGCCGCTGATTATCCTGATACATCGCGAACAGGTAATTGTTATAGCTCGACCCTTTGGTTGAGTACCCTTTCAGCTTGTGGATCATCGCGCTGGCGGTCACTTCCTGGTCAGCCTGACGCAGCTGATTACGGGACTTACGGAAAGAGCCGTAGGCCGGGTGGGTATTGAGGTTCACCACATAGGCGTTCACCGACTCTTTCACCGAATCAAAGCTGGAGTAGCCTTTCACTTTGCCCGCTGTATTCGTGCAGTTCCCTTTCGCGCATTTCATCCCGAAAAGGTTGTTGTTCAGACGCGCCAGTTTGGAGGTGCCCCAGCCACTTTCCGCCGCTGCCATGGTTGCCACCATGCTTGTCGGGATAATGTCGACGCGCTCCATCAGCGTATTCCACGGAACATGGCGTATGTTGCCGGACCAGCTAACCTTGTAACGTTTAGCGATCTCTTTTAAACGCGCACGCTCGGAGGGCGCCCACTTGTTCTGATATCGTTTGGATATCAGCCAGTTGCGCTCTGCGGTAATTTCCGCGTTCTGGCTGGTAATAAAAGGCATCACTGTCCGGAGAAACGCTTTCTTTCTTGGGGTTCCGGAAGGGTATTTTCGCAAATCAGGAAGCGAACTACTCTTTGCACTATTGCGAGAATACTCTTGTTTACTGCTTGCCTGCTTCTTACTACTGGCCTTGGTTATATGGGCTTTTTCACTCGTTGTTGCGGCATGTGTCTTTGCCAGCACCCCACCCGAAAATATCATGGTGAGTAACATGAGTATCGCAGCCCCATATCGTCGTATGGGAGTCGATATCATCAGGTCTCCTGGTCGGAAGTATTTTTTCCAACCTCTTCTCTTAACAAAAATTTAATAGCAGAACTGCATACTGTACCAAAAATAACCGTCAGAGGCACCCCCACGGAATCGTCCAATTCCTAAACCCTGTCATCCGGCAAAGTTTGACGCTGCGGAAGCGGTCACAAAAAGGCCCAAAACCCCCCTCCACCTGCCTGCTCCTCCCGCAAAAAACGCCGGTGGGAGGAGGCCAAAAAAACAGCGAAATGGCACGATATTTCTCCTTTCCCTTCCAGGATGAATGCCTGCATGAAACTGCTGCCTGCCGCTTTTGCTCTTCTGCCCGCCGTCGCCGCGGCCCAGTGGTCCGCACCCGGTTTTTCCACCTTTACCGCCGAAGAGAGCGGGCTGTTTGTCAGCCGGAACACGCTTGAGAAAGGCAACGTTGCGCTGACGCTGCAAAATAACCAGCAGTGCTGGCAGCCCGCAGGTGTCATCAAACTGAACCAGCCTTTGTCGCTGACGCCCTGTACAGGCGAAACGCCTGAATGGCGGCTTTTTCGCAATGGTGACTATCTGATACGGATCGATACCCGCTCCGGGACACCCGTGATGCAGCTTAGCGTTCGCGGCGCAGCAGAGCAGGCCGCCGCGGTGCCGAAGCAGTGTCCGGTATGGGATGGCAAACCGCTGATGGTGAACGTCAGCGGGTCCTTTGCCGAAGGCAGCCTGGTGCGCGATTTTTATAGCCAGCAAACGGCCACCGTTCAGCAGGGGCGCATCACCCTGCTGCCTGCTGCCAACAGCAACGGCTTACTGTTGCTGGAGAGTGCCAAAACCCGTGGCCCTGCGCCTTTTAACTGGCATAACGCCACTGTCTATTTCGTCCTGACTGACCGCTTCGTTAACGGCGACCCGACCAACGACAACAGCTACGGGCGGCGTAAAGACGGAATGCAGGAGATTGGCACCTTTCACGGCGGCGATCTGAAGGGGCTGACCAGCAGGCTCGATTACCTTCAGCAGCTCGGGATAAACGCCCTGTGGATCAGTGCGCCCTTTGAGCAGATCCACGGCTGGGTCGGTGGCGGCACCAAAGGCGATTTTCCTCACTACGCGTATCATGGCTATTACACCCAGGACTGGACCACCCTCGATGCCAGTATGGGTAACGAGCAGGATCTACGGGAGCTGGTTGAGGGGGCGCATCAGCGCGGTATGCGTATCCTGTTTGATGTAGTGATGAATCACCCTGGCTATGCCACGCTGGCCGATATGCAGACATACCAGTTTGGCTCGCTTTATTTGAGCCCGGAGGAGGCCCAGAAAACCCTCGGAAAACACTGGACCGACTGGCGCCCCGCCGCGGGACAGAACTGGCACAGCTTTAACGATTACATTAACTTCGGGGATAAAAGCGCCTGGCAAAACTGGTGGGGGAAAAACTGGATCCGCAGCGATATTGGCGACTACGACACGCCGGGCTTTGACGATCTCACCCTTTCTCTGGCCTTCCTGCCCGACCTGAAAACCGAATCCACCTCACCGTCCGGGCTACCTGTCTTCTGGCGCCACAAACCCGATACCCGCGCCCGGGAAATCAACGGCTACACGCCGAGAGATTATCTGACGTGGTGGCTCAGCACTTGGGTACGTGACTACGGTATCGACGGCTTTCGGGTCGATACCGCGAAGCACGTCGAACTGGATGCATGGCAGCAGCTAAAAACCCGGGCCAGCGCGGCGCTGGCGGAGTGGAAACAGGCGAATCCACAGCAGGCAATGGATAACGCCCCTTTCTGGATGACCGGCGAAGCGTGGGGTCACGGCGTAATGGAGAGCGATTACTACCGCCACGGCTTTGATGCGATGATCAATTTCGACTATCAGGAGCAGGCGGCAAAAGCAGTGAGCTGTTTCGCCCACATTGACAGGACCTGGCATATGATGGCGGACAAACTGCAGCGCTTTAACGTGCTGAGCTATCTCTCTTCCCATGATACGCGCCTGTTCCGTGAGGATGGCACTGTGGCGGCCGAACTACTGCTGCTAACGCCTGGCGCGGTACAACTCTTTTACGGGGATGAATCCGCCCGGCCTTTCGGCCCGACCGGCTCCGACCCGCTGCAGGGCACGCGCTCGGATATGAACTGGCAGGACGTCAGCGGGAGAGCCGCAGCTAGCGTCAGCCACTGGCAGAAGCTCGGCCAGTTCCGCGCCCGGCATCCGGCGATTGGCGCAGGAACCCACCGCGTGATAACCCAGCCTCAGGGCTACGGTTTTGTCCGCCACGCCAACGACGATAAGGTGATGATTGTATGGGCAGGCCTGCCGAAAGAACCCAAAGGTAAATTTCAGGATATTATTCCAGATAAAGAGTTCCGTTAAGCATAAAACAACAGATCACAACGGTGGGGTGCATTTGCACCCCGCTATCCGTAGCGTTATCGTTAGCCACTTTGACAATAAGCCCGACAGAACATCTGCTATGACATTTTCACTTTTCGGCGACAAATTTACCCGCCATTCAGGCATTACACGCCTGATGGAGGATCTCAACGACGGCCTGCGCACGCCCGGTGCCATCATGCTCGGCGGCGGAAACCCGGCCCAAATCCCCGAGATGAACGACTACTTCCGGCAGCTGCTGGCCGACATGCTGGCGAACGGCAAAGCCACTGATGCGCTGTGCAATTACGACGGTCCTCAGGGTAAGAGCGAGCTGCTTGCAGCCCTGGCCACCATGCTGCGCGAAAAATTAGGCTGGGATATCGAACCACAGAATATTGCACTGACAAATGGCAGTCAGAGCGCATTTTTCTACTTGTTTAACCTGTTTGCAGGCCGTCAGGCAGATGGCAGCACACGCAAAGTGCTGTTCCCGCTGGCACCGGAGTATATCGGCTACGCCGACTCGGGCCTGGAAGAGGATCTCTTCGTCTCCGCCCGCCCTAATATTGAACTGCTTCCGGAAGGCCAGTTTAAGTACCACGTCGATTTTGAGCACCTGCATATTGGGGAAGAGACGGGGATGATTTGCGTCTCCCGCCCGACCAACCCGACGGGTAACGTGATTACTGACGAAGAGCTGATTAAACTGGACGCGCTGGCGCATCAGCACAACATCCCGCTGGTTATCGATAACGCTTACGGCGTGCCTTTCCCCGGCATTATCTTCAGCGAGGCCCGCCCGCTGTGGAACCCGAATATTGTCCTGTGCATGAGCCTGTCGAAGCTCGGCCTGCCTGGCAGCCGCTGCGGCATTATTATTGCCAATGAGAAAATCATCACCGCCATCACCAATATGAACGGCATTATCAGCCTTGCGCCCGGCGGTATCGGCCCGACGATGATGCTGGAGATGATCAAACGTAACGACCTGCTGCGCCTGTCAGAAACGGTGATTAAGCCGTTCTATTACCAGCGCGTGCAGGAAACTATCGCCGTTATCCGTCGCTATTTGTCGCCGGAGCGCTGCCTGATCCATAAACCGGAAGGGGCCATTTTTCTCTGGCTGTGGTTTAAAGACCTGCCTGTCAGCACCGAGCTGCTCTATCAACGCCTGAAACAGCGCGGCGTGCTGATGGTGCCGGGCGACTATTTTTTCCCGGGGCTGGATAAACCCTGGCCGCATACCCACCAGTGTATGCGTATGAACTATGTTCCTGAGCCGGAAAAAATCGAAGCCGGCGTCAAAATTCTGGCGGAAGAAGTTGAACGTGCCTGGCATCGTCGGTGGGACCGATGAAACCGTATCCAGCGTCGGCGATGTCCTTGACGGCCTGCCGGGGTGATGAAGGTAAAAACGACGCAACCCCCATATCTGGGATATCTCCTCGATCCTCGACGTGCGTAAAGGCCAGAATCTGGCCCTGGTTAACGGTACGCTCAGCAATCTGACCAGTTACGGCGACCAGCTCGGGGTTGCGACCCTGATCCCGCTGGATAACGATACCCGCAAAACCTATATCGGCCTCAACTATCAGCAATATCTCAACGATGACGGCCTGACGATGCAGCTGAAAGGCAGCTATTTAGACGATAATTCGCAGGACTTCACATCGCTTATCTACGGTGCCAACCACACCCTTCTCGATTACCGTCAAAAAGCAACCCAGCTCACCGGCGGCGTTAACTTTGGCTACCCCTTGATCCTGATGCAGAAAAAACAGCTCAGCGGCGGGCGTGACCATCGGCGACACGCGGCACTATAGCCTCAGCGTGGAGGCCGCTAGTCCTGTCGGCGATAAATCCACCGACAGCGACAGACGCGGCTGGCGTTACAGCCTGACCGTTTCCTGGAACTTAGATAACCTGCGTTAATCAGGCGCTGATGCGGGTGGCACACAGACGAAGGGGATCCACACACTTAATGCCGTGAGTCGGACAGGCCTCAACGCAGGCCAGGCCGGCTTCGCGCTGATGACACAGGTCGCATTTCACCGCCTGGACGCGCTCCTCCTGCACGACGACCTGCATGGCACCAAACGGGCAGGCCAGCATACAGCTCTTACAGCCGATACACTGGGATTGTTCAACGAAGATATGCCCGAAATCACGGCGGATCGCGCCACTCGGGGATCAGAACAGCCCCAGCGGCTTATCGGAGTAGCTGACCAGCAGGCATTTGGTCTGCTGGTAGTGCTCCAGCATCATTTTATGGGTCTCACGGCCAATTCCCGACTGCTTATAGCCGCCGAAAGCCGCGTGTGCCGGGTAAGCGTGATAGCAGTTGGTCCAGACACGACCGGCCTGGATCCCGCGTCCCATTTTGTAGGCCAGGCTGCCGTTGCGGCTCCAGACGCCCGCGCCAAGCCCGTACGGCGTGTCATTAGCCAGCTCCAGCGCCTCCTCCATCGTTTTAAAGGTGGTCACCACCAGCACCGGACCGAAGATCTCCTCCTGGAACACGCGCATCGAGTGTTGACCAAACAGGATAGTCGGCTCCAGGTAGTAGCCCTCTTTGAGTTCTCCCTCCAGCCGCTTACGCCGACCACCGGTCAGCACATCGGCCCCCTCTTTTTTACCGATGTCGATATAGTTGAGGATGGTTTCCAGCTGGCCGTGAGACACCTGCGCGCCCATCTGGGTAGCCGCATCAAGCGGGTTGCCGCTGCGAATGCTCTCGACGCGGCGGATAGCCCGCTCCATAAAGCGCTCGTAGATAGACTCCTGGACCAGCGCCCGACTCGGGCAGGTGCAGACCTCGCCCTGATTAAACGCAAAGAGCGCGAAGCCCTCGAGGGCCTTATCGAAGAAGGCATCCTCCTCATCCATCACGTCAGCGAAGAAGATATTCGGCGATTTCCCTCCCAGCTCCAGGGTGACCGGAATAATGTTTTGCGTGGCGTACTGCATAATCTGCTGCCCCACCTCGGTGGAACCGGTAAAGGCCACCCTGGCGATACGTTTTGAGGTCGCCAGATATTCACCAATCTCACCGCCTGCGCCGTTAACCACGTTAAGCACGCCGGGTGGCAGCAGGTCGCCCACCACCTCCATCAGCAGCAGAACCGACAGCGGCGTCAGCCTGGCGGGCTTCAGTACAATACAGTTCCCGGCCACCAGCGCCGGTGCCATTTTCCAGCTGGCTATCAGCAGCGGGAAATTCCACGGGATAATCTGACCGACGACGCCAAGCGGCTCGTGGAAATGGTAAGCGACGGTGTCGCGATCAACCTCGCTGATCCCGCCCTCCTGAGCGCGAATACAGGAGGCAAAATAGCGGAAATGGTCAATCGCCAACGGCACGTCGGCAGCGCTGGTTTCGCGGATAGGTTTGCCATTGTCCCAGGTTTCTGCCGCCGCCAGCAGCTCAAGATTCTGTTCCATACGGTCGGCGATTTTCAGCAGCACCGCCGCACGATCCTGTACCGAGGTTTGTGCCCAGCCCGTTTTGGCCTTGTGCGCCGCATCGAGAGCCAGATCGATATCTTTCTTACCGGATGAAGCCACTTCACACAGGGGCTGTCCGGTAATCGGCGTCAGGTTTTGATAATAGTCGGCCTCAACAGGCGCGACCCATTCGCCGCCGATAAAGTTGTCGTAGCGGGGTTTCAGTTTCAGGGGGTAGCCATACTCGCCGGGCAAAAATGCGATTTGAGGGAGGATTGTTGGTCATCGCCGTCTCCTTGTTGAGTGAGCGCTTACAAGGTTAAGGGTAGTCGCGACCGGTGAAATAATCGCCAGTCCATATCCGGCTTTACGATGGGTATCACATCGGGTTATCGGACGCCCGCTCCTGCGTAGGGAACAGCATAGTGTCACGCAGCAAGTGATCGTTACCGCGACGGCGGGTAAAGCCAATGCGATCAAAGTATTCGAGGATCTGCACCGCCAGCTTGCGCCCGACGTTCAGCCTGTCGCGGAAATCCGCCGCGCAGGTTGAACCGCGCAGGATATCCAGCTCGCGGATCAGCCCGGCAAACTCAACAATCCGCGCGTGCCGGTAGTAGCGATCTTTCACAATCGCCGTAATCAGCCCCATGCGGGCCACCTGCAACAGCACGCCACGCAGCGCCTGTTCTTCGCAGCCGGTTTCCCGCGCTAAATCGCGTACCCACCAGGCCTCGTCGCCCAGCAGCGGCGCCACGCACTGCCAGACGGCAAGCTGCTCATCGCTCAGGCCCGGCTGGTGATCGGGCATATGCAGCCAGCCATTATGGCTGTGGATAACGCCGCTGGCACGCATCTGTTCGATAAGCGTCAGGACCAGCGTGGCCTCTTCCGTCGGCAGGGCAATACGCCGCAGGCGTTCACGGCCTGGTCCCGGTTCGTCCTTATGCTGACGGTGGTACTCCACTAACGCCATCAGCAGTTTGCGCTGCCAGCCTGCCGCCAGCGGTGCACCCAGCAGGTAATCACCGGCCTGAATCAGGCCTGGCTGTGCGGCCACCCGCGATGCCGCTCCCACGGCGCTAAGCTGCCGCGCCCAGCCAAATTCGCTCAGTGGTACCGCGTCCCGGTCCAACTGGGTAGCCAGCGCCTGCGCATCGTCCTTCGCGGCAGAAAGACTGGCAAGCCAGCCCAGATATGCCGGCTTGCGTTTGCCGCGGCGCGGGGAGTTCAGCATCACCACCCGCGCACCGGCCAGAGTCTGCCGGGCAGAGATATCGCGCAGCACCAGCCTGTCGTTATCCGCCAGATACAGAGGCGTATCCAGTACCAGTTCCGCAAGATTGTTCTCCAGCAGCGAGACGCGGCCGGTAACGTGGCGAGCGGCATGATGAATATGTAGCGGCTGCCACTGGGTCAGCGACGTCAGCGTCTGCAGTTCAACAATCACACGTTCAATGGCTGTGGGCGGCCGTTCCGCCAACAGCCAGTCACCACGTTCGACCTGCTGTTTCTCTGCATCACCAACAATATTGAGGGCGATACGTTGCCCGGCATACGCCTGCTCCACTGGCTGATTTTGCGCATGAAGACCGCGGACGCGCATGGATTTATCGACGCCCGTGAACCACAGGGTATCTCCCGTACGCACCTTGCCTGACAGCGCGGTGCCGGTGACCACCAGTCCGGCACCCTTAACGGTAAAGGCCCGGTCGATCGCCAGACGAAAACGCTGATGCTGCGGGTGTGGGCGCTCCGCCAGCGCCAGTAAGTGCTCACGCAGCGCAGCGATGCCGCGCTGTTCTGTCGCGGCGGTCACAAACAGTGCCGATGTGGTAAAACCCATTGCCTGCAGTTCGCGCTCAACCTGAATACGCACCTGCTCCACCCGCGCCTCATCAACCCTGTCCGCTTTGGTCAGGGCGACGGTCAGGGTCGGCCTGCCGGTCAGCGCCAGAATCGCCAGATGCTCACGCGTCTGGGCCATTACGCCGTCGTCGCAGGCCACCACCAGCAGGGCGTGATCGATCCCACCGATGCCGGCCAGCATATTGGCGAGGAATTTTTCATGCCCCGGTACGTCAATAAACCCCGGCACGCGGCCGTCGGGCTGAGGCCAGTAGGCATAACCCAGATCGATGGTCATTCCGCGCTTTTTCTCTTCCGGCAGCCGATCGGCATTCACACCGGTGATCGCTTCCAGCAGGGTCGTTTTGCCGTGGTCGACGTGGCCAGCGGTGGCAATAATCATCTGAGCAGCATCTCCAGCAGGCGCGTTTCGTCTTCCAGACAGCGCAGGTCGAGCCACAAACGGCCATCATAGATGCGGCCAATAACCGGCACCGGCAGCGATCGCCAGCGAGCAGCGAGCGCCTCGAGTCGGCTGCCACTTCCGTCGTGCGGCGTAAAGGTCAGCGCCGCGCCGGGCAGGCTCTCCACCGGCAGTGAACCACTACCGATCTGCGACCGGCAGGCCTCAACGTGAAGAACAAAATCCGTGTACCGTGCCGCAAGCGGCGACAAAAGCCGTTCCGCCTGCTGACGAATATCCCTGGTCGGGCGGGTCAACAGACGCAGGACAGGTAAACGCCGCGCCAGAGTTTCCGGGTGCAGATAGAGGCGTAGTGTGGCTTCCAGCGCCGCGAGGATTATCTTATCGGCGCGCAGCGCCCGCTTCAGCGGATGCTGCTGGAGCTGTGCAATTAGCGCTTTTTTGCCAACGATAATGCCTGCCTGCGGCCCGCCGAGCAGCTTATCACCGGAGAAGCTCACCAGATCGATACCCGCAGCAATCAACGCCTGCGGCATCGGCTCCTTCGGCAATCCATACTGACTAAGATCCACCAGCGAACCGCTGCCCAAATCCACCGCCACGGGAATATCGTGTTCCGCACCGATGGTCGCCAGCTCCGCCTCGTCCACCGCTTTGGTGAAGCCCTGAATGCTGTAATTACTGGTATGGACCTTCATTAGCAGGCCCGTATTGTCATTAATAGCCTGGCGATAATCTTTCGCATGGGTGCGGTTGGTGGTGCCAACCTCATGCAGAATGCAGCCGGCCTGACGCATCACGTCAGGGATACGAAAAGCACCGCCAATCTCCACCAGTTCGCCGCGGGAGACCACGACCTCGCGTCCCGGGGCAACCGCCGCCAGCATTAACAGCACCGCCGCCGCGTTGTTATTGACGATACAGGCGTCTTCCGCGCCGGTCAGGCGGCAGAGTAAATCCGCCAACGCCCGGTCACGATGGCCGCGTCCCGCGCCGTCAAGATCGTATTCGAGGGTAACCGGCATCCGCATCGCTTCCGCTACCGCCTCAACGGCGGTTTCTGCCTGCAAAGCACGACCCAAATTAGTATGCAGTACGGTACCGGTGAGATTAAAGACCGGGCGTAGGGCACGCTGTTCACTCTGCTCCAGACGCTGACGCGTCGCCTGCGCCCAGTTATCGCACCAGGCGGGAAGCTGCTGGCTTTCACGAATCGCCGTACGGGCTTCACCCTGTAGCAGATGCAGCGTCTCCACCACCTGCTGGTGGCCCCAGCCATCAAGTAAAGGCGTAAAAGAGGGTTCACGTAATAAACGGTCGGTGCCCGGAAGCTGCGTATAGAGCGAATGCGTATCGGTTGTCATGCGAAACCTGGCTGTGGGTTCCCCCTCTTACCAGGGGAAGCTGAGTGATAAGAGGAGTTTACCTTTTTTTTTCCTGATGATACAAAGCGGCATCAGGCTTTTGGCGGCTCGGTGCGGGCAAAGCTTTCGCGCTGGAACAGGTTCTCTGCCAGCGCGACCAGATTCGGGCGATCGACACACCAGCCCGGCGCAACGCGGCGGAAATTGAGATAGCCAATGGCACAGGCAATGGCGACGCTAGCAAGATTAAGCTCATCGACCTTTATAGTGCCATCGGCAACCTTCGCCTCACAGGCATCCAGTCCGCGATTGATTTTTTCCCGCTGACGCAGCAGTTCCGTTTCTGACTGCTGCTGTGCCGGACGTGCCTGTTCGCGCACCGAGACCAGCGCCGCATCCATAATGCCGTCTGCCAGGGCTTCAAGCTGGCGGATTTTCAGCGCGGCTCTGGCATCCTGGGGCAGCATCGCCGGCGCGATATTCAGCAGCTCAATATAATCAGCAATAATTGGCGAATTGAACCAGCACTCGCCCTCACCGGCCACCAGCGCAGGCACCTTTCCTAACGGGTTGTACTGCACCACCCCACTGTCTTCGCTGTAGGGCTGTTCGTTAACAAACTCAAAGGTGATGCCCTTTTCCAGCAAGATAACCGAAATCTTACGCACGAAAGGGCTGGTATAGCTGCCGATTAATTTCATTGCCTGCTCCTGGTAGCCACAAAAGGATCAGTATGGCGTAAGCGAGCATAAAAGGCAGGCCACCTGTTTCATAAGTATGAAAAACTTTCCTGTCAGGCTGCGCGTGTGAGCGTTCATTTTATGTAAGGGAATTACAGACCATTTTTTCTCCATTGCCACAGTTTGTAGCGGATCACATTAAGAAAACTCCTGGCGAAAATAAATTGTGACAACAATCACAAACACAAAACAAAGTACGGATATCAAAATGTGAATAGAATCACATTTTCACCCCTGACACGCATAGTTTTTGCGCATTGTTCTTTTTTTACACCAACTAAATGTGATTCACATCACTCTATTTAGTGGTCCACCCCCTATATTAACGTGATATATATCACACCAAACGGCGCTCACTGGACAGTTGAACGATTCGGTGCCAGATTTCGCATCATCAAACAGGGCTCGGCTACCTCTGCCGTCAGATTCACAACAAACCTCGGGCATTAAGCCTGCGCGATAGCAAACATAAGAAGGGGTTTTTATGTCATCCGATATCAAGATCAAAGTGCAAAGCTTTGGTCGTTTCCTCAGCAATATGGTGATGCCAAATATCGGCGCGTTTATCGCGTGGGGTATTATCACCGCGTTATTTATTCCAACAGGGTGGTTGCCTAACGAGACGCTGGCTAAGCTGGTCGGCCCGATGATCACTTATCTGCTGCCGCTGCTGATCGGTTATACCGGTGGTCGTCTGATTGGCAGCGATCGCGGCGGCGTAGTGGGTGCGATTACGACCATGGGCGTTATCGTCGGTGCAGATATGCCAATGTTCCTCGGAGCAATGATTGCCGGCCCGCTGGGCGGCTACTGCATCAAGAAATTTGACGCAATGGTAGACGGTAAGATCAAATCCGGTTTCGAAATGCTGGTGAATAACTTCTCCGCTGGCATCATCGGTATGATCCTTGCCCTGCTGGCGTTCCTCGGCATTGGCCCGGCGGTTGAAGTGCTGTCTAAAGTGCTGGCGGCTGGCGTTAACTTCATGGTTGTCCATGATATGCTGCCGCTGGCGTCTATCTTTGTTGAACCGGCAAAAATCCTGTTCCTCAATAACGCCATCAACCACGGTATCTTCTCGCCGCTGGGTATTCAGCAGTCCCACGATCTTGGCAAGTCCATCTTCTTCCTGATCGAAGCCAACCCGGGTCCGGGTATGGGTATCCTGCTGGCCTACATGTTCTTTGGCCGCGGCAGCGCAAAACAGTCTGCCGGTGGTGCTGCAATCATCCACTTCCTCGGCGGTATCCACGAAATATACTTCCCGTACGTGCTGATGAACCCGCGTCTGATTATTGCCGTTATCCTCGGCGGTATGACCGGCGTGTTCACCCTGAGCGTGCTGGACGGTGGCCTGGTGTCTCCGGCGTCCCCGGGTTCTATCCTGGCGGTGCTGGCAATGACCCCGAAAGGTGCCTACTTCGCTAACATCATTGCGATTATTGCCGCAATGGCCGTCTCCTTCGTCATTGCCGCCGTGCTGCTAAAAACCAGCAAGGTGAAAGAAGAAGACGATCTGGAAGCGGCTAACCGTCGTATGCAGGACATGAAAGCCCAGTCCAAAGGCGGTACTCCGTTGGCCGCTGGCGATGTCACCAACGACCTGAGCCACGTGCGTAAAATCATCGTTGCCTGCGACGCTGGTATGGGTTCCAGCGCAATGGGTGCAGGCGTACTGCGTAAGAAAGTACAGGACGCGGGCCTGACCAATATCTCCGTCACCAACAGCGCCATTAACAGCCTGCCGGCAGATGTAGACCTGGTTATCACCCACCGTGACCTGACCGAACGTGCGATGCGTCAGGTACCGCAGGCACAGCATATTTCGCTGACCAACTTCCTCGACAGCGGCCTGTACACCGGCCTGACTGAACGTCTGGTTGCTGCCCAGCGTCACACCGATAACGAAGAGAAAGTGCGTACCAGCCTGCACGACAGCTTTGAAGAGAACGACAGCCGCCTGTTCAAACTGGGCGCGGATAACATCTTCCTGGGCCGTACTGCGGCTAACAAAGAAGACGCGATTCGCTTTGCCGGTGAGCAACTGGTGAAAGGCGGCTACGTTGAGCCGGAATATATCGACGCCATGCTGGAACGCGAAAAACTGACCCCGACTTACCTGGGTGAATCCATCGCTGTTCCGCATGGCACCGTGGAAGCAAAAGACCGCGTGCTGAAGACCGGCGTGGTGTTCTGCCAGTACCCGGAAGGCGTTCGCTTCGGTGAAGAAGAAGACGATATCGCCCGCCTGGTGATAGGTATCGCCGCCCGCAACAACGAACATATTCAGGTGATTACCAGCCTGACTAACGCGCTGGATGACGATTCCGTCATTGCACGCCTCGCAACCACGAAAAATGTGGACGATGTGCTCGCGCTGCTGGCCGGCAACAAAGCATAATATCCCTCCCCTCTCCCCCTGCGGGGAGAGGGCTTGGGTGAGGGGAATTAGCGTGGTTCCTCACCCCAGCCCTCTCGGGTGAAAACATTAATTAAGGTTAATACTATGAAAGCATTGCATTTTGGCGCAGGTAATATCGGACGTGGATTTATTGGCAAACTGCTTGCCGACGCGGGGATTACGCTGACGTTCGCCGATGTCAACCAGGTCGTTCTCGATGCCCTGAATGCCCGTCATAGCTACCAGGTACACGTGGTAGGTGAAAATGAGCAGGTGGATACGGTATCCGGCGTTAACGCCGTCAGCAGCATCGGCGATGACGTCGTTGAACTGATCGCTCATGTCGACCTGCTGACCACTGCCGTCGGCCCGGTCGTGCTGGAGCGTATTGCCCCGGCAATCGCTAAAGGGCTGGTAAAACGCAAAGCGCAGGGTATTGATACCCCCCTGAATATTATCGCCTGTGAAAATATGGTACGCGGTACTACCCAGCTGAAGGGCCACGTTCTGGCCGCGCTGGCTGACGAAGATAAAGCCTGGGTCGAAGCCCACGTTGGCTTCGTCGATTCCGCCGTTGACCGTATCGTGCCGCCGTCAGCCTCCGCCACCAACGACCCGCTGGAAGTGACCGTTGAAACTTTTAGCGAGTGGATTGTTGATAAAACCCAGTTCAAAGGCACCCTGCCCGCTATCCCGGGCATGGAGCTGACCGATAACCTGATGGCCTTTGTTGAGCGCAAGCTCTTCACCCTGAACACCGGACATGCTATAACCGCGTACCTCGGAAAACTGGCCGGTCATCAGACGATTCGCGATGCCATCCTCGATGAGAGAATCCGTGCGGTGGTGAAAGGCGCGATGGACGAAAGCGGCGCGGTGCTGATTAAGCGCTACGGCTTCGACGTCGATAAACATGCCGCTTATATCCAGAAGATCCTTGGCCGCTTTGAAAACCCGTATCTGAAAGATGACGTCGAGCGTGTAGGCCGCCAGCCGCTGCGTAAACTGAGCGCCGGTGACCGCCTGATTAAACCGCTGCTCGGCACGCTGGAATACGGGCTGCCGCGCGCTAACCTGGTGCAGGGTATCGCCGCAGCAATGCACTACCGCAGCGAAGAAGATCCGCAGGCGCAGGAGCTGGCGACGCTTATCGCTGAGAAAGGCCCGCAGGCTGCACTGGCACAGGTTTCTGGTCTGGATGCCAACAGCGATGTCGTGGCCGAGGCGGTCAGCGCGTATAGCGCGACGGCATGATGCCAACTCTGGCGCGGGATCTCCCGCGCCCGTTACTAAGATTGTCAGATATGCAGGCAATAATGGAAGAAACGCAGGCCTTTGAAAACCGTGTGCTTGAGCGTCTGAATGCTGGCAAAACTGTACGAAGCTTCCTGATCGCCGCCGTCGAATTACTGACCGAAGCGGTAAATATTCTGGTCCTTCGGGTGTTTCGCAAAGACGACTACGCGGTGAAATACGCTGTGGAACCGCTTCTCGATGGCAGTGGACCGCTGGGCGAACTTTCCGTGCGCCTGAAGCTGATTTACGGCCTCGGCGTGATCAGCAGGCCGGAATATGAAGACGCCGAGCTGCTGATGGCCCTGCGCGAAGAGCTGAACGACGACGGCAGCGAATACGCCTTTACGGACGATGAAATCCTCGGGCCGTTCGGCGAACTGCACTGCGTCAGCGCGCTGCCACCCACCCCTCTTTTCGATACCAGCGACGCCGATCTGTATGTGATGCAAAAGCAGCGCTATCAGCAGGCCGTTCGCTCCACCATGGTACTTTCCCTGACCGAGCTGATTTCCCGAATCAGCTTGAAAAAGGCGTTTCAGAAGTAAGCCTGCGCACAATCGTGTATCCTTTGCGGTAATTCCCCCGAATTCAGAGTTATTTGTTATGAAAGAAATCGAAAAGAACGAAATTAAACGCCTGAGCGACCGTCTGGATCTGATCCGCCACCAGCAGGTCTCCCTGCCGCTGGTCGAAGGCGCAGAGAAGTACGCCGAAATGGAAAAAGAGAAAGAGACCCTGGAAGCCGAGATCGCGCGTCTGCAGGGTGTGCGCAGTCAAAAGCTGAGCAAAGAAGCGCAAAAGCTCTCTGCCCTACCATTCCGCCGCGCCATCACCAAAAAAGAGCAGGCCGATATGGGCAAGCTGAAGAAAAGCGTCCGTGGTCTGGTGGTCGTCCACCCGATGACCGCCCTGGGTCGTGAGATGGAACTGAAAGAGATGACCGGCTTCGCGAAGACCGAGTTTTAAGCCTCTCTCTGACCCTCTCCTGCCTGGAGGGGGTGCCTGCATCACTTCCTCAATTCAATTGGTACTACCAATCCCTCCCTGGACTGACTCTGGTTCACAGTTCACCAATCTTGCTTCACATCTACATTGCCTAAATTCAACATCTGATTAACCATTCATTGTCATTACCCCTACATCACAATATTGGCAGGACCACTTTTACAGAATATGTGATGCCAGATGAGCGCAGACTCACCGCCAGGCATATTTCGTTGTGGTTCTCAGGAGACCTGCATGAGCCTCTGGCAACAAAATTATGACCCGGCCGGGAACCTCTGGCTGTCCAGTCTGATCGCATCGCTACCGATTCTGTTCTTCTTTTTCGCCCTGATTAAGCTGAAGCTGAAAGGCTATGTGGCCGCCAGCTGGACCGTGGCTATCGCCCTGGCCGTGGCGCTGCTGTTCTACGATATGCCAGTGAATAACGCCATGGCATCGGTGGTGTACGGCTTCTTCTACGGTCTGTGGCCTATCGCGTGGATTATTATTGCCGCGGTGTTCGTCTACAAAATCTCAGTAAAAACCGGTCAGTTCGACATTATCCGCTCGTCGATCCTCTCCATTACGCCGGACCAGCGCCTGCAGATGATCATCGTGGGTTTCTGCTTCGGGGCGTTCCTCGAAGGGGCGGCGGGCTTTGGCGCACCGGTGGCCATTACTGCGGCTCTGCTGGTCGGACTGGGCTTTAAGCCACTCTATGCCGCGGGCCTGTGCCTGATTGTTAACACCGCGCCGGTCGCTTTTGGTGCAATGGGGATCCCGATTCTGGTCGCCGGTCAGGTTACCGGGCTGGACAGCTTTGAAATCGGTCAGATGGTTGGCCGTCAGCTGCCGTTCCTGACGGTTATCGTGCTGTTCTGGATTATGGCGATTATGGACGGCTGGCGCGGCGTAAAAGAGACCTGGCCTGCGGTCATGGTCGCCGGTGGCTCCTTCGCCATTGCCCAGTTCCTGAGCTCCAACTTTATCGGCCCTGAGCTGCCGGACATTATCTCCTCTCTGGTCTCGCTGGTCTGCCTGACGCTGTTCCTCAGACGCTGGCAGCCGGTACGCATTTTCCGCTTTGATAACGCAGGACAGGAAAACGCACCCAATGAACGTACCCGCTATAGTGCCGGGCAGATCCTGCGCGCCTGGTCGCCGTTCCTGTTCCTGACCGCCACCGTCACTGTCTGGAGTGTGCCACCGTTTAAAGCCCTGTTTGCGCCGGGTGGCGCGCTTTACGATTGGGTCGTCACAGTTTCCGTCCCGCATCTTGATAAGCTGGTCGAGCGTATGCCGCCGGTGGTCAGCGCCGCGACGCCGTACGCTGCGGTGTATAAGTTCGACTGGTTCTCCGCGACCGGCAGCGCGATCCTGTTTGCCGCGCTGCTCTCTATTGCCTGGCTGCGCATGAAACCGAAAGATGCGGTCAGCACCTTTGGCAGTACCCTGAAAGAGCTGGCCCTGCCGATTTACTCTATTGGCATGGTGCTGGCCTTTGCGTTTATCTCCAACTACTCCGGATTATCGTCGACTCTGGCTTTAGCGCTGGCCCATACGGGCAGCGCCTTCCCCTTCTTCTCGCCTTTCCTCGGCTGGCTGGGCGTGTTCCTGACCGGGTCTGATACCTCATCGAACGCGCTCTTCGCCGCACTGCAGGCCACAGCCGCCCAGCAGATCGGCGTCTCCGACGTGCTGATGGTGGCCGCCAATACCACCGGCGGCGTGACCGGCAAGATGATTTCTCCCCAGTCTATCGCTATCGCTTGTGCGGCGGTTGGCCTGGTGGGGAAAGAGTCGGACCTGTTCCGTTTTACCGTTAAACACAGTCTGATTTTCACCTGTATGGTGGGCGTGATCACCACGCTGCAGGCCTATGTTCTGACCTGGATGATCCCATGATAGTGATGCCCAGACGCCTCGCGGACGAGGTCGCTGACCGTGTCCGGGCGCTGATTGACCAACAAAACCTGGAGGCGGGGATGAAGCTCCCCGCCTAGCGCCAGCTTGCAGCGAAGCTTGGTGTTTCACGCAACTCTTTGCGCGAAGCGCTGGCACAGCTTATCAGTGAAGGCGTCCTGCTAAGCCGTCGCGGCGGCGGCACCTTTGTCCGCTGGCAGCATGAAGCCTGGTCGGAGCAAAACATCGTTCAGCCGCTGAAAACGCTGCTGGCAGACGATCCGGACTACAGCTTCGACATTCTGGAAGCCCGCCACGCCATCGAGGCCAGCACCGCCTGGCACGCGGCGCAGCGTGCCACGGCGGCGGATAAAGAGAAAATTCGCCTCTGCTTTGAGGCCACCCTGAGCGATGACCCGGATCTGGCCTCGCAGGCGGATGTCCGCTTCCATCTGGCGATTGCGGAAGCCTCGCACAACGTGGTGCTGCTGCAGACCATGCGCGGCTTTTTCGACCTGCTGCAGTACTCCGTAAAGCAGAGCCGCCAGCGTATGTACCTGGTGCCACCGGTCTTTGCCGGACTGACCGAGCAGCATCGGGCGGTGCTGGACGCGATTCTGGCAGGCGATGCCGAAGGCGCGCGTAAAGCGATGATGGGACACCTGCGCTTTGTTCACGCCACCATTAAACAATTCGATGAAGATCAGGCCCGTCTGGCGCGTATTACCCGCCTGCCGGGCGAAAATGAACAACCCCAGGAGAACGAAGGATGATCATTTCTGCAGCCAGCGATTACCGGGCCGCGGCCCAACGTATTCTGCCGCCGTTTCTGTTTCACTATATCGACGGCGGCGCCTATGCCGAATACACCCTGCGCCGCAACGTCGAGGACCTGTCGCAGGTCGCTCTGCGCCAGCGCGTCCTGAAAAACATGTCCGATCTCAGTCTGGAAACCACCCTGTTTAATGAGAAACTGTCGATGCCGGTCGCCCTGGCACCGGTCGGCCTGTGCGGAATGTACGCCAGACGCGGTGAGGTGCAGGCCGCCGCCGCCGCCGACGCAAAAGGCATTCCGTTTACGCTGTCGACGGTTTCCGTCTGCCCGATTGAAGAGGTCGCCCCGACCATCAAACGCCCCATGTGGTTCCAGCTGTACGTCCTGCGCAATCGCGGTTTTATGCGTAACGCTCTTGAGCGGGCTAAAGCGGCGGGCTGCTCCACGCTGGTGTTTACCGTCGATATGCCAACCCCGGGCGCCCGCTACCGCGACGCCCATTCCGGTATGAGCGGTGCAAACGCGGCGATGCGCCGTTACTGGCAGGCGGTGACCCACCCACAGTGGGCCTGGGACGTCGGACTTAACGGTCGCCCGCACGATCTGGGCAATATCTCTACCTACCTCGGCAAACCCACCGGGCTGGAAGACTATATCGGCTGGCTGGCGAACAATTTCGATCCCTCCATTTCCTGGCAAGACCTGGAGTGGATCCGCGAGTTCTGGGACGGTCCGATGGTGATCAAAGGGATCCTCGATGCCGAAGATGCCCGCGATGCCGTGCGCTTTGGCGCGGACGGGATTGTGGTCTCCAACCACGGTGGCCGCCAGCTGGACGGCGTACTCTCGTCCGCTCGCGCCCTGCCCGCCATCGCTGACGCCGTGAAAGGGGATATTGCGATCCTGGCCGACAGCGGCATTCGTAACGGTCTGGACGTGGTGCGTATGATTGCGCTTGGCGCTGACAGCGTACTGCTGGGCCGTGCGTATCTTTACGCTCTGGCCACTCACGGTCAGAAAGGTGTGGCAAACCTGTTGAATCTGATCGAAAAAGAGATGAAGGTCGCCATGACCCTGACCGGGGCGAAGTCGATTAGCGAAATCAGTAAAGAGTCGCTGGTGCAGGAACAGGCGCAGCTGACGGCGGCGCTGGCTCCGCTGACACCATGAGGACAGTTATACAGAGTAAGAGGCATATGTGACTCCGGTGGGGTTCCGTTCACTTTACGTTCTCTGTTTCTCTGCCAGTACAATGTCGGTGAACGGGCCAGGGTAGCTCACCGCCATCAGAGAGAGTAAGGATGAGGCCAAAATTCTGCTATCCTGCCCCTGCAATTTAAGGGGGCTGTATGCTTAACATCGTTTTATTCGAACCAGAAATCCCGCCCAATACCGGGAATATTATCCGCCTGTGCGCCAACACGGGCTTTCGCCTGCATATTATCGAACCGATGGGCTTTACCTGGGACGATAAGCGCCTGCGCCGTGCCGGGCTGGATTATCACGAGTTTACCGCCGTTACCCGCCATAAGGACTATGCCGCTTTCGAAGCTGCAGAGCAGCCTCAGCGCCTGTTTGCGCTGACCACCAAAGGCACACCTGCCCATAGCGCGGTCAGCTACCAGGACGGCGACTATATGATATTTGGCCCGGAAACGCGCGGCCTGCCAGGCACCCTTCTCAATGCCCTGCCTGCGACGCAAAAAATTCGCATTCCGATGATGCCGGACAGCCGCAGCATGAACCTGTCTAATGCGGTGTCGGTAGTGGTGTATGAGGCCTGGCGCCAGCTGGGGTATGCGGGTGCCGTTTTACGAGACTAGCTCCCACATTTAGATTTTCTAACTACATTAGATGCCGTCGCCGTACTCGAAGCCGTGGTTGATCCCGTTAAAATGCTGATCCATATCCATCGCCGGCTTATCGCTTTCTGGCTTGCCGACGATACGCGCCGGTACGCCTGCGGCGGTGGTATGCGGCGGAACGGGCTGGAGCACGACGGAACCGGCACCAATTTTGGCCCCGCGACCGACTTCGATATTGCCGAGGATTTTCGCTCCGGCGCCAATCATCACGCCTTCGCGGATTTTCGGGTGACGATCGCCGCTGGTTTTACCGGTACCACCGAGGGTGACCGACTGCAGGATCGAGACATCGTCTTCAATCACCGCCGTTTCCCCGACCACAATCCCGGTTGCATGGTCGAAGAGGATCCCCCGGCCGATTTTTGCCGCAGGATGGATATCGACCTGGAAGGTTACCGACACCTGATTTTGCAGGAAAATCGCCAGCGCACGACGGCCCTGGTGCCACAGCCAGTGGCCGATACGGTAGGACTGTAGAGCGTGAAAACCTTTCAGGTAGAGCAGCGGCGTGGAGTATTTATCTACCGCCGGGTCGCGGGTACGCACCGCCTGGATATCGCAGGCGGCGGAGGCGATCATTTCCGGGTCAGCGGCGTAGGCCTCTTCAACCACCTCGCGAATGGCAATAGCAGGCATAATCGGGGACGCCAGCTTGTTAGCCAGCATATAGCTAAGGGCACTGCCGAGGTTTTCATGCTTCAGCAGCGTGGCGTGGTAAAAACTGGCCAGCATCGGCTCGCAGTCTGCCAGCGCACGGGCCTCTGCTTTGATATGGTTCCAGACGGTATCCAGTTCTTCACACGGCATTGCTTACTCCAGACGATAAAAAGCGATCGGCCACTCTCTGATGGCCTGATCGTCAATACAGAGGGAATTAATGGCTGCTGCGTTCATCCTTGCGGGCGCGACCTAAGAGCGTTAATGCTGCCTCGCGCGCGTTTTTTCCGCAATACAAGACCTGATAAATTTCCTCGGTTATTGGCATTTCGACACCAAAACGGTGTGCCAGCTCGCGGACTTCTTTGGTATTGCGATAACCTTCAACCACCTGGCCGATGCTCTGCTGCGCACTGTCGACATCTTTGCCCTGACCGAGCATCATGCCGAAACGGCGGTTGCGCGATTGATTATCGGTACAGGTCAGCACCAGATCGCCCAACCCTGCCATGCCCATAAAGGTGGCAGGATCGGCGCCCAGCGCTGCGCCAAGACGCGACATTTCGGTAAGACCACGGGTAATCAACGCCGTACGCGCGTTCGCGCCAAAGCCAATACCGTCAGACATCCCGGCACCGATGGCAATCACGTTCTTCACCGCGCCGCCAAGCTGGACGCCGATAAAGTCCGGATTACTGTAAACGCGGAAGCTTTTACCGCAGTGTAGCTTCTGCTGCAGATCCTCGGCGAAGGTCGCATCGGTGGCGGCCAGTGAAATGGCCGTTGGCAGACCTGCTGCCAGCTCTTTCGCAAAAGTCGGGCCGGAGATTACAGCCAGCGGGATTGTCTCGCCCAGCGCGTCGCGGGCGACATCCTGTAACAGACGTCCGGTTTCCGCTTCCAGCCCTTTCGTTGCCCAGACCACCCGCGCATCGCTGCGCATCAGCGGTTTTATCTGTGCAAGCACCTGGCCAAAGACATGACTTGGCACCACCACCAGAATATCGCGGCTGGCCGCCAGTGCTACGCTTAAGTCGCTTTCCAGATGGAGCGTATCGGGGAAGGGAACGTCGGGAAGAAAAGCCACATTGCAGCGATCGTGCTGCAGCGTCGCGATATGCTTAGGGTCATGGCCCCACAGCACCACCTCGTGACCGTTGCGGGCCAGGGTGATTGCAAGAGCGGTGCCGTAAGAGCCGGCACCGATCACAGTCATTGAAGCATTACGTGCGTTCATCAGGCATCCTGATGTTGTTCGGCACCTTCGCCTGACTGCTGCTGCAGATAGTTCATAAACAGCGCGTCAAAGTTAACCGGCGCCAGGTTCAGCTGCGGGAAGGTCCCACGAGAAACCAGGCTGGTGATGCATTCGCGGGCATACGGGAACAGGATATTCGGGCAGTATGCACCCAGGCAATGCGCCATCTGCGTACCGTCAATGCCTTCAACGGAGAAGATACCTGCCTGCTGAACTTCACACAGGAATGCGGTTTCTTCGCCCAGGCTGGCGGTCACGGTTACACGCAGGACCACTTCATAAACGCCTTCAGCCAGTTGGGTGGATGCAGTATCCAGATCCAGTTTAACTTCCGGCTGCCAGTCTTTCTGGAAAACGTGCGGCGCGCTCGGCGCTTCAAAAGAAACATCCTTGGTATAAATGCGTTGGATCTGGAAAGCCATTTCTGTGTTGTTTTGTTCTGACATGTGTAGAAAACCCTTTTAGTGTTGTCCTTAAACTCTCATCGCCGCGGCGACGTGAATATGATGAACGATGCCTTAACGCAGCAGGGGATCGAGTCCACCACGAGCGTCCAGCGCATACAAGTCATCACAGCCACCAATGTGCTGTGCATCAATAAAAATCTGCGGCACCGTCGTACGACCGCTGCGCTCAATCATCTCTTCGCGCTTCTTCGCGTCACCGTCGATCGGCAGCTCTTCAAAAGTGACGCCCTTACTGCTGAGCAGCGCTTTTGCACGATGGCAAAACGGGCAGGTCGCTTTAGTGTACATTTCGATATTGGCCATGACCGTTTCCTTTTTTACCCTATGGATTTCATGTTGCAAACCATCAATGATGATTTGCGTCTGAAGGGCTACGGGTAAATTACTTCCCGCGCACCAGCGGCAGATTGTCACCACGCCAGCCAGCAATGCCGTCTTTGAGCAGATAAACCTGCTCAAAACCGGCTTTAATCAGCAGGTTAGCAGATTCCTGAGACTGCATTCCGGTGGCATCAGCGACAATCACCGGCTTCGCTTTATGCTTGTCCAGCTCGCCGAAATTATTGGCTTTGATTTCGGTCGGCAGCACGTTCAGCGAGTCAACGATGTGCCCTTTGCGGAAGTCATCACGCTGACGCAAGTCAACCACGATGCCCTCTTCTTTGTTGATAAGACGCGTTGCTTCACCGCGCGTAATCACTTTGACCTTCGAGGCTAAGCCTTTAAACGTGGTATAGAGCACGGCGGCAAAAATCACAACCCACGCGATACAGAGTATGGTGTTGCGGCCGATGAATTGCATAATTTCTTGCATGGGGATAACGACTCCCGACTCAGTGATTAAAAAAAACCAGGCAAGGAGTATACCTGTGCGCTGTAGCAAATACAGCCAGAGAGCGCGATGTAATGCATTTTCTGCAGACTGTTACGAAAAAAATGGCGTAACGGCAGTAATCAGTCGCGTACACAGGCGCATTCTTTGATCTTCCGAGGCTATCTTAACGTTTCAGCTGTAGTAAAATTACACAAAAATTTCATTCTTATAAGCATGAGGTTATTGCAATGTCGGCTTCAAAAAAACCAATGGTGCTGGTGATTCTCGATGGCTACGGCTACCGCGAAGAGCGTCAGGATAACGCCATCTATAGCGCGAAAACCCCGGTGATGGATGCCCTGTGGGCCCAACGCCCGCACACCCTGATTGACGCTTCCGGCCTCGAAGTCGGTCTGCCGGATCGTCAGATGGGCAACTCCGAAGTCGGCCACGTCAACCTGGGCGCCGGTCGCATCGTCTACCAGGACCTGACCCGCCTCGACGTTGAAATTAAAGAACGCACTTTCTTCACCAATCCGGCGCTGACCGGTGCCGTAGATAAAGCCATCGCAGCCGGTAAAGCCGTGCACATTATGGGCCTGCTCTCTGCGGGCGGCGTGCACAGCCATGAAGATCATATTATGGCGATGGCAGAGCTGGCCGCAGAACGCGGCGCGGAAAAAATCTATTTGCACGCCTTCCTCGACGGGCGCGATACCCCGCCGCGCAGCGCCGAGCCCTCTCTGAAAGCCTTCGAAGCGAAATTTGCCGCACTGGGCAAAGGCCGCGTGGCCTCGATTATTGGTCGTTACTACGCTATGGACCGCGATAACCGCTGGGATCGCGTCGAACTGGCCTATGGCCTGATGACCCAGGCAAAAGGCGAGTTCGTGGCCGACTCCGCCGTTGCGGGCCTGCAGGCAGCCTATGCCCGTGATGAAAACGACGAATTCGTTAAGCCAACGGTGATCCGCGCAGCAGGCGATGCTGACGCCACCATGGAAGACGGCGACGCGCTGATCTTTATGAACTTCCGTGCCGACCGCGCGCGTCAGATCACCCGCGCCTTTGTTAACGCCGATTTCAACGGTTTTGCGCGTAAGAAAGTGGTGCAGTTCTCTGATTTCGTGATGCTGAGCCAGTACGCCGCGGATATCAACACCGCCTGCGCTTACCCGCCGACATCGCTGGAAAACACCCTCGGCGAGTGGATCGCGAAAAACCACAAGACCCAGTTGCGTATCTCCGAAACCGAAAAGTATGCCCACGTCACCTTCTTCTTTAACGGCGGCGTGGAAGAGCCTTTCCCGGGGGAAGACCGTATTCTGATCAACTCCCCGAAAGTGGCGACCTACGATCTGCAGCCGGAAATGAGCTCTGCGGAACTGACTGAAAAACTGGTCGGTGCCATCGAAAGCGGCAAGTACGACACCATTATCTGTAACTACCCGAACGGCGATATGGTCGGCCATACGGGCGTTTTCGAGGCGGCGATTGCGGCGGTAGAAACCCTGGATAACTGCATTGCGCAGGTGGCTCGCGCGGTAGAAAACGTCGGCGGTCAGCTGTTGGTTACCGCCGATCACGGTAACGCCGAGCAGATGCGCGATCCGGCCACCGGTCAGGCGCATACCGCCCATACCAACCTGCCGGTTCCGCTGATCTACGTTGGTGAGAAATCCGTGAAGGCCGTCGAGGGCGGCAAGCTTTCTGATATCGCCCCGACCATGCTGTCGCTGATGGGCATGGAAATCCCGCAACAGATGACTGGTAAGCCGCTGTTCATCGTGGAATAATCGCTCCCTATGAGGGGAAAGGCGATTTTTTCAATCAAATGGGCTGGTTTCAGGCCCGTGCTCTACGCCAGCGTACTCAGCGCTGGCGTTTTGCTGTGCGCCTTTTCCGCCCACTCGGACGACCGCGACCAGCTAAAATCCATTCAGGCCGATATCGCCGGCAAAGAACGTGCGGTTCGCCAGCAGCAACAGCAGCGCAGCGGCCTGCAGGCACAGCTTAAAGAGCAGGAAGTGGCGATCTCTGCTGCCGCCCGTCAACTGCGTGAAACCCAGAACACCCTCGCCGAACTCAACAAGCAAATTGCAGAGATGAGCGCCTCTCTGGCGCGTCTGGAAAAACAGAAAGACAGCCAGGAACGCAATCTTGCAGCCCAGTTGGATGCGGCGTTCCGTCAGGGCGAGCATACGGGTATGCAGATGCTGCTGAGCGGTGAAGAAACCCAGCGCGGTCAGCGTTTACAAGCCTATTTTGGCTACCTGAACCAGGCCCGCCTGCAAACCATTGCCCAGCTAAAGCAAACCCGTGAAGACGTCGCCTCGCAGAAAGCCGCGCTGGAAGAGAAGCAGAGCCAGCAGCAGACGCTGCTGTACGAACAGCGCGCCCAGCAGGCGAAGCTGGAGCAGGCTCTGAACGAGCGTAAGAAAACCCTCTCCGGACTGGAATCCTCCATTCAGGCAGGTCAGCAGCAGCTGCACGAAATGCGTGCCAATGAATCCCGCCTGCGCAGCAGTATTGCCAAAGCGGAAGCCGCGGCCAAAGCCCGCGCCGAGCGTGAAGCCCGCGAAGCACAGGCCGTTCGCAATCGTCAGCAGGAAGCCACCCGCAAAGGCACCACCTACAACCCCACAGAAAGCGAAAAATCGCTGATGGCGCGCACCGATGGCCTGGGTGCGCCGCGCGGTCAGGCATACTGGCCCGTTCGTGGTTCAACGATCCATCGCTATGGCGAACAGCTGCAGGGTGAGCTACGTTGGAAAGGGATGGTGATCGCGGCAGCCGAAGGCACCGAGGTCAAAGCCATTGCCGATGGCCGCGTGATCCTCGCCGACTGGCTACAGGGCTATGGCCTGGTGGTGGTGGTTGAACACGGGAAAGGGGATATGAGTCTTTACGGCTACAACCAAAGCGCGCTGGTCAGCGTCGGAACCCAGGCTCGCGCCGGTCAGCCAATTGCCCTCGTGGGCAGCAGCGGAGGTCAGGGCAGACCGTCGCTCTATTTCGAAATTCGCCGCCAGGGTCAGGCGGTCAATCCACAGCCGTGGTTGGGAAGATAAGTTTTGCTTCAGTTTCGTCGACTGTTATCCGTTGTCACCGGCGTCCTGGCCTTAGCCGCACCGGTTTTTGCCGGGAAACTCGCCATCGTTATTGACGATTTTGGCTACCGCCCCCATACCGAAAACCAGGTGCTGGCGATGCCGCCAGCCCTCTCTGTTGCGGTTCTGCCCAACGCACCTCACGCCCGCGAAATGGCGACCAAAGCCCATCAGGCAGGGCATGAAGTGCTGATTCATCTGCCGATGGCGCCGATCAGTAAGCAGCCGCTGGAAAAAGACACCCTGCGCCCCGATATGAGCAGCGATGAAATCGAGCGTATTATTCGCGAGGCGGTTAATAGCGTACCTTACGCGGTCGGGCTGAATAACCATATGGGCAGCGCCATGACCTCCAGCCTGTTCGGAATGCAAAAGGTGATGCAGGCCCTTGAGCGCTACAATCTCTATTTCCTCGACAGCATGACGATTGGCAACAGTCAGGCGATGCGCGCGGCCGCAGGCACCGGTGTCAAAGTGATTAAACGCAAAGTGTTCCTAGACGACACCCAGAACGACGCCGATATTCGCCGACAGTTTACGCGCGCGGTCGAACTGGCTCGCCGCAACGGCTCGGCGATCGCCATCGGGCACCCACATCCGTCGACGGTGCGCGTGCTACAGCAGATGCTCCCGGCACTGCCTGCCGATATCACGCTGGTCCATGCCAGTAGCCTGCTGAATGAGCCGCAAACCGATACCTCAACGCCAAACCTGACGCCGCCGGACAGCACGCCCCGCAACCCGTTCAGGGGCGTGAAGCTGTGCCAGCCGAAACAGACTCTGGCGCCAGTACCCGCCGGCCGCTTCTTTAATATCATCGGCGAAAGCATCAGCGAAAGCGCGCTGGTGAGCTATTACCGCCATCAGTGGCAGGGCTGGAAGTAATAATAACCTGCCAACGGCAAGGTTTTTATTTATGGCTTCGCAAGTTCAATATATAAGCGCAGGAGGAACCACAGTTTACGTCCGCTGTTGGCACCTTTCAGTAGATCTGCAAAGCGGACCTGCTGGCGGAACTGTGCCATTGCATAAGGCTTATTTTTGGTTTTCTTACGATACATCCCGAAGAAGTGGCGTGTTTCCTCGACGGCATGAATCCGCAGCGCCTGTTCCACGTCGCGATAGCATGCTTCATTCGCCCAGTAAATCAGCTGGCTTATTACACCGATATAACTGATGGTGCGCGAGTCGAAATACTTTTTGCTGTGGGTAATTGAGTTCTGGTTATCACAATAAACATAGTCAGATTTATCTGAAATATAAAAACGACCGTTGCCTAATCCCAGTTCCGTTGTCCAGAGGATATCTTTATGGCTGCTGCCCAGCTGAAAGTTCAGCTGCAGCTGGTTGATATATTCAGACCTGACAATTTGTAACCACAGATAGTGCGGCCATTCGCGAACACTGACCACATGATTAATCCAGCTAAAGCCGCTGATAACCTGATTGTAGGGCTGCCGACGATGAATGTTATAGCCATCATAAAGCTTATTACGCCAGCCATTCGCGATATAAACATCCACATCGTGGCGGTTTGCTTCACGGAAGCGTTCAAAAATCATATCGTCGGTGAAATCGTCATCAGCATCCAGCAGAATAAGCCAGTCCCCACGGCGGGCAGCAATACCCGCATTACGAGCCGCATAAACACCTTGATTCTCTTGATGAATCACCGTCAGGCGCGGATCGTTGAAGGTGTTTAGTACCTCTGCCGTGTTATCCGTGGAGCCGTCGTTGACGACGATAAGTTGCAGACTGATCCTGTTTTCACGAAGAATTTTTTCAATCATCGGACCTAAAACATCGCCACCGTTATAAACAGGAATCACGATGCTTACATCTATTATTTTCTCCGTGCTCATTTCGTAACCCAGTTTTCGCGATTGTTAACGCCTGGAGTATATGACAAAGCATCGGACAAAAGAAACCGGACCGCGCAGCCCGGTTCACAAGGCTAGTCCCAACTCAGGATCACTTTCCCTGACTGGCCGGAACGCATCGCGTCAAAGCCTTGCTGGAATTCATCGATACTGAAGCGATGGGTGATAATCGGGGAGAGGTCCAGACCAGACTGGATCAGCGCCGCCATTTTGTACCAGGTTTCGAACATCTCACGACCGTAGATACCCTTAATAAACAGCCCCTTAAAGATAACTTTATTCCAGTCGACAGACATATCCGACGGCGGGATCCCAAGCATGGCGATACGGCCGCCGTGGTTCATCGCATCGAGCATTGTACGGAACGCCGGCGGTGCACCGGACATCTCGAGGCCCACGTCAAAGCCTTCGGTCATACCCAGTTCGGCCATCACGTCGGTCAGGTTCTCTTTCGCGACATTCACCGCACGCGTTACGCCCATTTTACGCGCCAGATCCAGACGATATTCGTTAACGTCGGTGATGACGACATGGCGTGCGCCAACGTGTTTTGCCACCGCTGCCGCCATATTACCAATCGGACCGGCACCGGAAACCAGCACATCTTCGCCCACTAAATCGAAGGAGAGCGCGGTATGGACGGCGTTGCCAAACGGGTCAAAAATGGCGGCCAGATCGTCAGAAATATTGTCGGGAATTTTAAACGCGTTAAAGGCCGGAATAACCAGTTGTTCAGCAAAGCAGCCAGGACGATTCACGCCCACACCTACGGTATTACGACACAGATGAGTGCGCCCACCGCGGCAGTTACGGCAGTAACCACAGGTAATATGGCCTTCACCAGAGACGCGATCGCCAATTTTAAAGCCTTTCACTTCCTGACCAATACCGATGATTTCGCCCACATACTCATGCCCAACCACCATCGGCACCGGGATAGTCTTCTGCGACCACTCATCCCAGTTGTATATATGCACATCGGTACCACAGATTGCGGTCTTGCGGATCTTAATCAGCAGATCGTTATGGCCGACTTCCGGTGCCGGAACATCGGCCATCCAGATCCCTTCTTCCGCTTTCAGTTTGGACAACGCTTTCATTTTACGTCCTCAGGCAATCACGCCCAGTTGTTTGCCGATACGGGTGAAGGCCTCAACCGCATGCTCAATTTGTTCAGCGGTATGGGCAGCGGACATCTGGGTACGGATGCGCGCCTGGCCTTTCGGCACCACAGGGAAGAAGAAGCCGGTGACATAAATTCCCTCTTTTTGCAGTTCGCGGGCAAAGTTTTGCGCCACAACCGCATCGCCCAGCATCACCGGAATGATCGCATGATCGGCCCCGGCCAGCGTGAAGCCTGCGGCGGTCATTTTTTCACGGAACAGGCTAGCGTTTGCCCACAGACGATCGCGCAGCGCGCTGCCCGTTTCCACCATCTCCAGGACTTTGATGGAAGCGGCAACAATTGCCGGAGCAAGGGAATTAGAGAACAGATAGGGACGGGAGCGCTGACGCAGCCACTCGACGACCTCTTTGCGTGCAGCGGTATAGCCACCGGAAGCGCCACCCAGCGCTTTGCCCAGGGTACCGGTAATGATATCAACGCGCCCCATTACGTCGCAGTATTCGTGGGAGCCGCGACCGTTGTCGCCGACAAAGCCCACCGCGTGAGAATCATCTACCATCACCAACGCGTTATATTTGTCCGCCAGGTCGCAGACGCCTTTCAGGTTGGCAATCACACCATCCATTGAGAAGACACCATCTGTCGCGATCAACACATGCCGGGCGCCCGCTTCACGCGCTTCTTTCAGGCGCGTTTCCAGCTCCTGCATATCGTTGTTGGCATAGCGGAAACGCTTCGCTTTACACAGACGTACGCCGTCGATAATCGAAGCATGGTTCAGGGCATCGGAGATAATGGCATCTTCCGCCCCCAGCAGCGTTTCAAACAGGCCGCCGTTGGCGTCAAAGCAGGAAGAGTAAAGAATCGCGTCCTCCATGCCCAAAAAATCAGCCAGCTTCTTTTCCAGCGCTTTATGGCTATCCTGAGTGCCACAAATAAAGCGCACCGAAGCCATCCCAAAACCGTGGCTGTCCATCCCCGCTTTCGCCGCGGCAATCAGTTCAGGATGGTTCGCCAGACCAAGGTAGTTATTGGCGCAAAAGTTGATAACGTGGCTACCGTCCCCGACGGTGATATCTGCCTGCTGTGCAGACGTGATAATGCGTTCTTCTTTGAATAACCCTTCCGCCCGAGCGGTATCCAGGTCATTCGCCAGCTGTTGATAAAAATCTCCACGCATGGTCGTTCTCCAGACTCAGCAAATTTCGGCACATCTTACCGAAAGCTATACTGTGATACGAGATGACACAGCAACTGTTGCTGGTTTTGCAGCATAAATCACGCGCATTGCTCAGTTCCTGGCGAATGGCTGATGGCAGAGCAATGAAATGGTATGATAATCGGCATTCGTCTCCGGGAGAGTCCCGGAACCCCCTATTCTGAAGGACAGCCTCATGATTATTGTAACTGGCGGCGCTGGCTTTATTGGCAGCAACATTGTTAAGGCCCTGAATAATAAAGGAATTGCCGACATTCTGGTCGTAGACAACCTGAAAGACGGCACCAAGTTCGCTAACCTGGTTGACCTGGATATCGCCGACTATATGGATAAAGAAGATTTCCTTATTCAGATTATGGCCGGTGAAGAGTTCGATGATATCGACGCAATCTTCCATGAAGGCGCCTGCTCCTCCACCACAGAGTGGGACGGTAAGTACATGATGGACAATAACTATCAGTACTCTAAAGAGCTGCTGCACTTCTGCCTGGAGCGTGAAATTCCGTTCCTGTACGCATCCTCTGCCGCTACCTACGGCGGCCGCACGTCCGACTTTATCGAATCCCGCGAATACGAGAAGCCGCTGAACGTTTATGGCTACTCCAAGTTCCTGTTTGACGAATACGTCCGCCAGATCCTGCCGGAAGCGAACTCTCCGGTTGTGGGCTTCCGCTACTTCAACGTCTACGGACCACGCGAAGGCCATAAAGGCAGCATGGCGAGCGTAGCATTCCACCTCAACACCCAGTTGAACAACGGTGAAAACCCGAAACTGTTCTCCGGCAGCGAAAACTTTAAACGTGATTTCGTTTACGTTGGCGACGTGGCTGCAGTGAACCTGTGGTTCTGGGAAAACGGCGTATCCGGTATCTACAACCTCGGTACCGGCCGGGCAGAGTCCTTCCAGGCCGTGGCAGATGCAACCCTGGCTTACCACCAGAAAGGCAGCATTGAGTACATCCCGTTCCCGGACAAACTGAAAGGCCGCTACCAGGCCTTTACTCAGGCGGATCTGACTAACCTGCGTGCCACCGGCTACGACAAGCCGTTCAAAACCGTCGCCGAAGGCGTGACGGAATATATGGCCTGGCTGAACCGGGACGCGTAAGCAGGAACCGTATGAAGATTTTGGTGGTTGGCCCGTCATGGGTGGGCGACATGATGATGTCGCAAAGTCTCTATCGCACGCTCAAAGCGCGTAATCCCCAGGCGATTATCGACGTGATGGCACCCGCGTGGTGCCGTCCGCTGTTATCGCGGATGCCGGAAGTTAACGAAGCAATCCCGATGCCGCTCGGCCACGGGGCGCTGGAAATTGGCGCACGCCGTAAGCTGGGTCACAGCCTGCGCGAGCGTCGCTATGACCGCGCATTTGTTCTGCCCAACTCGTTTAAATCTGCTCTGGTGCCGTTCTTCGCCGCGATCCCCCAGCGTACTGGCTGGCGCGGCGAGATGCGCTACGGCCTGCTTAACGACGTTCGGGTGCTGGATAAAACTGCCTGGCCGCTGATGGTCGAACGCTATGTGGCACTGGCTTATGACAAAGGTGTGATGCACACGGCGAAATATCTGCCGCATCCGCTACTGTGGCCGCAGCTGCAGGTCACCGAAAGCGAGAAAGCACAGACCTGCGAAGCCTTTGATTTTTCATCAGAGCGCCCGCTCATTGGCTTCTGCCCCGGTGCAGAATTCGGCCCGGCGAAACGCTGGCCGCACTACCATTATGCTGAGCTGGCGAAGCAGCTGATCGACGAAGGCTATCAGATTGTGCTGTTCGGCTCGGCAAAAGATCGCGAGGCCGGGAACGAAATTCTCGCCACGCTCGGCGCGGAGCAGCAGGCCTGGTGCCGGAATCTGACGGGCGAAACCCAGCTTGAGCAGGCGGTGATCCTGATTGCCGCCTGTAAAGCCGTGGTCTCCAACGACTCCGGTCTGATGCACATCGCTGCCGCGCTGAACCGCCCGCTGGTCGCCCTTTATGGTCCCAGCAGCCCTGACTTTACGCCGCCGCTCTCGCATAAAGCGCGCGTTATCCGCCTGATCACCGGTTACCATAAGGTGCGCAAAGGCGATGCCGCCGAAGGCTATCACCAGAGCCTGATCGACATTACGCCACCGCGCGTGCTCGATGAACTCAACGATTTGCTGTTAACGAAAAAGGGTAACGAATGCGGGTACTGATCGTTAAAACCTCTTCAATGGGCGACGTGCTGCATACGCTGCCCGCCTTAACGGACGCGATGCGGGTCATACCCGGCATCAGTTTTGACTGGGTAGTAGAAGAGGGCTTCGCCCAAATCCCTGGCTGGCATGAGGCCGTCAATCGCGTAATCCCGGTGGCGATTCGCCGCTGGCGCAAGGCCTGGTTCTCTGCGCCGGTAAAAGCGGAGCGTAAAGCCTTTCGCGACGCCATTCGTGCCGTCCGCTATGACGCGATAATCGACGCCCAGGGGCTGGTCAAAAGCGCCGCACTGGCCACCCGTCTGGCGCACGGTCCCAAACACGGTATGGACTGGCAGACCGCCCGCGAACCGCTGGCCAGCCTGTTCTATATGCATCGTCATCATATTGCCCGTCAGCAGCATGCGGTCGAGCGAACCCGGGAACTTTTTGCCCTGAGCCTGGGCTATGCCAAACCGCAAACCCGGGGTGACTACGCGATTGCACGGTATTTTACCGCTGACACTGCAGCTCAGCCCTATGCGATCTTCCTGCACGCCACTACCCGTGACGACAAGCACTGGACGGAAGACCGCTGGTGTGAGCTGATCGCCCTGCTCGCCGACAGCGGTCTGCGCATTAAACTCCCCTGGGGTGCGCCCCACGAAGAGGCGCGGGCCCGACGGATGGCGGATGGATTTGATTTTGTCGATGTCCTGCCTAAAATGAGCCTGAGCGGCGTGGCACAGGAGCTTGCCGGCGCACGCTTTGTTGTATCTGTTGATACCGGGTTAAGCCATCTGGCCGCCGCCCTGGATCGGCCCAATATCACAATTTATGGCCCAACGAACCCAAATTTGATTGGCGGATATGGAAATAACCAGTATGCACACCAGAGTCGTTCAGGGAAGACGCAAACTCTTGATGCTAACTCAGTAAAATTATTGCTCGTTAATTTTAATCTTTTATGACTTTTAAGAGTTTAAGTATGCTTCGTGGACAAGTGCTTTCTCGTTTTATCGGCAATGTAAAAAATAATCCGTATGATTTTATCTATTTTTTAATTTACGCGTGTTGCCTTACAGCCTTCACCCTACTGCTGGTTAGTCCAGACAATGCCCTGAAAGTCTTCATTCTATGTGCGCTTCTGGCTCTTCCGCTTATTGTGAAAAATATCAAGAATGTAATCTCTGATAAGCAGAATCTGTTTTTACCCTTAATGCTAATGCTCTTCGGACTGTTACAAATCAGCTGGGTTGAGATCTTCAAGGAATCCAACTCAGACTTTACCGCTGCATATCGTTCATATCAGAACGGTGGCAAGGTGATGATTTTTGCAGCGCTGGTTTTCACGGCTTTGCAGTTGCACACGCGGCCTGCCATCAAAAAAAACATTAGCAACATCTGGATCATTGCAACAGCAATAGGTTTGTATTGTATGGCGGGCTATCAGGCTATCGTTGCCCCTGATCCTATTATCTTCCGTCTGACACTCGGTTTTGAGAACTCCACGGGAACGGCTTATGCTCTTACCCTTATTGCGCTATTAGCATCGCAGGCCATTATTAACCTGGGTTTAAAACATACTATCGCACTCTATCTATTACATTTCATGGTGTCCCTGGCTGTTATTATATCGACTCAGACTCGAGCAGGAATGCTGGTTTACCCGCTACTGGGTGTCGGACTCTTTTTCGTACATTATCGTCATAACCGAACACTTTTACTGCGTACGCTACTGGCGTTTATCCTGCTGGCCATGTTGATAGCAATCCCTATGAGAACGGTTATTGAAAATCGCTATCAGGATTTCGTCGGTGATATGAATTCTTATAGCGAGAAGAATAGCAAAACATCAATTGGTGCACGTCTTGCAATGCAACGTGTCGGGATCGCTACAGGAATGGCGCATAAATGGGGACAATCGCTTGAACAACGCGCTGCGGATATCCAGGCTCTTTCGATACAGGATCCATCGCTGGCAGGCGCTCTGACATATATTAATGTTCATCTACATAATGATATTGTTGACACATTCTCTCTTAAAGGCCTTCCAGGCGTTATTGTGTTACTGCTCCTGTACCTTGCAATGTTGCTAAGGGCCTGTACTCAGCGTAGCCCTGTACTGTTCATCATCTCAGGTGCGATAGCCATCTATGGTTTGGCGGATGTCTTACTGTATGGCAAAGGTGATTCGCTTAGCTCTATGTTGGCATTATGTGTCGCGATGACCCTGACACCACGTCCATTGAGAGAACTGTCCCATGAGTAGTGCATCGGGTTATTTACTGAGCATTATTATACCGACCTATAATAATGCTGAATTTATCACAGAGACACTATCGTCTCTGCACAAGAACATAAGCGAAGACGTTGAGATAATCATTATTAATGATGGTTCAACAGACCTGACAGAAGCACGCATCAAAGCCTTCTGTCGCGAGAAAAATAGCCACAACATAAAGTATATATTCCAGGAAAATCAGGGTGTTGCAACAACCCGCAATGTCGGACTCGCTCACGCTACGGGAAAATACATTGGCTTTGTCGACAGCGATGATCTCGTTAGCCCTGATTATTTTTCAGTCCTCCTTCCTAAACTGAAGGACGAAAAATACGATATGATTGAATTCAATTTCACCCGTGATATCAATAAGCTTGAAAATGGCGCACATGCGATCAGTGAGCGTGAAATTGTTCGTTCAGACGACAATTTCTCTCACCTAACACAAGTGTTTCGTGCAGGACAATGGCATCTGGTAACAAAAATATTTCATCACAAAATTATTGGTGATGATCGTTTTGAAGATAATCATCGCTACGAAGATATGATTTTCAGCCCGTTTCAATATTTTAAATGCAATAAAATACTAAATTTAGACAGCAATCTTTATTATTATAGAGTCAATGGCAAAAGTATCACTGAAAATGTTGTCGCCGGTGACGCAGAAAGCGTATTCTTTGCTATGCGGAAAATGTCTAATCACATACGTAATGACAGTAAAAAACGCACCGTGGCAACGTTGATGATTGTGAATTGCTTTATGGAAGGTCGCAAACTCCTGCGCAAGCAGAAAGGATTTTATGGCTATGATAAGAATATGCTCACTGATATCCATAATGCTTTGCAATACTGTGATTTAGGTGTAGTCAACAAAAAATCGCTTAATAAAATGAGATATACTTCTATAGATCTATTTATTTCTAAAACAAAGTATCTGGCACTCTATCTTTGCAAAAGAAATAAAAAGAAGGGGTAGTGGAATGTCTGAAAAAATAGAAAGAATACTAATTTGCAAACTAAAATTTTATGGCGATGTGCTATTAATAACCCCTGTCATTAATAGCCTTTTGGGTTTGTATCCCAGTGCAAAAATTGATCTTCTCCTCTATAAAGATACCAAGGAAATTTTAGCCGCTGATGATAATATCAATGCTTTCTATCTTATTGAGAAGAAAAAAGGTCTCCTGATAACAATACAAAATTACATTGCGGTGCGCCGTCAACTGAAAAACAATCACTATGACCTCATTATAAATTTGACCGAGCAGTGGCCCATTGGGGCCCTGGTCGCATCCTTGAACCGCCCTTCCATCGCATTCGAACGAGAAAAAAAGCTGTGGAACCGCTTGTTTACCCGGGTGACTCCCGTTGTCGGAACCCATATCGTTGAACAGAATGTATCCATTCTGAAAGGTCTTGGCTTCGGTGATAACGAGTTAATAAAAGAAATGTCCCTTTGCTATCGCAAGGATGACTATCAGTATTTACTCTCTCATTTACCAGAGCTGCCTACGCAACAGTATGTTGTTATTCAACCCACCGCCCGACAGGCATTCAAATGCTGGGATGATGATAAATTTGCACAAGTCATCGACAATCTACATCAGCGAGGCCTGCATGTTTATCTTACCTGTGGTCCTGCAGCCAGTGAGTTCCAGCAAGCCAAACGTATTGCAGCATTGTGTACAGAAACGCCGGACCTAACACTGGCAGGTAAAACGACGTTTTTGCAACTGGCCGCTTTGATCGATAGCGCCGCGCTCTACATTGGCGTAGATTCGGCACCCATGCACATGGCTGCCGCGCTTCAGACCCCACAGGTTTGCCTGTTTGGCGCAACAAATTATCAACAATGGAAGCCCTGGTCGGATAAAGCCGCATTAATCTGGGCTGGCCACTATCATGAGATGCCTTCACGCAACGATCTTGACCGCTCAAAAAAATATCTGACATGGATACCGGTACAGGCAGTTATTGACGCGATCGATACGGTGCTTCATGATCGCGATTCGAAGCAGGAGAATAAGGGGAAGTAATGGATATTAAAAACAGTAACATCAATATTGCTTATTGTACTGATGCTAACTATCTGGAATATGTAGCAGTATCTATCATTTCCATAATAATGAACAATCCACGCCAGGCATTATCTTTTTTCGTCTTTGTCTATGATGTTAACGATGACGATATCAAGAAGTTGCATTCAATGAGTGAAACGATTGAAGTTATTAAGATTGACAGGGCTGACATCGAAAAATATAACAATGACTTTGCCATCAAACACCTTAATCGTTCAACCTACATGCGTCTGGCAGTGCCACGTCTGCTCAAAGAAAAGGTTAACAACTTCATCTATTTGGATGCGGATACTTTGTGTTTCGATAAAATAGACGAAATTAATGATTATGATATTAGTGATGTAGTTTGTGCCGTCAGCCATGACTCACTTAACATCCATGATGACAAGCATTCCAGACGCCTGAACTTGTCCACTAAAAATTATTTCAATGCGGGTTTTCTGTATATCAATATCGCCAACTGGATTCAATATGACATTGAACATAAGGCGAATACAGTGCTATTTGAGAAAGGAAAAGAACTGCCTTATTTTGACCAGGATGCGCTCAATATCGCAATCGATGGTAATGTTAAATTCATCGATAACCGATGGAATTTTTTGTTTAACTGGTTCAGTGACAGACAAAGAGAAACCTTTTTCTTTAATAAAGAGACGCTCCCAAGAATCATACATTTTACCGGAGGAAGAAAGCCATGGTATAAGGAACATGCGGGGCTTTCACAGCAACTGTATGTATTTTATCACCATTTCACGCCATGGAAGAATGTGGAGTTGCGGTCCTATGCACCACGAATGAGGCCCACCGACTATCGAGTTTACGCCAGACAGGCCGTGAAAAAAGGGAACTACTCCTCAGCGCTTAAATGGTATAGCAAGTATATTAAAGCAAAGTTTTTATGAAAAAACTCCCGCAAGGGATTTTTTTCATTTCTTTTTTATTTTTTCTTTCAAATAACCAATGTAACTTAAAATCGATGCGAAATATTTACCCTGCAATCTTTCATGTCGTGATTTCTTTTTGTATTGCTTTGGAGTTCTTGCTGGCAGCAATGGGACATCAGCCCAGGGTGAAGCTTGCCATGCATTAACAAAATATTGTGCTGATGGGTAGTTTGCCCATGAATTCCACGGTTTGGTGACGCCAATATAATGGATAAGAATAGTACCGGCGTTAATATATTCTTTATAATTTGAGATATCTTTGCTTTTCAATTCCTGCTTAATACCGTAGATCGCATTATACTCACGAGGCAAGAAAAGCACTTTGTTCAGCAAAATAATATTTAAAACATCCTGATCCGGAAAGGAAAGCTTATTGTTTTTATCTAATAAAAGGTCGAATGCAGAATTAATTAAATTCTCATCTTTCCATTTTCTTAAGTTACAAAAAATAACACCGGAGTTGAAATAGTCGCTGGTTTTATTAATATCTCGCGCCGGACTGTCATCTATATCTCTGATGACGGCTGCAACATACTCATTTATATTAATAGACATCAACTCATCAAGTGGTCCTTTACAGATAACATCTGCATCAATATACAGCAAAGAATCAACTATGCCGCTTAAATAATCAAACGCAATAAAACGAAAATACATTGCGTGCGACCAGGCATTGCCACTTGGCAATACCCTTAGCCCTTCTGCATCTATAACATAGATCGAAATCCTGGTGGAAAATTGCTCAGCCAGCCGGTTAATTCTTTGCTGATAGTCAGTATCAATATAATCAGTAAAAAGATGAAAATGTATATTAAGATTTCGATTATGTAGCAGCACTGAGGTCATAGAGATCGCAGCACCAAACATAAAGTTTTTATCAACACCCCATGCAATATTAAGCTGAGTCTCTTGACCAGAAGGTGCGTTGTTAAACTCAAGCACGTTGTTAATCGACTGCTGACAATCAAATATCATTTATTACACCTGGTTAGTTCAATTATCGATAAGCTACTATTAGTGCTCTCAGTGTACTTTAACGCTACGCAACTTGGTCGTTATATACATTACATGACTGAATATCGAACGTATATATTTACGCTGCATTCTCTCATGTCGCGATTTACGTTTATATAACTTTGCAGAATGCGCATTCAGTAAAGCTTTTTCTGCCCATGCTGACCTCTCATAAGCTGCAATAAAAAACTTAGCAACAGGGTATTTTGCCCATGTGTGCCACGGTTTCGTCACGCCAACATAGTGAATTAATATGGTATCATCTGTGATGTAGCTTTGATAAATTTCACCATTCTTATTTTTCAACTCCTGATCTACACCATAGATGCAGTTAAAATCTCTTCGCAGTAAAATAATATCCCCTATAAATAATATATTCAACACATCTTGATCAAAATAAATCAAATCTTGCTGATACTCTTTTAGGATAGAAAATGCTTTCACCAGCAATTTTTTTCTCTCCAGATATCCAGATTAGCAAACACCACACCTGAATTAAAATACCCGGTACAAAGTTCTGAGAGGCCAAGTCTACTCCCTGCTGCCATAAGTACTTGGTCGAGGTCATTGACGGCAGCAGCGTATTCTTCTTTAAAATGAATCTCAGTGAACTCTCGTAGTGAGCCTTTACAGATGACATCTGCATCAAGATACAGCACGGTACTCAGCGTGGCGCTTAAATATTCGAAAGCAAAGTAGCGATAGTACATGGCATAGGTCCATGATTTCGTACTTGGAAGCTTGCGGAACGCTTCATTATCGAACACAAGGATCGTCACCGTTGTGTTATACATTTGTGTCAAACGTTCAACACTTTCCAGATAGTCTTCATCAACATAATCGGTGACGACATAAAAATTTATATCGATATTAGCATTATTTACTAACACCGAGGTCATCGAAATCCCTGCTCCAAATAGGAAATTCCGATCGACACCGTATGCAATGCTTAACTTATTATTCTTAGTCGGATCCGGCCTGCCAAAAGTATGTTTCTCAATTACTACTTTCTGATAATCAATATTCATAATATAATTACCTTTCTTATAGCGCTTTTCTTATTGTTCTTTGTTTTATTTTCTGCGCTTTTTTAATGGCTTGCTCAAAAACCCCAGCTTCCTGTCTGAAGACCTCACGCAATGGCATCGAGAAGTAAATGCATAAAAATCTATATATATCCCGCGATGTTAACCCAATATCAAGTGAAGAAAAATAGAGACCAATCAGATCTTTATCACGCCAGCGCTGGGGGACCTGTTTGCGAATTTGTGCACGATGCAGATCAATCATTGATAGTTTGATATCAGCAATATTCACAGGTAACGGAAGTTGCAGCAAAAAATGACAGATATAACAATCCCGATGATTCACTCCACCCCGGTGCATCTTCCCTACCATTTCTGCCACACGGACAATAATGGTGCGCTTATCGGTAAAAGCAGGACGTTCCACATGCCATCTGGCGCAAAAATCTTCAAGGCTGATTGCTGGTGAAAGATCTTCAGTGATAATAAATGACGTCCGCCGTAAGGGATTAACACCTTTCTGCCCAAAAGCAACGCCGGTCATCGTGTCAATATTCAGCGCTTTCAAACGATGGATAGCCAACCACTCGCGGTCGGCACCCAGAACAGGCATACGTAAAGATACAATATTTTTTAGTACTTCCTTCAGGGTAGTACCATGATGATATTTAAGGAAATATCCTTTACCCATCATCTCAAATCGCAAAGTACGGCGCGTTTCAAGAGCGCGGAATACCTCACCATCCAGTTTGCTCACTTCCGCAAACGGATCTTTGCCTTGCCACTGTGTGGCAAATGGTTCTTTTAACTCAATCATTCTCAATGACCTAAAATGATATCTGCAGCTTTATTCGCCAGGCTGTAGAGGTCTTCTGTATCGGCAAAATGTCGTGCACTGCTGGCCCAGCCATCTCTTAGCGCATCATTTTGCAGCGCATCACGGAGTGCATTATCGAGATGTATCTGCTCGAAGGGCTCAGGAATCACCACGCCACATTGCGCGGCATTGATATAATCAGCATATCCGCACACCTCGGTGGTCAATACTGGCAACCCTGCAACCACCGCCTCCAGCAATACAATACCGGCGGCTTCCTGAACGGCAGGATGAAGCAATAAATCAGCGGCGGACATCAGTTCGGCAATATCATCACGGCCTGCAAAGAACTGTACTTGCTTCTCAATGCCCAATCGACGAGCCTGAGCACGGTAGCGATCGTCTTTATCCTGACCTACCACCATCAACTGCGTTCGCTGGCGTATTGGCTCAGGTAAAGAGGCTACCGCCAACAGTGTTCTTGGCACACCCTTACGTTTAAAATCTGACCCCACTTGTAAGAGCAAGAACCGATCCGGCCCAATATCATATTTTTCTCTGACAATCTGTCGGCTGTTGTCAGGCTGCTGGCTGTATTTCCGATCGGGGTAGATCCCTGGTGGAAGAATATAAAAGCGTTGACTCTCTGTCTTATAATGACGTTTAAAATCATCGACTTGTTTGTTCGTTAACATCAATAGCTTCGTGCGAGCACCTTGCTGAAAGGTGCCCTTTTCAAACATCGCGTAATGTCTGTAACGACTCGTCAGCTTGTAGAAAAAGCCTTTTTCACGGGCGACTTTTTCTGCATAACACACATCAGCAGCATAGTAGACATCAAGCCCGGGCATTTTATTAAACCCCACAACACGATCGACAGGATGCTGGCTAAGGTAATCATTAACTAATTGATAGTAATCCTCATTTTTCCCATGATTCGTTCTGGAGGTTACCGGGAAAAGTATAATTTCAAGGCCCTCAGGACGCTCACCCTGCCACTGCTGGGTTAGTACCTTAACATCATGGCCGCGTGCAGCTAACGTATGGGCAATCCGCAGGAAATCACGCTGCAGCCCGCCATAGGGAAAATACTTGTACAAACAAAGAGCAATGACCATGCGATAACACCCGCGTCGCCAGACATACCCGACCTGAATACAAAAGATTTGTCATCTCTGACCCTGCTTCCCAGAGCATACCCTTGTTTTCCCAAGCGTTTAAGGCTGCCAGCTATCTGAAATTTCGCAGTAGTATATCATTAATTACGGCTCCATCCGAATGATTGTTTTTTGCACATTTAATAATAGCCATTATAAAACAGACAGATAAAAACTTCTTATTTCGACGACAGGCAATACCGCCTATCCCGCCAGACACATAGAAGGTGTTTTAGTACAACCTGGATAAAAATGATGGTAAAGCCACTACTAAATACATAGAATCCCAGCACATCCACAGCTCAGCTATTTACTATGCTCGCATTGCTTTACACTGCCCTCTTCTACCTCATTCAGCCATTTATCTGGATACGACTTTGGGTGCGCGGAAGTAAAGCTCCAGCCTATCGTAAACGCTGGGGTGAGCGCTACGGTTTTTACCGTCACCCACTGAAACCTGGCGGAATTATGCTGCATTCTGTCTCCGTGGGCGAAACCCTGGCGGCAATCCCTTTAGTTCGTGCCCTACGACATCGATATCCCCAGTTGCCCATTACCGTCACGACGATGACACCAACAGGTTCAGAACGCGTCCATTCTGCTTTTGGTGGTGATGTTCAGCACATCTATCTGCCCTACGATTTACCCGATGCTCTCAACCGTTTCCTGGATAAAGTTGATCCCAAGCTGGTGTTAATTATGGAGACTGAATTATGGCCAAATTTGATTGCCGCACTCGACCAACGTCATATTCCGTTGGTCATTGCCAACGCGCGCCTTTCAGCCCGGTCAGCAGCAGGCTACGCGAAATTAGGTAAGTTTGTTGGTCGACTATTGCGGCGTATTACTCTGATAGCCGCGCAAAATGAAGAAGATGGGGAACGGTTTGTTACCCTCGGCGCGAAAAACAATCAGGTGACAGTCACTGGTAGCCTGAAGTTCGATATTTCCGTCACCCCACAGCTCGCCGCAAAAGCGGTGACGTTACGTCGCCAGTGGGCACCACATCGCCCGGTATGGATTGCCACCAGTACCCATGATGGTGAAGAAAGTATTATTCTCGCCGCACATCAGGCGTTATTACATCAATGTCCAAATCTTTTACTTATTCTGGTCCCCCGGCATCCTGAACGTTTTCCGGATGCAATTAACCTTGTTCGGCAGGCCGGGCTAAGCTATACAACACGCTCGTCGGGGGAAATCCCCTCCTCAAATACCCAGGTGGTTATTGGCGACACTATGGGTGAGTTGATGTTGCTGTATGGTATTGCTGACCTTGCGTTTGTCGGCGGCTCGCTGGTTGAACGCGGGGGACACAACCCTTTAGAACCTGCAGCACATGCAATTCCTGTACTCATGGGCCCGCATACCTTTAATTTCAAAGATATTTGCGCACGTCTGGGGCAGGCAAGTGGGTTGATCACCGTCACCGATGCTCAGGACCTGGTAAAAGAGGTGTCTTCATTACTGACCGATGAGGATTATCGTAATTTTTATGGTCGCCATGCGGTAGAAGTGCTTTATCAAAACCAGGGGGCATTACAGCGTTTACTGCAACTACTGGAACCTTACCTGCCACCCAAAAACCACTGAGGACTGTCATGGAAAAACGGGCGATCTACCCGGGGACCTTCGATCCCATTACTAACGGTCATATCGATATTATTACCCGCGCGGCCAGTATGTTTGACAAGGTCGTACTGGCCATTGCCGCCAGTCCGGGCAAAAAACCGATGTTCGACCTGGAAGAGCGCGTGGCGCTGGCCGCGGAGGCGACGGCGCATTTGGCCAACGTTGAAGTGGTCGGGTTCAGCGATCTCATGGCGAACTTCGCCCGCAGTCAGCAGGCGAACATCCTGATCCGCGGCCTGCGGGCGGTGGCCGACTTCGAATATGAGATGCAGCTGGCGCATATGAATCGCCATCTGATGCCAGCGCTGGAAAGCGTGTTTCTGATGCCGTCGACGGAGTGGTCGTTTACCTCTTCGTCGCTGGTCAAGGAAGTGGCGCGTCACCAGGGCGATGTCACCCACTTCCTGCCCGCCAACGTTCACCAGGCACTGCTGGCTAAGCTGTAGCCGCTATTTCTGGCAGCGGCGGCAGTAGAAGGTCGCCCGCTGAGCGTGCTTCGTCGCCACAATCGGCGTTCCGCACACGCGACACGGCTCACCTTTGCGGCCATAGACCTGCAGTTCCTGCGCAAAATATCCCGGCTTACCGTCACTTTGCAGAAAATCTTTCAGCGTCGTTCCGCCCTGTTCGATCGAACGCAGCAGCACGGCTTTGATCGTCTGAACCAGCAGTTCACACTCGCCCTGAGAGAGGGAAGAAGCCAGTCGATCCGGATGGATCCCCGCAGCAAACAGAGATTCGCTGGCGTAAATATTGCCCACCCCCACCACCAGCTTGTTATCCATCAGCCAGGGTTTGATGGCGGTTTTCTTCTTCGCGCACTTCTGCTGGAGATAATCCGCATTAAATTCTTCGCTCAGCGGCTCCGGGCCCAGATGTGCCAACACGTTATGCCCTTCCAGAACCGGCGTCCACAGCCATGCCCCGAAGCGACGCGGATCGGTATAACGCAGCACCTTGCCGTTGCTCATTACCAGATCGACATGGTCATGTTTTTGCACCGGAAGCTCTTCGGTCAGGACCCGCAGACTACCGGACATGCCCAGATGGATAATGATCCAGCCGTCGGGCAGCTCCAGCAGCAGATACTTAGCGCGGCGCTGCACGCTCAGCACCGGCACATCAATCAGACGATGGATCTCTTCCGATACCGGCCAGCGCAGCCGTCCATTGCGTACCACCGCGTGCAAAATGGTCGCCCCGACCAGATGGGGCTCAATACCGCGGCGACTGGTTTCTACTTCTGGTAATTCCGGCATGCTGTTCTCTCCCGGCCCTTAAAACACAAAAACCCCGCCGAAGCGGGGTTTTCATACAATTCACTAAAATTATTTAATTTTAGCTTCTTTGTACAGTACATGCTGGCGTACAACTGGATCGAATTTTTTCAGTTCCAGTTTTTCCGGCTTAGTACGTTTGTTCTTCGTGGTGGTATAGAAGTGACCAGTACCAGCAGAAGAAACCAGCTTGATTTTCTCACGAATACCTTTAGCCATGATTTATTTCCTCTAAGTACTTAGTACTTTTCGCCACGGGCACGCAGTTCGGACAGAACTGTATCAATGCCTTTTTTATCGATTACACGCATACCTTTAGCAGATACACGCAAGGTGACAAAACGCTTCTCGCTCTCAACCCAGAAACGGTGAGAGTGCAGGTTCGGCAGGAAACGGCGTTTGGTCGCGTTCAGTGCGTGGGAACGGTTGTTACCGGTCACCGGACGCTTGCCAGTAACTTGGCAGACTCGGGACATGTCTATTCTCCAAAAATCAAATTAGCTCGAGCTTCGTATAGGGTTATGGCGCCTCGTCAGGCTGCAAGCCTGGTCTCTGGCGGTTCAATTCGAACCCACAGTGCCAGGCCCATAATGCCAAACCCGAGATTCTCAAAGGTGGCGTAGTATACGCTGCATCAGCGGTGTGCTCAAGTCCCGAACAAACAAAGATCCCAATGGATCATGCAGAATGGTTTAAATCCAACCACGTTCAGCAAAAGAGACGTACTCTCCGCGACCGATCACCAGATGGTCGAGCACCCGAATATCCATTAAGCGACAACACTTTACCACTCTTTCGGTAATTAGTTTATCAGAACGACTCGGTTCGGCGCGACCGGAAGGATGATTGTGCGCAAGGATCACCGCAGCTGCGTTAACTTTAACCGCTTCACGGACGATCTCCCGCGGATGGACCTCCACATGGCCCAGGGTCCCGGAAAACATCCGGCTGTGCCTGAGCACCCGGTTCTGGCTGTCGAGAAAGATCACCATAAAGATTTCGCGCTCCTCGCCGGACAGCTGGCTTTGTAAAAATTTTTGCGTCATTTCCGGGCTGACCAGCGGTTTTTCTTCCATCACGCGAACGCTGTAGTAGCGCTGCGCCAGTTCGGCAACGCCGCGTAGCTGGGCATACTTGGCAACACCGATGCCGCGCATGGTCTGGAACTCGGCGATATCCGCCGACAGCAGAGCGTACAGCGAGCCAAAGTGCTGCAGCAGGTCACGGGCCAGCGTCAGGACATTTTTCCCCTGGCTACCGGTACGCAAAAAAAGCGCCAGCAGTTCGGCATCGCTCAGGGCATCAACCCCAAAACGCAGCATCTTTTCGCGCGGCAACAGCCGTTCCGTCAGTTCCATAAACCCCTTCTCCCGTCGCAAACCCTATGCTGCCACAGCACCCTTTAGCGGACGACGGACGATTGCCGGAATTACGTGCCGGTTCGCAAACTGAATGGCGGCGGTGCGCACGACAAACACGGTATTGTGATAAAATGCCCCTCTTGTGGTGAACCCCAACAGGAAAGAAGCATGATGAGCCTGACCGGTAAAAAAATTGTTCTCGGCGTGAGCGGCGGCATTGCCGCCTATAAAGCGCCTGAGCTGGTGCGCCGTCTGCGCGATCGCGGCGCGGATGTCCGGGTCGTAATGACCGACGCCGCAAAAGCCTTTATCACCCCGATGAGTCTGCAGGCCGTGTCGGGCTATCCGGTTTCCGATAGCCTTCTCGATCCCGCAGCTGAAGCGGCGATGGGCCATATCGAACTGGGCAAATGGGCCGATCTGGTTATTCTTGCCCCGGCGACGGCCGATTTAATCGCCCGTATCGCAGCAGGTATGGCAAATGACCTGGTGACCACCATCTGTCTGGCAACGCCGTCGCCGATAGCCGTTGTCCCGGCAATGAACCAGCAGATGTATCGTGCCACCGCCACTCAGCATAATCTTGGCGTTATCGCCTCCCGCGGTCTGCTGGTTTGGGGACCAGATAGCGGCAGCCAGGCCTGCGGCGACGTGGGACCAGGCCGTATGCTCGACCCGCTGACCATTGTCGACATGGCCGCCGGGCATTTTTCGCCTGTCAAAGACCTGCAACATCTTAATATCATGATTACCGCTGGCCCGACCCGTGAGCCGCTGGACCCGGTGCGCTACATCACCAATCTCAGCTCCGGTAAGATGGGCTTTGCCATCGCAGCAGCGGCGGCACGACGTGGCGCTAACGTGACGCTGGTCAGCGGCCCTGTGTCGTTACCGACGCCGCCATTCGTTCAGCGCGTGGACGTCGTTACCGCGCTGGAAATGGAAGCGGCCGTGCAGGCCGGTGCCCGGTCGCAGCATATTTTTATCGGCTGTGCGGCGGTCGCCGACTACCGGGCAATGGAAATTGCCAGCCAAAAAATTAAAAAGCAGGGCGACGAATTAATCGCAAAAATGGTTAAAAATCCGGATATTATCGCCGGCATCGGTGCCCTGCAGGCCAACCGCCCCTATGTGGTAGGATTTGCCGCAGAAACAAATAATGTGGAAGAATATGCCCGGCAAAAACGCGCCCGCAAAAACCTCGATCTGATTTGTGCAAACGATGTATCGCTTGCCGGTCAGGGGTTTAACAGCGACAGCAATGCACTGCACCTTTACTGGCAGGACGGCGACAAGCCGCTGCCGCTGGAGCGTAAAGAGCGCCTGGGCGAACTATTACTGGACGAGATCGTTATCCGTTATGATGAAAAAAATCGACGTTAAGATTCTGGACCCGCGT